>Ga0208458_1000565_pt1 | contig 37953 bp, 30 predicted proteins | sample AD_UKC085_MetaG_FD_184432 | JGI IMG/M metagenome (GOLD analysis project Ga0208458, IMG submission 184432) | Active sludge microbial communities of municipal wastewater-treating anaerobic digesters from USA - AD_UKC085_MetaG (SPAdes) (version 2) | ecosystem: Engineered > Bioreactor > Anaerobic >... | reverse complement strand
ACTATATGGGAAACACTGCTTGTTTTCAAGTCAAAGCACGCCGGGATGGCGGAATTGGCAGACGCGCTAGGTTCAGGGTCTAGTGTGCGTGCGCACGTGGGGGTTCGAGTCCCCCTCCCGGCACCACTATTCACTCATGGGTAATTGCTGAAACCTTGTTCGTATCAGTTCATTGGCTATAATGCGCTATTCATAGTACATTTCACGCCTCATATTTCCCAGTATTTGATGCCCAGTGGTTAGAGAGCGGCCTGGCATGTACGTGAAAAACATGTTACTGTTCTGGAATTCCGTACAAGCTACGATCAAGATTAATATGCCATAAATATTAATAAAACATGAATCAAGCAAAGATTTCACGACATATTCACGTTTCATTCGTTATCATGAAGGCCAGGGGTTAACTACCATATGAAGGAAACTCTTCATACATTGGCTCGATTCACCTATGTGATCATCATCCTTGCCTCATTTGTCACGGTCATAATGAGGTATGCGGAACCCCTGACCGACGGTGACTTGTGGTTTCACCTTGCCTACGGGCGGTATTTCGTTGAGAACCTCACCCTGATCCCGGACCATTCGATCTTCAGCTGGACACCGGGGGACACACCGTGGATATACTGCGCGTGGATACCTGAGCTGGTCCTCTACTTCATCTACGAGATCGGCGGGATGTCCGGCCTGATGGCCATGAGGTATCTGATCATCGCACTCTTTATGCTCATGGTTTTCCTTCTTTACCGTACCCTGCAGAACGATCGAGATCTCATGCCCGCCGTTGTGCTCATATTGGTTAGCGGCCTGCTCATGGCCAAGGCGGGTCTCCGGCTGAAGGCCGATATATTTTCGTTCTTCTTCATGTCCATAGTATCCTGGCTCTGGTTCTCCTTCAAATCCCGACAGCCAAGAGACATGAGGATCCTCTATGCCTTCCCCGTGTTATTCCTCCTCTGGGTGAACTCCCATGTGGGCTTCATCTTCGGTTTCATCTTTCTCGCCCTGGTCTTTACAGGCGAGATCATCACCTTTCTCGCCGGTTCGGCAGAAAGGCTCGATCGGAGGTCGATAAAAACCCTGTTTCTCGTGAACGTTCTCTCGGGGCTGACTGTGTTCATAACTCCCTACGGGTGGAGATATCCCGCACAGATCCTTGACCAGCAGGTATTCAAGTCCGCCGAGTTTCACAGTTTCATAAGCGTGCTCATGGAATTCCAGTCCATATTCTATACCGACGCAGCCCCTCTTCACTTTATCGACTACCTCGTGGTCTCTGCCGGGATATTCGCAGTCATCTTCATTCTCGGTGCCAGGGGGCGAGGAACAGACTGGGGCGTGCTCTTTCTCAACGCCTTCTTCGCTGTCCTGTATGTGAAATATCTGAGGCTGACCTATTACCTGGTCATTGTCTTCGTCTTCTCGTCCATCTACCTGATGAATGGCGTCTCTCTCCCCGACGGGTCGTTCCTGAAGAGAAAGCGGGGAAATCTCGCGATTAATGGGGCCGCTGCTTTACTCATGATCTTTTTCGCGGCGAGGGCGCAGATGGAGGTGCTCTACTCCCCGGGCATCGGGCTCAATGTTCTCCACCAGCCCCCGGTCCATGAAGCAGAGTACATCAAGACCACGTTTCCCGGGCTAAGGGTCGGAAACGATTATGAAAGCGGAACATACCTGCTCTGGTCGCTCTGGCCCGACAACAAGATCCTCATCGATGCGAGGCAGGGGCCATATGGCTCCCTGAATCATGAGCACGGCAAATTCGAGGATGCCAGGGACAGGGGCATCAGGGATTCCTTTGTCCGCAAATACAGCTGCGACCTGTGGATAGTCACCTACAACACCGACCTGCCGTATTACTTTCTCAAATCCCCGGACTGGAGGCTTGTTTACTACGGGTCGGCGGCGTGCGTTTTCCTCTCAAGGCACATCGACCATCCCGGGGTACACGGGGTGTCGGATGCCATCGGGACTTTGAATTTCTACCAGTCTCTACCAGTTGCACATTTCGCGTATAGTGCAGGAGATCTTAAGGTTGCCAAAAAGCTCTTTCTGGGCCTGAAACCATTTCCCTTCTCCGTCGATCAAAGAAAGATCGCGCTGGAAGAGATGGTAGGGCTGGGCGATGCGCTTTATATAAGGAAACACTATAATGATGCCGCGGAAATCTTTTCACATGCAATCGGTTTGAGTCCCGGCCGTTCTGCATTGTTTGTCAAGTTGGGCAATGCCCAGTGCCGCGCAGGCATGTTTGAGGAGGCCGTGAAGAGTTTCAAGAGTGCCCTCAGCCTGACCCCGGGTCTCGGTGCCGCCCATGATGGCCTGGCAAATACATACCTCCTCACCCACAGGCCGGATGATGCGATACGGCATTATAAAGAAGCCTTGCGTATAGACCCCGGTAATGTGGCAGCCGTGAACAACCTCGCTCTTGCGAATCAACAGAAACAGGCAGCCGTGCAGATAGCCCGGTTGAAGAAACAACTCGAGGAACACCCGGCTGACCCGAGACACATCGATGCGCTTGCCCACGGTTACGGGACAATCGGTGATTACGAAAATGCCCTGACATATTTCAAGCAGCTGGTTTCCCTGCAACCCGAAAGGCCGGACATCTACTATAACATCGCATGTATATACGCACGCATGGACAGGGTGGACGAGTCATTGGACTGGCTCCAGCAGGCAATCAAGAAGGGTTTCAGCGACCGGCGGATGATGGTGCTTGACAAGGACCTGGATAATGTCCGCACCTCCCCCGGCTTCATGGAGATGATGAAGTCTGTCCGGTAGTGCCCTGCCCCTCTCAGGAAGAGTGCGCTTCCGTTCAGTCGAATATCCTCTCGATGATGTACGGCTGCCTTTTCCTCACCTGATCCAGGGTTCTCCACAGATATTCGCCGATGATGCCGAGCATGAGCATCTGGACGCCTGACAACACGAGAATGACGATCATCAGTGGGGCCCAGCCCTGGACAGGCACGGTTCCAAGCAGTTTGCCGACGAAGATGATGAACGCGTAGATAAATCCCACGAGCGCCACGATGAGGCCAATCACGGACATTGCTCTGAGGGGGAAGTAGGAGTAGCTCAGGACCCCATCGATGAGATATTTTATCTTCTTGCTGAAGGTCCACCGGGATGTGCCGATCATCCTCTTCTGTCTTTTGTAGGGGATGAACTTGATCTCATACCCGGTCCACAGGATCTGCCCCTGGAAGAATGCGTTCGCCTCCTGATTTTCAAGGATAATGTCCTTCACCGTGCGGCTCACGAGAACATAATCGAAACCCTTGCCGGGCATGTTCTCGAAGCTCAGCTTCTTCATCATGGAGTAGAATATACCCGACGTGCCACGCCGGAAAAAGGATTCGTCCCTGGATTCGCGGGTGCCCACGACGATGTGGTATCCATCGCTGAAGTGATAGTCCATCATGTCGTTGATGAGTTCGGGCGGGTCCTGGAGGTCGGCCGATATGGATATGATGCATTGTCCCCTGGCGAGCCGGTAACCCGCCATTATGGCCTGCAGCTGTCCGAAGTTGCGCACGAACTTGATCACCTTGCACGTGTCGGGACAGGAATTCCGTATCTCCATCAATTCACCAAAGGAATTGTCCCCTGACCCGTCATCCACAAATATGATCTCACCTCTCCTCCCGGGGTTCCTTTTCAGGACCTTCTCCACCAGCGCCTCATGGATGACCTTGAGGCTGCCTTCGTTGTAATAAACCGGGATCACGATGGAATAATCAATTGCTCTGCTGTCCATAGGCCAACCTCGAAGCTATCTCTCGGGCATTGTGCATAATAAATTGTATCATGTCGCAGATTCTATCGATGTCTTCGATCCCGACAGAGGTCCCCGTGGGCAGGCTGAGCACCTGCGAGAGGACTGTCTCCGTGTTCGGGAGAAGGAGCCCGGCGTGCGGAAAATACGACCTGTAGGGCTCCATGGCATGGCAGCCGGGGTAGAAGTAGCGCCTCACCAGGACATTCTCCGCATGCATGGTCTTCACGATGTCGTCCCTGGAAAGAGGTGCCTCCTCTTTGTCAACCTTGACGATGACATACTGATAATTCGGGTTCTGGCCCTCGTCATACTTGATCAGCTCAATGCCTGGCATGTCCTCGAGCCTTTGCTCGTATGTTTCATAATTCCTCCGGTTGACGCTGATGAATTCATCCAGGGAATCCAGGGAGGTCAGACCCATTGCAGCCGATATTTCGCTCATCTTCCCGTTTGTACCGATGTATATCACATTGTCATATCCCGAAAACCCGAAGTTCTTCATGAGTCTGATCTTTTTCGCCAGATCGTCGTTGTTGGTGACCACGGCGCCGCCTTCGAAGGTGTTCACGAACTTGGTCGCATGGAAGCTCAGGACCTCGGCGTCGCCGAAGTTGCCGATCATGTGCCCGTTGTAGGTGCAGGAAAATGCGTGGGCCGCATCGAAGAGAAGCTTGAGGCCGTGTCTTCGCGCGAGCCTCGTGAGGGAAGCGATGTCACATGGGCGACCCCAGAGATGAACACCGATGATGCCTGTAGTCCTCGGGGTTATCATCTTTTCAACCGATTCAGGATCAATGTTGCACGAGCAGCTCTCTATGTCGCAGAAAACCGGCGTTATCTCCTGCCACTGGAGCGCATGAGCCGTGGCGATGAAGGTGAGGGACGGCACTATAACCTCGCCCTTCATTTCCAGTGCACGGATCGCTATTTCCAGTGCAACGGTACCATTGCACATGGCAATGCAGTGTTTCACCCCGAGGAAGCCTGCTATCCGGTTCTCGAATTCCTGGACACAGGGCCCGTTGTTGGAGAACCACCTGTCGTCCAGGATCCTGTTGATCCTTTCGAGGAGGATCTGTCGGTCACCGATGTTGGGTCGACCCACATGGACCGTGGATGTGAACAGTGGCTGTCCACCGAAAATGGCAAGATCAGATATCTTTGTCTTCATAATGAAAACGAGGGTCCACTCCCTGGCTGTCTCAGGATCGCGATGCACTCTCCTGTAATCTGACGTGTACCCGGTTGTTCACGCACGATGACCTCGCACATGCGAACACGATCCATGGTACAACGCCCAGGCGTTGAGTAAGGCCTGCTCCTAGCCTTCCTTCCTGATCTTGATGACCTTCCCCGGCACGCCCACTACCGTGGCACCCGGGGGAACGTTCTCGATGACGGTGCTGCCAGCCCCGATGGTCGACCATGCACCGACATGGACACCCTCTATGACATTGGCCCCGGTTCCCACGTAACAGCCCTTGTCCAGCCTGACGCACCCAGATATGTGGGCACCCGGTGCCAGCGTCGTGAAATCCTCCATGATCACGTCATGTCCGACCGTGCAGTCGAGGTTGATGTGTACATGATCGCCAATGGTTATGTTGCTCGTCAGGATGCTTCCCGCGGCAATGACGCAACCAGTGCCGATGCTCGTCCATCTGGTAAGTACCGCTGTGGGATGTATGACAGAGCAGTATTCGACACCCACGTCCTTGGCGCGCATGATCACGTCGAACCGTGACCTGGGATCGCCAATTGCACAGATGGCCTTGATGCGACTCTTGCCCTTGAACCAATCCAATCCGCCCAGCACCGGCTTGTCGTTCACACGCGTTCCCGTTTGCGCGTATTCGGGATCGACGATGAACCCTATGACTTGGTACAGGGCCTTCCTGTCATTTACCGCATCGAATACATCGAGGACTTCGCGTCCGAACCCCCCTGCACCGATGATGACAACATCCTGTGGCTGCATATGGGCCTTTCCCGATCAAGGTCCTTGAAACAATGTTCATTTCACGCTGCGAAAAGTATCAACTGTTTTTCCAATATATCTATCTAATATTATTTGAGCAATACATATTATAGGGTCGACGGCAATCTCCTGTGGTCCATAAAGCCTCGTATCTGGGCGATCCTGTCTGGTACGGCCTGATATCCCGTAGTATCTTGCTCCCAAGACACCCCCGTGATGCAAGATGATAAAGGAGATGCGTCAATAATTGAGATGGCCTGGGAGCAACACGCTGACACAATGAGTGGCAGAGGATCGCTTCTGTTGAGATCACAGAGGCATTCGGCTTGTGTTCGTACATTCAATGTGTCATTATTCCGAAATATTTTATACATGTTGGGAGTCTCGTCGTGGATCTACCCTGGAAATTAATTTTCTCACTTTCTCTTGTTTTTCTTCTCTCTTCCTGCAGCGGCAGCGATGGAGGTGACGGAATTCCTGGTTCTGGCGACTACACGGTCAGGTACGAGGTGGAAGGCGGTTCGGGCCTCATCAATGAGGCGGACGTCACCTACATCGATGCAGACGGCATCGAACAGGCTGTCACCGACGCCCCCATTCCCTGGACCTATTCCTTCAAGGCCCCGGCCGATGCGGATCTCTCCCTGAAGGCCGTGCTGCACGGCTCGGGTTCAACCACGCTGTATGCCACCATGACCGTGAACAACACCTGCTGGATAGACGACAGGACCTTTGTCGCTGAATCGCCTGTTTCCGTCTCCGGCACGCCCGAGGACATCATGACGACCTGTCCGAACCAGGGCGGGGCCACGGTCTTCTGACCTGCCGGCCATACCATGAATGATGCTTCGGCAAGAAATCGCTCGATAGGCCCGCGACAGCAGAACCGTGCTGCCATGAGAAACGTCATCGTGGATGCCGCGGAGAAGGTCTTTTCCTCGAAGCCCTTCTCGAAGGTGAGCATGCGGGACATCGCCAAGGAGGCGGGCATCTCCCCCGCCCTCATCTACCGCCACTTTCCCGACCAGCAGCACCTCTTCGTGGAGGCGTTCCTGAGGGGGACCACGCCCCTCCTGGATCAATTCGCCGGACACATCGCGAAGAATAGGAAGCCCCGGCTGGAAGAGGCAGCGGACATATTCATCGCCTACCTGACCGAAAACGAGCAGTACTTCAAGATGATGACCCACTTCATGCTGGAGGGCACCGTGCACGAGGGCCTGCTCGACACCCTGGACGCCATCGAGCGGTCCATGCTCGACCGGTTCGATGTGCTCTTCCGCAAGGCAGGGGCGAAAGAAGACGTCCGCCTCGTCTCCCACTGCTTCTTTGCCGCGCTCAACGGCATCCTCATAACCTTCCGCAGGCACCCGGGCAGGAGCGACGAGGAGGTGGACCGGCACATGCACCGCATCGGGCACATCATGGCGCGGATGTTCCTTCTGGCTATCAACTCCACAAACGAGGACGTCTTCTCCTGAACGCCGCGTCCTGGTTGAACCTAGGAGCACACCTCCCGAAGCGCGCAGTCCTGGTATGCGTGGTAGAGCCGGTGGCAGAAGGCGTCCCACCTGCTGCACACGTCCATGGTCGCATCGTCCATGGTGAACAGGCTCGGCCAGGCCACGAGCTCCTGCATCTCGGCGCCGAGGTCACCGGCGAGCTTCCCATCGGCCCCGGCAAGGATGTCCCTGACGAAGTCCCCGGCCCCGTACCAGCTCCCTGCACGCTGGAAGTCCCGGTGGATCTGGGTCAGCAGCACGTTCCGGGGCCCTTCCCACAGCTCGTTGATGGCCGAGTCTCTGAAGAGCCTCGGCAGGCAGGAGAAGTCCTCCATGATGCCGTGGCCGCCGAAGACCGACATGGCCATGCGGATGATGTCCGTGCTGTCCCAGCTGGCAGCGATCTTCTGGAGCATGATGAGCTCGCGCACGGCAAAGCGCCTCCTCCTCATCTCAGGGCCCTCGTCGGTGAGCAGGCCGCCCTTGAGCCCGCCCTCGAGCTGCAGGAAATCACGGTAGAGCCGGAAGGCCGCGGCGGTGGTCCTCCTGGCCGAGGTGTCCATGGAGCGGAGCTGGTTCGCCAGCATGGGGAACTCGGAGATCTTCACGCCGAAGGCCTCCCGGAACGTGGCGTAGCGCTTCGCCTCGCGCACGGCCCGGGTCATGAAGGCGGCGGCGGACAGGCCCACGGTGAGCCGCGAGTACGTCAGCACGATGCCCACCACGTTGGCCACACCCCGGTCCAGGGGTCCCAGGGGATAGGCCACCGCCCCGTCGAAGGTGATCTCGGCCGTGGTGAGCTCGCTCGTGCCCATCTTCCACTTGATGCGGTCGATGGTGTAGCCGTTCCTGATCTCCCGTGCCCTGTTGCCGGGCAGCCAGGAGGGCACCACGAAGAGCGCGACCTTCTCCGAGCCCGCGGGCTTGGCCGTGACCACGGCATAGTCCGCGTGGGTGGCCGAGCAGAAGAACTTCGTGCCGTAGAGCCTCCAGGTGCCGTCCTGTTCGAGAGCCTCCAGCACGTTGGACGGCACGTCGGAGCCCCCCTGGATCTCGGAGAGGTACTGGGCGCCGATGGCGAATTCTCCGTCGATGCCCTCCCTGCAGTGCTCGAGGATCCGCCGGGTCTCCGGGGTGTCCGCGAACCTGTCCAGCAGTGCCACGAGACCCTCGGTGCAGGTCACCGGGCAGGCGATGCAGGCCTCGCCGTTCTGGTAGATGAGGAACATCTTGGCGAGCCTGAGCCACGGGCTTGTCCTCTTTGAGAACAGGGCCTCGGAAAAGACCTCCTTCTCCATGATCTCGGTCTGGGCCGGGCGGACGATCCGGTCGATGCGGTGGTTGTGGCCGTCGTAGTGCATGACCGAGGGTCTCTTCTCGGGCCAGGCGATGGCCTCGGAGAAGTCCTTCCAGCGGAACGAGACCTTCGGTGACATCCGGCTCAGCTCTTCGTGAACCGCAGGCCATGCAGGTCCGGAAAAATATTTCACCACCTTCTGGAAGAACTCGTCGTCGCGGTAGTAGTCGAATCCGTTCCTCCACGCGAGGTACTCGTCGAACGCATAGGGGTTGTTACGGTCGGGTAAGGACATTGCGGGACCTCCATGACTCGTCGTGAGGCATCGACTATAGGACAGGAGGGCAGAAATGTAAACAGTGTTTAAACCAATGAAACATACGGCAGGCCCCTACGTGGTCGGCCCCTGGAGCCAGGCGATGAGCTCATCCCGTTCGTTTCCAGGAAGCTGCACGGGGTAGGCCGTATCCATGGAGGCCGACGTGCCGACTGCTTCGAGCCACCGGTCCTGGGCAGGGATGATGAGCTGGAGCACCGTCTGGTCGGTCATGCCGAGTCGCTTGGCGAGCTCGACCTGGCCCATGAACAAGGGCTTTTCGGCAAGGCCGGTGACGAGGTAGCTGAACAGGCTTGAACGGACCACGGTGACGTCACTCCCCCTGATCGTGCCTTTCCACGCACGGGCATACCCGGCGCCCGATTCCACGGTGGACCGCAGGTCCTCGAAGGCCTTACCCGTTGTGGTGGAGCAGAGGTCCATGACCTCGGCCCTGGTGAAGTTCCGGTACCTGTAGTTCACCTGCCGGTACGGCCTCACCTGGAACATGACCTTGTCGTATCCCCGAAGGATCTGGAGCGACGGCCTCTTGCCGATCTCCAGGTGGTGGCCGTTCACCCTGACGCCCTTGACGTGGGCCGTGCGCGAGTCCATGAATTCCAGCAGCCCCCGGGGTGTCTGCACCTCGGTGTAGGTGAAGGGGAACATCCCGCTGGACGATGCGACCCTGAGCATGAGGTACACGACCAAGGCCATGCCGACCAGCACCAGCGCCACGTTCAGGGCGGCCCTCCTCTCAGCCATCCCCGCCCCCCTGCCCTGTCGCGAGCTCCCTGATGACCCGGGCAAGCCCCGGGTCCCTGATCTTGTCGATGTCAGCCGGGTCGATGGAGGGCCTGCGGACAGGAGGGACTGTCCTCTTCCTCGGTGCTGCCCTGCGCGCCATGCCGAACCTGCCCTCGACCGAGTGGACCCTGACCTTCACGATCTTCCGGACCTGCTCCTCGATGGCCCCGGAGAGCAGTCCCACCTGCTGGGCCCACGCCGGTGAGTCGCACAGGACGTGCAGGACCCTGTTCCTGATGAGGACCGGCTCGGTGTGCGAGGCCAGCACCTCGCCGGCGATCTCGGCCCATTTGCTGCGGATCTTCATGACCTGGCCGATCTGCCTATTCTGGCCCGCCAGCACGTCTCCTATCCTGCGCATGCTGCAATGATCGGGGAAGGGGAATGAATTGTCAAGGTGTTCGGCACGAGGGGATGCACATCATTCATTGGTTGTTGTCTTTCAATTGACCTGCCCGAGTTCGTCGACTTCCCGATATTTTCCGGGATGTCGACGAATCCGGGCAGGCTGAGACGCCAACAAACCAGCAATGACTGCCGCATGGAATGGTTCCCCACCGATCTCCTTTTCAAGGGGAGGAAACATCTCCGATTTCATCGAGCACTGCCAGAAATGCCTTCATGTCATCTGGCATGTCGCAGGTGAATTCCATGTATTCACCTGTGTCCGGGTGCCTGATCCCGAGTGTGGCGGCATGGAGCATCTGCCTTCCCAGCCCCTTCACGTACATCCTGAGCCTGGTGTCCGCAACGCTACCGGCACGCCTCCTGCCGCCGTAGACCGGGTCCCCTGCCACGGGGTGGCCGGCGTCGGACAGGTGGACCCTGATCTGGTGGGTCCTGCCGGTCTCCAGCCTCAGGCGCAGCAGGGAAAACTCCTGCCACTCGGCGAGGACCTCCCAGTGGGTCACGGCCCTCCTCCCCTGCCCGGAGCGGCTGGTCATGCGCGTGCGGTCCTTCGGGTTCCTCTGCATGAAGGTCTCGATGGTGCCTGTCTTCTTGGGCATGCGGCCGTAGCACACGGCCAGGTATTCCCGCCGGTGCGCGTGGGCCTTGAAGGCCGCGGACAGCGCCGCATGGGCCTGGCCGGTCCTCGCCACGACCATGACCCCGGAGGTCAGCTTGTCCAGGCGGTGGACTATGCCGGGCCTGCCCGGGTCCCCCACGGTGCCGATCTCGGGGTACCTCGCCAGCAGCGCGTTGACCAGGGTGTCGGTGCCGGTTCCCGCCCCGGGGTGCACAACCATGCCTGGGGGCTTGTTGACGACCACGAACCAGGGGTCCTCGTGGACGATGTCCAGGGCGGTCTCGGTGGCCGGGAGTACCCCTGCCTCTTCCTCCTCTTCCCATGCACCGGATACGTGCATGCCCGGCTTGAGCCTGAAGGAAGGCCTCTTCCTGGCGCCGTCCACCAGCACGCGGCCCTGCCCGATGAGGCGGGCCGCATGGGACCGGCTGAGGCTCAGGTGCTGGGACACGAACACGTCGAGCCTGCTCGCCGTGTCCCGGCCGGCAACGAGGTCTATCTTCTCTTCCATGGCAGGAGGGACATGACGCGGTCTACCTTCAGGGCCCGTTTCAGGGCCGGCATGACCGCGTGAGCCGCCCGGTAGCCGCCGGTGATGTAGGTGTCCACGTCCTCGAACTCGGACCAGTCGGCGTCCCCCACCTCGGGGTGGATCACGAAGTCCGCGTCCCGGACACGCAGGGTGTTCATGAGGAGCCTCGACACGTCGCCGGCCCGCATGAGGATGTCCATGCTGTTCCGAATCTCATCCTTGTAGTTGATGGGCTCGACGTCGCGGGAGACATCGACCGCAACGACGAAGCGCGCACCGAGCACCCGTGCGGCCGAGATCGGGACCGACTCGGCCCAGCCGCCGTCCACGCACACCCTCCCGTCGATGGGCACGGGCGGCAGGATGCCGGGCACGGCGCTGGAGGCCTTCACCGCGATGCGCAGCGGCCCGGAGCGGATGATCATGGGCAGCCCGGAGACGATGTCCAGGGCCATGCAGGCAAAGGGGATCCTCAGGCCCGAGAAGTTCTTGTCCGGCACGATGCGGTCCATCTCCGAGAAGAAGGCCCCGGCGGACACCACCGATTCCCTGAACATGAACCGGTAGAAGAAGTACCCCTTCTTGGCCGTGTCGAAGACCCTCTCGAAGAAACTCCGGTCCAGGTCGGAGCCCCCGGAGAGCATCTGGATCTTCTCCTTGAAATCCTTCGAGTCGAGCAGGGCCCTGATGGTCCGCTCCACGTCGCCGATGTCCAGGGTGTCGGCATAGAGCGACCCCACGATGGCGCCCATGCTCGTGCCCGCCACGAAGTCGGGCACGATGCCCGCCTCGAGCAGGGCCTTCATGGCGCCGATGTTGGCCAGGCCGCGGACCCCGCCGCCGCCCAGGGCAAGGCCGACCTTACCGGCCATGGCCTGTCACCTCGTTGATCGTGCGGGCGAGCACTGCCAGCTCCTGCCCGCCCACGGCCTTGAGATCGAAGATGAGGGAGTCGCCCTCGATGCGGCAGAGCACGGCCGGCCTGCATGAGCGCAGGAGCCCGTGGATCTCGTCGGCCCGGGGGGACTGCACGAGCACCCCCCAGGAGCCGAAGCTCTTGGTCGGCGCCGACCCGCCGCCGATGACGGCCCGGGTGGGCACGACGCGCGCATCCCCGGCCCGGATGAGCCTGAGCAGTTTCCGGGCCCGCTTCTTCACCTCGCCATCCGGCTCGGTGATCATCCTCAGGACCGGTATGCTGCCAGTCTTTCCCTGGGCCAGCAGCTTCAGGGTTGCGCCCAGGGACGCGATGGTGAACTTGTCCACGCGCACCGCCCGGTGCAGCGGGTGCCTGGCCATGGTCTCCACGAGGTCGGCCCTGCCCAGGATGATGCCGGCCTGGGGGCCGCCGAGCACCTTGTCCCCGCTGAAGCACAGCACGTCCGCACCCTGCTGCAGGCACGAGGGCACGGTCCACTCGCCCGGTATGCCGTGGGCGGCGAGGTCGAAGGGCACGCCCGAGCCCATGTCCACGAAGACCGGTATGCCGAATTCCCTGCCGAGCGCCGCGAGTTCCCCGATCTCGACCTCGTCGGTGAACCCCACCACCGAGAAGTTGCTCCGGTGCACCTTCATGATGAGCCCGGTGGCGCTGGACATGGCGTCGCGGTAGTCGGAGATCCTGGTCTTGTTCGTGGTGCCCACCTCCCGCATGAGCGCCCCGCTCAACGCCATGACGTCGGGCATGCGGAAGGAGCCGCCTATCTCCACGAGCTCGCCCCGGGACACGATGACCTCCCTGCCCCTGGCCAGGCTCGCGAGCACGAGCATGACCGCCGCGGCGTTGTTGTTCACCACGAGCGCGTCCTGGGCCCCGAAGCAGGCCCTCGTGATGGGCCGGATATGGTCCTGGCGCGAGCCCCTGTTCCCCCCAGGGAGGTCGTACTCGAGGTCGGTGTAGGACTCTGCCGCATCCGCGGCTGCACGGATCGCCTCCCTGGCCAAGGGTGCCCTGCCGAGGTTGGTGAAGACCACCACGCCGGCGGCATTGATCACCCTGACCAGCCCCGACTCCATGACGTCGCGGACCTCGGAGGCCACCTCCCGCGCCAGCTCTGCCGCGGAGGGGCTCCTGGCGACCCTGCCGCCCGCGATGGAGGCCCTGATCAGGTCGAGCCTGTCCCTGAGCAGCCTCTTGACGATCTCCTCGTCATAGGGAAGTTCCCTCATGGCCGGCTCCTTGAGCACGGCGTCCACCTTCGGGATGCTCCGGTATGCCTCGTTCACGGTTCGCCTCCACCCTCCGGGAATAGATCATGGTCAGGCTCCCTGCTGGGCACTGCCACCTGCCATACACGTAAGTATGCCATATCACGGCATGCAGTCAAGCAGAGGAGGAACACGTGCCAGGACACTCATGCTCCTGCCCCCCGGGGGGGGGGGCCATCCCGTGTCGACTTTGCTCAGCCTTCGTAACCCCTTGCACTGAGGCACCATTCCCTATACATTATCAATTGAGGGGTTGGCATATCCTGACATAATGCCATGCCCCCAGCGTGAGAGAAGCATGGGAAAACCCCAGACCATTGACCGCCACCTGTGCCACGGCAAGGACAAGGAGGAGAAGTACAAGGACCTCACCGCCCTGGACTACTGGTGGGGGCTGCGCGAGCTCGCCGCGGACTTCGACATCGCCAACTACGCCAGCGCGGACGGCGGGGAACTCACCCAGCGCCAGGAGCGGGAGATCGCCTACATCCAGCTCGTCCACTATACCGTGGAGGTCAAGCTCTCCGGGACCTTCTACCAGATGGAGATCATGGAGCGGCTCTTCTCTTCGCCCCTGGACGAGAGTTCGAGCCTCGACCTGAGGGTCTTCGAGGCCAAGGAGGCCTTTGACGCCCTGCACGGCGACCTCTACCAGGCCGTGTGCGCCATCTCCAACGAGCTCTTCATGCTGCTCAACAGGGATGCATACAGGCCCATCAAGGTGGACCGCACCAAGCCCATCGCCATGAGCCCTTCCGATCTGCGCTACTGGCTCAAGATCAACAAGCACAGGGACTACATCCACATCAGCGACATGATCAACAACTGCGACAACCAGCTCGACATCCGCCACCATGCGACCCACTACGGGGCTGTGCCGGTCTATGCCAATGCCAAAACAGGTATACTCTATCTTCAAAAGAATTTCAGGATGGGGGAGATGATCACCAAATATGACCTTGGCCGTCACATGAAAAAAGGTGGGTCCGTTTCAACGCTCGTTGAGAAGTCACGACCACGTGCGCAGAAGCTGTGCTCCTACATCAACGACATCTATCGGTTCATCTACCTGTCGGACCTGTTCGAGAATTTCATGGAAGACCGGCGTCTGAAGATTAAGGAAAGCTACAAACCCTACTGGAATCAGTAAGTAAACCTTATCGCTTTAATACTTTTTCCGGAATGAAATCTAAAAGATGGGTCAGCATAGGCACAACGAATTTCTATCTGTCTTCCAAAAGGCAGGAAACAATCTCCAGGACTATCCCTGCCCCTGGTAAAACATTCTTATCTCTTCAGCAACAAGATGGACCTTTTCTTTATCCATCTCGTAATAGAGCGGCAGCCTCAGCAGGCGATCGCTGATCGAGTCGGTCACCTCCATGCTCCCGGCCGTCCGGCCGAACCTCGTGCCTGCCGGTGATGAGTGGAGCGGGACATAGTGGAACACGGCGTGGATGCCCTGGTCTCGGAGGTGCGCAATGAGTCTCGTGCGCTCGTCAAGGGAACCGGCGAGGATGGAGAAGATGTGCCCGTTGGAGGAGCCCTCGTCTCCGCCGACGGGCAGACGGACGTATCCCCTTTTCTCGAGCGGTTCAAGTGCGTCGCGGTAGGCCGCAAACAGCAGGCGCCTCTTGGCGATGATCCGCTCCGCCTGTTCCATCTGGGCGTACAGGAAGGCGCCGATGAGCTCGCTCGGCAGGTACGACGACCCGATGTCCACCCAGCTGTACTTGTCCACCTCCCCCCGGAAGAACCTGGCACGGTCGGTACCCTTTTCCCGGATGATCTCGGCCCTCCGCGTGAATCGCCCGTCGTTCACCAGGAGCGCCCCGCCCTCGCCGCTGATGATGTTCTTGGTCTCGTGGAAGCTCAGGCACCCGAGGTGCCCGATGGTGCCCAGGCTCTTCCCGCGGTAGCTGGAGAGAAGGGCCTGGGCTGCGTCCTCGATGACATAGAGGCCCTGGTGCCGTGCAATGTCCATGACCTCGTCCATGGCGCAGGGGACGCCGGCATAGTGGACAGGCACGATGGCCCTGGTCCTGCCGGTGATGGCCTGCTCGATCCTGTTTTCGTCGAGGTTGAACGTGTCCGGCCTGATGTCCACGAACACCGGCACCCCGCCCCTGAGCACAAAGGCGTTGGCCGTGGACACGAAGGTGAAGGACGGGACGATGACCTCGTCGCCGGGCCCGATGTCGCAGAGGATGGCCGCCATCTCCAGGGCCGCCGTGCACGAGTGGGTGAGCAGGGCCCTGGCGCAGCCCAGCCTGTCCTCCAGCCATGCATGACACTGTTTGGTATAGTAGCCGTCACCGGCCAGGTGCCCCTTGAGTACCGCCTGGGCTATGTTGTGGAGCTCCCTGCCGGCTATGAACGGCTTGTTGAACGGTATGGTGATCTCGTGCTCGGCCATGTCAGTCCACCTTCTTTCCCACGCAGAGCAGCGACCCGCCGGCCCTGAGTGAAAGGCCGGTTTCCAGGAGCCGTTTCTCCATCATGCATATACCATAGAATACCCGGTTCAGGGCAGGGGCGATGCGCAGTTCCCGCAGGGGGTCATGTCCTGTGGCCGCTCTCGGCAAGAGGGACGCCGCAAGGCGCGAGGCGGCCATGACCGGGAGCAGGAGGGTCATGAAGGAGGTCGCGCGCCTGATCCCGAACCCTGCGTGAATCATCATCCCGATAAGTCCCTTCCTCGAATACCTCCTCTGGTGAAAGGCCTGCTCGTCCTGGACCGACCACAGCCAGGGGTGCTGGGGCACCGTCACGATGAGGTGGCCGCCGGGCTTGAGCGACCGGTGAATTTCCTCAAAAGCCTTCTTGTCATCCCCGATGTGCTCGAGGACATCCAGGGCCAGTACCAGGTCGAATTCCTCCTCGAAGGGCATCCTGCAGGCGTCCATCTGATAGAACACGGCATCAGGAACCCGCGCCTGGGCATAGGTCAGCCCCTGTGCAAAGAGGTCTGATCCGGACAGAGCCATCCGGGGGAAGGCACGCCGGAGCGACGCCAGGACGACACCCGTGCCGCAGCCCACCTCGAGCGCGGACTGCGCATCCAGGACATACCGGTCGATGGCCTTCAGGATGATGCCGGTGCGGTGGCAAAACCAGAAGTGCCCTTCTTCCAGCCGGTAGAGTTCGGGGAAGTAGCGTGCATCGAAGCCCCCCTGCCCGGGGTCCTCCTCGCGTATGAAGGATGTGAACCCGGAGGCGCAAGGCGGTGTTTCTCCGCAGGCGGGGCACACCCACCCCGGCGTGTCGAACCTGTGGCTGCAGCCCGGGCAGATCTTCATGGGCGCGGTCCCTGGCGGAGGGCACTCACGTGAACCACCTGTGGAAGGTGTAGCACGAGTACACAGCTTCGAACCCCAGGCGTATCCATGTCTTCTGGCTGGCCAGGTTGGTGATCTGCGTGGAGATGGTCATCTCTTCGAGACCCCTCTCGGCACACCAGTTCAGGCAGTGGATCATGATGGCACGATAGACTCCCTGTCCGCGGAACGACGGCGAAACACCGAACAGGAGCCCCTCCCCCTGCGTGGAATCGTTCATGTGCATGGTGCCGAACCCTGCGATGTCGTCCCTTACGCAGGCGACGAGGACACCGTCTGCAGGATCGCGGGACAGGCAGGAGCGCAAGGCCCAGTCCGTATACACCTCATCGCACTTTTCCCTGTCGAGCCGGCTGTCCGCGTGATAGTGCCCCAGGTAATCATGGAAACAGTCTCCGGCTATGCGCCTGATCCCGTCTTCATCCCCGGGCCTGTACCTTCTCACGGTGATTCCAGGCCTGACCCGGGGGATCTGGCCCGAATGGATATCCCGCAAGAAATAGATGAGGGTGTCCATGAGGAGGAACCCCTGCCGTTCCAGTTCCTGTGCGGCAGGCAGCCATATGGTGGGGCACCGGGCAATGAGCAGCTCCACCTGGTGCTCTCTGCAGAACGCCATGACCTGAGGTATCCCTTCGGAGCCCAGTCGGCCGCACTTCGCCGTCCTGACCCCGAACCTGTCCTCATCGAGCTTGGAGAGGTACACGAGGGGGGTCTCCATGGTCATGGCCGATCCGGCCCCTCGTCATCGATCCGCTGGCGGACCTCCCTCACCACGCTGCTCGGCCTGTCCATGGTGCGGAAGTGCATGCGCGCCAGGTACTCACCGAAGATCCCGAGCATGAGGAGCTGCACCCCGGAGAAGATGGCCACGATGCAGGCCAGGAACGAGAACCCGGGCACGGTTCCCCCGTGTGCCAGGTAGCTCCCCACCACGTACACGAGGATGATGAGGCCGAAGAGCATGAACAGGAATCCGAGGATGCTCGCCAGCTGGAGCGGCAGGGGGCTGAAGCCTGTGATCATGTTGAAGGCATGGTTGACCAGCTTCCTGAAGGAGTAGTTCGACTGGCCCGAGGCGCGGGGGTCGTGCCGTACCGGAACTGCAGCGAAGCGGGACGTCCCCCAGGTCAGGAGCACATCGAGCGAGACAAAGGAGCCCCGGTATCTGGCAAAGCCCTCGCGCACCTGGGTGCGGAACGCCCGGAAGGCGCTCACCATGGTGGCCGTCCGGGCACCGATGGTGGCCTGAAGCGACGTCTTGGTGACCACGGAGGCCAGGTCTCGCCACAGTCCGTGACGCTGCTGCAGGGGCGGGCCGTAGACCACGTCGAACCCTTCCTCGAGCTTGTCCACGAGCCTGGGTATCTCCTCCGGCGGGTGCTGCAGGTCGTCGTCCATGGTGACGATCACGCCGAACCTGGCCATCCTGATGCCGGCAAGAAGGGCGTTGTGCTGGCCATAGTTCCGCATGAGGTTGACCCCCCTGATCCACGGGTGCCTTTCCACCAGAGCACCGATGACCTGCCAGCTCGCATCCCTGCTGCCGTCGTTCACGAGGATGAGTTCGTACCTGTCGCATGACTGATCCAGCACGGGGTGCAGTCTCGCCACCAGATCGGGCAGGATCTGGCTGCTGTTGTACACCGGTATCACCACTGAAACATCCATGCCATCCTTCATGTCATATCCCCATTCACCCTAAATTCACCATATCCATCCCCCTTTGGCAAGGGCCTTGAATCATCGCGGGCCTTGGCACATGGCCGTCATCCCTCATACCCTTCTCAGCTCTATCCTCGCGAACATGCCGAACTTCCTCAGCATCGGCACCTCCTCGAGAATCCTGAAGCACCCATAGGCGAAGCCCGGCATGAGGGACCGCAGGGAGACGCCCCCCGAGAGCAGGTATGTCAGCGGCCTCTCCACCGCAATGCTCTTGATCGCAAGCCCTGGGCATCGTTCTTCGAAAAGTGCCCTGTCCCGCTGGAAAACGATCCACGGCAGGGCCGAGTTCGCCCCTGAAAGCGGTCCGGAGTCGGGGAAGGACCAGGATGCGGCACCCGGATCGAACGGCTCGTGGTGCAGCCGCGCATACACGAATCGCGACCAGGCCGTAACCCATGGCTCCACCATGAGTATCCTGCCCCCGGGTTCGAGGCACCGCGATGCCTCCCGCAGGAACGCCCAGGCGTCCGGGATGTGGTGGAACACATCCACCATGACCAGGGCCCGCAGACTGCTGCCCGGAAACGGCAGGGCACAGCCGTCCAGAACCACCCTGACGAACGGGCAGCGCAAGATCTCCGAGGTGACGAGCCCGGGGATGAAGCTGTCCAGGAATCCCGCCCCGGAGCCCAGCTCGACAACGGGCAACCTGCCTGGTGGAATCCTGGATGCGACCCATCCGTACCACTCGAGGTAGATCTGCTCCAGGAAGGGCTTGCTGCGGATGATGCTACGCCGGAGAACCGTGGTGCGCGGGTCGTCGAGGTCCAGGGACCGGGTGAGGGGGTGTCTCAGCCAGCCGAGCATGGAGCCTACCCGCCGTGCCTTTCCATGAGCTCGCGGTAAAAGGTCGTGTTCCGGATAGTCTCCAGGTCCCTGTCCTTTTTCAGGAGGTTCCAGTCTGTGAAACCCTTGTTCACCGCCTTCTGCAGCCAGAGAACCGCCTCATCCGTCCTGTTCCCGCGGGCGTGAAGGCACGCGATGTTGTAGAGCGCCCCGGGATTGTCCGGCTGCAGGTCGGCCAGGGCCATGAATGCCTCCAGGGCGGCCGCGTCGTCCCCGTTGCCGGCATGGAGCATGCCGAGGGTCTGCAGGACAGCCCCGTTGCCCGGCTCCGATCGTCTCTTGAGGGCAAGGGCCGCGATGTCCGTCTCGATCTTCTCCCGCTGCCTTCGTGCCTGTGCCAGGTAGCCCTGTATCTCCTCCGATTTGGGGTCGATGCGTGCGGCCTCGGCAAAGTGGCGCTCGGCGTCGCGCACCCTGCCCTGGTTCATGAGCACCACCCCCAGGGAGCTGTGGACTTCGGCATCGGAAGGATTCAGTCGGAGAGAACGACGGAGGTGCTCATCTGCCCTGACCGTGTCGCCTTTCTTTGCATAGAGGACCCCGAGGCCGTACTCTGCCCCGGCATGGGAGGGGTCATGCTCGAGCATGCGCGTATACAGGTCGATCGCCTTATCCTCCTGCCCAGTCTCGGCATACAGCATGGCAAGACCCGATCTGATTTCCGCGTCGTCCGGTTTGTATCTGAGGGCCTGAAGGTAATACTCTGCAGCCTTCACGTATTCTCCCTGAGCCTCGTGAGCCCGGGCCATTCCTGTCAGGGCAAGGGTATCTGCCGGATAGACCCTCAGGGCCTCCTGGAACCGGGAGATTGCATCGGCATATTTTCCCTTCCGTGCCAAGGTACACCCGAGGTTTACCTGGGCCACGTAGTTGTCCGGATTCACGGCTACACCATGGGAAAAAAGCGTGAAGTCGTTCTTCCAGACCCGGGCCTGCTGCCAGGTGAGGGCCATGCACGTTACGATAACCAATCCTGCTGCCACCGGCAGGGCTGTCCGGGAGACCCTGGCCCTGCCGACAAGGTGAGGAACCCCCCAGGTTGCCACCATGAATATCCCGACAGAGGGCACGTATGCCCAGCGTTCTGCAATGGCCGGCCACAGGCCTCCCTGGACAAGTCCCAGGACCGGCACGAGGGTGCCGAGAAACCACAGCCACCCGACGATGAACCACGGCGTACGGCGAAATGACCATGCGGCGGCGAGGGTTATCGCCAGCACGACCAGCAACGCCCCGGCCACCTGCCACATCGGTACTGCCTCGGGATACGGGTAGAAGAAGGTGAGATCTGCAGGCCAGAACAGCTTGCCAAGGTACATGGGGTAGGAAACGAAAGCGTTCTTCACACGAATCGACAATGGCACCAGCTCCTGGGCCACCATCATGCCGCCTGCTTTCATCGACATCGACGACACGGCCACGGAGAGAAGGGCAAGGCCAAGCAGTGGCAGCTTCTCCGCCACAAGCCTGCTGATCTTTGCTTCCCCGAACTGTGAGGTGGCACCTGTTTTCGGACCCTGAACTGCCGCAATCCTCGAGAGGGGCCAGAAATCGAGCAGAAGAAGGACGAAGGGTAGGGTCACGAGCATGGGCTTGGCGATGAGACCCAGGACAAAGGCGAGGACCACAGGGCAATATCTCGAGATGGTCGGTCTCCTCACATAGTGCACATATGCGATGATGGTCAGCATCCAGAAGGATGTGCTCAGCAGGTTCTTCCGTTCGGCCAGCCAGGCCACCGTGTCCACGTTCACCGGGTGCAGTGCGAACAGTGCCGCAACGAAGGCGCTTTTCCAGCGGGATCCCGTGGCCATCCTCAGGGCCGTGAAGAGCAGGATGCTGTTGGCTACGTGGAAGAGCAGGTTCATGACGTGATGCCATCCCGAATCCAGATCGAAGAGTTCCACGTCGAGCATGTGGGAGAGCCAGGTCAGCGGGTGCCAGTAGGTGCTCTCTGAGAACCCGAAGGCCCACACGATACCCGGGCCCGTGATACCCTGCTGCACATGGGCATTCGCCGTGACGTACAGGTTGTCGTCAAAACTTATGAACGCATGGTTCGACACCTGGTAATACACCGCCACGGCCGCAAGGACCAGGCCGATGATGATCATCGCCGATGTCCATGAACCTCTGCGGGGTTCTTCCATGGTCTCGCCCATGCCCTCAGTAGAACTTGATGCGCCTCATGGCGAAGAGCACCATGCGCAGCAGGATCACGCCGTGCCGCCACCGGTCGATGTTCGTGTCGCCGTAGAGCCGCTGCCGGTAGCGGACGGGCATCTCCACGATCTTCAGGTTCTGCTTCGCCGCGCCGAAGAGCAGGTCGAAGTCGCCGAAGGGGTCGAAGTCGCCGAAGTAGCTCCTGTTCGCCGCGATCCTCTCGTAGTTCTCCCTGCTCAGGACCTTGGTCCCGCACAGGGTGTCCTTGACGGGCTGGCCCAGCAGCCAGGAAAACGCCAGGGAGAAGAACTTGTTCCCCACCAGGTTGAGGTAGCGCATGGCCTGCTTCTCCATGGGGTAGACGAGGCGCACGCCGTTGATGAACTCGCCGCGGCCGCTGACGATGGCGTCGTAGAAGCGGGGGAGGTCTTCGGGGGGCACGGTCATGTCCGCGTCGAGGATCATGAGGATGTCGCCGGTCGCATGGGCGAAGCCGAGCCGCACCGCGTCACCCTTGCCCGTGCCCGTCTGCCGGAGAAACGACGACCTGCGCTGCGGGTGGGCCTTCATGGCGCGCTCGATGGCACCGCAGGTGTCGTCGCCGGATCCCCCCTCCACGAAGATGAGCTCGGTGCCGGCACCCATCTCGGGGGTGCGCCGGAAGATCTCCTCGATGTTGCCCTCCTCGTTCCGGGCCGGCACCACCACCGAGACCACGGGTTTAAGGTCCTGCGTCACGGCGCAGGACCTGGCGACGATGACATTGGTGAGCGCCAGGTGGCACAGGGGCCACAGCCGCACCGCATAGCGGTTCAGCAGGGTCGACACGACCGGCGTTCCGAGCGGCCAGAGCACCTCGGCCCGGTGCGCTATGACCTCGAATCCGGACAGCCCCAGCAGGTTGCTCACGTCGTCCACGGTGAGCCAGTTCTGGGGCAGCAGCGGCGTGGCAAGCCCCAGGAATTGCGCCAGCACGAGGGGGAGCTCCCACAGGAGGCTGTAGGTGTTCATGACAATGCGCGTGCCCGGGTGCGTGAACCTTTTCAGGCCCTGGAAGACCGCCTGCACGTCCCAGAGGTCGTTGACCAGGTCGGACAGGATGACCGCGTCGAAGGACCCGTCCAGGTGCAGGTCGTGGGCATCGGCCTCGATGAAGGTGAGGCCTGGGAACCTTTCCCGGGCCCGCCGTATCATCTCGGGGGAGAGGTCCACGCCCACACCCTCGCTGGGCTTCACCGCGGCGAGGAGCTCCCCGGTGCCGCAGCCGACCTCGAGGACCCGCTGCCCGGGAGATATGAGGTGGCGGTAGATCCCTTCGAGCCGGCGGTGATAGTGCGTGCCCATGGAGGTCCAGCCGTCCCTCCTGCAGGCCACCGCGTCCCAGTGGGAGCGCCGCGCGTCGCGGTAACGCTCGGATGCGTTCTGGTTTCCAGTGGGACTGACGTGCAGGGGCATCAGGATACCCCCCGGCAGGTCTGCAGGTTGTCCAGGAACCACCGGTACGTCCTCTGAATCCCTTCCTCCAGGCCCACGCTCGCCCTCCACCCGAGGTCGTGGATCCTGCTTACGTCCAGGAGCTTCTGGGGGGTGCCGTCCGGCCTGGTGCGGTCCCAGCGCATCTCGCCTTCATACCCCACGACACGGGCCACGATCCCGGCAAGTTCGGCGATGGTCAGGTCCGTGCCCGTGCCTATGTTCACGAACTCGCCGAGGGCCCGGGCGTCATGGTGTGTCATGAGGTGCACGCAGGCCGCTGCCAGGTCATCGACGTAGAGGAACTCGCGGCGGGGGGTCCCGGTGCCCCAGAGGGTCACCGCGGGTGCGCCGTTCTCCTTTGCCTCGTGGAAACGCCGGATCATGGCGGGCAGGACGTGGGAGGTCTCCAGGTCGAAGTTGTCGCCCGGACCGTAGAGGTTGGTAGGCATGACCGAGATGAAGTTCGTGCCATGCTGCCGGTTGTAGGCGCTGCAGAGCTTGATGGCCGCGATCTTGGCGATGGCATACGGCTCGTTGGTGGGCTCGAGCTCGTCGGTGAGCAGGTATTCCTCCCTGATCGGCTGGGGTGCGAGTCTGGGATAGATGCACGAGGACCCGAGGTTGAGCAGCTTGCGCGCACCGTGCCTGAAGCTCGCGTGGATGACGTTGGCCGCGATCATGACGTTCTGGTAGATGAAGTCCGCGGGAAAGGTGCTGTTGGCCAGGATGCCCCCGACCTTGGCCGCGCACAGGAACACGGCGGAGGGTTTCTCCCGGGCCATGAACTCGTTCGTTGCCCGCTGGTCCGTGAGGTCGATGGCGGGCCACGAGGCCGTGGCGATGTCCGTGTACCCCTCCTCCTCGAGCCTCCTCTTCATGGCCGAACCCACGAGGCCGGTATGGCCTGCCACGAGGATCTTCGACGACCTATTCATGACGATTCAGCACGGGAAATCCGCTGTTCTTGCACAGCACGTCCATCCGCGCCTCCCTGATGTCGTGTTCCACCATCTCGGCCACCATGTCTTCGAAGGAGATCTTCGGCTCCCAGCCCAGCTTGCGCCTGGCCTTGCCCGGGTCGCCGAGCAGGGTGTCCACCTCGGTGGCCCTGAAGTAGCGGGGGTCCACCCGGACCACCTCATCGCCCGGCACGACATGCACGTCGCCCTCGACGGGCCGTGCCGAGCGCACGACCCCTGTCTCCTGCCTGCCCTCGCCGACCCAGTCGATCTCGATGCCCGCCTCGGCAAAGGCCAGCGTGCACAGGTGCCTGACCGACTGCTGCCTTCCCGTGGCGATGACATAGTCCTCGGGCCCGTCCTGCTGCAGCATGAGCCACTGGGCCACCACGTAGTCCCTGGCGTGCCCCCAGTCCCGAAGGGCGCCGAGGTTGCCCACGTAGAGGCACGTCTGCAGCCCCAGCGCGATCCGCGCCGCGGCCCGGGTGACCTTGCGGGTGACAAAGGTCTCGCCGCGGATGGGCGACTCGTGGTTGAACAGGATGCCGTTGCACGCGTACATGCCGTACGCCTCCCGGTAGTTCACCGTGATCCAGTAGGCGTAGAGCTTGGCCGCCCCGTAGGGGCTGCGGGGGTAGAACGGCGTTTCCTCGTCCTGGGGGATCTTCTGCACCTTGCCGAACAGCTCGCTCGTGGAGGCCTGGTAGAACCTGGTCTTGCGCTCCATGCCGAGGATGCGCAGTGCCTCCAGGACCCGCAGGGTACCCAGGGCATCGGTCTGCGCCGTGTACTCGGGCGTCTCGAACGAGACCTGTACGTGGCTCTGGGCACCCAGGTTGTAGATCTCGTCCGGCTCCACCTCCTGGATGATGCGGATGATGTTCGTGGCGTCCGTGAGGTCGCCGTAGTGGAGGACGAACTTCAGCCCCTCCTCGTGGGGGTCCTGGTAGAGATGGTCCACGCGGTACGTGTTGAAGCTCGACGACCGCCTCTTGATGCCATGGACGAGGTATCCCCTGCCGAGTAGGAACTCGGCCAGGTAGGCACCGTCCTGGCCGGTGATCCCGGTGATGAGCGCCTTCTTCATGCATGTCCTCCAAGAATACTCAAGGAACAAGACATCGGTTTCTTATCATATGTAACATTTATCAGCAGTCAAGTCATCAGGTTATGATGCCTCTTCCCGCGTCTTCAGGGACGAGAACAGGCGGGAAGCGAGCATCCCCATCCTGGCCAGCCTGAACGAAAGGGCCGTGTGCAGGCACCCGAAGCCGTACCTCACGCTCCGGGCGAAGTCGATGGACGAGGCGTCCGCCGAATAGCTCGTGGGGCAGCTCACCTCGGCTATGGTGTACCCCAGCCACAGGATCTGGGCCAGCATCTGGTTGTCGAACACGAAGTCGTCCGAGTTCTTCTCGAAGGGCACCCGCTCGAGGAGCTCCCGGGAGAATGCCCGGTACCCGGTGTGGTACTCCGAGAGCTTGGCGTCCATGAGCAGATTTTCCACCAGGGTCAGGAACCGGTTCGCCACGTATCGCCACAGGGGCATGCCGCCCTTGAGCGCATACCCCCCCAGGATCCGGGAGCCCAGCACGCAGTGGTAGAGTTCGCTGCCGATGAGCGAGACCATGGCGGGTATGAGCCGGGGGGTGTACTGGTAGTCGGGGTGCACCATGATCACGATGTCGCCACCCTGCTCGAGGGCCAGGCGGTAGCACGACTTCTGGTTGCCCCCGTACCCGGTGTTCTCCCGGTGCCGGTGCACCAGGGTGCCGGGCAGGGTCTTTGCGATCTCGACGGTATGGTCCCGGCTGTGGTCGTCCACCACGATGACCTGGTCCACCACGCCCTGGGCCATCACCTCGTCGTAGGTCTTCCTTAGGGTCTGCTCCGCCTCGTAGGCGGGCATCACCACGACAACCTTCCGGTTTTTGTACATGCGCCTCCCTTTCTAGTGTACGAGTCCCTGGTAGAATTCCGTTTCCCTGAGGCCCTCCAGGTCCGGGTCGGTCCTGAGGAGCTCCGTGTCGTCGAACCCCTTCTCCACGGCCGCCCTGAGCGAACGCACTGCCTCGTCCACCCTGCCCTGTCTGGCATGGAGGCAGGCCATGTTGTACTCCACCTCGGGGTCATCCGGCCGGATCTCCCTGAGCCGGCTCAGCAGGTCCAAGGCCTTGTCATACGCGCCCTGCATGGAGTACGCGCTGGCCGCATTGCCCATCGCAGGGGCATGGTCCGGCTTGACCTCCAGGGCCCTCAGATAAGAGGCGATGGCCCTGGCCTGGTCACCCTTTTTCAGGTACAGGTTGCCCATGGCGGTGAGCACCTCCGGGCCCTGGCCCGGCCGTATGGCCATCGCGCGTTCGAAGCACGCGATGGCATCGTCGGTCCGCCCGGCCCTGCCGAGGGCCTCGGCTGCCTTCACGCACCCCGCCGCGGCCTGGACGTTCCTGGACGGGCACAGCCTGCACGCCTCGAGGGTCATGGCCATGGCATGGGCGTGGTCCAGGTCGCCGGCCAGGACCATGAAGTCCAGGATCCTCAGCCTCTGGTGCGGCTTCACCGTGAAGACCGCCGGGTGGCAGGGGTCCGCATCCGGGCTGAACCCCTTTCCCTTTCGTACAAAGATGCATGCCGACGGCCCGTAGTGGGCAAGCCGCCACTGGGGGGAATGGACGAAGAAGGAGAGGTGGTCGTACTCGTAGGTGGTGCACCAGGCGTCGCAGCCGTATCGCGTGAGGAATGCGTCCCGGGCCCGGTCGTCCCGGCCGTACATGGCGTCCCCGTACTCGCGGTACCACTGCCTGTAGGGGAAGTAGCGGGCGTCGATGAACACCTTCTGCTCGGGCCAGAGCGCCCAGAGGAGGTACGCACCCGAGTTGTAGTTGTTCCCGACCCGCATGCCCTTGAGGTGCGTGCGGATGTACTCCGCCTCCTGAACGGGGCTGTAGTAGTTCACCCAGAAGCCGGACAGCGGCTTGCAGAGCGCATGGTACCCCTCCCTTCCGGCCACGAGCACGCACAGCACGACGCAGAACACGCCGACGTACCTGCCAAGTCCCTGGTCGTGCCTGCCGGCGAATCGTTCTTTCTGCCCCAGGATGAGCAGGCAGGCGAACGCCACGAACACGCCCCAGAAGTAGGTGGTCCTGATGAACAGCGTGGAGAGCGCACCCATGCCCAGGGCTGCGAGCGCGAGCGCGAGGATCCACCGCCCCCTGCGCACCGAGCCCCAGAACAGCCCGGCCAGGACCACGGCAGCGAGGGCCATGTACTCCACCAGGTGCAGGCCCCGGGCATCCGGGTGCAGGACTGACTGGTACGCCATGACGGTCCTGAACTCCTGCAGCTGGTCTGCCCGGTGCAGCACGAGCTCGTTGAAGAGCTGCACCGGGTATGCCCACCCGTAGGGTGTGGCGAGAACGGCGGCCGCGGTGAGGGCCATGCCGAGGAAGAAGTGTCCGGCCGTGCGCCTGTCGAGGCTCGAGGACAGGCCGAGCAGGATGCCCAGGGCCTCCCCCGCCGCCACCAGCCCCACGAAGAGCAGGCCGAACACGAAGGCGCCGTGGCTGTTCACCCACAGGAGCATGACCGCCGGCATGAGGTAGCAGTAAAACCGGGCGTGCCCCCTGGACAGCCGGACCATAATCCACGCCCACACGGTCAGCGAGAAGAACACCAGGGAGAACAGCTCGGGTTTTATCTGCATGGCCACCTGGACCGTCAGGACTCCCATGAGAACCGTCACCCACGCCACGGGATGGGAGGCTGAACCGCCCCGTGCCATGGCCGAGAAGACCAGGACGAGGAACGCGAGCAGGCACGCGTATTTCAGGGCGAAGAGCCCGGCCAGCCCGCACACAGAATGAATCGTATAAAAAGCCAGCTCGGGTATCCAGGCGCAGTAGATGGTGCTGTTGTCCGCAGGGGTCCAGCTGAACACGGCGTGGTCGGGCACGAGGGTGCGGTTCTCCACCATGAACCTGCCGTAGGCGAGGTGGAACCAGAGGTCGCCGTCCATGACCGGCTCCGCGTAGATGAACCCCGCCAGGCACAGGAGCAGTACCCCTGCGGCCGGCGGCAGCAGCTTCCCCCTGATCGCTCGTGCGTCGTGTGCCATGCGCGTGTCCTGCCGAACCCTCTCACCTGTCCCCGACCAGCTCGCGGTAGTACGGCGTGTGCCGGATGTTCGCCAGGTCCGGGTCGGTCCTGATGAGCTCGATGTTGTCGAACCCCCTGGCCACGGCCTGCTCGAGCGCCTGCACGGCCTGCTCGGTCCTGCCCCGCTTCGCGTGGATGCATGCCGTGTTGTACAGGGCGTCCGAATCGCCGGGGTGGGCTCGCACGAGCTTCTCCAGGGTGGCCAGGGCGTCGTCGTAGCGTCCCTGTTCCGAGTAGATCAGGGCCAGGGCGTGCAGGGCCTCCCTGAGACCCGGCTTCACCCGCAGGGCCTCCCCGTAGTGGGCAATGGCCTCGTCATCGTTGCCCCTGAGCCGCTTAAGGCCTGCAAGCTGATAGTGGAGCGCCGCGTTGTCCGGGTCGAGCGCGAGCAGGCCGGCCAGGGAGCGTATCCGTTCGTCGGTCCGGATCTCTATGGTGCGGATCTGTTCCATGAGTCGGCGTGCCCCGGCGTGTGCGGGATCGCGCCGCAGGATCTCCCGGACCGCGGAAGCGGCCTCGCCGGCCCGCCCCATGGACACGAGGGCGGCGCCGAGGTTCAGTCGCGCCGTCACGTTGCCCGGTTCGTAGGCCAGGGCCTGCCGGAACAGGCCTGCCGCGTCGGCATAGCGCTGCTGCCGCAGGAGGCCGAGGCCCAGGTTGCTCATGGCAGGCACGTAGGTGGGCTTGATCCTGAGGGCCTCCCTGGCGTGGCCCATGGCCTGCTGGTTGTCCCCCTGCTCGAACAGGGCGGCTGCCAGGTTGGTCTGCGCGATGAAATTGTCCCGCGTCACGGCCAGGGCGCGGCTGAACAGGGTGGCGCTGTCCTTCCAGTACCCTGCCTGCACGCGGGTGAGCCCGGCCAGCACGATCAGCACTACGGTGAGTCCGGCAAGAAGGGCCTGCCTCCCGTGCCGCACCCTGCCCGCCAGGTCGTGCATACCCCAGGCTACGGCCATGAAGATGCCCACCAGGGGGATGTAGGTGTAGCGGTCAGCCATGGACTGGGACCCCACCTGGACGATGCCGATGACCGGCACCAGGGTGCCCACGTACCAGAACCACCCCACGGCCAGGTACGGGAACCTCCTGAACGTCACGAGGCAGGTCACGCTCACTGCTGCGAGCACGGCCAGCGAGATCGCCAGGAGGGCCGCCTCGACGGAGGCCGGATACGGGTAGAAGAAGGACAGGCCGGCGGGCCAGAGCATCTTTGCCAGGTACGCGGCATAGGCCATCACTGCGTTGGCCAGCCTCTGTGCCATGGGCAGCACCTCGATGCGCTCCACGGCCCCTCCCGCGCGCTGGGCTATGAAGGTGATCACGCTGGAGGCGGCGGCCAGGGCGAACAGGGGGGTCTTTTCCAGGACGAGCCGCGGCACGACCTTCAGGGAGGTCATCCTGCCCAGGGGCCAGACGTCGAGGAGCAGCAGGGCAAAGGGCAGGGTCACGAGCATGGGCTTGGCCATGAGGCCCAGGCCGAGCATGAGGGCCACCATCGCGTAGCGCCAGGCGCCCCGGCTGGTCACGTACGAGGAGTAGGCCAGCATGACGAGCATCCAGAAAAGCGTGCTCAGCACGTCCTTGCGCTCGGAGATCCACGCCACCGACTCCACGTGGAGCGGGTGCAGGGCAAAGAGCGCCGCCACGGCAAAGGGCCGCCACAGGGCCCCGGTCATGCGGCGCAGCACTACGAACAGTAGCACTGCGTTGGCGCAGTGAAGCAGCACGTTGACGAGGTGGTGCATGCCCGGGTCCGTCCCGAAGATCGTCACGTCGAGCATGTGCGACAGCCAGGTGAGCGGGTGCCAGTTGGAGGCGTAGCCGGAGAGCGAGAAGGCCCACCGGACGCCTTCCAGCGTGAGGCCCGGGGTGACCATGGCATTGTCCCTGACGTACTTGGGGTCATCGAAGAGGATGTATCCGAAGCCCGCGACCTGCCAGTACACGGCGAGCACGACCGCGGCCAGGATCATCGCGAGGACGGCAGGGAGATGGCTCTCCACCCTTGAGAGGATGTTACCTTTGTGCATGACTTCTCCTTCCTGCCACCATCTCTGCGTCCAAGGGCGTTGAAGCCGTCTCCTGTGCGACGTCACTGTATATGATATCCGGTGATTTCATTCCCCGGCAACGCGTCCCTGACGATTATACAAGTCAATACAACTCTATTGTCAACAGGTTCCGGAAGAGACATGCGTGACCTGTGAAATCTCCCATTTTCACTGCGCCATCTCTTGTGGTACGTGATTGCAATGGCCGGGACTTCGTACAGACTCCATCCAAGGGTACAGACGACCCTTGTGAGCCTCGTCCTCATGACGGCAACGGCCTTGGTCTACCTGCGCATGGCAGGGCACTCCTTCGTCAGTCTCGACGACACCATCCAGCTCACAAAGAACCCCCGCGTGCTTTCCGGGCTGAACTGGGACAATTTCCTCTGGTCCTTCTCGCCCGAATCATGGGCCGCACCGCTGACCTGGCTGACCTATGCCGCAACCTTCGAGGTCTTCGGCCTCGATGCAGCTGCCTTTCACGTTATCATGCTCTGCCTCCACATCGCGTGCACGGTCCTTCTCTTCATCGTCCTGCAGAACATGACCGGTGCCCCGGTCAGGAGCGGCTTCGTTGCGGCTCTCTTCGCTCTGCATCCCATAAACGTGGAGTCGGTGGCCTGGGTAGCAGAACTGAACAACGTGCTCAGCGGGTTTTTCTTCATGCTCACCCTGCTCGCCTGGCACGCTTTTACCGTAAGGCATGGCAGGGTGCGCTACACCCTGGCCCTGGTGCTGTTCGGTCTGGGACTCCTGGCAAAACCATCGATCATGACCCTGCCCTTCATCCTGCTGCTCCTGGATTTCTGGCCCCTGCGTCGCATCAAGATGGGCGGGAGCAACGATGGTGGCAGACCGGCCTGCACGGGCCTGCCTGCGGCGCGCCTTGTGCTGGAGAAAGTCCCCTTCATGACGCTCTCGCTCATCTCATTCATCAGCAACCTCAGGGGAGCGTCAGCGCGCATGGGACTTTACACCGGTGAGGCCACATCGATGGGTCTCAGGATATCCAATGCCTTCGTGTCCACGGTGAAATACCTGGGCAAACTTCTCTGGCCCTCTGATCTCTCGGTGCTCTACCCCTTCCCCGCCGCCATACCCTTCTGGCTTACTGCAGGTGCCGTAGTCGTCCTATCCGTCATCTCGGTATTCGCCGTGATGGCAATCCGTCGCAGGACATATTTCCTCGTGGGATGGCTCTGGTTCCTGGCTGCCCTGGTGCCTTTCCTTGGCATTGTCCAGGCGGGGGTATGGCCCGAGATGGCAGACCGCTATGCCTATCTCTCCTTCATCGGCGTGTTCATCTGCCTCGTCTGGGGCATCGGGGAGATCGCCGGAAGAAACAAGATGTTGTCCGCCGGGGCCTGCGGGGCAGGAACATTGCTGACCCTCGTACTTGCCATTCTGAGCTGGAACCAGGTGGGCCACTGGAAGGACAGCCTGACCCTGTATCCCCATGTGATCTCGGTGATCGGTGACCGACAGGGCGCCTTCCACAACATCGGTTTGGCCATCGCGCACAACAACCTGGGCGCCGCACTGTACGAGGCAGGTGAACGCAAGAAGGCCGTGGTCCACTACAGAAAGGCCATAAGCGTCAACCCCACCTACGAACACCCATGGTTCTGCCTGGGCCTGGCCCTGTACGATGCGGGAGACCTCGATGGGGCAGCCGGTGCTTTGCGCGAAGCCCTACGCCTCAACCCCGGCATGGAAAACGCCCACAGCTTGCTCGGCAGGGTGATGGCAGCCATGGGCAACTACGTCGAGGCCATCAAAATATTCCAGGAGGGGCTCCGGCACTACCCCGGCCATGCGGCCCTGTCTTTCAACCTCGGACGGGCATACCTCGGCAAGGGCAACGTGGAAGGGGCCGTTGACGCCTTCCGCGAGGCTACGCGTCACGGCCATGGCGAGGCGCGGGAGGCGCTGAGGAACGCCATGGCAACTCGAAAGGGCCTCGAAAAGCGGGCAACCGACCTCCAGGCAAGGATCGATGCCGGGGAAGCGGAAACAGGCATCCTCCTTGAGCTTGGAAGCATCAAGCGCCGGCTCGGAAGATACGAAGAGGCCGCGGGGGCCTACCGCAGGCTGCTGGAAGGTGCCCCGGCCAACACCAAGGCCCTGTTCGGCCTGGTGGTCACGTACACGGATGGTCTCGATTACGTGAGGGCCATGGAGACCCTGGAGGCCATCGGCAGGGTGCAGCCCTCCAACCCGGAGGTCGACTACAACATGGCGTGCATCCTCTCCCGGCAGGGCAGGACCGACGAGGCGGCGGCACGCCTCAGGCAGGCCCTGGCCAAGGGGTTCACGTCCCGGGACCTCGCCTTGAAGGACCCCGACCTTTACAACCTCCGCATAAGCCCAGCCTTCAATTCATTGCTGAACGAACTCGGGAACGTCCCCTGAGCCTGTCCATGCCCCAGGTTGACACACCCTCTGTCCTGCCCATCAGTCCGGCAGCTCAATCCTCAACCGGGACAGGTTCGGCCCCAACTTCGAGTCAGGTGAGAGCTGGATGCCCAGAACATTGACGGCATTCTCCTTGTCAAAGACCAAGTCCGAGTCCTTGAGGAACCCCAGGAACCGCTCCTTTGACTCGACACCGTCCACCACTGCGAACCAGGCTCCCTTGTCCTGGGCCACATAGGCGTAATGCCGCGAATCCGGGCTGAAGAAGGGCGTTGCGACGCCGTCATATGGCCTGGATTCCTTTCCGTCGATGAATATGGACCATTTCTCCCCTTTCTTGGCCATGTACATGACGCGCCTCGAGTCGGGGCTGAAGATGGGTATGGTGACAACGTCGCACCATGGGCCCTCCTTCTCTGCCTCGACAATAGAGAGCTTCTTTCCCTTCTGCGCCATGTAGGCCAGGCGCCGAGAGTCCGGGCTGTACATCGGGAAGAAAATGTCGTCATACCGGGCCCCGGGTTTCCCATTCATCACGACGAACCAGCTTTTACCCTTCTTGGCGGTGAATGCATAGGCCTTCGAGTCGGGGCTATATATCAGTTCCTTGATGGCATCATAGGCTTCGCCCTTGACACCGTTGACCACGAGAAGGTTCTTTCCGCCGTCCACGGCCAGGTAGGCAATGGTCTTCGAGTCGGGGCTGAAGAACGGGCTGGCCACATCCGTGAAAGACGGTTCCTCCTTGCCGTCGATCACCATGAAGGTCGCGTCCTTGCGTTTGGCGCTGTACGCAAGGCGGGACGAGTCGGGGCTGAAGGAGAAGGTCCCGATTCTGTCATAGGCGGCAAGCTCCTTGCCGTCGTACACCATGAACCACCTGTCCTTCGAGCTGGCAGGGTATATCAGGTGCTTCGAATCAGGGCTGAAGGAGGGAAAGGAAATCTTGTCATAGACCTTGCCCTCCTTTCCATCGGCATACATGACCATTTGCTTCCCCTTGAAGGCAAAGAAGGCCAAGCGCTGCGAGTCGGGGCTGAAGATCGGGTTCCCCCTGTGGGGAATGCCGTCATACTCGCCGAGCTCCTTCCCGTCCAGTACTACGACCTGTCTCGTGCCCTTCTGGGCAACGTAAACAAGGTGCTTGGAGTCGTAGCTGAAGAAGGGGGTGCTCATGTTCTCGTAAGGTTTGCCTTCCACCCCATCGACAACCACCATCCACCTGGCGCCCTTGAATGCCTTGTAGACCAGCCGGGTTGAGTCAGGGCTGAATATGGGGGTGTCCTTGCCGATCTGGTCATACTCCTTGTGGACCCGGCCGTCCTGGACGACGAAGAATTTCTTGCCTTTGCGTGCCACCACTGCAATATGACGCGAATCCATGCTGTTCTTTGCCGACTGGATGAATATGGCATACTTCTCCGTGGGCACGATGAGCGGGATGGTCTTCTCCTTCAGGGGGCCTGCGGCCTGAACCGCACCCAGAGGGGCAGAAAACAGGAGCACCATGCATGCTGCAAGGAAGGTTCGGCGGCTTCTCATATTCACATCCTCTCCTTTTCTGATAAGTTCGGGTTCAAGGGATTTTCCGGGTTCAGACTATACAGACATGGCGGTTGAAATGCAACCTGCCATCACGGGGGCAGGTGCTGTTTGCAGGGACGGCAGAGCCATCATGCGGGGCATGATGTGGACGGATCCTTCTGTCTCACCCGTTCACCACTTGAACACCTGGTTGACGGCGAACCACCACAGGTGCATCTCCTGGTGCCAGTCGAGGCCTGCATAGGGGTTGTACACGATGTCCGTGAAGACCGTGGAGTTGAGGTTCCTGCTCGAGTTGCTCTTCACCGTGGTGTCCTTGAGCTTGATGTAGCTCACGTTGATGTCGATCTGGTTGGCATGGTTGATCTGCTGGGTCAGCTCGTGGAAGTCCTTGGGCCTGGGCTTGGGCTTGTCGTCCATCACGATGCTCAGGCCCACGGAGTAGATCTTCAGGTCCGGGAAGGGAAGCGGACCGAACCGCTCCGGGATGCAGGAGGTGGGCCGGGCGTCGTAGCCGAGGCGTAGGGCGATCTTCTCGATGGGCTTGATCTCCACGCCGTAGGTCATATGCCAGGTGTTCTTGAAATCGTGAACGAAGACCTGGCTGTCCGGCGAATACAGGTACCCGAGCATGCGGGCGAACCGGAAGAGCTGGATCTTCTGGTCGAACTGCATGACCCACTCCTTCTGGGCCTCCCAGTCGGTCCAGTTGGCGTCGCACGTCAGGGTGAGCTGCTTGACGGGCTTGAGCTTCATGCCTAACTGGAGCCTCTGGGGCCAGGTGAGGTTGAAGGTGGCCGATCCCTTCTGGGAGGGGACGGACCTCGTCGGCAGGTCGAAGATGGCCGCCGTGATGATGGTGAGCGGCGACCTGCCCAGCCAGTCGACCGTGCGGCGGAACTCGTTGCCGTACTTGAACTCGAAGTCGCCCGTCATGTTGGCCTCGGACTCGCTCTGGTAGCACGCGCCCAGGGCGAACCAGTCATAGGGCTGCCAGAGGACGCCGAGATTGTAAGAGGTGGTGAAGTAGTCCTCCACGAAGAGCTCGAGGTGCCCCTGGGTGGCGTACGGGGTCATGCCGCCGTTGAACCAGGGCGGCGGGAGGGTGAGCTCGGAGATGACGGGTATCTCGAGGCCCTCGGTGGCCTCGCCCAGGGCGCCGGTGAGCGCGCTCATGTCGTTGGGCGTGCGCAGGCTCGACGACAGGTAGAACAGGGACGGCCCGATGCCCACGGCAGCCCCGACCGAGAGGGTGTCCGAGACCCTGTAGGCCACCGCCGGCGTGACGAAGCTCATCCTGATGAAAAATGCCTTTTCTCCGAGCAGGCTGATGGGGTGGTTGTTGGGGTCCTTGTTGTTCTTGAGGCCGGCGCCGTAGGGGGTGAACTGGCCGAACCCGAAGGTCCAGCGGGAGAACTTGGGGTCCGGCGGCTTGTACGATATGCCCATACCCGGCGTTATGAGGTAGGGGATGTCGTAGTCGATGTACGGGATGATCATGTACTCGCTTTCCTGCTTGTCCCTGGCACCGTCCAGCGGGTCCCTGCCCTGGTTGAACCAGCCGCCGAAGGGCGCCCAGGGCTTTCCCGTCCCGGGATCGATGGCCTGCTTGTACGACACCTCCCGGTACGTGCTCACGAAGCCGATGCCGTTGTCGAAGCGGGCCCCGGGCAGGACGGCCAGGCCGGCTGGATTGTAGTGTATGGTCATGGCCCCGGAAAGCTCCGGGAAGGCGGTCACGGCACTGCCCATGGAAACGGCCGCCGGACTCGTGACGAGCTGTTCGTACAGGGCGCCTCGGGCAGTCGCCGGCACGAACGCCACCATCCCCAGGAAAGCGGCAATCAGGATGATGCGAGTCCTCGTCATGACCTCTGCCCTCCTTAGAGCACGAAGTTGAACGGAATACGGGTGCTCAGCGAGAAGCCCGTGTCGGTGAGGCTGTACGCCAGGGACACGCTCACCGTGGTCTTGGGCGAGATGTTGATGCCCATGCCCAGGCCGAAGGACGCGTCGACCTCGTCACCTGTCTCGTAGGTCGAGCTCACCCTTTCATACTTGAACGAGGTGGAGCGCTTGTAGGAGTAGCTGAAGGACATGTTGATGGAATTGGCGTAGGACAGGGCATAGCCCATGCCGAGGCTCGCGTTCACCGAGCTTCCCGGCTCCACCGTGTCCAGCACGATGTTTTCTGCGACAGTGTGATTCAGCCCGTCGACCTTGAAGGGATAGGTGAGCCCAAGGTTCCAGAACAGCACCACCGGGTCCACCTGCTTGCTGAAGCTCGCCCCTGCCGAGACTGCATAGTACCCGTTGCCCGTGGAGATCTCGGCCTCGGGATTGATGTCGAAGGGACTCCTGCCCGTGGGCAGGGCCGCGCTGCATGAAAAGGTCATCCTGATGTCCCCGGCCTCGGCCTTGAAGGGCTGGTACGCCATGCCCACGGCGATGTCGCCGATGTCCGTCTCGTCGAGCTCGTCGTCCGTGCCCATCTTGTTGTATCTGTAAAGGATGGGGACATTCACGCTTGCAGCGAGGTTGTCCAGGATGCTGTACGAGGTGTACACGGAGTGCTGGATCGTGTGCTCTGATTCCTGTTTGAGCCTGGTGAGCGCCTCTTCGGTGGTGTAGATGACCTCGCTGGGGCTGTACGAGTAGGCAAGGCTGTAGTCCAGGGCCAGCGTGCCCCGGGGGTCGAGGGAGTATTCCCTGCTCACTGCCGAGAGGACCTCCTTCTCCTTCTGAACCTTTTCCTCTTCGGTTATCTCCAGCGTCTTCCGAGCCTTGCCCTCTTCCTCGATCTTCCTGAGCTGCCGCTCCAGCGTATCGATACGGTCGAGCAGCTCCTGGTTCTTGTTGACCTCGGCATCCTGGGCCTGGACCACGGACACCATCACGACCAGGGACAACATGATCATCACACACGCACGCGCCATTCTCACAGGCGGACCACCTCCGGTCGACTCTATTCGGGCAAGCTTCTCTTCACCTAATCCATACAATCATACACCACTTTCAATGGTGATGTCATTATCTTATGTTCACGGTCTTGAATTTCTTCTCTCCCAGGGACTCGATGAAGTCCCTCTGGTTCCTCACCGTCTCGGGTGTCGTAGGTCCGGTGGCGGCATGCTTCGCAATGTCATAGCCGATGATGCGCAGGTCCTGCTCATCCAGGGCCATGGCGTTGAACCGCAGTTCGTCCCGGGAGACTATGAACACGATGCTCTGGGTCCACATCTCCTTGAATCGTTTGGTGGTATAGCTCGTATTGCCGAGATACGGGTCGGCCAGGAAGACATGGTCGCCGTACACCCCACGGTACACCACGAAGTGCCTGTATCCCATGAATTCGATGGGTACGACGGCGGGTTTGTCCAGGGCCTTGAGGTCATCGAACTCCGCCTTGAAGCCGCCGCCCTTGTATCCGAGCACCTCAACGAACCTTTTCATATCCAGCAGGGAGAAGGCCCTTCGTTCCTGGATCTTCTCCACCTCGCCGTACTGCATGAGACCCTGTATGACCTGCTGCTCGTTGAACTTCTCTCCCAGGTAGTGGTTGAGCAGCGTGGCCAGGGCAGCGGATCCGCAGCTGTAGTCGAATTCCTGCTTCACGATGTTCCTGTCATTGAATTCGATCAGTGGTTTCACCTCGTGCTTGAGCGCCAGTGATTCCATCCCTGGTGTCCTGGTATGGCTTATCATGAGGCCCTTGGGGAGGTCGGCCATGGGGTACTGGGTGCCGAGAAACGCAACAAGGATAAGAAAACAGGCCAGTACTTCCATATGCTGCCAGAATGTCCCTCAGTTA
>Ga0208458_1000559_pt1 | contig 38285 bp, 29 predicted proteins | sample AD_UKC085_MetaG_FD_184432 | JGI IMG/M metagenome (GOLD analysis project Ga0208458, IMG submission 184432) | Active sludge microbial communities of municipal wastewater-treating anaerobic digesters from USA - AD_UKC085_MetaG (SPAdes) (version 2) | ecosystem: Engineered > Bioreactor > Anaerobic >... | reverse complement strand
TCGCGGTCGCGCACGGGGCCAGCCCCGTGTCGCGCCGCTGCCTCTCGGCGCGCGACGGTCATTACGCCCCGCAAGGTGTCGCGCGCCTGCGAGAGCTTCCCGGCTACGGGTACCCGCTCGGCCCCCACGCCGCACGCTCACTGTTTCAGTCGTGAAGCCTCACGCCGCCCACTCGTTGCAAAGCAATTCTGCCTGCTCGAGCACGGTCCTGGTGGCTTGTTCCTGCTTGTCGGGCGGATACCCGTATCGGCGCAGGACGCGCTTGACGATGGTCCGCAGGTGGGCTCGGACGTTTTCGCGGATGGTCCAGTCGATGGTGACATTGGCGCGGACGGTCGTGACCAGTTCGCGGGCGATTGTGCGCAGGGTTTCGTCGCCCAGCACCTTCACCGCGCTGTCGTTCGTTTCCAGGGCGTCGTAAAACGCCAGTTCATCCTGGGTCAGGCCCAGCGCCTCGCCCCTGGCGTCGGCTGCCCGCATCTCTTTCGCCAGCGCGATCAATTCTTCGATGACCTGGGCGGTCTCGATGGCGCGGTTCTGGTAACGGCGCAGCGACTGTTCCAGCATTTCCGAAAACGCGCGGGACTGAACCGCATTGCGAGTCCGGCGCGTCCTGATTTCACCCATCAGCAGCTTCTGCAGCAACTCGACCGCGACGTTCTTGTACGGTATGTCCTTAACTTCCATCAGGAATTCGTCAGACAGAATGGAAATGTCCGGCTTGTCCAGCCCAACGGCCGCAAACACGTCCATCACGCCTTCAGGGGTGACCGCCCTGGAAATGATCTGCCGCACCGCGTGGTCCAGTTCCTCGTCGCTTTTCGAGTCCAGGTTCTTCAGCTTGTCCAGCACGCTGCGCACGTCCTGGAAGAACGCCAGATGGTCGGCAATCCGCATCGCCTGCGGGTGGGTCGGAATCAGTGAATGTGCCTTGTTCAGTTCGGCAACCGCCTTCTTCAGCCTTTCGCTGCCGCGCTCCTGGCCCAGGACGTGGTCTTTCGCCGCCAGAAGCAGTTTCATGAACCGCTTCCGATCGGTCCACTTGTATTCCGACCAGTCGAACCCAGGCACGAACTTCCCGTGATCGACATACGACCCGAACAGCCCCTGACAGACCTCGTACTTTTCCAGCATCGCCGCGACCGCGTCGTCCACGTCCAGTGCCGCCCTGCCCTGGCCACCGCTTTCCGTGTACGTCGCCAGCGCGCTTTTCAATTCCTGGGCCAGGCCGATGTAATCAACCACCAGGCCGCCGGGCTTGTCGCGGAACACCCGGTTGACGCGCGCAATCGCCTGCATCAGCCCGTGCCCGCGCATTGGCTTGTCGATGTACATGGTCTGCAGGCACGGCGCATCGAATCCCGTCAGCCACATATCGCGCACGATGACGATCCGGAAATGGTCGTCCGGGCGCCTGAAACGCTCGGCCAGCTTTTCCCGCCGGTCCTTGCTGCGGATATGCTGGCGCCAGTCGACCGGGTCCACCGCGGAACCCGTCATGATGACCTTGACGGCGCCCTGTTCGTCGCCATCACCGGCCCATTCCGGGCGTCTCTCAATCAGCGCCCGGTACATCTCGACGCAGATACGACGGCTCATGCAGACAATCATCACCTTGCCGTCCACCACCTGCGCCCTGGCATCCATGTGCGTCAGGATGTCGTCCGCAACCAGGTTCAGGCGACGCTCGGCGCCGACAATGGCCTCAAGCTGGGCCCAGCGGGATTTCAGGCGCTCCTTGCGCTCGACCTCCTCGCCCTCGGTCGCCTCTTCGAATCCCGTGTCGATGACCGGCATCTCGGCCGGGTCGAGCGCCAGCTTCGCCAGCCTGCTTTCGTAATAGATCGGCACGGTCGCGCCGTCGGCGACCGCCCGCTGGATGTCGTAAATGCTGATGTACGCGCCGAAAACACCCCGGGTGTTGGCGTCGGCCAGTTCAATCGGGGTGCCCGTGAACCCGATGAACGATGCTTTCGGCAAAGCGTCCCGCAGGTTGCGCGCCAGCCCGTCAACGAAGTCGTACTGGCTGCGATGGGCCTCGTCGGCGATGACGACGATGTTCCGGCGCTCGGACAGCATCGGATGCGCCTCGCCCTGTCCCGCCAGGAACTTCTGGATGGTGGTGAACACAACGCCGCCAGACGCCACGTTAAGAAGGCTGCGCATGTGCTCCCTGCTTTCCGCCTGGACCGGGGGCTGACGCAGCAGTTCCCGGCATTTCGCAAACGTCCCGAACAACTGGTCGTCAAGGTCGTTCCGATCGGTCAGCACAACGACCGTCGGGTTTTCCATGGCCGGCTCGCGGATGATGCGGCCCGCATAGAACGCCATCGTCAGGCTTTTGCCCGAGCCCTGCGTATGCCACACGACGCCGATTCGCCTGTCGCCCGGCCGGCCGCCTTCGACACCGCCAAACGTCTGGTACCTGCCAGTCCCGTCGCCACCGTCGGCCACTCCGACCGGCATCGTCAGGGACGCCCGGATCGTCTCGCCGACCGCCGCCAGGACTGCGTGATACTGGTGATAGCCGGCCATCTTCTTGACCAGGCTGCCGCCATCGTCCTCGAAGACGATAAAGTCCCGAATCATGTCCAGCAGACGTCGTGGCTGCAGTATGCCCAGCACCGACACCTGCAACTCGGGAATCCCAGTGTCGGCAAGGTTCCGCCCGTCGATGGTCGGCCACGGCTTCATCCATTCGCGGTTCGCGGTCAAGGTGCCCAGGCGGGCGCTTACGCCGTCCGAAGCCACGATAAGTTCGTTGAAGGCGAACAGGCCGGTCAGCTCGGTGCGATAGGTCTGCAACTGGGCAAATGCGTTCCAGACGGTGGCCGTCGCATCCACCGCGTTCTTCAGTTCAATGACGACGACCGGCAGTCCGTTGACGAACAGGATGATGTCCGGGCGCCGCTTATGGTGGTTTTCGACGATGGTGAACTGGTTGATCGCCAGCAGGTCGTTGTTTTCGGGATTGTCGAAGTCGATGACCCGGACCTGGGCCCCGCGAATGTTGCCGTCGGCCGCGCGGTACTCGACCGTTACCCCATCGACAAGCATCCTGTGCACGGCGCGGTTCCGCCGGACGGTGTCACTGCCCTCGGGATGGGTCAGCCGCCTGAACGCCTGTTGCAGCGCCTCGTGCGCCAGCCCGGGATTCAACCTTGCCAGCGCGTCCCGAAGCCGCCCACCCAGCACGACCTGGTCGTACGTTTCGCGCAGCGGCGCCCCGCCATCCGGCGCGGCCAAACCGGGCACGTGCTCGGCCCCGTTCAGGACCGTCCACCCGACACCTCCCAACCAGTCCAGGGCCGCTTCCTCGACGTCAGATTCCAGAAACCCGCCCACAAAACACCGTCAATTCATCGACTGCGCCAATGTTAGCAGGATATTCATGGAAAAGTTGAAGCAAATCACCGACCGGATTCACCGTTGATATCGACCTCAAGCCGTTCCAGTTCCTGGAAGATTTCATCCATGGTCGGCACTTCACCGAATAGTCTGACAGCCGTTTCGCCAAACAGTTCTTCTCGACCATGCCGCCGAACGATCTGAAGCACACCTTTTTCCACGCCGTCAATCATGAGGATGATTGTAGTTATGGTTAGAAAAATATCGAGTTTTTTCTAACTGAAAACTCCACGCTACGCTTACTTAACGTCATGTTTTATTAAAGTAATATGTACCAATAAAACTGGAATCGAATTTTGCATTGTTCACCACATGACGACAGGTCGGATCCGGATTCGTTTAATCGGCTTACACATGTCAATTCCGGCAGGAATCTTGCCGCCGGACTTTCTATGATGGGCGATGCCGCCGCCTGACTTCTGGACAGTCGGATGAATATGCTTGGGACGATCAAACACCTGATTCCAACCGCGTCGAATTCCAGCCGGTTTGAAAATTTGGATATCTTATGCGGCCTGAAGGCGATCTGTCATTGCGTGACGCATGAAACGCCTTTCGGCCAGGTTCGACATAAGACAGTCTTAAACAAACGCCTGCAAGTGAACCAGAAATCGACATTGATGTAAGATTGCGTTGAATTGTGCCGGGCAGCGATGGCCGGCATGCCGCCTTAGAGTGTAACGATGACAACGGACAGCAAATCACAATCAGTTCAGAAGGTGCCGGCCATGCCTGGACGCCAGCGCCTGGCGCTGCAATTGTTGAATGCTATTGGCGGCGCCGCCAGCAACCTGGATTTCCAGAAGCTGCTTTTCCTGTACTGTCAGGAAATCCGCCTTGATCCCCCATACGAATTTGTTCCATACAAATTTGGGGCCTTCTCGTTCACTTCGTACGCCGACCGCCGCAAATTGGTCGAACGCGGACTGCTTGAAGATGACGACCGCAACTGGAGGATCACCGCCGCCGGTCGCGACAGCGTTGGCCGCGCAATCGAAACGCATCTTTCATCGTTCGCGACGCGGACCGCCGGCATGCGCGGTAACGACCTGATTGCCCTTACCTATCGCCGATTTCCCTTTTTCGCCATCCACAGCGAAATCGCCGAAAAGGTCCTGAAAGGCGATCCGGACGCATATGAACGTGTCCTGGCATTGCGAGCCCGGCCAGACAAGCCCGAAATGTTCACAATCGGGTACGAGGGGCATTCGCTGGAAAGCTATCTGACCGCGCTGATTCGCAACGGCATCACGATTCTGTGCGACGTCAGGCGCAACCCGTTGAGCCGCAAATACGGCTTTTCAAAAAGCACACTCTCCAGGTGCTGTCTGGAAATCGGCATCAGATACGAACACATCCCTGAACTGGGAATCGCATCCGATCAAAGGCAGGAGCTTGACACTCAGGCAGACTACGACGCCTTGTTCGCCGAATACATGCGCAATTGGCTGCCGGGTCAGGCAACATCCCTGTCAAAGATCCGTGACTGGTTCGACGCCGGCGAACGTATCGCGTTGACTTGTTACGAACACTCCCCGGCCCAATGCCACCGTCATTGCGTCGCCGATGAGCTTGAATCGCGGTTCGGCCAGGCGCTTTGTGCCAGACATCTCTGAGGTTCGTCCATGGAGAAAGAACGCATACTGGTGACCGTCAAGACGTAACCAACCCTTTCAACCAAATATGGCGAAACCGTCTGCACCGCAGGGCTGCGCCCTGATGGAACGTGGGTCCGAATATATCCAGTGCCATTCCGACGCCTTGATCAGGAACAGCAATACAAGAAATTTGACTGGATTGAATGCCAACTCGTGCGGAACGCCAAAGACAGAAGACCGGAATCATTTCGTCCGTTTGACCAACTCGACTTGCAAACACCGGTTGGACACGTCGGAACCGACAACTGCTGGCGGGAACGGCGGCAGCGTATCCTGAAAATGGCACGGGTATACGATTCGCTTGATGAAATCATTGCTGGGGCAAAAGCCAATACGATGTCACTCGCGATATTCAAGCCCTCACAGATACTCGACTTTGTCTGGAAGGCAGAAGACCGCGAGTGGCCCACCGACAAAGTTATTCAGCTCCAAAACGCCGCAAATCAGCCCGATCTGTTTACTGACAATGCATGGCGCGACACATTCAAAATCGTCAATCGATTGCCTTACAGCTTTTCCTACCGGTTTAAGGATGCCAACGGTCGGAAAAGCAATCTTCAAATTATTGACTGGGAAACAGGCGCCCTTTACTGGAACTGCCTTCATGATGCTGATGGCGACGAGCAACAGGCCTTGAAGAAGGTCAGGCAGAAATACATGGATGAATTTCTGAAAACCGACCTACACTTCTTCATGGGAACCCTATTCCAATTCCACTCCGTATCTCCGAACCCCTGGCTAATTGTGGGCGTGCTGCCCATTCCGTTTGAAAAGCAGATCGATCTGTTCGACTGTTAGACGACCCTACCCGTCCCTGACAACAAGTTCAAACCCGGCAGAAATCTTGCCGCTGGTCACGCGACACTAGCCCTGAGGCTCGGCCTGTCCTAATCGACGTCGATAATAGACCCTAGCGAAGGTGTGCCATTTATTTGGCATCCAATTTCGTTTCCGCGGGACTTGGCGATCCTGGGCCAGTTGACGATGGAAGCGGTAATGGGCAAATTGGTTATGACCAGTCCATAAACAAGAATTGATGAGTAACAAGTTCTTTGCCGCTGGTAATAACATCGGACAGTGCTACGCTTCACTATCCGAAAAGGGGCCACACATCATGCCGAAACTTCTTTTATTGCTGATGGTTATACTTCTTGCTGGATGCGGTCAGGCGCAGATCAGTAACGACTGCCGTATTAACGGGCTCGGCCAAGGTTCCTGCAGTTTCACCAACACAGGAACCGGAAAAGGCAGCCTTTGTGTGATGCCGCAGATGGTTCGTACTGACGGACAAACCCTTGAATCCAGCCTGATTTGCTCGGGGAATCTGGAATCGTCCTCAACTTCAGTGGTCCAGTTTTTCATCACAGGCCTGATATCGTTCTGCACAAATGACGAATCGGGAAAAACGTGGACCGATTACTGCGAGCTTCAGATCATCCCAAGATCCGATTCGAAGCCACGAAGCGGATTTGCTCTTTCTTCAATCATTTCGGGCGACAATGACAAGATCCGGATGACCAAAGCCCAAATCAACACCATTCAAAACGCCCTTACGACATACTCACTGGACACCCCAATTCCAACAAACCTTCGAGCTATTACGGTTGGTTCGAACAGCATACTTTCGCCTTCCGCACTGATCGATCCATGGGGTTCAGAGTTCCTTTACAGATCCCCTTCCAGCAATACGAAACTTGAATACGACCTTTGCAGCGCAGGACCCGACATGGAATTTAGAACAAAGGACGATATCTGCAATGAATCTGACTGAACCCGGAAGTGGCCTGGACAATCTCATCGCCGAACAATCACGCGAAATCGCGGCCACGAGTCTTACCGAAAACGACATCGTCGAAGCCGTTTGCAGGTACATTCAAGCCCAGGGTATGACCATCGAAAGCAGATGTTCGACCAAGCAGCAGGGCTACGACATCGTCGCCATTCATCCGAAAACTGGCCGACGCCTGATCATCGAAGCCAAGGGGGCAACAAGCGCCTCCGAAACCAGCGCCAGATTCGGAAAGGGATTTTCCACCAACCAGGTTCGCTCGCACGTCGCACGCGCTTTCTATACCGCGGCATCGACCCTACAAAAGGAAGCCGGAAAAGCTGACGCCGCCATAGCCCTGCCTGACACCGAGAATCACCGCCATTTTGTGCAAAACATCGAATCATCACTGAAAAACCTTGGAATAGCAGTGTTCTGGGTAAATTCTAACGGCAGTATTGACGCCGAGAACTGGAATTCGTAGTATGACGCCGGGCCAGCTCAGGAGCACTTGCTCTCAGCAGCCAAAGAATTTTGTCCCTTAAAGATAAACGGGGTTCGGTAACGGATCTCGATTTTTGGAGATTGTGATGGGCATGGATTTCGTCCGTGACGAAAGCCTTGACGTCGATGATGTCAGGCAGATTGCCGACAGCGCGGGAATATCTGGAAAGGCCGGGGATGTGCTGGTCCGGGTTATCCTTGAGCCGGACTTCCTGGATTCGGCCCTTGGACGCGAACGTGACCGCAGCAACGATCTGGACTGGATTCAACGGTTCGTCAAAGCCTCTGCCGAGTGCTTCCGCTTCCAGAATCCTGACGCGAGCCTGCTGAACCTTCTGGCGGTCTTGGCGGGCTATCAAACCTCGGAATGGTTGCCAACACTGATTCCCGCATATTGCATCGCAAAGTGGAACAAAACCGCCTTGGGTCCGTTCCCACGGCCGGTGTGGTCTGACAAGCTCCTGACGGGCATCGATTCGATTGGCCCGGCGATGGTTGAAATCTGGACGGATACCCCTTCGAAGAATCTGTTCAAGTTCGCCGGGCTGCTGTCGGACACGATCAATGTTAAGAAGATGGCCATTCTCGACGCGATCAACACAGAAACGACACTGGCCAGCCTGAAAGATCCGGAATCCAGCGAACTGCCTTCGCCTGCGACGCCAATGTTCTGGTACCTGGCCTTCAATCAGCGTGGGGTATTGAATCTTAAAGGTGGCGAACCCCAGGCCGATACCCTGACAAAGCTTCTGCTTCAATGGGCCGATACTCAAGACAACGAAAACATGGGGATCATCTACCTTTCAATAATCGACGCGCTGATCGTGTGTACCAGGAAGTCGCCTGTTCAAGATCCAATGTCGAACGTAATTCTCGCCTTCCTTACCGGCGGAAATCACTTGCCCATGCTATCGACCAGAAAAATCGTTCTGGACCACTTCTCGATCTTGACCAGGCGTTTTCAAGATTCCGACAAAGGCAGTCGTGTGCTCCTTCTGGCCTGGCTCAAGACCGGCACATGGGTTGCCACCAGACTGCCGACGTCACCCCTACTGGCATCAAGAATTCTCAGTTCCGAGGCAACCCTCAGCATTAGCGACACCAACACGCATAACGAGGCCGCTAAGGCGCTGCTTGCCCACGCAGATCGACTTGTCGGCCACTCCCGAAAGGCCATTCGGGAAGGACAATCTGTCGACTGGCCAGCACTGGAATATTCAATCAAAATCCTGAACTGGCTCGGGTCACCGTGGCGGGCTCTTCGCGCCGTGACGCAGATGATGCTGTTGGCACCAGAACCTTGCACCAGCCCTGACCTCAGGTGGTGGACCGAAGAAGGCCTTCCAAATCCACCAATGCCGTGGGCGTACCTTGCCCAGTGGTTTTCATGGCTGATCCTCTGGTCTGATGTACATGCCGAGCAGGATCCGGATTTCAAACGCGGCCGCGAGGACTTTTCACTGTTCCTCCTTGATCGGCTGAAGGACCGCGATGAAGACGACAAATCACCCGACCAGAAAGGCTTCCGCGTGCCTGTTGAAAGCCGCCCGGAATGGCGTATAGCGATTTGTGAAGCCGCGATTGCTCTGCACGCGAATCCTAAAGGACGCGGTGACCATATCCTCTTTCAGGTGATGAACCACGACCCGGACGAAAATGTTCGCGCGGCTGCAGCGAGTGCCTACAAAAAGGTCCGTTACTACGAAGGTGACTCAAGCGGGCTGGTCGCACGCAACCTCTTCATGAAGGCTTTTTGGTGGCTGCGCCGGGCACAACGCCTATCGCTCGGCCTTGAAATTGACACGGCAGGTGCAACACGCACCGCAAACAAGGAGCTTGACAGGAACGCAGTAAATCAGTGGGTTTGACCAGGTTGCCTAGTAGCTAAGGCGTCGCGGGACATTTGTCCACCTGACATGGGGTCCGCCTTCAGTAAAAAGCGCTTGTTCGACGCAACCCTGTCTGCCAATATAGCGTGAGACAGATGGTTGAAAAAGTTTAGAGTAGCAGAGGCGGGAAGGAAGGCAGTGAGATGTCGAGAGATCAGCAGAAAGAGAAGCAGTCACAAGGTCCGCTGAGCGCTCCGGATGGGGAGGTTAAGCAGGCACCGGATCCGGAGGTGGAGCCGGTCGGGCATCGTCGTCGGTTCAGTGCGGCGTACAAGGCACGGATCCTTGCGGAGGCCGACGCGTGTGAGCCGGGGATGCTCGGGGCACTGCTTCGTCGGGAAGGACTGTATTACACGAGCATCCAGAAGTGGAGGAAGCTTCGTGCGGACGGGATGCTTGATGGTCTGGCCCCAAAGAAACGCGGGCCGGCGCCGGATCCGGACAGGGCACTTAAGCAGCGTAACGCGCAGTTGGAAAAGGAGAATCAGCGTCTGCAGAAGCGCCTTGAGGACGCCGAATTCATAATTGAGATCCAAAAAAAACTGTCGTTGATTCTGAATCGAACCGAGGAGACGGCGAAAACGGCGCAGGAAGACAGGAAATGATCCAGGCAGCACAGAAACTGGCACCGAGGGTTGGAATCGCGCCTGCATGCCGCGCAATCGGTCTGCCGCGGGCAACCTTTTATCGGGTAACCAGACCAACGATAAAGATCGCGGTAAGGGCGCCAGTGCCACGTAAACCGTCGCACAGGGCCTTGAGTCTAACGGAAAGAGGGGAAGTTCTGACCGCGTTACACAGCGACCGATTCATTGACAGCGCCCCGGCCGAGATCACGGCCACGTTACTGGATGAAGGTATCTGGCTTTGTTCCGAGCGGACGATGTATCGCATTCTGGAAGCGGAAAAGGAAGTCCGTGAGCGTCGTAATCAGGCCAGGCATCCAAAGTTTGAAATCCCGCGCCTGTCTGCGACAGGTCCAAACCAGGTATGGTCTTGGGATATCACGAAGCTGAAGGGACCGTTCAAGTGGGTTTATTACTACCTGTACGTGATGCTGGACATCTATTCCAGGTACGTCGTGGGCTGGATGATTGCAAGCAGGGAAAACGCCGAGTTGGCAAAGTGCTTCATATCAGCCACTTGCGCCAAACAGGGAATTCAGCCCGGGCAGTTGGACATCCACGCTGACCGCGGCTCGCCGATGAAAGCGAAAGGTGTCGCCGGCCTGCTGACCGACCTCGGCATCGACAAATCCCACAGCCGGCCTCGTGTTTCCAACGACAACCCGTACTCGGAAAGCCAGTTTAAGACCCTGAAGTATTGCCCGGAATTCCCAGGCAACTTCGGGTCGATCCAGGATGCCAGGGCATTCGGCGGCCCGTTTTTCGACTGGTACAACAACGAGCACCGGCACAGCGGCATTGCCATGCTGACTCCGGCACAGGTACATTACGGTAACCCGAACGAGGTCTTGCAGCGCAGGCATCAGGTGGCGATGAGGGCATGGCAGGCCCATCCTGAGCGGTTTATAAAGGGCCCCCCACGCTTGCAGACCTTACCGGCCGTGGCTTGGATTAATCCGCCGCTCGATTCAATGGACGAAGCAAAGGTGGTGCTTGCTTAAATTGTGGATGGTATATGTCTCAAACTTGTTGACAGGTTCCGATTCGCTTTTGTTCTTCCAATGGGGGAACTGGAACCTCCAAACGGTGAACAGACGTAAGGTTGATGTTCTGCTGAACCGACCCTGTAGCGACAGAACTCAGCAAAGACTGCCCGGATGGGGAATTAAAGAAGTACATGTAGAAAAGAGGATCCGCAATCTCTGTATTAAGGCGAAACCTGATTAGGAAGGCTCCTGGCAAGACCGGCAGCCTGAATCCGTCAAAAATCGCTGTCGTACCTATCCGACCGCTTCTGGATATAACCAAGTCTCCCTTCAACAGGAGATGTTGTTCGAATTTTGATAAATCGAGATTGGCCAGCGGCATCGAGACGTAGTCAATCCTTCCGTCCTCACTGAGATCGGTTGTCCTGAGGGTCGCCACATTTCCATCCCGGGCATAAGCATCCGCAGGAAAACGCGGGCCAAAAGCACTGTGCTGGCAAATATCGCCGAACCTTAAGGTCCTCCACTCACTCCCCATAGCCCAGCTCCTGCAGGATCTTGGCGATCTCACCGTCCAGCCTGACTGATTCGGCCTGTTGCTGGCGGTACTGGGCGACCAGGCGGGCCATCTTTTCGTCAAAGGGCTCGCCGTCGTCTTCGACGGCCTCGGCGCCGACATAGCGGCCAGGGGTCAGGACGTGGCCGTGCTTGCGGACTTCTTCCAGGCCGACCGACTTGCAGAAGCCCGGGACGTCACGGTAACCGTCGGCAACGGTACTGCCCTGCCCCACCGCTTCGCCACGCCACGCATGATACGTGTCGGCGATGCGAGCGATGTCGGCGTCGGTCAGTTCGCGATGCGTCCGGTCAACCATGACCCCCAGCTTGCGGGCGTCGATGAACAGGATTTCGCCACGGCGGTCACGAAGGCCGCGGGGATGCTTGTTGCGCGTCAGGAACCACAGGCACGCCGGGATCTGGGTCGAATAGAACAACTGCCCCGGCAGGGCCACCATGCAATCTACCAGGTCGGACTCGATCAGATTCCGGCGGATTTCGCCTTCGCCGGACTGATTCGACGACATACTGCCGTTCGCCAGCACGAAACCGGCAGTCCCGTTCGGGGCCAGGTGATGAACCATGTGCTGGACCCAGGCAAAGTTTGCATTGCCGACGGGCGGAACACCGTACTTCCAGCGCTGGTCATCGCGCAGCCGCGCCCCGTCCCAGTCGGAAATATTGAACGGCGGATTAGCCAGGATGTAATCGGCCTTCAGGTCTGGATGCCGGTCGTTATGGAACGTGTCCCCGTGCGCGATGTGCGCGTCGATCCCGCGAATCGCCAGGTTCATCTTGGCCAGACGCCACGTGGTGTAATTCGATTCCTGCCCGTAAATCGAGATGTCGGGCCTGGACTGGCCCGGAACGCCGCCGCTGTGATGCGTGATGAACTCGATCGACTGCACGAACATGCCGGCCGATCCGCAGCACGGGTCATAAACGCGGCCATTGTATGGTTCCAGCATCTCGACCAGAGTCTTGACGATACAGCGCGGGGTATAGAACTGGCCGCCCTGCTTGCCTTCGGCGCTGGCGAACTGCGACAGGAAGTATTCATACACCCGGCCCAGGGTATCCCTGGCACGGCTGGCCTGGTCGCCGACCACGATATTTCCAACCAGATCGACCAGTTGTCCCAGCTTTTCCTTGTCCAGCGACGGACGGGCGAATTCCTTTGGCAGGACGCCTTTCAGCGTGGGGTTGTCGCGCTCGATGGCCTCCATGGCGTCGTCGATGGCGCGCCCGACCGTGGGCTGGCGGGCGACCGACTTCAGGTGGGGCCAGCGGGCCTCGCGGGGGACCCAGAAGATATTTGCGGCGCGGTATTCGTCGATGTCCTCGCGCAGGCCGACGGCGGCTTCGGCGCGATTCGGGGTGCCTGGCGGCAGGAAGTTCTGGTCGGCCGGGTCATCGACGGCGCGGGTCAGGTATTCGTGGCGCTCCAGGAAGGCGTCGGATATGTATTTAAGAAACAGCAGGCCCAGCACGACGTGCTTGTATTCGGCCGCGTCCATGTTGTTGCGCAACTTGTCGGCCATCGCCCACAGGCTGGCCTCATAACCGATCACCGCGCCGTTTTCACCGGCCGCGACGCCACCGGCCTTTGCTGCCCTGCCCTTTCCCGCCCCCGCATGTCTTGCCATCGATAACACCCCAGCCCGAACCCCTGAACCGGCCACCATTTGTGACACGTCTTATGTTGACGGAAAGTATCATCCGCGGCCCCGGCGGGCAAGGATGAAACAGACGAAATCAAAGCGAAGTGAACCCGGTCAAATGTGCCTGATCGGCTTCGCAAACGGAGTTATGTCTTGGATAGACAACAACGAATGTTCCCTTAAGAGATGCACCACCGACAAGACGGGAATACAGTTGTTCGCACTGCTCGCCACGATTGCAGTACACGGTAATGCTTTCAAACGAGTTTTCCCGATCCGTTATCTTAAAAGCCCTCCAGACCCTGGGATTGTCAAACCGGCAGTTGTAGTACTGTGACGCCTCGACATACCCGGTTATCCTGGCAGGTCGTTCAAGCAAATCCGCATAGCGCAATTTGTATTCCTTGATGGACGAAACCAGGACCGGAATCTGTTTTTGTGCCTTGGCCAACTGTTTCAACAACGAACGCCCGGAAGCCGCCGAAGGACATTTCGGGCAGGCCTGCAGGCACTGTTCAACAACAGAAATTGCAGAATCAAAGGCGCTGTCGGTCTCACCCGTGGTCACCGTATTCCTGTACGGCTCCATACACCCGACCAACTCGATGTCGTCCATCTTCTTCAACATTTTTGATGCTTCAACTGTCAAACGCGATTCGGGGTACCGATCCGTCAATGCTTTAATGCGAAGCCTCGCTGCGGTGTACTGTTCCTGATCAAAAAGATCCTTCGCCTGGGCAAACAGGGCGACGTCTGTTTGTTTCAGATCCTCCAGTTCAGCGCGAACATTGGCCAGGATGCCCTTGCATTGTTCAGTCTCCTCCGTCCTGGCCGCCAGATTGCTTCTTGCCTGGGCGATGTCGGACTGACACTGGGTGCATGTGGGATCAGGCTGGCAGACAACCGGCGGCGCCGCGGGCGCTGGAGGCTGGGACGGCGGCTCCACAGAACACGAGACCATGCACCAATACGGCAACATAGTTACCATCAGCAACGCCACGAACCTGGAAACCATTTTCATACTAACCTCCATCTACCTGTTAAAAAAACAAAGCCTGCCGAAATCAGCGTGCGAGCAACCTGTGATGTCGGCGCCCGACACGAGCCAGAACGCCTGACCTGGCGGAATGGCCTTTGTGCTGCCGGACTCCGTCAAACCATTACATCCCATATGGGCCGGCTTGCCCGGCATTCGACAAACGGACCGCGGCGGTTTAGCTCCGGAATGCCCCGTGGCCGCATGCAGTCGTGACCCACTTCCAACCGATACACCACAGGCCGGCAAGATTCCTGCCGGTAATGCGATTCGACGCAATCGTTTGCCCACGATGCAGGTTGTCCAGTTCTGCGACCGTCTGGACGCGCAGAAGTAATCTGCCGATCCTGAAAAAATGGCTGCGAGCGGGAATTTGATCAGCGGCGGCGGGCGGGGGGGGTGCGACGATCCGGGGTGCGGGACGGACGGTCGCGCGGGGGACGGTCTTCGTGCCTGCGGGCGTCAATCTTTTCCAGCTTCGATTGAATCATCAGGGACAAGTCCAGGTAGCGGTTCGCGACCTTGGTCTTCTTCAGGATCGAAAAGACCCGGTCCGGCATGCCGACCGGCAGATCGACGGTGCTGTAATCGTCAAAGATGTTGATGTGGCCGATATCCTTGCCCCGCAGGCCGGCCTCGTTCGCAATGGCCCCGACGATGTTGCCGGGCATCACGCCGTGCGTATGGCCACATTCAAGGCGGTAACGATCCATCCCCGGATCGGGTGCGCGATCGACCGGGGGACGGCGGGCCGGAAGTTCTTCCCCAGGCGCGGCCTGCCTGCGCAGGGGCCTGTCGCCACCCGACATCTGACGGTTCTCGAACTGGCGCTCGGCGGGACGGTCTCCGAATCCGCGGGCGGCACGCGAGCCTTCACGGACGACAGGACGTTCGCCTTCGCGGTTGCCTGCCCGGTCACCCTCGCGGAAAGCAGGACGCTCGCCGGGACGATCCGTCGTGCGATCAAACGCGCGATCGCCGAAACGCGGCGGCCTGCTGCCATATGCCGGGCGCGGGCCACGATTCGTTGACGGTCTTGGATCCATCGCCGGTTCCGGCATGCGATCAATCAACAGCGGGACGCTGCCCTGCATCTGTCTTGCCAGCGCGGCCGCAAGGCTTATGGCCGGAACCCCGGTTTCTTCCTGATATTCCTCGATTATCCTGGCAAAAGGCTGGCAGCCGTCCTGCTTCAGCGCATCGGCCAGGCGCAGCTTGAACTTCTCGATCCTGGCGCGGTTTACGCCGTCAAGCGACGGCATTTCGTACGGCTCCAGGCGCTGGCGCGTGGCGCGTTCGATGTCGGCAAGAAAGCGCCTTTCACGCGGAGTCGCGATGATTATCGCCTGGCCGCTGCGCCCTGCCCGCCCGGTTCTTCCAACCCGGTGAACGTAACCTTCGGTGTCGTGTGGCGGGTCATAGTTGATTACATGGCTGATACGATCCACGTCCAGTCCGCGCGCGGCAACGTCGGTAGCGACCAGGATGTCCTGACGACCATCCTTGAAGCGGTTGACGGTCCGTTCACGATCACACTGCTTCATGTCGCCGTTAAGCGCACTGGCGGGCAATCCGCATTCCGACAGGGCTTCGGCAATCTCGATGGTGGCCGACTTCGTCTTGACGAAAATCAGGACGCCGTCATGTTCCTCGGTTTCCAGAATCCTGGTCAACACTTCGAACTTGTTATAGTTCTGGGTTATCCAGTACCTGTGGGTGGTGTTTTCGGCCGTCGCCGTCGCGTTCCTGATGGTGACCTCTTCCGGGTCGCGCAGGTACTTGCCGGCAATTCTTCGAATCTCGGGTGGCATCGTGGCCGAAAACAGCGCCGTCTGGCGTTCCTTCGACGTCTGCTCCAGAATCCATTCGATATCCTCGGCAAAACCCATGTTCAGCATCTCGTCGGCTTCGTCCAGCACCAGAAAGTGCATGTGATCCAGCTTCAACGTGTTGCGACGCATGTGATCCATTACGCGCCCCGGAGTTCCGACGATGATGTGGACACCCTTCTTCAGGGCGGAAAGCTGTTCGGCAAACCCCTGGCCGCCATAGACCGGCAGAACACGAATGCCACGCAATCCGGATCCGAGTTGTCCGAACACCGATGCGACCTGGATGCAAAGCTCGCGGGTGGGGGTCAGGACCAGGACCTGCGGAACCTGGTGGGTCACGTCAATCCTTGAAAGAATCGGCAGGGCGAACGCGGCCGTCTTGCCCGTTCCGGTCTGGGCCTGGCCGACAATGTCCCTGCCGGCCAGCAGCAACGGAATCGTTGCGGACTGAATCGGGGTCGGGGTTTCCCAGCCAAGATCGCGCAATGCCGTCACCAATGGTTCGGACAAATCCATGTTGAAGAACGTTGGGACATCCACGTCGTCTTCAACCGTCGGGGCCACCAGGGTCTCGACAGACTCGGGCGCTTCGACCGGCTTGGCCGCGCGGGGCTTTCGTGGCTTCTTTAGGGTTTCAACCTGCTGGGTTTCAACCTGCGGGACTTCGACCGGCGGGACTTCAGCCGGCTGAACTTCGGAAATCCGGGACTTGGACGATACTTTCGGCATTCGACATTCCTGTGGACAAGGATTCCGGCAGGCGAACCGTCAAGGTCGTTCCCGCAGGCGGAACCTGTTTTACACTCGGGATCTTAAGCGGCTGACACAAACCCGTTTCAGGGGGACCGTTGATTCACTGCAATCAACATTCAAGTCCGCCCGGACCGTCGCGGCCTGCCACTGATCCACGTAAAACCAAGGCCAGGAAGGTCGGGAACCAGCTTTGCGGGAATTCCGGCAAAGTGGCGGCAGGGTAGTTGAAATCTTAAGGAAAATCAAATAATTACTTCACGCATTGAAAAGTTGGTCGCATCGATTCATCCCAATGTGCTCAATAATCGGATTTGGGGCTGATACAATCCGCCTGGCGACAGGGGCCGTCGAAACCGGGTCAGATCACCGGAGCGGGAATCCGGGACGGCTTGCAACAAGGAAGTCAAACCATGAAAAGCACCACAAGGTATCTTGAATTCACGGTTCCCCAGCGCAGGGGTTTCATCAACATCACGCGCACCGTCGAACAGATCGTGGCCGAAAGCGGCATCCGTGAAGGACTGTGCCTGGTCAACGCCATGCACATCACCGCAAGCGTCTTCATCAACGACGACGAATCCGGGCTGCACGCGGACTACGACCAGTGGCTTGAAACGCTGGCCCCGCACGAGCCGGTTTCCAGGTACCGCCACAACTTAAGCGGCGAAGACAACGGCGACGCCCACCTTAAGCGCCAGATCATGGGGCGCGAGGTCGTCGTCGCCATCACGAACGGCAGGCTCGACTTCGGTCCCTGGGAATGCATCTTCTATGGCGAATTCGACGGCCGCCGCAGGAAAAAGGTCCTGGTCAAGGTCATCGGGGAGTAGAAGCCGCGGGGAGTAAGCTCCGGGGGGAGTAAGGCCGGGTCACTTTTCCGATCGCGGAAGCAGTTCATTCAAGCGATTGGGGTCGTTGTCCAGCAACCGCAACAGATTTGCCATCGAACGGGTTATCCAGTCCCGGCCGCTTTCGTACCGCTGGAAGGCGTGCGGGCCCCCGCCCAGGATCGCACTGGCCTTGCGCTGCGACAGCTTCAGCTTCTTGCGGATGCGGGTGATTTCCTTTGGCAGAAGAAGATTGTCGGCCTGGGCCTTCATCCTTGCAAAGGCTTCGAAACTGCCCTCCACTTCATCCCAGTTCAAAAGGACTTCGCTGCAGTTGGTGCAATACCATCCACGCTGCATTATCGTGGTGCAAAGTCCCTTGTAGGAAATCTCCTGGGGACGGGTGTCCAGAACCATCTCGGCCCCGCATTCGTGACAGAGCGTTCTTTCATCCATGATCTATTTCTCCTTGAACGACAGCAACCTGAAGTCAGCCACCCTGTCTTTCGTGAATTTCACGTACAGACAAATTCCGGCAAAGGGAACATGGTAAACATCCTGCCAGACATCATGTTCGGCGTTTGCCGTCATCGATTTGTAGAAGTGACCTGGCAACATCGACTCAATCACGGCACAGACTCCATCAGGCGAAAATCCCATCAGCATGGCACTGGTCCAGGCCGAAGCGGTCATTGTGCGCCCGTTCCGCCTTGCAAATGCCGCCTGGAAAGCTCGCAGGTCATAATGCGGCCGCCGCTTTTCGTTGTACATTGTGGCACCTTCAAGGTTGCAGATCAAGACTCTTCATGGTGACGCCTGGACACACGGGGACATCTTTCGACAGGGATCTCAATCTGTTGCATGTTCAGGTGAATCGCGGCAGAAGGTGGCTGGTTCTTGTGCCCGGACCGGAGCCCGTCACTGAATTGACACCGGCAAGGTTTGTAAAGATACTTCGCCCATAACTCATGACGATCGCCGCCATTGCGGCGACAAAACCAGGGGACATTTCATGAAACACGTCATCCAGGTCATCGCCGCGGCCGCCATCATCGTGGCGGCAGGCTGCGAAAGCGGCCCGGACTGCACCACAGTCTGCAACGACTTCACCCAGTGCGGCCCACAGTCAACGATGTACGACAAGTGCATCATGCGGTGCCTTAACGGATTCTTCGAGGACGCGTGCCTTGAATGCTCGGACTTCGGTTCCGAAACCGACGGCGCCTGCACCGAGCTTCGGACATGCTTTTACAACAACTGTTTCGCATGGGACGTCGGCATCCCCGCCATCGACCCGGCCATTCAGGCCCAGGCCTGCGCAAATCCCCCGCCCGACGGCACGCCGAACGCCGACATGCAGGACTGCGGAATCTGGCGCGAGCTGATTTCGATGTGCAAGGGCGACGACGCCATGGCGGCGGGCGGCGAGGCCGAGTGCAAGAAATCGTACAACTCGCCGGAATGCACAGCCTGCCTGGATCTGAAGGACTGCACCGACCTTCTGGCCTGCAACGTCCTTAACTGCCGCTGGACCATCATGGCCGGCTGCACGTTTGAATAAGGGTTCAATCAGAAATTGAAGGCGGTGCCAGGCGCAGGGCGACCCCGTTCATGGTCTGCTTGATACCGTTGCCGCCGGCGCGCATCAACTCATTGTCACCGACGATTACGACGACACGGCCGTCCGGGGTCGCCGTCGCTCCCCAGATTTCCTGGTCATATCCGCCTTCCGGACGGATCAGGGCTGGCTCCGACCACGAAACGCCATCCGCTGAAACGGTCCATGCAGCCCGTTCCAGATCCGCCCCCGCGTTCATCGTTCCCATGAACGCAACCCTGCCATCGTCCAGCCGCACGGGAACCATTGGCGGCTCCCAGTATGAAGGCAGGATCGCCTGCGCTTCGTCGCGGAACAAATCCGATGAATAGTGCGCCGTGTATTGAATGCCGGGCCCCTTGGCGTCGATCCGCAGCATTACAAGGACGGGCGATTGCTCCGAACCGGCCAGAACCGCGGTCGAAACGTCCAGTTCCATTTCCTGGCGAACCCCCGTCACATTTGAATCGACCAGGTTTCCGGAAGCGTCGAAGCGACGGATGTCCAGTTCCCCGGAACGCCAGGCATCATCAAGGCTGGAGATAACCATGAAACCATCCTTCATCGGCAGGATGTTCAGACAGGACTTAATCGTGGAATACAGGTTCGCCGGAACCGGAATCCTCGGGGCCAGTTCAACGGGCTGCGGCTCGGCAACCGTCATGTCCGCCAGATACCAGATGCCAACCTCTGTTGGACGGCCGCCATCGGCGCCCTGAACCGGCTGATGCGTCACGAACGCCAGCCCATCACCGACCTGGACAGCCTTAAAAACGTACCCGGCAAGCTGCCTGCGGTTCGTCCAGTTGCTTCCGCCGTCGGATGATTCCACCAGCAGATCGGTGCCTGTATTGGCTTCGCGCATCAATCCAAAAACGGTGCCTGGCCTGGAAGCAACCTGGAAAAACTGGCGCGGCGCCTCAAAGACGACCTGGGGCTGGGCCGTCATCGCTTTCGTCCATACGGCGCCCCCCTGCCCCTTCGGTGGTTCGGCCATGTAAAGCGCGCTCAAGCTGTCCAGCGAATGTTTATCCAGTTCGTCGTACCTGGCGCCGGCATCCATCATGATCGTGCCGTCAGCCAGCGCGACCGGCTGCATCGACAGGGGCTCGGCCGTCGTGACATCCCCCAGCCGGGCGCCTTCAATGTCTGCGGCAGCATCCCGCGCGACCTTCGGTGGCGTAATCGTAACCAGATCCAGCCGATAGCCTGAATGATTCGTCAGGAAGGTCATCCGCGATTCGTCGGCCACCCATCCATAGACGCGGTTCATTCCGACGAACTCGTCGGTTTCGCCGTCGATTGGCGCCAGCAATTCCGGCCTGTCGTATGACATGCGGCCATTTCTGCTGAACTTGACAAGCGGCGACAGATTTCCGTCGCCGACCCAGACGTTGCCATCAATCTGAAGCCCGAACAACTCGACCGGGTCGCCGGGGTCACAGAAACAGACCGAAAACGGCCCGTCACCGAAGCCCCACCCGAAATGAGCCAGATCGAAAGCGTCGGATTCGGCATCAAGATTCATCGACCAGATCAGGCTGGCGGCCGCTCCCGCCGGTGTCGGGCGCGGAACCGTGACCTCAAACGGATATTTGTACGAATCGGACAGACCGTCATCCAGGCTTTCCAAGGGCCATTCGGAACGCTGCCAGGCCCCGCCTGACGTCTGATAAACGAATGGATACGACCAGGACCGGTTCAGTTCCTTTTCGGTCAGCAGGACCTTCGGAACGTTCCAGCCCGGATCCGGGGGCAGCAGCAAAAGATTGCTGACGTCAAAGGCGTTTATCTTCGCCGTCGCCTCGCACCCGTTGACTCCCTCGGCAAATCGGAATTCTTCCACTTCCTGAACCGTTACCGACTCCGGCGTCATGGTCGCAAGGCGCAACAGACGCACGCAAGGGGTGACAGGATCGGTCGCGTCGTGCTGCCACACCAGATAAGCAAGCCATGCCCCGCCACCTGGACGCGGCAGAATCGACATCAGCTCGCGATCCATGTCCAGGTTGTGATCACCTGTCCAATACAATGGGTCGGCATCCGCCGCGTCCATGTCATGCCGCCTGGGAATCTGCATGAAACTCCAGGTGCCAGGCTGTTCGCCGGGCCTCTGAATCGCGACATGCAACCCCTGCATGACGCTTGACTGTGCCACGACGTACCTGACATCGTTCGAATCAACGGCATACTGCGGCTGCCAGAGATTTTCCCGGAAACCACCGATCTGCTGCACGCCGAAACCGCTTCCAGTCCATTCCATATGCAGCAGAGCGTTCCACTGGACTGCCACTGCGGTCGCCTCGAAAACCGCCGATGGCCACCCTCGCGAATCCAGGGCCAGTCGGTGTTTATGGGAAAAAATCGGGTTCCTCAGATGAACCGGCACGCCGCGGATGTCGCCCGTGTCGCTGGTGCCGTCGAAATCGACGACTTCCAGCCGATGACGCCCGTCCGGTGGCGCGGAAATGCTGCCCTGAACAACAGTCACCGGAATTTCGGTTCGAACGCCCTGGCTCTGGAAATCCAGGAAGGTCGTGCCGGGTGCGACACCCTTGACCCGTCTTTCGCCATCGACCACCGCGACCGCCGAGTCCCTGACCGAGATCTTCCACGGCTGCCCGGACGGATAACGCAGGCCGTCCTTGTCGGGCGCCATCATCGGTATGGCCCACACGGGCCGGGTCTCGCCCGGGACGATCGTCAACGAAGGTTGCAGCGGCGCAATCGAATCGGTATCGCCACCCATGACATTGACGAATACCGGGCCGTATTCACCGGACAGTTCACGGATACACGGGGATCCGCGAACACCGCTGCACGTCTTGACACGAGCCTGAATCATGCACTGACCGCGTTGGCCGGCCACGAACGTAATCAACCTCTGGCCTTCCGAAGGAACATCGATGACCGTGGGCGAATCGCACAACGTTGCGCCGTCGGCGGACCAACCGCCACCGCCATCAAGCCTGTGAATCTGGCCCCAAACCTGGAACGAATCAGGTTCAAACGGCTTGCCAGAGGCGTCCGTCATCGTCACCCTTATTTCAACCGTCTCACCCGGGATCACATCGATCACGCGTGATTCCAGCCCCATCACCGACGGCAACGGGGGCGGATCGGGAACCTGATCATCATCGCCACCGGCAAGCCAGCCGCATCCCACGAGTCCGAACGCGACCATCGAAAAAGCCAGAAGCCGCATCGCAACGCGCAACATAAAAAAGCTCCTTTGGATGTACTCAACTGTAATAGTCAAGCCAGGATCAAAAGCAGATGGCGGAAAATAGACGTTTCAACCACGCCAAGTCAATGCCTGAGGCAAAAATTCACAACGGCAAGTCACGACAGGCTGCATCACCGGAAGCACGGACAGAGCCGAACTGGGAAGCTGTTGACGGGAGGTGGGGCTACTCAAGACAAAGGCAGACTTCACGGCCCTTGGCGGGGTCGTACTTGCATTCGCCGGCATAGCCATCGTATTCGCCGAACTCGCAGGCATCGACGCAATCAATGCCGCATTTGAAATTCTCGGCGTCGCAAATCAGGATGATTCTGTCACCCCTGCAATCGGTCCGAACTTCCGATGTGCAGGTCTCGTTACCGGTACAGGTCGGATACGTCTCAACTTCATCACAGGCAACAATCCCGGAAACAAGCAGCAGGAACATCGTTGCAAATACAAAACGCATTCAGGTACCCCTTTTATAAGCCAACGCTGTGACTCTAGCTTTGGGTTCGACCTTCGTCCAGAAAATTCTTCCGGATATTTTCCGGGATAAATGCGAAGAATCGCGGCGGGCGAATTTTCATTCGCCCGTACGGGGAATGTGCTGAATCGCAGCGGGCGGATGTAATCCGCCCGTACAGGGAAGTGAAGGGGGATCAGACTTTGAAGACGATCCTATCATCTGCGGCGTCTGCGTTGACGCGGGTGCCAGGCAGGATGCGGCCCGACAGGATTTCGTCGGCCAGCGGGTTCAGGACCATGCGTTCGATAGCGCGGCGCAAGGGCCTGGCGCCATAGACGGGATCCCAGCCCTTGTCGGCCAGCAGCGCCCTGGCGGCCGGGGTCAGTTCCAGCGTGATGCTGCGACCGGCCAGCAGACCCAGGATCCGCCGCATCTGGATATCGACAATCTTTTCCATGTCGGCCCTTTCCAGGCTGTTGAACAGGATGACGTCGTCCAGTCGGTTCAGGAATTCAGGCCGGAACTGCATCCTCAGCACGGCCATGACCTGGTCGCGCACCCGATCGGCGTCAACTGCCGGCCGCGATGCACCGGCATCAAGGGAACCCGTTGTGTCAACGCCGCGATTAACACCGCCGCGCCCTTCGCCGCTTTCGCCGCCTTCGCGGCGCCCTTCCCCGCCCTCGCCGTCCGGACCGTCCAATCCGTCCGAACCGTTTCCAGCGGCCGCAGCCATAATCTCGCTGCCGACGTTTGACGTCATTACCAGGACCGTGTTGGAAAAATCGACCGTGCGCCCCATGCCGTCGGTCAGGCGCCCGTCGTCCATCACCTGCAGCAGCACGTTGAACACGTCGTGATGCGCCTTCTCGATCTCGTCAAACAGGACGACGGTATAAGGACGTCGCCGAACCGCCTCGGTCAACTGGCCGCCCTCGTCATGTCCGACATAACCCGGGGGCGCGCCGATCAGACGCGCCACGCTGTGCTTTTCCATGTACTCGGTCATGTCGATGCGGACCATCGCGGTCTCGTCGTCGAACAGGAACTCGGCCAGAGCCTTCACCAGTTCGGTCTTGCCCACGCCGGTCGGGCCCAGGAACAGGAAACTGCCGATCGGCCGCGCCGCATCGGACAGCCCGGCCCGCGACCGCCGAACCGCGTTTGCAATCACGGAAATGGCCTGGTCCTGGTGCACGACCCGTCTCGCAAGCCTCTCTTCCATCTGCAGCAGTTTCTTCTGCTCGCCTTCCAGCATCTTCGACACCGGTATTCCAGTCCAGGCCGACACGACCCGCGCGATATCCTCGTCATCGACCTCCTCGCGCAGCATTTTTCGGTCGGCCTGGATCTCGGCAAGCCTTCCGGACAGTTCCGCGATCTTCGCCTGCTTTTCCGGGATGCTTCCGTACTTCAGCTTGGATGCGGCCTCCCAGTCTCCACGACGCACCGCCGCCTCTTCAAGGGCGCCCTCTTCCTCCAATGCCCTCTTCAAGTCGCGGATCTCTCCGACCAGATCCTTTTCCTTCTGCCAGTGGGCCCGCAGCGCCGACAACTGCTCGCGGATATCAGCCATCTCGGCCTCGATCCGGCCGCACCGCCCGCCATCGGTGGGACACTCCTCGCGCCCGATGGCCTGCCGCTCGATTTCAAGCTGGGCCAGTCTGCGTTCCAGCACGTCAAGTTCCACCGGCATGCTGTCGATTTCCATGCGCAGACGGCTTGCTGCCTCGTCAACAAGGTCAATCGCCTTGTCGGGCAGAAAGCGATCCGGGATGTACCGATCCGACAGCGTCGCGGCGGCGATTATCGCGGCCTCCCTGATGCGGACGCCGTGGTGGACCTCGTAACGTTCGCGCAGGCCGCGCAGGATGGTGATTGTGTCGGCTACGGACGGGGCATCCACCTGCACCGGCTGGAAACGGCGCTCCAGGGCCGCATCCTTCTCGATGTACTTCCGGTATTCCTTCAACGTCGTGGCACCAATCGCGTGCAGAGTCCCGCGGGCAAGCGCCGGCTTCAGCATGTTCGAAGCGTCCATGGCGCCCTCGGCCGCGCCAGCGCCAACCAGGGTGTGCAATTCATCGATGAACAGGATGATTTCCCCGTCCGATTCCTCGACTTCCTTCAGGACGGCCTTCAACCTGTCCTCGAACTCGCCGCGGTATTTCGCGCCCGCAATCAGAAGCCCCATGTCCAGGGCGACCAGTTTCTTGTTCTTCAGGTTCTCCGGGACGTCGCCCTGCACGATCCGGCGCGCCAGCCCCTCGACAATCGCGGTCTTTCCGACCCCGGCCTCGCCCACCAGCACAGGATTGTTCTTGCGGCGGCGGGACAGCACCTGGATTACACGCCGGATCTCGGCGTCGCGACCGATGACCGGGTCCAGCTTGCCCTGGCGCGCCCTCTGGATCAGATCGATCGAAAACCGCTGCAGCGACTGGTACCTGTTTTCGGCATCCTCGTCGGTGACCCGCACATTTCCGCGGACTTCCTTCAGGGCCAGCAGGAAGCTTGAACGCTCGATGCCGGCCTCGCGCAGCAGCCGGACGGCATGCCCGTCACGTGCCGCCAGCGCCGCCAGGAACAGGTGCTCGCTGCTGATGAAGTCGTCCTTGAATCCGGCCGCTTCCTTTTCTGCCGCCGTGAAAAGGTCCTGCAAGCCTCGACTCACACCTATCTGCCCGCCGCCGCTGACCCTTGGCAGCCCTTCGACCGCACCCTGCATCCGCGACGCGATCGCGTCCGGAGACTTTTCCATCAACTTCAGCACGCTTGCCACCACGCCTTCCTTTTCGGAAAGCAACGCAAGCAGCAGGTGCTCGACATCTATCTCCGGGTTTCCCCGTTCGGTGGCGGACCTCGCGGCCGCCTCGATGGCCTCGCGGGCCTTTGTCGTAAATCTGTCCATCCTCATCTGCAAACCTCCGGCCCGGCGTCATCAGCACAGGCGAATCGCGCACGCCGCGACCGGATGAACTATTTGGTTGATCAAGCGGTTGTGCAAGTGCCGTCCCGTGGCGCCCGATTGGTGCTAACATCGCCGGGTCGAATACGTACCGGTCAGGCATGGCTGAAACAGGACAACGAAAGGACACGATCCTCGGGTTCAACCGCAACATCTTCTTCGTCGGCCTTGTCAGCCTGCTGACCGACACCTCGACCAAGATGGTCTATTCGATAATGCCGATGTTCCTGATGTCGATCGGCGCGTCCAAGACGACACTTTCGGTCATCGAGGGAATCGCGGAAAGTACCGCCGCCCTGGTCAAGACCGCGGCGGGCTTCTTTTCCGACAGGATTGGCAGAAACAAACCGTTCATGGTTGTCGGATATGCGATAACGGCAATCGTGACGCCAATTTACGCCGCCGTCACATCACCAGTTCAGGTGCTCGCCCTTCGGTTTGTCGAGCGCTTCGGCAAGGGCGTCAGAACGGCGCCGCGCGACAGCCTCGTGGCAGGTTCGGCCACGTCCGGCAACCTGGGACGCAGCTTCGGCCTGCACAAGGCCATGGACAACAGCGGCGCCATAATCGGGCCGCTGATCGCGTTCGGACTGATTGCAGCCCTGGGCGAAAACTACCGGATGATTTTCATCCTTTCAGCAATCCCGGCCGTCCTTGGCGTCCTTACCATCATCGGCCTTATCCGCGACGCGAAAAAACCCGCCGAAAGTCTTTACAGGAAATTCCGCTTCCGGGACTTTCCGAAGAAATTCTACCTGCTGCTGGCAATCATCTTCCTGTTCACCCTTGGCAACTCGACCGACGCCCTTCTTATTGTGAAGGCCAACGAGGTCGGCATCAAAATCGCATATATTCCGCTGGTTTATCTGATTTTCAACGCCGTGTCCGTTCTGCTGGCGATTCCGATCGGTTCCATTTCGGACAAGGTCGGACGCGAACGCATTCTGGTGTTCGGTTATCTGGTCTATGCGGTCGTCTATCTGGGTTTCGGATATACCACCGACGTCCGGGTCATCGTCGGTCTTTTCGCGACCTATGGCCTGTATTCGGCCTGCACCGACGGGATCCAGAAGGCTTTCGTTTCGGAAATGCTGGACAAAAACAAGCAGGGAACCGGCCTTGGCATCTACAACGCGCTTCTTGGCATCACTCTGCTGCCCGCAAGCATCATCGCCGGGGTTCTGTACGACAAGGTCAACAACCGGGTGCCGTTTTACTTCGGCGCGGCCACCGCCATTCTCGCGGCAGTCCTGATGATTGTCTTCGCAATCACGAACCGCCGCAGGCCAGCGACCACAACCGACTGACGTCAGCCGGGAAGCACCGGCCCCAGGATCCCGGCAAGGTCATCCCGGCATCCGGAAATGGTTCTCATCGGCCAGAAAGGTTGAATGATATCGAGTAGTACGCGGCCAACTGCGCGAAGGTTGTCCACCTGCTTCAGGTCGAAAAATCCGCCAGCAGTTCGCCGAAGGTGAAGCCGGAGTACAGATCCGGGTCGAAGGGATAGTCCCATGTGCCTTCGCGCTGCACGATATGGCCCCCGAAACCGCTCTTGAAGCGGCGAACCCCGGACAGCGGATGTCCTTCATAACCCTGCGGGGAAACGCCGAACATGTCGTACCAGGTGCACCCGTATGCCTTCGCGTACGTCATCACGGCCCACTGCACCGCGTACGACGCCATGTGGTCGCGCATCATCGCGTACGACGCACCGTGCAGGTAAATCGCGCACTTCTCGCTGAACGCGATGATCGCGCCCGCAAGCAGTTCGTCGTCCTTGAACGCGCAGAACATCTGGACATCGACGTCGTCGATGGCGGGATCCGCGGCCCGGAACAACGCTTCCAGGTGTTCAATCGATGGAACAGGAAAGCCGTCACGCGAGGCCGTCTGGACATACATCCGGTGAAATGCCGGCAGGAACTCGACCGGCATCCTCTTCACAACCACCCCGCGCCTTTCCGAAAGACGGATGTTGTACCTGGTCTTCGGCTTCATGCCGGACAGGATGTCGTCAAGGTCCGGTGCAAGGTCAATCACCATCGTCACGGGCGCAAAGACATCACTCGGGGCCGCGCGCAGATTCCACGTCTGCGTGCCGAAGTTCATCCGCATCTCGCGCACACGCGTTTCCGGGCGGTAATCGGTCAGCCCCGACGTCTCGGCGACGTCCTGGTAAGGTGATCTCCATGGCAGGTCAAACCTGACAATCCTGGTCGAATCACCGAGAATGCCGCGCACGTGATTGGCCAGCGATTCAAGGAATACGCCCCTCGCCTCCTCATCCGGAAGCGCTTCGGGACCTTGGGGCACATAAACCAGATTCCCATGATCCGCCATCTGCCTTTGAAGAAGCAGGACGTCGCCCTCCTTTCCGGCGAAGCTGAAGTCAAACGCCAGCGTACGCCATCCCAGGCTGGATTTCACCGCGGCCCAGAACGGCGTCTGGAAGACGATGTCCGTGGGTACAAGACGGCTGACGGGCTTCTTTTCAAGTTCGATTTCCATGGCGGACTCCTTCTTTCATCGTCGGCGCCCGTCCGGCTTTCTGATCAGGTTGAAATGGCCTGACCCGGGCGCCGAACCTCGGCAACCCGGTTCGGCAGGAATGGGACTAGGCCGCGCCAGTCCCCGAAACGGCGGCAGTAATCATTTCCACGGTGGCCTTGGCATCGCCCAGAAGCATGACGGTCCGCGGATCTTCATAAAGCGGATTTTCGACGCCCGAATAACCGGGACGCGTGTCAAGGTTGCAGACGACGACCGACTTCGCTTCGTGTGCAAGCAGCACCGGCATGCCGGAAATCGGCGTTCCTTCCTTGTGGATGGCCGCCGAATTGACGACATCGCACGCGCCGACGACGAAAACCAGGTCGGTCGTCGCGAACTTCGGGTTGATCTCGTCCATCTCGATCAGTTTTTCGTAATCCACGTCCGCTTCGGCAAGCAGCACGTTCATGTGCCCGGGCATGCGGCCGGCAACGGGGTGAATCGCGAACAGGACGTTCTTGCCCATCTTCTCCAGGGCGTTCGCCAGGGCGATGACCGCGAACTGTGCCTGGGCCAGTGCCATCCCGTAGCCCGGAATGAAAACAACCGTTTCCGCGTCCCGGGCAGCACAGGCCACCTTGGTGATCTTCTGTTCGAACGTGAGCTCGACTTCGGGTTCGATCGCCGCGACGGCCGCGCAGGCATCGGCCGCACCCTGTTCGACCGCCGAATCTTCAACGGCCGGTTCGTCGGAAACGGCCTGTTCCGCCGACTTCACTTCGCCGCATCCCTTCGAAGCCACAGTCGTTCCCACGAAAATGTTCAGCAGGCTTCGGTTCATGGCCTTGCACATTGCCGCCGTCAGGATGAATCCGGACGACCCCACGGTTGCGCCGCAGACCACCAGCAGACGGCTGTTAAGCGCAAGACCGGTGAACGCGGCCGCCAGGCCGGAGGCGGAGTTCAGGAACGAGATCACAACGGGCATGTCGGCGCCGCCAATCCTGATTGCGAACAGATAACCCATGGCAAGCGACAGGACGACCAGTCCGACCAGAATAATCATGACCAGGCTGCCGCTTACGTTCCACGCGAAGACGCAGGCAACCGCGACAGCAAGCGCGATCACGACCAGAATCGGATTGATGGCGGGCGACCTGCCCTGATTCTTCAGGTGGTTGTTCAACTTGGCCGCAGCAACGATACTGCCCGACAAAGTGAACGCGCCCAGAACGACGCCTATAAAACCGCCCACGCCGCTCAGGCCGCTGACGGGAGTCCTGGAGAATCCCAGTTCCGCAAAGGAAATCATCAGCGAAGCAAGGCCGCCCATGCCGTTCTGGATGGCTATCATCGACGGCATCTGGGTCATCGGGATCTTGAAGGCGCTGACAAATCCAAGCACCAGGCCGACCGCAACCACGACAGCCAGCAACACCGGCTGACGCGAACCGTCGGTAACCAGGACAAGCGCCATGGCAGCCAGAATCGAAATCAGCGCCGCGTGATTCCCGAACCTTGCACCGGGAGGATTGCGAAATTTCGAAATCCCAAGCAGAAGCAGGCCGATGATCGCGAGTTCTATTACCAGAACCACACTGTCAGGAATGTCGATACCGGAAAACATGAGAACCTCCGCCGCCCGGACTGGCCCGGGGTCGAAGCCCGAGTCAGGACAAAGCCTTCTTCGTCTTGAACATCTTCAGCATCCTGTGGGAAACCATGTATCCGCCGAAAAGGTTGAACGACGCGGCAACAAGGGCGACCGCGCCAAGAACCAGTTCGATTGTGCCGACCTCCTTCGAGAACAGCAGGATACCACCCAGGATTGTCACTGCCGACAACGCGTTCGTCATCGACATCAGCGGCGTGTGAATCAGCGACGGCACGCGCGAAATCAGGAAATATCCGACCGCGCTGGCCACGACGAAGACGCCGGCCATTATCAGCATTTCGACGCCGGTGATGGCCTCGACTGCAGCGGCTTCAGTTCCCATGAATCAAACCTCCCCCATCGCCTTGATGGTGCCCTGATGAAGAATCTTGCCATCCTTCGTCACAAGGGAACTCTGGACGATTTCGTCGGAGTAATCCGGTTCGGTCTTGCTGTTCTTGAACATGTTCGAGATGTAATGGAACATGTTCTGCGAATACAGCCACGTCGAATGGACGGGCAGACGGCCGGGGATGTTCTGGACGCCGCATACCTGAACGCCGTTGACATCGATTTCCTTGCCGGGGGCCGTGACCGCGCAGTTTCCGCCCTGATCGATCGAAACATCGACGATGACAGAACCGGGCTTCATCGACTTGACCATTTCTTCGGTGACCAGTATCGGCGCCTTCTGACCGAACACCAGGGCGCACAGGATCACGATGTCCATGTCCTTGATAATCGGGGCAAGCGCCGCACGTTCCTTCTGAAGCCATTCTTCGGAAAGGGGAAGCGCATAGCCGCCCGGGGCAAGGGCGATGTCCTGCGGGATGTCGAACCCGGCAACCTTCGCGCCAAGGCTGCCGCCTTCGGTCTTCGCCGCGTCGCGGATATCAAATACGTGGGTAATCGCGCCAAGACGCTTTGCCGTGGCAACCGCCTGCAGACCGACGACGCCGCATCCGATGACCAGGACGTGGGCCGGCTTGATCATGCCGATGGCCGTCGTCATCATGGGGACAAACCTGGGCAGGTGGCGGGCCGCGTCGACGACCGAAAGGTACCCGGTGCACGTGCTCATCGACGTAAGGGCGTCCATCCGCTGGGCGCGGGAAATACGGGGAATCCCGTCCATCGTGAAAGCAAGAATCCTGCGATCCCGCAGAAGGCGCACGTTGGCGTGGCTTTCAGGATTTGCCGGATGAAGGAAGGTAACAAGCATGCGACCTTCCGGCATCATCTCGATCTCGTTCTTGCCGGTTGCATGGTTGAATTCGGGCTGCTTGACCTTCAGGATGATATCCGCCCTGGAAAACAGTTCCTGCACATCGTGAACGATCTTCGCGCCTTCGGCCGCGTATTCCGCGTCGGTGGCGAAGATGCCGGCACCGGCACCGCTTTCGACAAGCACTTCGAACCCGAAATCAATGTATGACTTCACGCTGGAAGGAGTCATCGCAACACGACGTTCGCCAGGCATAATCTCCCGAGGTACACCAACTATCATTTTGATACTCCTGCTTGGAACCACTGCAATTCACGGTTCCAGGGCGCTTTGGAACAAGGAAAGCGCCCCCGGTGATCCTCCAGGCCCATCCCGCGGCATCCCTGACGAAAAATCCGTCGTCGCGTCGGGCTGGATTTCCGCATCCGTCGATACCAAAGACTGCCCATTAATGCAATAGCCAAAGCACTTTGAAGCCACTTTATCCAACAGAAAAATCAATGACTCCGTCAATCAGCCGAACATCGCGAATCCCGAACCGAAGAAGCCAGTTCAATTGTAATTGTGCCCAGAACACCTATAATCCTTGGCCGGGACTGGATGAAGACGACTTCGATGGTACGTGCCGACACACGCGGCGACATGCCGACACCCGGCGAATCAAGGGTGGGCAACCGCCTGCACATCTGCCTGGGATTTTCCTGCAACAACAACTGCCTTTTCTGCATGGAAGAAGACCGCGAGGCCCGCTTTCAGCGTCTGTCAAACCAGACGGCCGAAGATGTCCGCAGGATGATGACTGCCGACCCCGACGCGCGTGAAGTCATGTTCACCTCGGGCGAGCCGACCCTGCACCCGCAACTTCCCGAGTATCTGGAGATGGCGCGTGACCTTGGATTTCCGACGGTCGGGATGATCACGAACGGCCGACGGCTTTCCAACCGTGCGTACGCACGCAAGCTGCTTGAGTCCGGGCTGAACCACATCCTTATTTCGATTCACGGGCCGGACGCGCATGTCCATGACGGACTGACACGTACAAAGGGTTCGTTCAATCAGGCCCTTGTCGGACTGGCCAACCTGCTCCTGCTGAAAAGGGAATATCCAGCCCTGAAGGTCCACACGTCATACGTTGTAAACAAGCGCAACTACAGGCTTTTCCGCGAATTCTTCGACGTGATGCTTCCGTTTCGCGTCGATCAGCACGTGTTCAACGTGATGATGCCGGAAGGTCGCGGCCGGGAATTCTTTGACAACCTGGTCATCCCGTACAGCATGGTTGCCGCAGAATTCAAGAAGTTCACGGATGCCCTGCCGCCAGAAGGCCTGAACAGGGTTTTCATACTGGACATACCTTACTGCACGACGGTCGGCATCAAGGATTCGGCCCGCGGATACGTGGAACGGTACTTCCACTACGAACCGGACAGCACGGTTCTGTTCCAGGACGGGCGGACGCCGGACCAGCGTCGTCCGGAGGCCGATGCCGAGGTCTACAGCCGCAAGGTCATGTCCGGGGACAAGCACGAGTATTCCAAAGTCACGAAGACCGTCCACGACCAGATGGTCCGCATCAAGCGCCCCGAATGCGAACAGTGCGGATACAACCACATCTGCCGGGGCGTCTTCACCAGTTACATCGATCGCTTCGGATGGGACGAATTCGTTCCGGTCCAGCGCAAGGGGGACAAATAGATGGCCGACACGCCGCAGACGGAACGCATCGACATCAAGACCGGCTGGAACTGCAACAACCGCTGCCTGTTCTGCGTCCAGGGAAACAAGCGTGCACAGTACCCCACCAAGGACACCGCCGAAGTCTTCAAGCTGCTCGAGGAAGGCCGGCGCGATGCCGACTCCATCGTCTTCACCGGTGGCGAGGTGACGATACGCCAGGATCTGATGGAGATTGTCGCGTACGCGAAGTCGCTTGGATACCGGTCGATCCAGATCCAGACCAACGGCAGGATGCTGGCATACAAGAAGATCTGCGAAGACCTGATAAACGCCGGGGCGACCGAGTTCTCACCGGCGCTTCACGGGCACACCGCCGCGCTGCACGATTACCTGGTGCACGCGCCGGGCGCCTTCAAACAAACCGTTCGCGCCATCGCCAACCTGAAGGAACTTGGTCAGTACGTCCTTACAAACAGCGTCATCTGCCGGGCCAACTACCGCCACCTTCCCGAGCTTGCGACCCTTCTGACGTCGCTGGGGGTCGATCAGTACCAGTTCGCGTTCGTGCACCCGCTTGGAACGGCGGCCGAGCTTTTCACTTCGATCGTTCCGCGCATGTCCCTGATCGAGCCGTTCGTTCATCGCGGACTTGACGTCGGCATCAAGGCGGGGCGAAGCGTGATGACCGAGGCCATCCCTTACTGCTTCCTGAAGGGGTACGAAATTTTCGCGGGCGAACGGGTCGTTCCCAGAACCAAGATCCTGGAAGGCCACGTAACGATACAGGATTACACGGTGCACCGGCTTACGGAAGGAAAGGCCAAGGGCCCCCGCTGCGCCGAATGCGCGTTTAATGACATGTGTGAAGGCCCGTGGCACGAGTATCCCGACAAGTACGGCTGGGACGAATTCGAACCCCGCAGGGACTTCTCGGGTTCCCACCCGGATCTCTTTCCCGGCGTGAAGCTTTGAAATCTGGTGACAGGCAGTGGGCGACTTCGACGCAAGACAGGCAGCAATCGACGAAAAGCGTCTCTGGGTAAGGATCACCCGATCCTGCAACAACCGGTGCGAGTTCTGTCTTGATTCCGGGGCGCTGGGCGGCGGGCCGATTCCCGAGGACGAAGTCCGCGCACGGCTTCGGCGGGGCCGCGACGAGGGATACACCCGCCTGATCCTTTCCGGCGGCGAGGCGACCACCCATCCGAAGTTCCTGGACTTCGTCAAGTACGGCACGGAGATCGGATATTCATGGATCCAGGTCATCAGCAACGGCCGGATGTTCGCTTACGAGAGCTTCGCGCGGCAGGCGGTTGAGAACGGGCTGCGCGAGGCAACCCTTTCGATGCACGCCCACAACCAGGAACTTTTTGAAAGGCTCACCGGGGCCGGCGGCGCTTTCAAGCAGGCTGTCCGGGGCCTTGTGAACCTGAAGAGGCTTGGAACCGTCGTATCCGTCGATATCGTCCTGACGCGCCTTAACCTGCCATACCTTCGCGAAATCATGGAATTTTACATCAGCCTTGGCGTGATGGAATTCGATCTGCTGCACCTGATCCCGTTCGGGCGCGGGTTCGAGGAAAACCGCGAGGAACTTTACGCCGACGACGCGATGATCGGACGCGAACTGGCGCGCGCCCTGGAACTGGATCGAATCCCGGGGATGTTCATCTGGACCAACAGGCTGCCGATTCGATACCTGGAAGGTTACGAGCATCTGTTCCAGGATCCGCACAAGCTTTACGATGAAGTGCTTGGGGAACGTCAGTCCTTTCGAAGGCTTTTCGCCGACGGGACGCCGATCGAGTGCCGCCAGCCGGAACGATGCGCTGTCTGCTTCCTGCGCGATTTCTGCGACGCGGCAATCAGGTATGCTGCCGGACAGTGGGATTCGAAGCCCGTTCCCCCGGCGACCGAGCTGGACGGCGCGCTTGCCCGCCGAATCATCGCTGACGGCAGCCGTGACGCGGCTGGTGACTTCCCGGACGGATTAAGGATTGCAGTAAGGGAACACTTCGGCGAGGCAAGGTCGGTGGCACCGACGGTTGAAGAAGTCCGGGAAGTTACGCGGATTACGGGGCTGCCGGTAATGGGCCTGCCGCCCTGCCTTGGGGGCGTGCCGTCCTGCCAGGATGCGCCCGACCCGGGGTGTGTACAGCGCTGGCCAGCGCCGCCCCCGGGCATACTTGACGCCCGCGGCGTTCCGGAAGTTGCCGGGTTCGTTGGCTTTTACATTCGGGAACTGTACAGGGTGAAAAGCCTGCGATGCGAATCGTGCTCGATGAACGCGCGGTGCGCCGGATTGCAGGTGAACCTGGCGCGCCAATGGGGCCTGAAGGTCCTGACGCCCGTTACGGAGTGAGTCGCGGGTGATCGCCATTCGCCCGAAGGCCGCGCCGGACGCGTCCGCGGTATTGTGCCGACCCATTTACCCGATCGGCGCGGGCATTCGCCCAACCGATCTTGAGGTGCCGATAACGTTATGGCCAACCTTGGATACATACAGGTAACACGACTCTGCAACCAGAAATGTCGCATGTGTTCGAACCCGGAGCGCGAGGCGACCCTGACGTTCGAGCAGGCCACCGCCCTTATCGATGACTTCGTCAGCCGTCACTATGACGGGATCATCCTTACGGGGGGCGAGCCGACAATGCATCCGCAGCTTGGCGAAATCATCGGTTACGCCAAGGCCCGCGGCATGGCGTCGCGCATAATCACGAACGGCCAGAAAACCTGCGACCTGGATTTCATTCGCGGTCTGGTCGAAAACGGCCTGACACACCTCCACGTCTCGATTCAATCTTACGACCCGAAGATTCAGGCATTCCTTTCCGGCAAGGAAGACAGTCTGGAAAACGCCTTCAAAACGCTTGAAAATGTTGAAAAATGCGGAATCACTGCCGACGTCAACACCACCATAAACCATTACAATGCGGCGCACCTGGACAAGACCGTCGCATACCTGATCCGCAGGTTCCCCTTCCTGCACCACTTCGTCTGGAACAACCTTGATCCCTCGATGAACCGGGCCACGGAAAACCCGGATGTAATTCACGAACTGTGGGAAATGGAAGTGCCCCTGTACCGCGCGATGATGCTTCTGCACGCGACCGGTCGAACCTTCAGGGCCGAAAAGGTTCCACTTTGCTACATGGCCGAGTTCGCCTGGGCCTCCACCGAATCGAGGAAGATCATCAAGGGTGAGGAACGGATCGTCAGGTTCCTTGACGAAAAGGGAATGGTTCGCGAAACGGCCTTCAGGCACGGCAAGGCGGAATGTTGCCAGCACTGCACCTTCGACGGCATCTGCGCGGGCCTGTTCGATATGGACGTGCATTACAAATCCTCGGAGTTGTACCCGGTTTTTCTTGATCCCGAACCGATTCGACAGAAGGTGCTGTCGGAACCATAAAACTTCAGGATACGGGGCTGTCAATGCCGGTCGAAATCATCCCAAAGATCGTTGCCGTCGTGCTGGCGGCGATCTGCGCCGGCACCGACTTCATCTGGGGCAAGGTCTTCAACAAGGTCGTTTCAAGGGCTTTGATCTTCGCGGCCGCATGGCTGGCATTCACGGGGGCATGGCATGCTTTCGGCGGTTCGACGTCAATGCAGGAATTCCCGGTTCTGGGGATGTGGAAGGCGCCGCAGAAGGTTGAAAAGCAGGCTTTCCAGGGCAATGACGGACCGGGGGCCTGGAACTCGGGCGCGCCGGTCAGCGTGAAGCCGGAAACCGAAGAGGAATGGGAGCGGGCTCGACAGGCTCAGGCGGCCGGGGGGCCTGACGGGGCGACTGCCGTCGCCGGAAAGCCCGGGACGCCAGCCGCTTCCGGCGGGGCTCCCGCGCCGGCACCTTCATTCTGGATATACGCGGCCAAGATGGCGATCAACGCATTGACGGCGCTTGTAATCGGAATGCTGATGTGGTGGTTCGGGATGTGGGCGGCCGGCGACGCCAAGCTGTTTGCAGCGCTGGTGGCGATACTGCCGCTTTCGTCCTATGCGAACTCGTACTGGCCGTGGTTTCCGGCGTACGTCCTGATTTTCAACAGTTTCCTGGCGCTGCTCGGCATACTTGTCGGCGAGCTGCTGATCAGGTTCATCAAACTTCTGGTGAAGCCTTCCCCGGAGGACGGCGACGTCTGGAAGAATGCCCTGACATGGATGCGGGATCACAAACTGGACATCGTGCGCGGTTTCCTTGGAATTCTTTTCTTCATGATGCTGATCAAGACCTTGCGGATGGCGACCCAGGACTTCATCGGGCTGTTTGCCACAATCCAGGACAGCACGCTGATGTACGTGATCCTTTTCCTGATCTTCCAGCCGCTTCAGAAGCTGATGATGAAGAAGTGGGTTCTTATCCCGGCGGTGCTCTTCACGGCCGGGTTCGTTGCACACGCGGCCATCTGGCCAAGCGGAAACCACAACGTCGTGACAATCGTTAAGATGTCGGGGCTGATGGTCGGCGTCGTCGGGTTCCTGATCACATACCAGCTTTACCTGAACGTGTTCGATTACCGGCCGATCCGGATCTGGGAGCTTCGACCTCAGATGCTTCTGTCCAGGAAGACCACCGACACGCTGAAGGAAGACCGCGACATGCTGGATCACAAGATGGGCCCTATCGGGCCGGACGGGCTCAGCAGGCAGCAGGTCGAAACGCTTAGACGGTGGTGGATTGATCGCGGCAAGGGCGGAAAAATCTGGATTTCAAGGACGATCCCGTTCGCGCCGGCGCTTTTCATCGGAACCATTCTTACCGTGATTCTGTCCGGTTACATCTTCCGGGTCACATACTGATTTCCCAGGGTCAATCACGAACGCTCCAACTTCCCCAAACCCACGGCGTGATCGCAGGCGGGCGAATTTTCATTCGCCCGTACGGATCGGGGGGCGGATCGGGCCGGATCATAAGTGCTCCGGTTTGGCCCCTCGAACCGGACACTTCATGGCCGGCCACAGGCACGACTGCGTCACTCGTCGAGCGTGGAACGCCGGATCGTCAGGGCGGCGGTCTGGGCCGCGAACAACGCTGCCGTCCCGGTTCCGGCCAGATCCAGCATCGTGTCGAGCATGGCGCGTGAAAACGGCAGGCCCTCGGCGGTTGACTGAACCTCGATCAGGAGCCCGTCCGACGACATGACGAAATTAGCATCGACCTGGGCATCGACATCCTCTTCATAAACGGGATCCAGGACTGCCCAACCATCGACGACCGCGACCGAAACGGCCGCGACCTGGCGAATGATCGGATCCACCTTCAGGCCACCCGAACGCAGCAGCCCGTCAACAGCCAGCCGCAACGCAATCCATCCCGCGGTGATTGACGCAACCCTGGTTCCGGCATCGGCCTGGATGACGTCGCAGTCGATGGTAATCAGACGTTCCCCCAGCCGTTCCAGGTCAACCGCGGCCCGCAGGCTGCGACCGACAAGCCTCTGGATTTCCTGATCCCGCCCGCCCTGCT
>Ga0208458_1000552_pt1 | contig 38619 bp, 34 predicted proteins | sample AD_UKC085_MetaG_FD_184432 | JGI IMG/M metagenome (GOLD analysis project Ga0208458, IMG submission 184432) | Active sludge microbial communities of municipal wastewater-treating anaerobic digesters from USA - AD_UKC085_MetaG (SPAdes) (version 2) | ecosystem: Engineered > Bioreactor > Anaerobic >... | reverse complement strand
TACTTGGATTAAAACCATAATACCTTGCAACATGTCTAATACTTTTATGTTCATTAATAACCATATTAACTGCTTTAGCTCTTAATCTTGGTAAATTAGGATTAATAGTATATGCCATACACTTTAAGGATTAATAATTATTATATTATATATATTTAATTATTACACTTAAAGTGTTGCCAAGCTATTGGGCTATTACGTAGGTATTGGAAAAAAATATAAAATATTGTATAATATTTATATAAACAAAAATCAAAAATAAAATAAAAATAAAATGTTTAATAATATCGAAGAACTCAGAGAGATCATTGCTCAAATAGAGCTTCAAATAAATAAAGCAAAAGCAATTTTTAATGAATTTGGTTTTGAAGCACCAAATTATTCTTCTGATTTTTTAAGTAAGGCAAAGTCATTAGGATCGGAGACAATGCAAGGCAATACGAAAATTATCGAGGGCGTTTTTGATGGAACACAAATGATAGGTCCAGATGGTAAAAGATATTCAATTCCAGCAAACTATTGTTCAAAATCAAAATTAGTTGAGGGAGATATTTTGAAATTAACAATAAAATCCGACGGAAGTTTTGTTTATAAACAAATTGCCCCAATTGAGAGAAAAAGAATAAAGGGGATTTTATCAAAAGATATTATAACAGGAGAATTTACTATAATGGCAGAAGGTAGACAATATAAAGTTATAAAAGCCAGTGTTACATATTTTAGAGGTGAGGATGGTGATGAGGTAATTGCTCTTGTTCCAAAAGATGGGGAGTCGGTTTATTGTGCTGTTGAAAATATTATAAATGTCACAAATAATAATATGGATTTGAAGGTTGATGATACCATAGGTTACGAAATATAATTTTTAATTATGTATATATAAAAAACGGGGATTAAAACCCCGTTTTATTGATAAAAATCAAATATTTGAATTAAGTTTGTTTTTCAAGTAAAATATGTTTAGAATATTAATTCTTGATAAGAATCATAGAAATGTCACAAACTCTATACAGAAAATATAGACCACAAAAATTTGAAGAAGTTATAGGTCAGGAACATATAAAATTGACTCTTCAAAATGAGATATTAAATAATAAAATAGCTCATGCTTATTTATTTTCCGGACCAAGAGGAATAGGAAAAACAACTCTTGCTAGGATTTTTGCAAAAGCCATTAATTGTGAAAGAAAAACAACATATGAACCATGTAATGAATGTGATTCTTGTCTATCAATGACAGGGGGGAATAATTTGGATTTAGTAGAAATAGATGGCGCATCTAATCGTGGAATTAATGAAATAAGAGAACTTCGCGAGGTTGTCAAATACGCTCCACATAAAAATAAATATAAAGTATTTATAATAGATGAAGCGCACATGTTAACAATAGAAGCATTTAATGCGCTTTTAAAGACATTGGAAGAGCCCCCAAAGCATGTGGTATTTATACTTGCTACTACAGAAGCTCATAAATTTCCACAAACAATTATATCTCGTTGTCAAAAATTTGATTTTAAAACTGTGGATATTGAAAAATTAAAAAATTATTTAAAAGAAACCTGTTTAAAAGAAAAAATCACGGTTGATATTTCAATAATTGACAAAATAGCTAGGCGTAGCGGTGGTTATGTAAGAGATGCGCTTTCAACGCTTGGTCAAATTCTTTCGCTTTCTGAGAATAACGAAGTAAGTAGCGAAACAGCGGATTTAATTTTACCAGAATCAAATTTTACTCCAATTATAGAACTTGTTGACAGTTTAGTATTTAGAAAATTTGATTATAGTATAAAAGTGATTAATTCTTTAATAACTGATGGTTTAGATTTAAATTATTTTACAGAAGAATTAATAAATTATTTAAGAAAAATAGTGCTTGTAAAAATTTCAGGCGCGTCTGAAAAATATTTATGGGATGTTGAGCGCAACATAGAAGAAAAAATAATAGAACAAGCAGAAAAGTTCGATTTAAATACTTGGAACATTATTTTGAAAGAATTTGTTAATGCTTTTGACAATTTAAAAAATGATAGATTCAAACAACTACCATTAGAAATGGCTATAATTTCCATAAAAACATTTTTAGATAGATCAATTAATGTTGCCAAAATAGATTTTGGATCAAAAAAGAGTTCTAGTATAGACAATAATGAAAAAAAACATTCAGATACTTCGAAAAAATGTGCATTGCAATCACAAGTATCAGATATAGTAAAAATATGGCCACAGTTACTCGTTAATTTAAAAGATTACAATCATTCACTTTCAGCATTTTTAAAAGTAGGACATCCGCTTAGAATTGAGGGAAATAAAATAATAATTGGATTTGAATTTAAATTTCACACAGATAGAATTTTAGAACCACATCATAAAAAAAATATTGAAGAAGTTTTATCTGGAATACTTAATGAGAAAGTTTTAATTGATGCTGAAGTTGATACAAACTACAAAGAAAATAGAAATTCTGTAACAAGTGCAATATACAATGATATAGCAAAAGAAAATGATGATACAATAAATGGTTTGATTAATGAATTGGGCGGAGAGGTGATTTCTTAGTTAATAAATTATTTTAGAATAATGAAAGTACCCCGTGAGGCGGGATATTTTTTTATGGTTTCTTAATTAAGATCCTCGCAAAAATTGAAATCATTTTACTAACCTTGATACGCAAATCCAAAAGTAAGGATTGTCACTTCAAAATTTTTATAGTATAATATAAAAATTCTAAATAGCGAATTTATTCGACATATTTAATAAAGAAATTGAATTAATACAAAATTGATTAGGATAAAAGAAGTGTTTTTAAATTAATATTTATATAATATAATATTTTATATATTCCGGGATCGTCTAATGGTAGGACGCTAGGTTCTGGCCCTAGTAATCGTGGTTCAAATCCATGTCCCGGAGCCATAAAAAAATATCAGTTAAAATCTGATGTTTTTTATTTCAAATAAAAAAGCGATTGATGGTTAGTCAATCGCTTTTATTGTTCTGGCCTTGGCTCTGAAGCAGAGTTCTAGCCATTTAAATCCTAAAAAATAAGCAATAACGACGCCAATACCTATAAACTCAATAAAGAATTTTTTGGGCGTTATTTTTGAATTAGCGCCAACAATTTTAATATTGCGTTTTCCGATCAATCTCCAAGCTAACCAAGTTCTCGGAACGTGGTAGTTGGAGGTTACAACAGTTACCTCATCCTTTGAATTAATTATTTTGGCAGAAAGCTCGACATTGTGAATTGTTGTTAAGCTTTCTTCTTCAATTTCGACAGGTAAAAGAACTCTCTTGGTTTCAAGATAATTTTTTATTGCTTTAGCCACAGAAATATTACCCTGAAATCTCTCAAAAATTCCTCCTGTTACTAGAATAGAGTCATATGAGTTTGTCTCGAGTATTTCGAGCGCCTTATTGGCTCTATCTATAGAGTCCTCATTTAATGTTGATCCCCGATTGAGGTTTCCGTGAATTATGATGATTTTCATAATCTCCTCCATATTTTTTAATATTAATTTATAATTATATCATAAATAATATAAAAAGTCAATTTTTACAGTGTGATTCATATTATAAATATATTATAAATATGATAAAATAGTGTCAGAAGTTACAAGGACATAAAATTATACCGATGGAATTTTATGAAGTAGAAAGAGTTATTCAAAAAAAATAAATAATTTTAAATAAATGAACAATAATATAAATGTTTGATATTAAAATTATTACAATTGGGAAAATAAAAGAAAAATGGATTGAACGCGGAATTTTAGAATACATAAAAAGATTGTCTCCTTACGCAAAAATTGAAATTATTGAATTAAAAAGCGAGTCATTTTCTTCTAGTAATAAACAAAAAGCAGTGGCAATTGAAAGCGCGCGACTTGAAGAAGCACTTTTCAAGGAAAAAGATTCTACTATATATTTTTTAGATGAATATGGGGATAGTTTGGGGTCGCGCGAATTTGCATATAAATTAGATAAAGAAAATGGAAAAATAGTTTTTGTTATTGCAGGCGCGCTTGGTTATAATCGTGAAATATTAAAAAACAAAAATTTAATATCATTATCAAAATTAACTTTTACTCACACAATGGCGCGCCTAATATTATTGGAGCAAATTTATAGAAGTGTTTGTATTTTAAAGGATAAGGAGTATCATTATTAATATAGATAATAATTAATTTTATAAATATGAATGAACAAAATTTAAATGAATTGAATACGCATTTAGAACAAAAAGATTCAATGAATTCTACTGTGGGTAAGAAAAAAAATTTAATAAATTATTTGTTGGTTTTTGTTATATTGCTTTTATTTATGGGAAATGCGGGGGCTTTTTATTATATTTTTAAAAATTCTCAAAATAAAAAAATAAATCAAATAATCAATGAAGAGATAAATAATCAAGAAAGCGACACTACAACTACAGAAGAAATTATATTGAAAGATGATGAAATTTTAGTTGAGTGGTTTGACTGGCCAGTTAAACAAACTGGATGGGATATTTTTAACCACACAGTTGTTCAGAAAATATTAGAAAGTGACTCAGAGTTTCAAAGTTTAAAATTGGAAGTAAATAATATAATTAATGATTTTGATGTATATAAAGTTGGTACAATTACAAAAGAGGAATATCAAGGAAATGATTTATATGTAATTTTATTTTTGCCAGTAAATGATATGGCTATTAGTGGTGGAACAATGCTTAGAGTTATCAAAAATAACGATGATTTAATAGTTCTTGGTAAATATTCAGAGGAATTATCAATGTTTTATAAAAAATTATTTATTGTTAATGATAATATAAGTATAGTTAATTTAGAAACTCCAGACATAATAAATACTCCAAGTTCAATTAACCTGGTAAAAAATCAAACAGAGCCATACAAAATGATGGATTCTTACGCTAACCCAAAAAAAATATTTCAATATGATGATAAAAATTATGTTTATATAGATAATATGACTAGTTGTTTGATTGTGAAAGCAAATGATGGAACAGCGAGGGAATATTCTTTTAATTTACAATTTTTGGGTCAAAAAACTAAATCAGATGTTTCAGGGGTTGTTCCATATAAATTAGATATTACTTGGTCAGATGGAACGAAAAATAATAATGAATATACTCTCAGTGTTGTTAGTGGTTGTGGTGGAACTACATGTTATGCTTATGCTGATTATGTTACTGAAAATGACTTGAGAGAAATTGGAAAAACTTCCACCGGAGATTCAATTTATGCGCTAAGAGATAATAATTTTCAAAGTAAATTAAAATCAATGTATGATTCCTATTATCCAGGATACGATCCTGCAACACAGAAACCATATGAAAAAATTTCATTTGAAGAATTTGTAACGCAAAAACCTCTTATTTTCTGGAAAGATCCATTTGGTCAATTTATTGAATTTAAAAATGCAAAATACTTGCCAGCTGTTGAGTGTGGGAAACCTGTAATTTATCTTTACCCTACAAAAACAACAGACATTTCTGTAAAAGTATTTCCAACAGGCGGATTTACAATAACAGAGCCAGCTTATAATGATGGTTGGTTTGTAAAAGCGCATACAGATGGAACTTTGTACAATTATAATGATAAAAATACTTATCCGTATTTATTTTGGGAGGGTCATGGAATGAATTACAAAAGACCAGAGCAGGGATTTGTAGTAGCAAAAAGTGATGTAAAAAAATTTTTAGAAGAAAAGCTAGCAAAATTTGGTTTAATAGAAAAAGAGTATAGTGAATTTATAGAATTTTGGTTACCAAAAATGCAAGATAAAAATTATTATTTTATAACATTTGTACCGCAAGAACAATTTGATAAATTAGCTCCACTTTTTGTAAGTCCAAAGCCAGACACAATAATAAGAGTGTTTATGGATTTTGAGGGTATGGACAATCCAATAAGCGTAAAACCACAAATTATAAAAACAACTCCAAGAATAGGATTTACAGTTGTAGAGTGGGGAGGGGCACTTCATAAATAATGTCAAAAATAAGAAAAATTATTGTTTTATTGTTGATTTTGTTTGCTATTCAAATAGGATTTATATTTTTTGTATATAAAGACAAGGGAAATGTATATTTTGAAGATTTTTCTAAAAATATTTCAAAAACAAAACATTATTCATACTTCATGAATCATGAATTTTTTGATGAAGCGTATCAAAATGTAGAACAACAAGTAAGAAAACCAGATTATAGAGTTTATGGGGGAATTTTGCCACATCACTTGATTGTTAAAGATAAAATTGCGGCTTTTTTTGAGGGAATTAAAGATAATAATTATAAAACAATAATTTTAATTGCTCCAAATCATTTTAATGCAGGAAAATCAGATATAATTTCATCAAACGGTGTTTGGATTACGCCATATGGAAATATTGAATCAAATTCACAACTTATAGAAAAATTAGATTTATCAATAGAGGAGAATGTTTTTGATAGTGAGCATTCTATCCCTGGGTTGGTTTCGTTTATAAAAAAAACATTTCCAAATTCGAAAATATTGCCAATACTTTTAAAAGTAAACACAAAAAAAGAGGATTTAGAAAAATTAGCAGAAAAAATTTCTAAAAACACAAATAAAAATGATATTTTAATTTTATCAAGTGTTGATTTTTCTCATTATCAAACAACTAATACTGCTAATTTTCATGACAATAGAAGCAATTCAATAATTAAAAATTTTGATTTTGATAGAATTTATAGTATGGAAATTGATTCTCCGCCATCAGTGTATTTACTTTTAAAATATTTAGAATTAAATGAATTACAAAAAAGTGAACTAATTTTTACAACTGATTCTGGAACATTGATGAATCAAAAATATGAACCAACAACAAGTCATAATTTTTTCTATTTTACTCGTGGTGATAAATCAAAAGAAAGTGTCATGAATTTTTTATTTTTTGGAGATGTGATGTTGGACAGAAGTGTTAAAAAAAGAATAAATAATTCTGATTTAGATCATATATTGAAAGATTTTGCTGGGGAGGAAAAAAGATTTTTTGTTGGCTCTGATATGATATCTCTCAACCTCGAAGGTGCTGTAACTGATAATGGGGATCATTATGAGCCAAAAGTTGCGTATGATTTTGCTTTTGATCCTAGTTTGGTTAATAAATTGCATGATTATAATTTTAATTTTTTTAACATTTCAAATAATCACATAACAGATCAAGGGAAACGAGGATTAGAGGAAACTTATAAAAATTTAGAAAAATTAGGTTTTAATTATTCTGGTTGTGCAGATAGGCAATCAGAGAATTGTTCAAAAATTATAAACATTGGTGGTTACAAAATAGGAACAGCTGGTTTTAGTATGGTTTATGGCACTTTTGATTTAAATAATGCAAATGAGACAATAAAAAATTTACAACAAAATTCTGATATTGTAATAATTAATGTTCATTGGGGCACGGAATATACACATATAAATGGAGACCTGCAAAGACAGGTTGCGTATTCATTTATTGACAATGGCGCGGATTTTATTATTGGTCACCATCCACATGTTGTTCAGGGAATGGAAATATATAAAGATAAACCAATTTTTTATTCATTGGGTAATTTTATATTTGATCAATATTTTTCATATGACACGCAAGAGGGATTATCAGTTGGAATTTCAATAGATATAAATAATAAGGAAAACTATAAAATATATTTATTCCCTTTTATTTCTATTGATAATAAGTTACAATTTATGAGTGAGTCACAGACGAATAAGTTTTTTGACAAATTTATAAAATGGTCAAATTTAAACGAAGAGGATTTAAACAAAATCAATATTTAAATAATAATCAAGAAACAAAACTATGAAAAAAGTACTTTTTATTAGTTTAGTCATGATGCTGGTTGTTGTAACTTTTGTTTCAGCGGCAAGCTATGACAAGAATTTATCCAATAGATTAAAAGGAAGATTACTTCTACAAGTAGAAGACAAAGGAAGAATATGGTATGTAAATCCAGATGATTCAAAAAGATATGAAGTAACATTTGCTAATGCACTTCCTTTATTTGAAAAACTATCTTTAGGAATATCCAATAAAGATTTAGATCAAATTTCAGAAGTAAAATCAACAACCCTAGGAAATAGATTAAAAGGAAGATTACTTCTACAAGTAGAAGATAAGGGAAGAATATGGTATATAGATTCAAATGGAATGAAACACGAGGTTACATGGGGAAATCTAATGAATTTATTTAGAAGATTGTCGCTTGGAATAACAAATAGAGATTTGGAGAAAATTGAGGAATACATGGTAAAAGATTCAATCGTTCAAATATTACAAGATTTAAGTGCGAAATTTGGAGTTTATAATCCCCAGATTAATAACAATATAACATTTGAATATAGTTTTTCAAGTTCTGATATAACATCTATAACTGGTAAGGGGATAAAATTAAATCAAGTTATTATAAATAAATCTGGAAATGATTTGGTTGGTGGATTTTTTAATTCTTTTGGTTTAAATGAAAATAAATACAATTCTGCGGATGGGGTTGGTACTATAAGGGGATTCAATAATTCTGAAATAGCATGCTGGATTTATGAAACAAATTTTTTGAAAACTGGATCTGCAGATTTAGAAATTAAATGTGGGAAAATAACAGAACCATTTACATACATTAAATAATAGTGAGTTATTTAACGGAGTAATAAAATATGTCTAGTTGTGGGACTGGATTTGATGATGGTTCTGGGCGTCCACTTGGTTGTGATTTGATTCAGGAATTTGTTCAACCAACAATTAGGGTTCAATAATATTTGATATCTAAAAACAGCCCATTTATTTGGTCTGTTTTTAATTGACAAAAAATTATTTTTTTTATAATATATTTCAAATATTCATAGGAGGAATTATAATGTCTAAAAAAACAAATATTAAACCAAGGTGGTGTTCTGTGAACATAAAAACAACTAGTGAGTGTATATTTGATGGAATTTGTTTGTCAGGTGGTGTATGCTCCTTTAAAAAAGATCCATCTGCAAGAGAACTTTCTGATTCTACCGGGAGAAAACAAAAAAAGAAATCCGGAGCGTAGATTTGCTCCAAATAAATTTAAAAAGAAAAGACAAGGAGGGTTTTTTGATAATTAGCCGTTCGGGTTTAACCCCATCGGCTTTTTTATTTGCGGTTTTATGTGTTTTAATGTAATATGGAGAAAATAATATTATCCGGAGGAATAATGCCAGCAATGTATCAGCCAGTATCCCGTGTTTTTGATTTATCCTTTGACAGTAATAATTGTCAGTTGATATTAAAAATACGCAAAGATTTTTTTACATCTAATAAGACTGTAACATTAGAGCGTATTACTAGTTACGCAAAAGAATTTTTAAAGCAAAACGAACTAAATTATCAATTTAATTTTGATTTCAAAAAACAAGGTTTTGGTTTTGATAAGATTTTTCAGAAAATTCATCAAGAAAATGATGGGTTTGTCTATTTTCAAACAGATAAATTCCACGAACCATTAAAAATCTGTGCAACTTTGCATGTTTTTCTTTTTTTCGCGCAGTTTTTTTATTTATTCCGTAGGGAACATAAAGAAGTAGAAGAAAAAATGTTGCAAAAAATAGAAATACAAACATCTTTTATTTGTGGGGATAGTTCTGGATTTCATATTTTAGGATCATGTTCTCCTGTAATTTCTGCAAAAGTTGCAAGTATAACAGATGTAGAAATTAAGGAGATTATTAAAACCATGACTAATGTTGAAAAGAAAATTGTAGACGAAAAACATGTCTACGAATTCATGTTTTCAGTTTCTCCATATAATAGCATAATACAAATTAATGCTCCTAGTATAAAGAGTGGATTATGGTTAATTGTTGGAGATGGTGAGATTTGTGGTCACAATATTGATCGTCCAGATGAGCAGATTATTTTATTATCTGCATTAGCAAAGATCTGTGATTTTTGTGAATAATCTTTACAATAATAAACTGCTAGAGATATTTCTGGCAGTTTTTTGTTTAAAAACTATTGATTTTTATTTTTAAAAATGAGATAATTGAGCTACAAAATTTATAAATTATAAACAAAAAAATTATGCCTGATGTAAAAAAGTATGTCTATTCTTTCGAAGAGGGGAATAAAGACATGAAACAAATTCTTGGTGGCAAAGGTGCAAATTTGGCTGAAATGTCAACTTTGGGTATTAATGTACCACCTGGATTTACAATAACAACAGAAGTTTGTGACCTGTACTATAAGAATGAAAAACAAATCACAGAAGAAATAAAAAAAGAAATTTTAGAACACTTAGATAAATTACAAAAGAAAATGGAGAAAACTTTGGGTGATGCAAATGATCCATTGCTTGTTTCTGTTCGTTCAGGTGCCGCATCTTCTATGCCAGGAATGATGGATACAATATTAAACTTAGGATTAAATGATAAATCAGTCGAGGGATTATCAAATAAATCTGGGAACGCAAGATTTGCATGGGATTCATATAGAAGACTCATTCAAATGTTTGGTGATGTTGTATTGGAAGTTGAGCATGCTGAATTTGAACACATTTTAGAAAATGCAAAAGATACAAAAGGCGCAAAATATGATACTGATTTAACAACAGAGGATTTACAGGAAATTGTAAAAAAATATAAAGAAAAAATTAAAGAAATAAAAGGAATTGAATTCCCACAAGACCCAGTTGAACAATTATTTTTATCAATAAATGCGGTTTTTAATTCATGGAATAATTATAGAGCCATAAGATATAGAGAAATTAATGGAATAAAAGGATTAATAGGAACTGCTGTAAATATTCAATCCATGGTATTTGGAAATTTAGGAGAGGATTCAGGAACAGGAGTTTGCTTTACAAGAAATCCATCAACGGGTGAAGCAAAATTTTACGGAGAATATTTAATGAACGCGCAGGGTGAAGATGTTGTAGCGGGAATTAGAACTCCAATGCCAGTATCAGAGCTTGAAAAGCAAAATCCTGAAATTTATAAAGAGCTTGTTGATATATGCGATAAAGTAGAAAAACATTACAAAGACATGCAAGACATGGAATTTACAATTCAAAATAATAAATTGTATATTTTGCAAGCGAGAAGCGGTAAGAGAACCGCCACAGCTGGAGTAAGAATTGCAGTTGAAATGGTTAACGAAGGATTAATTACAAAAGAAGAAGCGATTTTACGTGTTGAGCCAAATCAATTAAATCAATTATTACATAAACAACTCAATCCAGTTGCTCTTGTAAATGCAGAAGAAATTGCTCACGGACTTCCAGCATCACCCGGTGCTGCTGTTGGTGAAGTAGTTTTTACAGCTAGTGAAGCATTTAATAAAAATCAGGAAGGATTAAATGTGATTTTGGTTAGAACCGAAACATCTCCTGAGGACATTGATGGAATGCATAGCGCGAAAGGAATTTTAACAGCTCGTGGAGGAATGACATCACACGCTGCGGTTGTGGCTCGTGGAATGGGAACATGTTGTGTGGCAGGATGTTCTGATATATTAATTGATGAAAAAGCAAAGATCCTCACAATAAAAAGTAAAAATATAACTATAAAAGAGGGTGATTTTATATCTCTTGATGGTTCAACTGGAAAGGTTTATTTGGGAAAGGTCGGAACTCAGGATCCAGAATTGTCGGGAAATTTTGGAACACTTATGGACTGGGCTGATGAGTTTAGAAAAATTAGTATTAGAACCAACGCCGATACTCCAATTGACGCAGCTACTGCAATCAAATTTGGAGCTCAGGGAATAGGATTGTGTAGGACTGAGCATATGTTTTTTGAGGGTGATAGAATAAAAGCTGTTAGAGAAATGATTTTAGCTGATAATGTAGAAGCTAGAAAGACAGCTTTAGCAAAATTATTACCATACCAGAAGGAAGATTTTATAGGTTTGTTTCATGAAATGGATTCATATTCTACGACAATAAGATTTCTCGATCCACCTCTACATGAATTTTTGCCAAAAGAAGAAAAAAATATTATAGAATTAGCACAAGAGATGAATGTTTCAGTTGAAACTCTAAGAGAAAAAATTGAAGATTTGCATGAAGTTAATCCAATGCTTGGTCATCGCGGATGTCGTCTTGCTATAACATTTCCTGAAATTTATGACATGCAAACAGTTGCAATAATTGAGGCCGCAATTGCAGTAGCAGATAATTGTCCAGTTTGTGGTAAAAAACACGATGTTAAGCCAGAAATTATGATTCCACTCATTGCAACAACAAAAGAGTTTTCAATTTTAAAAGATAGAATTGTAAAAATTGTTGATGCTAAATTAAAACAATCTGGACTTGAGATTAAATACAAAATTGGAACAATGATTGAAGTTCCTCGTGCAGCGCTAGTTGCTGATAAAATTGTTGAAAGTGGAGCCGAGTTTTTCTCATTTGGTACAAATGATTTAACACAAATGGGGGCTGGACTTTCTCGTGATGACGCAGGGAAATTTTTAAAAGAATATGTAGCGCAAGGAATTTATGAAAATGATCCATTTGAAGTTTTAGATCAAGAAGGAATTGGGGAATTAATTAGAATTGCAATTGAAAAAGGAAGAAGTGTGAAATCAGATTTGAAAATTGGGATTTGCGGAGAGCATGGCGGGGAACCAAATGCGGTTGAATTTTGCCATAGAAATGGATTTGATTATGTGTCTTGTTCACCATTTAGGGTTCCAATTGCGCGTCTTGCGGCAGCTCAAGCAGCAGTAAAAGAATTATTAAAGAAATAGATTATACAAATAAAATCCTATGTTAACAGTGTTACCTCTAAGTATAGCAAGTGTTATTTATTAGTGTTAACGGTATAATTATTGATTTTTAGTTCATTGTCTGTTAAGCTGTTTATATAATTATTTGTCAATACAACCCCCATGGGCAAATGGGAGGTTGTTTGTGCTTTATGTCGTTATTTAAATTACATTCATCATTTAAACCAGCTGGAGATCAACCAGAGGCAATTAGAAAACTCATTAGTGGAATTGAGAAGGGTTTTGATTTTCAAACATTAATGGGGGTAACGGGATCAGGTAAAACATTTACAATTGCAAATATTATAGAGTATATTGATAAACCAGTTTTGGTGATTGCACCAAATAAATCTTTAGCAGCTCAATTATATAGAGAATATAAAAATTTTTTTCCAAATAACGCAGTTCATTATTTTGTTTCTTATTATGATTATTATCAACCAGAAGCATATTTACCAATTACAGATACTTATATTGATAAAGAAGCAATGATAAATGAAGAAATAGATCGTCTTCGTCACGGAGCTACGACAGCTTTATCGACAAGACGCGATGTAATAATTGTTGCTTCGGTTTCCTGTATTTATAATCTTGGTGTACCAATGAGTTATCAAGAAGCCAGTATTCATTTAGAAAAAGACAAACTAATGGTTCGTGCTGATTTCATTTCACAATTAATTAAAATTCATTTTGAAAGAACAAACGGAGTTTTGAAACGCGGACAATTTAGATTGCGTGGAAATAATTTTGAAATAAAACCAGTTAATGAAGATATTACATATAGAATAGAAATTGAAGATCAGATCATAAAACAAATTAGTGTTATTGATAATGTTTCACAAAATATTTTAGAAGACTTGAAAGAGATTGTAATTTTCCCTCCGAAACATTTTATATCATCAGAACCTCAAACAAAAGAAGCGATAAAAAATATACAAATTGAATTAAAAGAAAGATTATCATATTTTAAAAAACATAAATTATATTTAGAAGAAGAAAGATTAAGACGCAGAACAAGATATGATTTGGAAATGATAAAAACAATTGGTTATTGTCATGGAATAGAAAATTATTCTCGTCATTTATCTGGAAAACTTGCCGGAGAAGCACCGGATTCTTTGCTTGCATATTTTCCTAAAAAAAATAGAAAAGCAGATTTTCTTACAGTGATTGATGAGTCGCATATTGGAATTCCACAGATTCGCGGAATGTATGAAGGTGATAGAGCAAGAAAACAAACTCTTGTTCAATACGGTTGGAGATTGCCATCGGCACTTGATAACAGACCTTTAAAGTTTAATGAGTTTTTGAGTAGAATCGGACAGGTGATTTTTACTACTGCAACACCTGGAAAGTTTGAGTATGAGCATTCAAAAGCCGTCGTAGAGCAAATTATAAGACCTACAGGACTCATTGATCCTGAAATAGAAGTAAGACCAGTATTTGATAAAAAACACAACAGAAGTCAAATTAGTGACATTATGGATGAAATCAAAATCATTGCCAAAAAAGGCGAAAGAGCAATTATAAATACACTTACAAAAAAACAAGCAGAGGATTTGCATGCATTTTTAACTCAGAATAAATTTAAGTCGAATTATTTACACAGTGATGTAAAAACATTTGAGAGAACTGATATTTTAAAAGATTTCCGTCTGGGAAAATTTGATGTTTTAATTGGGGTGAATTTACTTCGCGAGGGACTCGATTTACCAGAAGTAACTCTTGTTGCAATATTAGATGCAGATCGCGAAGGATTTCTTAGATCGCAAACATCTCTTATGCAGACAATGGGTCGTGCTGCAAGAAATGTAAGTGGAAAAATAATTTTATATGCTGATACAATTACCGACTCAATGAAACGCGCTATTAAAGAAGTTGAGCGAAGAAGAAAAAAACAACTTGAATATAATAAAAAACACAATATCAAGCCAAAAACAATTAAAAAACAAATTGAAGATTTTTTGGATTTACCAACTGATCAATAATTTAAAAATAGTTAATTGAAAATATATGGAAGAAAAAATATTAAAAATTAAAAAAATTAAAAATGTTTTTCGCGAAACACTAAGCTCTATTATAAAAAACAGAAATAAGAAAATCGAAGAAATTATAAAAAAACAAGATAATCAAAAAATTAATAATATTTTAAATAATCTAAAATAAAAATATGTTAGAAAATAACAATCAACAAGAAACAATACAATCAAATGAATCTAATAATGAGCAAGAGATTATAAAACCACAAGAAAACTTAGAAGAAATTATTGTAGAAGTAAAAAAAGAAATTAACACAGAAGTAGATATTGCGATTAAGGATAATCGAGATATATCTAATTCATACAAGGATAATTTAGAAATACAGGAAATAGCAGAGAATACGGAAAATGAAATTGGAGTTGCTTCTGATATGGCAAGTTCTGAAATTGAATATATAAATCAAGAAAGAAATGGAGAAGTAGACTTTAAACCAAAAGAAAGTGAGTCGAGAGAATCTTATATAAATAGAATCTCTGTCGTTTTAAGGGGGATGAATATAAAATTCGGAAATGGTGTACTGACTTTAAATCCACAATTTTCTGAATGGAAATATCTCAACGATGAGCAACTAAAAGAAATTTTTACAAATTTATTGTCAATATCAGAAAATAGTAAATTTAATAAAGAAAATAATGAGAAAGAGTTAGAAAAGTTATTTTTTGATAATATTATTTCTAAAGCTAACGAGCAAAAAACAAATTTTGATGATACGGGTAGAGGAAGGCCATTTTACAATAAAGATGGTATTGGGCCAGCAACAAAATTAATAGACAAAAGAGCGCATTATTGTGTTTCAATGTTTGGAATTCCACAAATTAGAATTGATGAACAAAAAAAATATATACAAAGCATTGTAAATGGTAAGAATATATGTCTTTTGGGTGGTGGTTATTCATGTCAGGATTTATTAGACTCAGAGGATTTTCGACCAAATAGTATCACAAATATTGATCCATTTATAGATGAAAATAAAATTGATGAAATAAAAAAACGGTCAAAAGTAAAATATAATTGTCTAAAAATAGATGCTTCTAGTGATAATCTTTTAGAAGAGTTAAAAAATAATAACATAGATTCCCCAGACGAAATTTGGGCTTCATTTTCTGTGCCCATGTATTTAGATAATATAGAACAAATAGAATCTTTATTTTCTAATATTTGTAATTCTTTAAAAGAGGGTGGTAAATGCAGAATTTATCCAATGCAAATTTCTAAAAAAACACTTGATAATGATCCGAACTTAAATTCAAAAATTAAAAATATTTTTAGAAATATGATCGATACCAAAAAATTCAATATTTTTATATCATCCGGGGTCAGTGGCTATAAAACACTCACAATAGAAAAAATAAAAAATAATATTCAAGAAGGATAAAAATATGTCAGAGTCAATTATTATCAAGGGAGCTAGAATGCATAATCTTAAAAATATTGATCTCGAGATCCCACATAACAAATTAACAGTAATAACAGGACTTTCAGGAAGTGGAAAATCTTCTCTTGCTTTTGATACGCTTTTTGCAGAAGGACAAAGACAATATGTAGAATCACTTTCACCATACATGAGACAATTTTTAGGTCAGAAAAAACCCGCTGATGTTGATGAAATAATTGGACTTGCTCCATCAATTTCAATTGACCAAAAAGCGCTTTCACATAATCCCAGATCCACAGTTGGAACTCTTACTGATATTTATGATTATCTTCGTGTTTTATATTCTCGTCTTGGAGAAGTTTTTTGTCCAATATGTGGTACAAAAATAGAAAAATTATCATTGGAAGAAATGGTTGATATAATTTTGTCGCGTAAAAAATCTGAAAAAGATTATGCTGTAATTTTATCTCCTGTTGTAAGAGATAGAAAAGGCGAGTATTATCAAATGCTTTATGATTATTTGAAGCTTGGGTATGGCGAAGTAAGAGTTGATGGAAATATGAAATCTCTTCGTGAAAAAATATTAATTGATCCAAAGAAAAAACACAGTATTGATTTAGTGGTTGATAAAGTACTGCTTTCAGATGAATCGCGTATTTTTGAAGCAGTAGAATTATCACTTTCATATAGCAAGGGACTTGTAATCGTTCAAATAAATGGAGAAGAATTTTTACTTTCAGCAAACTGGACTTGTCCAAATGACAATTTTTCATTTCCAGAAATAGAACCACGACTTTTTTCGTTTAATTCCCCTCATGGAGCATGTCCACAATGTTTTGGTTTGGGAAAAATAGGTTTTACGGATAAAATTTGTGATAAATGCAATGGAAAAAGATTAAAAGACGAAACATTATCAATAAAAATTAATAAGAAAAATATCGCAGAAATTTGCGCACTCACAATCGACAAAGCAATTGAATTTTTTAGTAATTTTAGAGATAAAATGACCAAACGTCAGCATGAAATTGCAGATCCCGTTATAAATCAAATAATAGCGAGATATGAATTTCTATTAAAAGTTGGACTCCATTATTTGTCGCTTGACAGAGAAGCTGAAACATTATCAGGTGGAGAAGCACAAAGAATTAGATTGTCGTCACAAATTGGTTCACATTTATCTAGAACTCTTTATGTTCTTGATGAGCCAACAATTGGACTTCATGAAAGAGATACGGATAGGTTAATTGAAACATTAAAAACTTTGAGAGATAAAAATAATACTGTTGTAATTGTTGAGCATGACGAAAGAACAATTTTGGAATCAGATTATTTAGTTGACTTAGGGCCTCTTGCAGGAGTACATGGTGGAGAAATTACTGCAATTGGAAATACTCTTGAATTATTAGAATCAAAAAAGCCTTATGATAAATCTTTGACTTTACAATATTTAAGAGGTGAGAAAAAAATTGCAATACCAAATCATAGACGCGAGAAAAACAAAGGAGTTTTAAAAATTATTGGCGCCAAAGCAAATAATTTAAAAGGAGTAAATGTAGAAATTCCGTTAGGTCGCATGGTTGGAGTTACTGGGGTATCGGGAAGTGGAAAATCATCGCTTGTTTACGATGTTTTGTATAAAAATATTGAACGCATAATGCGTCGCCCGGCAAAACAAAATTTACAAAATGTAAAAGAAATAAAAGGATTAGAATATGTTGATAAAATAGTTGAAATAAATCAATCACCAATTGGTCGAACGCCGAGATCAAATCCAGCAACTTATACTGGAATATTTTCACCAATTAGAGAATTTTTTGCAGAACTTCCCCAGTCACGCGAAAGAGCTTATACATTGTCGCGTTTCTCATTTAATCGAGCTGGGGGAAGATGTGAGGCATGTGATGGAGCTGGATTTAATTTAATCGAAATGCACTTTTTGCCACCAGTAATGGTTGAGTGTGAAGTGTGTCATGGAAAAAGATTTAGCAGAGAAACTTTACAGGTAAAATACAAAAATCATAGCATTGCGGATGTGCTAAATTTAACAATTGATGAAGCGTATAAACTTTTTGATGGAAATTATTATATAACTGACAAATTAAAAGTTTTAATTGATGTGGGGCTTGGATATTTGAAATTAGGACAACCTGCTACAACACTTTCTGGTGGAGAGGCTCAGCGTATAAAACTTGCAAAAGAACTTACTCATACTCTTGGCAAGAAAACATTGTATTTACTTGATGAGCCAACAACAGGACTTCATTATCATGATATTGAACTTCTTCTTCGTGTACTCAATAAACTGGTTGAACATGGAAATACAATTTTGATTATTGAACATAATTTGCATGTTATAAAATCAGTAGATTGTGTAATTGATTTAGGTCCCGATGGTGGAGAAAATGGTGGTAGAGTTATTGCTCATGGAACACCTGAAGATATTGCGAGAAATGAAAAAAGCGTAACAGGAAAATATTTGAAACATTATTTGAAGAAATAAAACTATTGCGAATAGTAATGGATTTATATGAATGAATGATTGATGAAATTGATTTTGGCTTTGGTGAAAATTTTTGACATTTGCGCATTTTCGTTTCCGTAGAAACGTAGCAATTCTACGTTTCTACGTGTATGTGTGTGTTTAATTTGTAATATTAAATGAATATGGTTTGGCATTACAATAAACGAATCGACACAAACGAAACGAAAATGCGCATGTATTTGCTTTAAATAATGTTTCACAATATATCCGTATTTATTTAATATTATTTTTTCATTAATAATTTTACCAAACATATTTTGCATATTTTTTGTACAAATTGTAATAAAATAAAAACCAGGACTAGAATAATCCCAGTTTTTTAATCTGATAGACGAAGTTCTATATTTATTTTTAAATAAAATAAGGCCCCTATTTTTCATAAAATTGCTTTTCTATATTTATGTTATTCTTTTTAAGCCACATGTCAATATAGTAAAAAATAGTAATTTATTATAATATTAATTCATGCAGTTAAAAGACAAAATAAAAAAGTTTCCTAAAAAATCAGGAGTGTATTTTTTCTTAGACAAAAAAAGGGAAATTCTTTATGTTGGTCGCGCAACTAGTTTGAGAAATAGAGTTTCTCAGTATTTTAGGAAGGATATTGATGAGAGAATTGCTGAAATGGTTTCATTAGCTAAAGATATAAAATATATCGAAACAGATAATTTACTTGAAGCAATTATTCTTGAGGCGCAAAATATTAAAAAATTTTTGCCAAAATATAATGTAAAAGATAAAGATAATAGATCTTTTATCTATATTGTAATTGATAAAAAAAGCGATTATCCGACAATTAAAATTGTTAGAGAACGAGAACTCATAAAATTTCCAATAAAAGATTTTGCTGTTTTTGGTCCCTACCAATCATTGTATTTAATTCAAAATGCTTTAAAAATTATTAGACGAATATTTCCATATAGCACATGTAAAGCAAATAATGGAAAACCTTGTTTTGATTATCAAATAGGACTTTGTCCAGGAACTTGCATGGGGAAAATTACAAAAAAAGATTATAGAAAAAATATAACAAACATTATTTTATTTTTATCTGGTGAAAAGAAAAAATTAATAAACAAATTATCAAAGGAAAATCCTGAATCAGTAAAAGCTTTGCGTCATATTCAAGATGTTTCATTACTCACAAACGAAACAGATTTAAATAAAAAAATTAATAGAATTGAGGGATATGATATTTCTCATTTTGCAGGTCGTGAAACTTATGGATCAATGGTTGTTTTTGAAAACAACGAGCCGAATAAAAATGAATATAGGTTATTTAAAATAAAAACCGCGCCGAGTTCTGACGATGAGAGAGCATTACTTGAAATGCTTGAAAGAAGAATGAAACATAATGAATGGCAATATCCTGATTTAATAATGATTGACGGTGGAAAGCCACAAGTTGATTTTATAAATAAATATTTTCTTAAAAATAATATTAATATTCCCATTGTTGGAATTTCAAAATATGATAATAATAAATTAGTTTTTTCAAATTCTTTAAATAAAAATCAAAAAATATTAGCAGAAAATATCAAGTCAACACTTTTAAAAGTTCGCGAAGAAGCGCATAGATTTGCAAATAGAGGAAGAAAAATGGGAATGAAAAATAGAAAATAAAAAGGACGAACAAAATGAACAATTTGTCGATTTTACTATTTTGGATATACTTATATACAAGAAAGAAAAAATATTTTTTTATGTAAAATTGTGATATAATATATTTAATACTATCAACTATATTATGGAACCCTTAACACAGGTACAAATTAATTTAATAATTATTATATCCTTATGGTCTCTACCCTGGAAGGGCGTGGCTTTGTGGAAATCAGCTCAAAAGCAGCAAAAAACATGGTTTATTGTTTTAATGTTATTAAATACAATTGGGGTTTTGGAAATTTTATATATTTTTGTGTTTAGTAAAATAAAAAAACAAGAAACAAATTCAACACCAATTAAAGCACCACCAACATCGCCAATAGTATAAATTATATAAAATATAAATTAAAAATTAATTAATCAGCTGAGAAGGAGGAGAAGCTGAAAGACAAATACATGGAAGAAGAAAAAAAACAAGATTGTATAAAAAATTACAATTCCAAATTAAATTGTTGGAATAGGTTTTTAACCCTAATACTAATTTTAGGAGTGATAGGATTAGGGGTTGTGTCAATTTTAAAAGATAAATTATTTAATGATAATAATTTGGTTAGTATTTCTGCAGAGGGGCGTGTTTTTGCAAAACCAGATATTGCAACAATTAAATTAGGAATAAAAACAGAAGTTAAAAAAGAAGCTCAGCTAGCTGTAAAAGAAGGTGCTGATAAAATGAATAACATTATAGAGCAAATGAAAAAAATGGAAATTGAAGAAAAAGACATAAAAACAACAGCTTATTCTGTGAATCCATCGTATGTTTACCCTAGAGACGGTGGGCGAGCAACGATTGCTGGCTATGAATTGTATCAGGAAATAACTATTAAAATAAGAAATTTAGATAAAATAGGAGATGTAATTAAAGAATCTGCAAATATAGGCGCAAATCAAATTGGAAATGTAGCATTTACAATTGATGATCAAGAAGGATTAAAGGCTTTGGCAAGAGCAGAGGCTATAAAAAATGCAAAGGAAAAAGCTCGTCAAATGGAGAAAGAGTCCGGCATTAAGTTGGGGAAAATTATTGGAGTATATGAAAATGACTATTATCAAGCTTGTGAAACAGTAAATCTTGCGATGGGCGTAGCTGGTCTAAACAAGGCAGAGAGTTCCCCAATAATAAATTCTGGAGAGTCGGAAGTTTCATCAAATATTACATTAACTTATAAAGTTAAATAATATTTTCTATAACTTGTAAATTTAAACAAAAAGTCTTCAAATTATTGAAGATTTTTTGTGTATATAAGGAAATAAGTTGAATAATTTGTCAACATAGAAAGAGCTTGACAAATTTTTTGTTTTGATGTAAGATAAGTTATTAAAAAAATAAAAATTATAATAAAAAAGAAACCATGAAAAAAAATACAAAACTAGTAATTATAGTAATAGTATTATTTTTGATCATTTTTAGTATCTATTTCGTAGTTTTGCCCATAAAAACAGTTTATTCTCGTGGGATGTTGATAAAAAACAACCTAACAAAAATACAAGAATACGCTAAAAATGATGACTATAATTCTGTGAAAATTTTATTAAACCAAACAAATGGTGATATAGCTGTTATTGAAAAAAATTTGAAGTTATTGAAAATATTTAAGTTTATTCCAATAGTAAATTCAAAATTTACAGCAATTGAAAATATAGTAAAAGACGCTAAAGTTATTACTAGTGGATCGTATAATATTTTATCTTCACTTAGTAATGACGCTTCAAGAAATGATATTTTACTTTATTTATTAAAAAACAAAGATCAATTAAAAAATTTTAGAACTAGCTTTGAAAATTTAGCAATAAATTTAAATATTATAAAGAGTGTTTTGGGCGTTGACAATGATAAGTTATCAGAGAATATAAATTTTATATCAAAAGCATTAAAATTTTTAGAACCATTCAATGAGTACATTTATGATATAGCTGGAATAAATGCTGAAAAAAAATATTTATTATTATTTCAAAACAATACAGAACTTCGCCCAACAGGTGGATTTATAGGAACATACGGAATCTTAACAATAGAAAATACAAAAATTAAAAATATATTCATTGATGACATATACCATTTGGATAGCCAAGCAATAGGAAAGTTAAAAAATGACATACCAGCTCCGATTGCAAAATATCTCGAAACACCAGAGTGGTATATGAGAGATTGTAATTTTGAACCTGGTTTTCCAGAATCTATGAAAAATTGTATTGATTTATATAAACTTGAATCTGGAGATATGGGAAATATTGATGGAGTGATTGCATTAACACCAGATGTTGTTGGAGAACTATTGGGCGTAATAGGAATACAAAATATTGAAGGTGTGATATTTGAAAAAGAAAATTTTACTGATGATTTACAAAAAGCAGTTGAATTATATTACAAAGAGAGAAATATTTCACACTGGGATAGAAAAGACATTATAAAATCTTTAGCGCAGTCAATTTTAGATGGATTGAAAAACAGAAGCTTATCAGATTATTCTAAAATTCTAGATATAATTGATGAAAATTTGCAAAATAAAAATATTCTTGTTTATAGTACGGATTCTGAAATTGAAAATATATTAATTCAGAATAACTGGGCAGGAGAAATAAAAAATAAAAATTCTGATTATATAATGGTAGTAGATAGTAATTTAGCAAGTTATAAATCAGATCAATTTATTGATAGAAGTGTAAAATATAATATTAAAAAAGAAAACGAGGATTTGATAGCGCAAGTAGATATTACATACACCCACAATGGAACATTTTCCTGGAATTCAACAAGATACAGAACATATACAAGAATTTTAGTACCAATGGGCTCAGAATTAATAGAAACAGTGGGCTCTATGGAAACAGATAGAACAGAAAAACCAGGTCAAACAGATGTATATAATTTATATGGGAAAACAATTTTTGGAACATTTATATCAATAGAACCAAAACATTCAAAAACCCTTACATTTAAATATAAATTACCGAATGGAATGAAGAAATATTTAGAAAATGGTAGTTATAAATTATTTATACAAAAACAACCAGGGGTTGAAAAAGTAAATTATGAATTAAATATATTAGATTATTATTCAAATTTTAGTTTATATAGTGATAAAGAAATAACAATAAAATAATATGAAAGAAAAAATAACAACAAAATCAGAAAGCGTTTTAAACTTTTCATTACAGAATAAGTTTGCTTTTGTTTTCTTTGTATTAATTTTTATATTGATATCTTGTATATTAACAGTTTTTCAAAAAATAGAATACTCATCAACTGCAAAAATTTTAATAATTCAGAATCAACAAATGCAAATGGATGCATACATTGCTAGTAAAGCATCTGAGGCCATATCTAAAAATATAAGCGATGCAATTTTATCATCATCATTCAGAAATCAAGTTATAGAAAAATATCCAGACACTCCTTTTAAATTTTATGCAAGTGAAAAACAAAAAAGAAATCATTGGAAAAGGCAAGTTGATGTAAAAATTATTCCAAATACATCAATAGTACAAATAAAAGTATATAATGAATCAGCTTTTGAAGCAGAAAAACATTTAAACAATATTATAAATACACTTTTTCAAACACACAAAGATTATCATGGCGCGGGAGATTTAATTAAATTACAAATTATTGATACTCCAGTTACATCAAATTATCCAGTGAGACCAAATTGGTTTGTAAATATTTTTACGAGTTTTATTTTAGCCGTGTTTTTTAATATTTCATTTATGGTATTGTTTCCAAATAAATATACAAATTTTGATGCTAGTTTAAATAACTTCTTTAATTCTAGTAATAAAAAAGCCAAAACACATCAAAAAATTAAATTAGTTTTTAATCAAGCAGAAGCTCAAGAAAATAATACAGAAAATTCAGCAAATAATAATATTAACAATAATTCGCAAAATAGAAATATTTCAGACAATATAGATTTTGAAGAATTAAGAAGAAGATTATTAGGTAAATAAAATTAAAAATATTACGCGTAAGCGTTTTAGATAAAAAATAGCACATTAAAAAAAATAAAAAATATGGAGGATTAAAAGATGAAAAAGATAATTTTCGTCTTCGTAGTTTTCCTTTTTTGTTTTTCTGGACTTTTTGCCCTGAAATACAAAGGGAAAAACGTGGAAGTCCATCGCGGTAGGCCATGGACATGGGTAAAGATGGGAGGCGACGTAAGTTGCCTCGAGAAGTTTGAAGATCACATGAGATTATTGGTTGCGGTTGGAGTAATAGCTCCGGACTGTGCGGATAGTCTCATCTCCAATTTCAACAACGACATTAAGGAAAAGGTCGTTGTGACATCCGGAGAGAGGTTTGACGGGGAATGCTATGGAGGAAAGTACTCCCCTAATATCATTGTCCGATTGGCACAAGTGACAATCGGAGAAAATTTTAATGTAAAGCCAGCCAGTGCCTGGCTGGTAAAGGCCTACAACTCACTGACTGGAAAGTTGTTCTGTAGCTATTGGTTTCAGAACAATTTAAACGGAAAAGTTCAGTGCAACAACCATTGTTGGAAGGAACTGGACTTGCCCAAACCTCCGCCCGAACCCTCAATTGAAATCAAATACGTGCCAGAACCTTATGAGGTTGTTGTGCACGACACAGTCTATGTTGATAGGCCCTATCCGGTCTATCAAACAGTCACTGATACGATTTTTGTAGAAGTGATAGAGAGAAGACTGTGTGCCCACGTTTGGGGGTGGGTCTCTGGGGCCACTGATTTATTTGGGGAACCATTTTTTAGGGTTCTGGGAACAAATGGATATACTCTAGTGGATTATAACACCACTGATAAGGGAATTTACTCCGGAATAGTATCTATTGGTGGTAAAGTGTGTCTGAAAGATAACTTTGCCATCATTGCCGGTTTTGAGGGGGGCTACCAAGATGGTCCCTATGACTGGCACACCACCCTAGGTGTCCAGTGGCAACCCATTCGGAGAAATTTCTTTGAAATGGGATGGAGACGAGATTATCGCGAATTCGCTCATCTAAAATGCGAGTATTACGAACTCACAGATGAGAGGATTTGGGAAAGATTCTCAATGAGCTACATCCCAATACCCAAAGAGGACGGCATCTATGCTGGGTATGAAAAACTCAGTATGGATGGCAACAACCATTTCCAGGTGTTTGCCAACACCGTCCTTAACAAAAATCCCAGGACATATGCCGTCACGGGTTCATTAAAACTTGAGCCTAAAAGGTGGTATATGTTTGCATCTGGAGGGTATCAACTAACACCATCTGAGATGGTGGATACTCTGAGAGCTCCTGGGTTCGAGCATTATTCATTTGATGCGAGAGTCGGGCGTTCATTTAGTGAAAATTGGCTTCTTTTTGTAAGTCATAGAGAAATTTTTCACATTCAAAATAGGGATGACCAAAATGAGTGGTCGAGGTTTAGAAGGTGTGACTATAGGGTTGGTGCCTTCTACAGGCCGAAAGGAAGGTGGATGATAGAGGGTATTCTTGGCTATACCAAAACTTGTGAACAACTTGAGGACCAGGAAGATCGCAGTGACGATCTCATGGAATGTAAGTTGACATTGTTTTGGAACATGCCAAGTAGGTATTTACATTAGATTACATTAAAAAGGAGATAAAATGAAAAACTTTTTTTTCGTGGTGATACTAATCTCCCTTATGATTGTTGGTTGCGACAGAAATTCGGTTGCAGACAACATCTTGGGACCGGAAGTTATAACCGATGGGGATTTTATTGATCCTAGTGGAAGCTATTATAAGCTTCACACATCAGATCCCGAGCCCTCTAAAGACCCCGCCAAGAATCCCCAAAACGGAGACAAGGTATGGGTTATCGCGGGGAGTGGATTCTTTCAGGATCCCCAAAGTGGACCTGTAAGATTACACCCCAATGATACTGGGGAAAAAATATTATTGGGGACTGTTGGTCCAACAACACCATTTAATTCATTTTCTACGATGGTGTTGATCCGGAGCATTCCGGAGGATGAAGATAGTGTAAACCGAGTAAGATTTGCTCTAGAAAAACCCAATGGGGATTTAGAAGTGCTTTGGGGTGCTCCCGTGTTAAAAAGATATGACGCTTCTGGCAATGTGTTAGAAACGTTAAATTGCACGGGAATGCTCCTGTCTCAATCACCAGATGGGGTTTTCCCTCAAGACAGACCGAAAGTAAATATTCCGTGTTATACTTTCGGAAAAAACTTTGCAGGGGAACTATTTACATTAGGTATCCCCCAAAGTGGACTTGTGAAGGTAAATTGTTACTGGGATGGTGTTGGTGGTTATACTGCGGATGGAGTGCAACTTCTGCCAATCCCCCAAGACCAGATTATCAATTTTACAGAGCCGTGCACAGCGGATATGCAATGTAAAATTGCCTGGTCTGGATCCCAGTTCTGTAGGGAAAAAATGAGTTGGAACTCAACATACAATCGTTGGGAGACGACTCTTAGATTATTCCCTAACCAAGTCTTTAATCTGAAAATCTTCTCCTTTGATGATCCCGGAAATCCAAAAATTTTTGGTATCACCGTCGGAGGAGTGGAATTGATAAATCAATATCTCTATTATGGCGAGGAATTATTTACCGCCAAAATAGAAAATGGGATAACCAGTAACATCGAGCCCGTGGACCTTCGAGGTCAATGGGCTGGTATTGGACCACAATAACCCCATAGCATAGGAGGAAAAATGAAGAAAATGCTAATTTTTGCCATCGCACTGATGGCCATTACTGCTATACTCGCAAAACCCGTCAGGATCGAAATCGGTCCCAAGGCGGAGGATTCCAGCATGTTGCTGGTATACTATTCAACCCAACCAGACCTCCAGTGCCACTTCGTGGCAGTCGGAGACAACCTGGTTGGACCTATGGCTGGGCGCACACCGGATGGAAAACCGGTGTATCGGATAATAAAAATAGAGGAGCCCAGACTTTATCTAGATAAAGTCTGGACCTGTGTTTATCACGCCGATGCGCCAGGCGCCCAGGGATTTTATTCTGAGGTGCCCATAGCGAATCTCGTGGAAGGCCCCCACGATTTGACGTGGGAATGCCTCGTCACATATGAGAAGGCAGGAAAGCTGGTTACAGCCCCGGCCTATTCTCTGTGTGACTGGTCGCAGTATGTGATTGACCGAACAGTCAATTACAGTCGTGACCCGGGCAAGTCACATTTCGAATTTAATCTTTCGAAAACAAGAGGATCGGTGCTAATAACACCGGTCACCTACTAAACTTCAAAGGGTGGAAGCGAGAAAATTCGTTTCCACCCTCTTTTAATTTATACAAAAAATTTATCTTTTTTAAGAAAACAATACATTTTAATATAATTTAGACCAATAATGTGTGCATATACAAGCACTTGACAAATTTTTTATATGGAGTATTATATAAGCACCGAGAGGGTTTTTATTTGTAGAGTGTAGTGATTTCATTCTAAAATAAAAATCCAAAAAAAATAAAAAATTCCAGGAGGAATTATGAAAAAGATCATTATGATGATCATCATTGTGTGCTTGTTGTCTGCTACCTATGCACAAGTAGACAGCAGGGAGCGTTTTAGCGTTCTCGAGGAAGGCGATGAGCTAGTAATCAGCTATAGCCTTAGCTCTGAATTTGAGGGCTGGTTCGTCATTAGACGCCAGGCTAATAATCCAAAGGATTTTTACCTGGTAGGTCCAGGGCTAACCAAAGATTTTAAACCCTTTAGTGTAGCAGATATTCAAAAAGCTACACTACATTACAACAACTCTAGCAAGGGAATGGAGCTACGCTACAATGCTCTAGTTGCTAGAGTAAAGAAAAATGAAGTTCTGAGTCAGGATGGATATGGCTATTTTGCCGTAGAGATCCTAACAAGGGACGGAAAAACCGGTTACGGTTTTGTTGATAGGTTCTCTGCTTTCGGATATGATCCGAAACAGGATCCCAAAGTAACAAGGGAAAATCTGGAATTTCGATTCCGGATCGATGATTCAAAAGGGATATTGCCAGCGGGCAATATCAAATAGGTATAAAAACCTCTTAGGAGGTAGGAGATGGAGCAAATTTTCTGCCTCCTTTTAATTTAGGTAAGTAAAAACGCAATATAGGCCCAAATGAGCCATTGTAGGGAAGTTGATGTTAAAATATTATCAACAAATCCTATTGAAAAAATAATAATTATTCCAAATAAAGATAAAAGAATTGTTTTGTCTTTTTTTTGTAAATATTTTTTATAAATATTGCGAAATGTTTGCAATAATAAATTACAATAAAAAAATAAACCAATTACACCAAGTTCAATTAGTGTTTGGTAGTAATCATTGTGGGCATAGTACGGATATTCATAGACACTAGAATATATTTGTTTTTCTCTTAATAATCTATATGTACCCAGCCCAAATCCAATGATTGGAGATTTATAAACATAGCTTGACATTTGTCTCCAGGAGAGCATTCTCCATTGCGTAGAAGAAATAGAAGTATCAGAAGTTGTTAATCTTCTAACAAAATCAATGTTATTAAAATCATAATATTTAAGCGGAGTATAATTTATTACTAAAAATAAAGTAAATGCAATAATGGAGACACAATATAGAACACTAAAAATTTTATTTTTTTTATATAAAAACATCCATAGAAAAATAAATGCAAGGGCTCCAAGCCAGGCACTTCTTGTAAAAGTATTTATCAATGTGAATATTGTTATAAAAATAAGCCATAATATTAATTTATTTTCTTTTTTTCTTTTTTTATAATAATTTTGTGTATACAAAATTACTAAGATAAATAAGAGAAACAGCAATGTGAATGAAAAAATATTTGGGTGAGTAAAAGTTCCGTAAACTCTATTTAATCCTTCCGGACCGACATATCCCTTATTAAAAATAAATTGATACAAACCAAATATTAAAGGAATGAAAAACGAAAATAAAATGGATAAAATAAAATATTTTCTTGTTTTATGTTTATTTTGAGCGTTTTGAAAATAATGATAAAAAATTATATAAATAAAATAAAAGTTGAATAATTTTGTTAAATTTTTTAAAGTACTAGCCCTATCAATAGAATAAATTAAACTTAAGGACGCACAAAATAAAAATAAAATCCACGGTATAGAAAGTGGAATTTTTTTTATGTCAATATTTTCTTTTAAAATTACATAAATTGCCCATAGAATTATCATTATTCCAAGTATGGAAGAAAAGTTTAAAGATACAAAATAAAAATCAATAAAAACATTTTCAGCATATAGATCAGTAGAATTTCTAACTATTAGTAGAAGCAAAAGAGAATAATATGGGAATATTATAAAAAGAGGAATAAGTATTGCAATTATTATAATTCCCAGAGCTACGCTTAAATTTAAATTAAAAAAAGATATAAAAATAAGCGCAGAAATAGATAAAATTCCCTCTAAAATGATTATTAATTTTTTATTAGATTTATTTGACATTTATTGATAAATATGCTACAATTTATACATTATTATTAATATTATTTTTAACATATATTGTTAAAAAAATCAAGTTTTATACAAATATGTCAATAAAAAGTTTAGTTATAGCAATAACTGAAAAATGCAATTTAAAATGCGCAATGTGTAATATATGGAAAACAGAAAATCCAGTTGATTTAAGTTTGGAAAAATTTGAAAAATTACATAATTTAAAATATATAAATTTATCTGGTGGCGAGCCATTTTTAAGAAGTGATTTGTGCGATATTGTTAAAATTTTGAAAAAAAATAATCCCAATTCAAATATAATTATTTCAAGCAATGGACTTTTAACAAATCAAATTGTGAGTTTAATGAAAAAGCTAGTTTTTATTGACAAAAATATTGGTATTAGAATTTCAATAGATGGAACAGAAAAAATACATAATGAAATAAGAGGAGTAGAAAAATCTTTTGAAAATGCTATTCAAACAATAAAAGAATTGAAAGAAAATAAAATAAAAAATATTGGAATTGCATTTACAATTTCAAACAACAACAAAAACGAACTAAAAACTGTTTACGATTTTTCAAAAAAATTAGGTGTTGAATTTTCAATGTCATCTGTTCAAAATTCTGAAATATATTTTAATAAACAAGATAATAATATATTTTTTGATCAAAACTTAGAAAATCAAATTAATTATATAGTGCGTGATCAATTGAAATCCTGGAATATGAAAAAATGGCTTAGAGCATATTTTGACTACGGACTTTTATATTATTTAAAAAATAAGAAAAGATTAATACCTGCAGATTCTGGAAATTTCTCAGCTTTTATTGACTCCAAAGGAGACATTTATCCAAGTAATTTAATAAATGAAAAAATAGCTAATATTGATAATTTTAATTCTCTAAACTCAAAATATAAAAATACAACACAAGAACATTTTAGTATTTGTAATACTAGGGGTTCTATGAAAAAATATTTTTATAAAGTAATTTATTGGATTATAAAAGAAAAAATTAAATTATTATTCAAATGAAAATTCTTTTAATAAATAATTATTATTACGCAAGAGGCGGAGCTGAGGTGCATCTTTTGGCGCTTGAAGAAATGTTAAAATCACATGGTCATGAGGTGACAGTTTTTAGTATGCAAAATGAAAAGAATTTAAGAAATGAAGATTTTTGGCCAGAATATAATGATAAAAAACCAAAAAATTTATTTAAATATTTTTACAATTTCGAAGCTAAAAAATGTATTAGAAAAATGTTGGAAAATAAAACTTTTGATATTTGTCATATTCATAATATAAATTTTCATCTTAGTTTTTCAATAATTTCAGAAATAAAAAAGAAAAATATTCCAATTGTAATGACAACTCATGATTATTCAATAATAGGTCCGAATTACAATAGAAACAAAAGATGGAATCCTTTTCACTTTAAAAATATTATTTTAATAAAGGAATTTATTTTTAGAAAAATATTTTTTAGTTTCAAAAAAAATATAGATGCTTTCATTTGTCCTAGTAAATTTATAAAAAATCAATTAGAATCTCGCGGATTTAAAAATTTGCATGTAATTTATAATTTTACTAATATTTCCAGCAAAGAACAAAATTCACAAACGGACGATTATTTTTTATACTTTGGAAGATTATCAAAAGAAAAAGGTTTGGTAGAGTTTATAAAAATATTAAAAGATTTAAATGGTGATTTTCAGTTTTATATTGTTGGCGACGGCGATCAAAGATCAAAAATTGAAAAGTTAATACACAAATTAAATTTTGAAAATAAAATTAAATTATTGGGTTATAAACCACAGGATCAATTATTTAAAATTATAGAAAAAGCTAAATTTATAGTTGTTCCAAGTTTGTGCGATGAAGTCTGTAATATGGCAATAATTGAGTCAATTTGTCTAAAAAGGCCTGTTTTAGCCGTAAATTTGGGCGGAAATACAGAACTTTCAAAATTAGATAAAAGTGTGTTAATATACGATTTTAAGAATTCAAAAGATACTCTTGACAAAATAAATTATTTAATGTATGATAATAAATTAACTAATAATATTAATAATATATTTACTTCGGCTCATTATTATGAAAATTTAGTAAAAGTATATAATAATGCGCTAACAGTAAATAATTAAATAATAGATTATGAGAATTGCATACATAGGACAAAAAGGAATTCCAATGACTCAGGGTGGCGTTGAAGCGCATGTTGAGAATTTGGCTGTTGAAATGGCAAAATTAGGTCATGAAGTTTTTGTGTATACAAGAGATTATTATACTGATAAAAATTTAAAAGAATATAAAGGTGTAAAACTGATTTCAATTCCAAGTATAAGAACAAAAAATTTAGACACAATTACTCATGTTCTCTTTTCTACAATTCATGCTTTGTTTCAAAAATATGATGTTATTCACTATCATTCTGTTGGAGCATCTCTTATGAGTTTTATTCCAAGAATTTTTTCACGCGCAAAAGTTGTTGGAACATTTCATTGCTTAGACAGATTTCATCAAAAATGGGGGTTTTTTGCAAGACTTATGTTAAGAATTGGAGAATGGACTGTTTGTTATTTTCCACACAAAACAATTGCCGTTTCTCAATACATTCAAAAATATTGCTTAGATGATTATGGAAAAAAAGTCGATTATATTCCAAATGGTTTTAGTATAGAAAAAAACGAAAATACTGAAATATTAGAAAAACTCAACATAAAACCAAAAAAATATTTTCTATATGTAACAAGATTAATCAGACATAAAGGTGTTCACTATTTAATTGATGCTTACAAAAAATTAAATAATCCAGATTTTCAGTTAGTAATAGTTGGAGATACTTTTCATAATGATGACTATAAAATGGAACTTATGAAAATGGTAGAAAATGAAAAAAATATAATTTTTACAGGAACACAAATGGATGGAAATTTAGACGCATTGTTTACTCATGCATATGCTTATGTTTTACCATCAGAAAATGAAGGACTTTCAATTTCTTTTCTTGAAGCCATGGCTCATGGACTTCCATTGATAGCAAGTGAAATAGAAGCAAATCAAGATTTTATAGACAAGGGTTTGATTTATGGTTTTAAAAATAAAGATGTACAAGGATTAAAAACAAAAATGTCATGGATGATTGAAAATTATGATACAGCATTAGCAAAAGCACAAAAAACAGCAGAATATATACAGGAAAATTTTTCATGGAATAAAATAGCAAATCAAATACAAGAACTTTATAAACAAAATGAGTGTTTACAGAACTTACATAAAAAAGCATTTGTCCAAAAAACTTCAAAATAATCTTACAAATTTGAAGATCTTTTTATTGGATTTTATAAGACCAATCAGAGTCTCTAAACTTGCGACTCGAATTTTTGGTTTTCAATACAAAAGAAGCAATAATTCAATAGAAATTGACATAACATATAAATGTAATTTAAGTTGTCCAAATTGTAATAGATCTTGTACTCAGGCGCCAACTGAAGAATCCATGACAATAGAACAAATTCAAGATTTTATAAAACAGAGCATAGAAAAAAATATAAAATGGCGCAAAATTTCTCTTGTTGGCGGAGAACCATTAGTACATCCCAATATTTTTGAAATCATTAATTTAATTTTAGATTATAAAAATCATTTTTCAAGAAAAACAAAAATATGTTTAGTTACAAATGGAATATTAGAAGAGGAATTAAATAAAGTTCCAAAGGATGTAATTATTATAAATTCAAATAAAAAAACAGTTGTAAATAAATTTTCTTCTTTTAATATTGCGCCCATTGATTTAGATGAATATAAAAATAAGGACTTTAGAAATGGTTGTCAAATTCTTAAATATTGCGGAATGGGTTTGAATATGTACGGATATTACCCATGTGCTGTTGCTGGCGGAATAGACAGAGTTTTTAAATTAAATAAAGGAAGAAAATCAATTCCAGATAAAAGTGATTTAATGCTGGATGAACTTGATACATTTTGTAAATTATGCGGACATTTTAAAAAGCACGATAATGTAATATCTTCTAAAATGTCTCAAACATGGGAACGCGCTTATAAAAATTTAAATAAATAAAAGCTATTTTAATAGTTAATATTATATAGTTAATGATTATTTATCATTGACTTTTTTTTATCATTACATTATTATAGATTATAATTCTTAACCAAATAAATTTAAAACAATGTCGCAGATATCAAAAGTAAGATTAAGTTTCTTGCTTATAATTATTTTAACAATTTTTGCTACTTTAGTTGTATGTCCAAATGTTCCAAGTTGGGTCCCTGGAAGTTCTTTTTTTAATAAATTTAAACCTCTTTTAGGGCTTGATTTACAGGGCGGTGCGCATTTAGTTTACCAAGCTGATTTTTCTAATATAGAAACAGCTGATAGAGCCTCTGCTCTTGAAGGTGCAAGAGATGTAATAGAAAGAAGAGTTAATGCATTTGGAGTAGCAGAACCAGTTATTCAAACAAGTGGAGATGATAAAATAATAGTAGAGCTTGCTGGTGTTTTTGATGTTCAGGAGGCAATACAAAAAATAGGAGAAACTCCATTATTAGAATTTAAAGAACAAGGGCAAACACTCGCTCCAGAAGAAATGGATCAATTGAATTCGCAGGCAAAATCAAAAGCGGAAGATACATTAAAAAAAGTTTTAGCTGGTGAGGATTTTGCAAAATTAGCCTCAGAATTATCAGAGGATCCAGGATCAAAAGATAATGGCGGAATAGTTGATTTTTACAAACAAGATTTGCTAGATCCTACATATGCCGATGTTATTTTTAATAAATTACAAAATGGAAAAGTGTACAACCAAGTTGTTGAAAGTCAATTTGGTTATCATATAATCAAAAAAATAGAGGAGCGTGGTTCTGACAGTGATAGAGAAGTTAAATCCCAACATATATTGTTTTTAAAACAAAATCCTGCTATGGATACAAGCTGGATTAATACGCAACTTTCCGGAAAACATCTCAAAACTTCAAATGTTACTTTTGACAATACAACAGGACAAGCTCAAGTAGCTTTAGAATTCAACACCGAGGGCGCGCAACTTTTCACTGAAATAACAGAAAGAAATGTTGGAAAAAGAGTAGCTATAGTTCTTGATGGAGAAATAATAACAGCACCAATGGTAAATGAAAAAATCAGTCAGGGGCAAGCTGTAATTTCTGGAAATTTCACAATAACAGAAGCAAAACAATTATCACAAAGATTAAACGCTGGCGCTCTACCAGTTCCAATAAAATTAGTTAGTCAGCAAACAGTTGGAGCAACACTTGGAAAGGAATCTTTAAATCAAAGTTTAATGGCTGGACTTTATGGTCTTATTGTTCTTGCAATTTTTATGATACTAGCTTATAGATTTTTAGGATTTATATCTGTAATTGCTCTTGCAATATATGGAGTTCTAATTGGTATGATATTTGAAATGTGGCCAATAACATTAACATTATCCGGAATTACTGGTTTCATAGTGTCTTTTGGTATGGCTGTAGATGCAAATGTTTTAATTCTTGAAAGAACAAAAGAAGAAATTAGGGCTGGTAAAAATTTAACTTTCGCGGTACAAGAAGGATTCAAGCGTTCCTGGCCATCAATTAGGGATTCAAATGTTTCTTCTCTTATTACTTGTTTAATACTTTTGTATTTAGGTTCTAGTATGATAAAGGGATTTGCAATAACACTTGGTATAGGTATTGTATTATCAATGTTTTCAGCAATAACCATAACAAGAACATTTTTAATGTTGTTTGTGAGAGATAAAATGGAAAAATATATATGGTTTTTTGGTGTATCAAAAAAACAAATTAAGCAATAAAATAATTTAGACAATAAATAATATGAGAAATTTGCAAATAATAAAAAATTCTAAATACTTCGTTGGAGTATCCGTAATTTTCGTAATTTTAAGTATTGTAGCTATTGCTGTGTTTGGATTAAAATTGGGAACTGATTTTACTGGAGGATCAATACTTGTTGTTGAATTTAAAGATATAGAAAGACCATCTATTGACCAAATAAATCAAGTACTTGAGGAATTGCAAATAGAACAAGCTCAAATTCAGCCAATGGGAAATAATCAGTATTCTATAAAAATGCCTAGCATAACAGAAGAAAAGCATCAACAAATTTTATCAAAATTAGCTGAAAAATTTAGCACAGGAGACGATTCGCAAACCCAAACAATCCAAGCAACAACTCAAGATGGGCAAATTATAGATATTCCAGTTAATATTGGTACAGTAAATACTAATATAGTTGAACAAAAATTTGACTCAATAGGTCCTATAATTGGTAAAGAATTAAAAAATAAATCGCTTTTAGCCACAATATTAGCTTTAATAGCAATAGCGCTATATATAGCATATGTATTTAGACATGTTTCAATGCCAGTAGAATCCTGGAAATATGGATTAGTATCACTTATGGCGCTTGCACATGATATTATAATAATAATCGGAGTATTTGCTGTACTTGGAAAATTTTTAAATGTTGAGATTGACGCACTTTTTATAACGGCTATTCTTACAACGCTTGGCTATTCTATAAATAATACAATTGTTACATTTGATAGAATAAGAGAAAATTTACATAAAAAAACAAATTTAACATTTAAAGAATTGGTAAATGTAAGTATAAATGAAACCATCCCAAGATCTTTTAATACTTCTTTTACGACATTTATAGTTCTTGCTGCAATATTCTTTCTTGGTGGAGCAACTGTGAAATTTTTTACTCTAGCGCTTATGCTCGGAATTATAGCGGGAACATATTCATCTGTGTTTGTAGCATCACCAATTTTAGTAATGTTTTATGATTTAAAATTTAAAAAAAGGGCTTAAATATTATATTCTTCTACTATAATAAATGGGCCGGATATTCTGGTCTATTTTAAATATATGAATAAACAAAAAAGTAAACCATTAAAAATTTACTTTAAATATGTAAAAAAATATAGAATTTCTCTTATTTTGAGTTTAATATCCATACCAATCGCATCTCTTTCAGATGTTGTTGTTCCTTTGTATTACAAAAAATTTTTTGATGAACTAGTTGGCAATGGAGACATTGCTAAATTAACAGGATTTTTATTTAATGTCGTGTTTATTTATTGTATAGGTTGGATTTTTTGGAGGATAGGTTCTTTTCTTGTTTCATATTTAGAGTCGCGTGTAATGGCAGATTTATCAAATAAATCTTTTAAAGCAATTCATAAACATTCAATAGATTTTTTTAATAATAATTTTGTTGGATCTTTGGTTAAAAAAGTAAATAAATTTGTACATTCTTTTGAGGGAGTTATGGATTTAGCAATGTATGAATTTTTACCACTTATCACGACTTTTATTGCAGCAGAAATTGTATTATTTAGAAAAAATATATACATGGCGCTTATTGTTGTAGTTTGGCTCATTATTTACAGTACAATTAACATTTTGTTTAGTTTTTACAAATTAAAACACGATATAAAAAGAACTAAAAAAGATTCTGAAATTACTGGATTATTAGCAGATACTATAACAAATCAAATTAGTGTTAAACTTTTTAATGCAAATAATAGGGAAAATTTAGCTTTTGAGGAAAAGAATATGGAGCTTCATAAGTTAAGAATATTTTCTTGGAATTTAGGTAATGTAGCTGAGGCAATTCATGGTGGGCTTATTATAACCCTTGAAGTAGGATTGTTTTTCATAGCTCTGAAATTATGGCAGAAAAATATACTAACGATAGGTGATATTGTTCTTATTCAGGCCTATGTACTTAATATATTTATGAGAATATGGCGTCTTGGAAGAATGATAAGAAGATATTATGAATATATTTCTGATTCAAAAGAAATGATAGAAATTTTTGAAACCCCATATGCAATAACAGATTTAAAGGATGCAAAAGAATTAATAATACATGGCCCTAAGATAGAATTTAAAAATGTATACTTTAATTACAATCAAACAAGAAATGTAATCCATGATTTTAACTTAACAATTCAAGCAAAAGAAAAAATTGCAATAATAGGGCCAAGTGGTGCTGGTAAATCGACTATAGTAAATCTTCTTTTAAGAAATTATGATGTTGAGCGTGGTTCTATATTTATAGATAATCAAAAAATAACAAAAGTTACACAAGACAGTTTGTGGAAAAATATAAGTTTTGTCCCTCAAGATACAATACTATTTCACAGAACTCTTATGGAAAATATCAGATATGGCAATGAATTAGCAAAAGATGAAGAAGTAATAGAGGCCTCAAAACTTGCATTTTGTCACGATTTTATAGAAACACTTCAAGATAAATATGATACTTATGTTGGGGAAAGAGGAATCAAATTGTCTGGTGGTGAAAGACAAAGAATTGCAATAGCTCGCGCTATATTAAAAAATTCACCAATTCTAGTATTAGACGAGGCGACTTCATCCCTGGATTCTCAATCAGAAGAATTGATACAAAAAGCATTAACTTCTCTCATGGTCGGTAAGACAGTAATAGTTATAGCTCATAGATTGTCAACTATAATGAAAATGGATCGTATTATAGTAATGGGAAATGGTAAAATCATAGAACAAGGATCGCACAATGAACTACTTTTAAAAAATGGCTTATATAAAAGACTCTGGAATAAACAAGTTGGTGGTTTTATAGCTTAAAATATAGACAAATTAGCACTTATTATATATTCAAAATAGCGTAATTTTACTACGTCTTCTATCCAATAGCTTGGCAACACTTAGCAATCATTTGACTAGGTGTTTTTAGATTAATACCAAGATGTAATCTTTCTTCATTATAGTATTTTAAGTATCTTGATAAGTATCTATTAATAATA
>Ga0208458_1000540_pt1 | contig 39091 bp, 33 predicted proteins | sample AD_UKC085_MetaG_FD_184432 | JGI IMG/M metagenome (GOLD analysis project Ga0208458, IMG submission 184432) | Active sludge microbial communities of municipal wastewater-treating anaerobic digesters from USA - AD_UKC085_MetaG (SPAdes) (version 2) | ecosystem: Engineered > Bioreactor > Anaerobic >... | reverse complement strand
TATTGAGTCTTCATCTCTTGGACTTCTTATATCATATTGTTTTATTAATTTTTTGGCGTATTCTTTAACAGCATTAAATTTAATAAATCCGTTTTTTTGAAAACGGGGCTGAAAGTAAGTCTGCAGCACAGAATTCTGTTTAAGATCAAAATCCAGTACCAGGCCGTGTCTATGCCTGTCTTCAGGTATGTGTGACATTCCGTCCAGACTTTTTTTCCTTACCGGTTCCTTGGTAATATCTTTACCCTTTATTAATACTTGGCCTTCTTTAATTGGTATTAGTCCTGTTATTCCATATACCAGTTCGGATTGTCCATTGCCGTCAATACCTGCTATGCAGAGGATTTCTCCTGCTTTTGCTGAAAAAGAAACATCATTGACTATATTTTTCTTTGAATTTTTTGCTTTAACAGTTAAATTTTTAACTTCCAGAATAGCATTCCCTGTTTCGATATCTTCCTTTTCTATGTTAAAGTTAATTTTACGCCCCACCATCATTTCTGACATTTGTTCCTTGGTGGTAGTTTCTACATCTACAGTTCCTATATACTTGCCTTTTCTTAAGACTGTGCACCGGTCAGCCGCTTCTTTAATTTCATTTAATTTATGTGAGATGAAAACAATTGATTTTCCTTCACTTACCAGTTCCTTCATTATTTTCATTAATTCTTCAATTTCCTGCGGTGTTAAAACAGCTGTAGGCTCGTCAAAAATTAATATTTCGCTGTCTGAATACAGCATCTTGAGTATTTCAACTCTTTGCTGCATGCCAACAGTTATATCCGAAATATATGCATCCGGGTCTATTTTTAATTTATAACGTTCACTGAGGGCTATTACCTTTTTTCTTGCGTCATCTTTCTTTAAAATACCCATGTTTACGGTTTCTCTGCCTAAAATAATGCTTTCAAGCACCGTAAAATTATGAACAAGTTTAAAGTGCTGGTGAACCATACCTATTTTCAAAGTGCTTGCATCGTTTGGGTTATTTATTTTAACCGGATTACCATTAATTTTTATACCGCCTTTTTCTGCTTGATATAAACCGAATAAAACACTCATTAAAGTAGATTTACCTGCTCCATTTTCTCCAAGGAGCGCATGGACTTCACCTTTTTTGACATTAAAGGTCACATCATCAAGAGCTTTAAAATTACCGAATATCTTGGTAATATTGTTCATTTCAATTACGTACTCCATCTAACCACCCGCCTTAATTATAAAGGTTGCTTAAAAAGCTTACGCCCTAAAAGCAACCTTTGAATAATTTATTACTGAATAACTTCTACTTGAACTTTACTTACCGGAATATCTGCTGCTGTTACTTCTTCAGCAGGTTTTCCTGCATCTTCAACAACAGCTGCATCATTCATTATTTCTATTTGTTTTGCAACTATTTTACCATAGATAGCATCATAATCTGCCTGTGTGAATTTTTCAAATCTTGAATTTTCCATTGGCAGCTGTACTCCTTCAACAGTTGCATCAAGTGAAACTGAAGTTCCTCCGGGGAAATTGCCAGCATAGTAGGCTGTTAAAGCATCGTATACAGATTTTGAAAGGTTCTTCATTGATGATGTAATAACTGTTTCAGATTCTGCCGACTGGTCAACGTCAACACCTATTACTTTTGTTCCTGCTGCTTCTGCGGCTTTCATAACAGAGTTACCTACAGCACCACCGCAAGCAAATATTACTTCTGTTCCTTCATTGTACCATGATGAAGCTTTTGCCTGGTTTTCAGGGGAAGCATCAAAGTTTCCAACATAAGTATATTTAAGTTGAATTGGTTCGGTTAAACCTAACTCATGAGCTGCATATTCAGCGCCTTGAACAAAGCCGTATCCGAAACGAACAACTGCAGGAACAGCCATTCCACCCATAAATCCTAACTTTGTATAGCCTTCTTTAACTATAGAGTATCCTGCCAGGAAACCTGCTTCTTCTTCAGCATAGAATATTGAATATGTGTTGCCTGCAATATCAGGATTCCAGTCACCAGCATGAGGTACGCCATCAAGAATTACAAATTTTACGTCCGGATATTGTGTTTGAACTGTATGAATCGGAACTTCAAACAAGAATCCGGGGCATACTACAACCTTCGCTCCTGCTTTAACTGCTAATGCTATAGAATCAACATAGGCAGTATCTGATTGTTCAGAAGGCTGATAATATTTGTATGTAATATTGTTTTCTACAGCGTAAGCTTCTACGCCTTCCCAAGCGCCCTGGTTAAATGATTTGTCGTCAATTGTTCCAACGTCAGTGATTAATGCTAATTCAAACGTATTAGCTGCCGGAGCTTCCGGTGTCTGCGGTGTTTCAGGGGTTTGCGGTGTTTCCGGTGTTTGTGGTGTCTCCGGCGCTTTGGCACATGCTGATAAAGCAAAAACCATTAGAAACACAAGTGCAACAACGGCCAACTTTCTCCATAATTTCATGATATTAATTCCTCCATTTTTATATAGTTTTATATAAAGAACGCCTAAGCGTTATTTATCAATTTAACTGCAGAAGAGGTTCCCAGTCTCGAACATCCTGCATCAATAAAATCTTCCATATCCTTTATTGTTTTTATACCTCCGGAAGCTTTTATTTTAACATTTTGTCCAATATGCTTCTTGAACAACAGTACATCATCCATTGTTGCACCGCCTGTACCGAAACCTGTTGATGTCTTGATATAGTCTGCTCCTGCATTTGTTACCGCATGGCACATTTCGATTTTTTCTTCTTCTGTAAGGTAGCATGTTTCCACTATTACCTTTAAAATATGATCTCCTGCCGTTTCCTTTATTGTGCGGATTTCGTCCTCAACCTTTTTATAGTCTTTGTTTTTCACATCAGATATATTAATTACCATGTCTATCTCATTGACGCCGTCTTTTAGGGCTTGTACACATTCTGCAGCCTTGGCTTCAGCAGCTGAATATCCCAAAGGGAAACCTACAACGGTGCAAATATTAACCTTATCCCCGTATTCATCATGAATTCTTTTTATATAATTAGGTGGAATGCATACTGAAGCTGTCTGATATTTTACTGCTTCATCACATAAGGTTTTTATTTCTTCCCATCTGGCATAAGCTTTTAATAATGTATGGTCTACATACTTCATTAATTCATGAATATCCATAAGAGCCTCCATTCCTTTATATAAAATAAGTTTAGCACAAAATCCCTAATTCGTCAATTAGGGATGTCAATATCTTAGGTTTACTTTCTATAGGATTTCATAATATTTGAACTTCTTTTCCTATAGAGAATAAATACAAATAGCACTCCTTAACCTTTATGCCGGTTATTTTCTCAAGAGCTTCCTTGTATAGTATTACCTGGTCCTCGTATTCTTCTTTAAGCTTTTGGACTTGAGCAGCAACATTTTTCCTTTCATCAATCCTGTCTGTTTTATAATCAACTATTACCGCTTCATTGTCCTCTATGAAGTAAGAGTCAATTATACCCTGGACAAGAATCAGGTCTTCTTCGTTAAGGCTTTCCAATACATCATTTGCCTTCTTTCTTAATACAAAAGGTACTTCCCTGTAAACCGAATCAGAATTAACCATTCTTTTTCCAATGGCGGTTTTGAAAAATTCTTCTATTTTTTCTGCATAGGTTCCCGCTGCAATTTTGGCTTCATCTTCTGTAAGAAGTTTTCTTTCTTCCATTCGTTTTATGGTGTTAACTATGCCGTAGCTTTTTAAATCCCCCTTCAGGTCTAAATGCTCCAGAACAAAATGAAGCAGTGTTCCAATTTCTGCACCTGAGATTTCTTTATCCAGCAGGAATTTGTCATCATTCTCATTATAATTGAATATATCAACCAGGGTTGGAATTTTGTATCTTAGTTTGGAAAACTCCTTATCCTCCAAGTTCTTAAGCTCTGTTACCGAGAGCTTAGTGGGGACATTTACCGAAGCTGCATATGGGTATATATAGCTTAACCGCCTGCCTATTTCCCGGTAATGAGGGCTGTTTTCCATTTTCTTGAACTCATTTAATTCTTTAATTCTGCTTTCTTTTAAATTGAACTCATCATTTACGCTCATGCTTAATTCATACTGTGATAGCAGTTTTAAATTCCAGCCTTCCTGCTGACCTATTTTCATTATCTCATTGAATTTTTCAAGGTTTACCTTCTCAAATAAACAGCCGCAAATCCAGTCCATGTATGAAAGACCCTTGTAAACAAAGTATTCCGAGTGACCCCTTCTCCAAATTCTCTGCCTTTGCTCCAAATTCCCTACAGCACCTGCCATTATAAGACGGTCAATGGCTCTGGTCATTGCAACATACAAGACTCTCATTTCTTCCGAAATATTCTCTTTTTTGATCTTCAGCCTTATTGCAGTTCTTGCCAGTGTCTCTTTTTCTATCCTTTCATCAACATTTACATACTTTGGAGCCATACCATAGTCCTTGTGCATCAGTATTTTATTTCTCGTATCCTGCAGGTTAAACTGCTTATTAAGGCCGCAAAGAATAACAACGGGAAATTCAAGACCCTTGGACTTATGAATTGACATCAGCCTTACCACGTTGTCGTTTTCCCCCAGTGTTTTTGCCTGCCCCCTGTCATCAGCCCCCTTTGTGACCTTTTCAATATATCTTAAAAATTTGAACAAGCCTCTCATTGATGTCTTTTCAAATTTATATGCCAAATCAGCCAGCATCCTTAAATTTGCCTGTCTCATCTTTCCGTTAGGGAGGGCTCCGGCAAAATTGTAATAATTTGTTTCCATCAAGATGTCCCAGATTAATTCATTTAGATTCATATACCTGCTCTTGTAAGACCAGGAATATATTTTTTCTATAAAATCTTTTAATTTAGAGAGTAATTCAGGATGATCACCATCCTTTTCTCCTTGTATAAATTTACCCGCAGCATCAATGAAATATTTTTCCTTAGGGTTTCCAAGCCTGATTTTCAATAATTCCTCTGTTGTAAAATTACCTATGGGAGACCTCATAAGGCTCAAAAGAGGTATGTCCTGTCTTATGTTGTCAATCAGCCTCAGCAGATTTACTACAATTTTAACTTCCAATGCTTCGTAATATCCCTTTCCCCCGTCATAATAAAATGGAATATCTTCTTTATTAAACCTTTCTTCAAATATGCCTGCCCAGTTTGATACTGATCTTAATAAAATTACAATATCCTTATATTCAATTTTTCTGGTACCGGAATTGCCGGGAATTGTTATTTCTTCCTTTATCAGTTCCTTTATTTTCTTCGCAGCAAACAAAGCTTCCAGTTCAGCGGTTTTCATGGATTCAATCTCAAGCTCTATTTGGCTTTTTGCCTCTTTGAAATCTTCGCCGTCCTCTTCATCGCCATTTTTTTCATATCCCTTTAAAGAAACATCCTTTTGAATGATATTAAGCTCAACAGGAGTATTAAAACAAAACTTTGTTCCTGTATTAAGTGCTGCTTTTTCATCGTACTCTACTTCCCCTAATTCCTTCGACATAATATTTTTAAATACAAAATTAACAGCCTTTAAAATTTCATCTCTGCTTCTGAAATTCTTATTTAAATCAATTGTCCTGTTTATTGTTTCATCAGACAGCTTACTGCTGTCCCGGGTATAGGCTGTATATTTATAGTTGAAAATGCTGGGGTCTGCCAGCCTGAATCTGTATATGCTCTGCTTGACATCTCCTACCATGAACAAATTATTTTCTCTTCTTATCTGCTCAATGATTGCTTCCTGGAGACTGTTTGAATCCTGGTATTCATCTATGAAAATATAAGAATATTTTTTTCTGTAATAGTCAGCAGCTTCTGAAGGTACGAATTCTCCTGTCTCCTTCTTGTTTCTTAATATTTTTAGTGCAAAATGTTCCAGATCGTTAAAGTCGGCTATGGACTTTTCTTTCTTCTTTTCTCTGTAATTTTTGTCTGTTTTTATTATTAATTCACTTAATGAGGAAAGAGAGCCGTACATTTCATTGATTTCCCATGCGTACTTGTCATAATCCAAATCATATGGAAGGACTTCCTTTATAGAAGCAATAACAGCTTTGTATTGTGCTCTCATGCTGCTATTGTTCTTAGAACCTGCAACTTCAATCTGCTTTTCTATGTCTACATCCGGATAATCTCTTTCCTTAAAGGAAGCTGCTCTGGGCGCATTAAAGTCCTTGAGGGCTGTCATGAATTCCTTCATATCCCTGTCAATAAGAGCTATGAGGTTGTCAACAATGTCCGTATCCTTTTTTAAAGTATCCAGGTAAAGGGCAGGACCGCCAGGCTCCTTGCATATTTCAACTGCCGTATTGATATATCCCTTGGCCCCGTTCAGCAAAAGCTCAATATAGCTTTTTATTTCATCAAGCCACTTTGAATTTTTCAATTCTTCACCTGTAATACTGAGTTTTCTTACGCTTTCTTCAAGCCATGAAAAAGGGTCATGGAAGCTTAAAATAAACTTATAAGCAGATTGAATTATTGAGCTTAGCTCATCATCTCCTCTGTTTCCGGTGAATCCTTCAACCAGTTTTTTGAAATTTTCATCATCGTTGATTTTTTCATATTCTTCTTCCAGTGCTTCATCTATGGATTCCTGCAAAAGTATGCTTAATTCACTTTCATCACCCACCCTGAAATCAGGGTCAAGGTCAGCCAGGTGGAAGTTCTTCTTTACTATATCCATGCAAAATGAGTCAATGGTGGTAATCATTGACCTGTTAAGAAGAGATAGCTGCCTTCTTAAATGCCTTACATCCCCTTCCCTGTTTTGAACAGCTTTGACAAGGGAGCTTTGAATTTTCTTCTTCATTCCGGCAGCCGCCGCCCTGGTAAATGTAACTACCAAAAGCCTGTCTATATCTTCTCCGTTTTTTATCAGTGTAATTATTCTTTCAACCATTACCGCGGTTTTTCCCGATCCGGCTGCGGCAGAGACCAATATATTTGAATTTTTAATGTCAATTATGCGTTTTTGTTCTTTAGTCCAATTCATTGTATCCTCCTTCCGCTTCTGCCGCTGTTAAGATTTCTTGTTTTTCTTTAGAAGCAGGATATTTCGTGCCTATGGGACGGTAATTATTTCCCAGGCTGCTGTCAAACTGACAGATGGAAATATAATCGCAGTAAGTGCAGGGTGTTTTCCCGTCCGGCTTCCTGTAAGGGTCAATATTTATATTCCCTTCCAAAATGCTCCTTGTCATGTCTGCACACTTTTCATAAACTATATCCATTACATTCTTGAATTCTTCTTCGGTTAATGCTTTAGTCCAGTCTTCCCTAATGTTCCCGTCTTTTTTAAGAGCTGCCTGTATGACCTTTGAAGTGCTGTCAATGTTTTTATCCATAAGCTTAACGACCTCCTTGTCTTTTAAAACATAGCCCTTAAGTTTTAATTTTTTGAATATTTCTTCCTCCGGATCTTTTAATTTGTTGTCATCTGTAAGCATTGGGTCATTAATAAAGTAATAAAACACTCCCCCCACATGAGTTTTCCTGCCGAATAATTCTTCCCCCTTGTCAATCAATGCCTTTAAATACATAATCAACTGAACCTGTATGCCCTCTTTGGCGTCCTCCAGGTCAACTTCATTTGGAGAAGATTTGTAATCAATAATACTTACATACAGTTTATCCTTGTTTTCAAAAACATCCACCCTGTCTATTTTTCCTCTCAGCTTTAATACTTCCTTTATTTTTTCAGTATCAACAGATATTTCAATAGGTGGAACGACTGTCTCCGCCTTCTCATTTCTTTCATCAATCTTGAGCTCCGTATAGGCAGGCCTGAACATGCTTGAATTCAACTGACCTGCAAGAGTCCGGCAAGTTCTTTTCATAACCCTTTTTATCTTTTCCTTCATGTATTTATTCCTGTAATTTGCTTCAATAGCAGTAAGCTTGTCTTCCTGATTCTTTAAAACTTCATTTGTGATTCTGACAGCTTCCTCTTCTGCCCTGTCCATGTCAAGAAGACTTAAGTCCTTACACTCTTCCTTTATTTTATTAATGAATTCTTCTACAACCGAGTGATATATATCGCCTAAGTCATAAAATTCAATTTTTTGAACAACTCTTTCTCTTGGCTTAAGCACATTTTCCATAAAATACTTAAACTGGCATTGGGCATAGGTTTCAAATTTGGAAACTGTCATTGTCATATTATTTTCATAAATGCTTTTTACGGTTTCAGGCTCTAAAGTATCCATTGAGTTTTTATATTTTAGGGCTTTGTTTATTATATAAAAGTTATCCTTGTCTTCTTTTTCATACCAGGCGTAAACATCCCTCCAAAGCTTGTCCACCTCATAGCCATCGATATAAGATCTCATATTTTCAACAAAATAATCATAGGTACCACCATAGTTTGAAACCGATTCCAGTTCATCTCCTATGCTCAGGTCCGAGCCAGCCTTCATATTTACGAAAATTTTCTTCAATATATCTATATACAATGATGGCTGCAGGCTTTCCCCCGTCTCCAAGCCCATGGGATAAGATATGTAAAGACTTTGTGAAGGACTTGAAAACAGCTTGTAATGCATGTGTTTTTCTTTAAAGGTGTCGTAATCTGCCCCTTTTGTAAGTTTTACATGGTTTTCAAGAAGAAGTTCTCTTTCTTCATTCAATAAAAGACCCTTCTCGGTATTTTTTGCATCCAGATTGCTGTCATTTGCCCCTATGATAAACAAAGCCTTTGGTTTTGTAACAGCAATTCTGTTAATTTCGCCAACTTCCACCTTGTCTATTGCAGGAGGTATTATACTGACTTCAACTTCACCAAGGCCTGCTTCCAGCATTTTTCTGTATTCCCTTACTGAAATCTCTGTATCTTTTCCAACCAGCATAAGCTGTTCGAATACTTCCATGACATAATTCCAGCACTGGGAATATTCACTGGCTTCTTCGAATTTATGCATGGCATTAAATCCTTTGACAGCCTTCTCCATCTTTTCTTTTACTTTATGTTTTTTAAGATACTTAAATATTAGTTTTGTAATTTCATCAGCCCTTTTAAGGTTTTGTATTTCTTTTCTTTCAGTTTCAAAATCACCGGCAAATAGTTTCCTGTACTCTTCCATTTCATTTTGCTTGGGAGGTTTTTGATTATCCTCATCCTTACCAGAAGTTTTAAATTCTCTGAACCACTTTTCTCCTTCAATGCCGTACTCCAGGGCATAATTCTCCAAAAGATGAACCTGTTTGATGCTTAAAGGAGAAAAACCGGTTTTTAAGTATTCAAAAACATTGTCATGCTTGAATTTCCAAATAAACATGTCAAAAATCGAAAGAATGTACTTGCTTAAAGGATTGTTTAAAATATCTCTTTTTACATCCAGGAAGTATGGGATTTTGTATTGGGCAAATATTCTTTTAACATTCGTTTCATAGGTATCCATGCTGCCCAGGGCAAGCTTGATATCCCTCCACCTGTAACCCTTATCCCGAACCAGGGATATTATTTCTGCCGCTGTTTTTTGTGTTTCCCTGTATGGATTCAAAGAAGAGTAAACAGTAATTTTAACTGATTGGTTTTCATATTCTTCAATGTTTAAGGAAAACATATTTTTTTCAACTGCTTTTATTTCAGGGGAAGAATACATGTTGTCTTTTACAGATATAATTTCAATTTCGATATCAAGTTTTTTCAAGTTAATATATGTGTCATATATAATTTTAAATGCTTCGTAGTCGTCCTTTTCATCCGGCTCAATAAAATATGAGGAGTCAATGTTGAGAGAAGCTGTTACGGACCTGGAATTTTCACAAAGGGCTTTTATCAAATGGAGTCTTTGATAATTAAAGCTTTCAAATCCGTCAATCCATATTTTAGACTTCCTTATATATGCTGAATCCTTTATCAAAGAAATGCAAAGGTTAGTTTTGTCCTCTTCATCAAAATATTTTCCTTGACTTCTTTTGATAAACTCAGAATAAATCAATTCAATATCGGATAGCTTACGCATTAAAATTTCGTCTGTCACTTGCAGGGCTGCATTTTTTAATGATTGGCTGTCAACCAGGTTTTGTTTGAATTCAGCTGTCAACTTTTCAAATTCTTTTAAAAATCCACTTTGTTTACAGGAGTTGCCGAATATCTTAAGTTTGTCCTTATTTCCTTCAAATATCTGCTTAAGAAGCATGATTTTCCCGAAAACGCTTATATCCTGTACTTTCAGACCGCCTACTTCCTCTAAAACCTTCCTTTCAAGTCTTTTAAAGCTTAAAATTTCTATATTCATAATGCCCGGCAGCCCGAACCTCTCAATAATGCTGCTTTCAGCCTGATATGTCATAAGCTCGGGTACTATAAGTATTAAATTGTCCATTTTATCTTCAGACCGGCTTTTAATTTCATTATAAATAAATGATGATTTCCCGGTGTTTGCTCTTCCTGCCAATATTCTTAAACTCATAAGACCACCTTGTCCGATTAATTACATTATAAAACCCATATATTATTATAATAAATTATACTGGAAACCCCCTTCTAATGCAATAAAATATAACCCTTATGAATCAGGTGCAAATAAATTAGCGGATTTGCCTGTAAACCCAGTACTTTGACTGAAAGGAGAAAGTTCATACGAACTTTAAAAACCGTTAGACATATTATAATCCAGGAGGGTTGAAAATGAATAATAATTGCTATAGTGCAGACATAATCATGCATGAATACAATAAAACATTTAATTATAACAATACTGAGATGCTAAAGCTCACAATCAAATATCCACAAATAAGTTTGAATAACAAACAGGCAGAGAATATAATAAATGCTCAAATATACATGGAAGTAAACAATTATAAAAAATACGCAAAACACTTGTTTAAGCAGGCAATGCAAGCATACGCCCGGTCAAAAACAACAGGCTATCCTTTTTTGGGATATGAGGCATATATGGAGTATTTTATAACTTACAATGAAAATTGTTTCTTCAGTTTGTATTATGACAGGTATGAATTTACAGGAGGAGCCCACGGCACTACTGTAAGAGCTTCAGATACCTGGGAGTTATGTTGTGGAACCTGTCTGTCTCTTTACAGTTTTTTCCGTCCGGACACAGATTACAAACATTTATTGATTAATGAAATAATTAGGCAGGCAGAAGCAATACAGCGAAGGCAGAATATATATTTTGAAGACTACAAATCCCTGATTATTAAAAATTTTAATAAAGACAGCTATTATCTGTCTCCTGAAGGGATAACAATTTATTACCAGCAATACGACATTGCACCATATTCTACAGGAATAGTCGAGTTTACCGTTCCATACTCAGTAATAGGCTGGAAGCCCAATTGCTGATACTTAAAGCCGGCTTTCGGATTTTAATTAATGGTCTGACTTTTTTGAGGCCGGCTGTTATTTTTTAATTTGCTGTCATCCTTTTTATGGCATAGGGCAGGAATTTGACAAGGTCTCCTGACGTCAGTGAATACTCTCCCAGTATTTCTGCTCCTATGTCACCAGCCAGGCCGTGGAGGTACACTGCTGCTCTCAATGCATTTTCTGTTTTAATCCCTTGACCAATCAAGGATGCAGCTGCACCTGTCAATACATCTCCGCTTCCTGCTGTTGCCATTCCAGGATTTCCTGTTGTATTAATATAAATTTTGCCGTCAGGACATGCAATAAGGGTTCTTGCACCCTTCAAAAGCAAATAAACATTGTAATCCATAGAAAATTCCATGGATTTTTTTATTATATCAGTCTTAAAGTAATCCATATCCTTATTAAGGAGTTTTACCATTTCCCCGTAATGGGGAGTTAAAACAAGAGGCTGACTATGATTTTTTAAATTCTTCAAATCAAGCTTGTTTATTCCTTCAGCATCTATTACCAGGGGCTTTTTGCATTTTTTCAGCAAATAATTTAATATGTCAGAATAATTATTTATATTTGTACAGCCTGAGCCTGTTGCAACCACATCCGAATAATCAATAATTTCACGTTGAAGCTTTTCGAAGGAAATGTTATCTGCATCATAGGTGCATGTAATGGCTTCCAATGACATAGATTCAACAACATAATAAATCTCTTCCGGTATAAACGCCTTTACAAGTCCGCTGCCGCATCTTAGAGCCCCGTTAAGGTTTAATACACAAGCTCCTGCCATGCCCTTTGAGCCGGATACAAATCCCGCCTTGCCGTAGGTTCCCTTGTGCGAATTCCTGCTGCGTTTTATCAGTATATTTTTAACATCATCAAGTTTTGTCAACCGAACATTATCCAGTTCAGAAAAAATATCAGCTTCTTCTTTAATTCCTAAAATATAATTATCTAAATCTTTCATGTTCATATTCCCGCCTCATGGTCCATCCCCGTTATTTTTCACTCTTATCTCCTCAGTAAAGAACCTTCAATAAATTTATAAATGCCCTCTTCGAGCTTGTCAATATCATTTAAGTTATCATCACCTACATATATTATAAGACGCTCCTTGTAATAATCTGATGAAAAAGAAAATTGATACATTGTAAATATATTATCCATACAGTATGCGGCAATTTTTTCATTGATATCATTTTTTATTTTGCCTTCTTTTTTTGCCTTTTCAATAAATTCACATAGAATTTGCGGAGTAATTATTTCTATTGTATTTGACAATTTTATTGACATATGTGAAAGGGCTTGGGTGGTTATATCGAGATAAATCCTGTTCAAATGAGGATGTCTGAGTGCAAACTCTCTTGATGCCTTAATCATGCCTTTTACACAATCAAATATATCACTGCTCTCATCTGATATATTCTTTAAGATGTCGTCCATGAGATAATAAGCGTTATTTACGATGGACAAAAATAAATCTTCTTTTGATGCAAAATAGCTGTACATGGCACCGATGCTTATCTGTGCATTCCTGGATATATCGTTGATACTGGTTGCATTATAGCCTTTTAAGGCAAACTCCTCTATAGCTGCTTTCAGTACTTGCTGTCTTCTTTCCTCAGTTGTTTTATCAAATGTGTCCTTGTGAAATTTATTTTTTTCCATGTTGCATTCCTCAATCCATTCCGTTTATCATTCTGAAGGTTTTTATATTATTTTTATATAACAGTTTAAATACATTGAAATTTCTGTCATGAACTTCCTTGTTTAGGGGATTTGGATAATATACGTCTTTAACCTTTATAAGATTATTTGCTTCTTCAATGTGATCAAGCAATCCCATTCCAAGGGCAGCAATTACTGCAGCTCCCAGGGCTCCTGCATTCTGTGTGTTATCTACTGTTTCAATTTTGCATCCTAATACATCTGATAGAGTCTGGCAGGTTAATGGTGCTAATGCTCCTCCTCCTGCAAAACGAATTGTATCGGAAGTTTTGACCTTTTTCTTCTGTTCTTCCAGCATCCACCGCAAATGATAGGCTATTCCTTCAATAACCGCATGAATCATATCCCGCTTGCCTGTTTCCAGGCTGATATTGTAAAACATTCCTCTTGCATTGGAGTCTTCAAAAGGGCAGCGGTTCCCATGAAGCCAGGGAGTGAAAATTACTCCATTGCTGCCTGCAGGTACATCCTTTATTTCTTCCATCATAAAATCATATAAACTAACGAATTTTGATTCTTCTGAATCAGATACACTTACTTTTTCAAGGTAAATATTTATTTCATCCAATGCCAGGTGGTCCTTAACCCATTCAAGACATTTGCCCGATGTTTCCAATTCGGCAAAATAGTTGTAGCTGTCATCATCTGCACCTACAATCGATGCCATCATGGAAGTCAGGTCTATTGCCCTCTTCTTGACAACAGTTGATACCCATGCTGATGTACCGGAATAAATGTATGTATTTCCAATTCCTGCAGCACCTGCCCCTATTCCTATCAAAGAAGCATCTCCTCCGCCTCCGTATACGGGAGTACCTTCCTGCAATCCGAGTTTCTCTGCTGCTTTTTTTGTCAACCCTCCAACCATATCTGAAGATTTCAAAATTTCCGGCATGTGTTCATAATTAACACCCAGCATCTTACACATTTCCCTGCTGAAGCAGTTTTTGCCATCCCTTACATCATACAATAAGGTGCCAAAAGCACTGTCTTTTGTCATAACAAATTTGTCCGTACATTGCAGGATAAGATATTCTTTAACATCCAGCCATTTATATACCCTCTTAAAAATATCCGGTTCATTTTTCTTAACCCACTTATATTTCCATACAGGGTCTTTTGCACTGGCAGCAACTGCACCTGTAATTCTTATGGATTTTAAAAGTTTGAAAATATTAAGACCGGAAATCCTGATACCTTTACCGATTCCCTCTTTCATTTCAAGATATGCCCTTTGGTCCATGTAGCTCATTGTCCGCCGCAATGCCCTTCCGTCTGTATCAACAAGAACCAGACTTTGCATCTGTGAACAGAAGGATATACCCTGAATTTCTTCTTTGGTTATACCATATGAAAGTACTTTTTGTGTTGTACTGCACATGGCATTGTACAACTCATCCGGGTCTTGCTCTGCACCTCCATTGTTGTCTATATACAGCTTATAGTTTTCAACGGCAGATGCAATCAGTTCTATTGTGTCGGAAATCTCAAAAATACATGTTTTAATACCGGAAGTACCTATATCGTAAGTAATAACATAAACACCCATATTACCTCACATCCCTTTTTCATTCATCTTTTTTGAATATTTCTTCAGGTATATGAACCTCATCAGCATGCTGTCAAACCGGCTCAAAGGTTTAGCATCTTTAAACAATGCTTTGCAGATTTGGATTATGCAATTTTTCTCTAAAATCATTTCTACGGCGGATGCATCATCTTTTGAAACTGCACAGCACAAGGCTCCCTTGTTTTTAATAAGGACAGCTGAAGAATTTTTTAAGGCTCCTGCTATGTTAACAGGATTATTTATAACAGTTTCCACCTTTGTTCCGACTATCTGTGCAAAATCATCCAGCATCGGATAGAGTGTAATGCCGGCACATGATACATTTAAAATATCCGGAGCATAAGTATGGATTATATAATTAATATTTCTGTGCTTTAAATATATTTCATTATGAATCCTTGCATCTTCATGGTCAAATGAACCGGTTTCTCCATGCTTCACATAAATATACTCCTTACCTTCAGCCTTCATTGTAAATCCATCGTCAGTACGCCGGCTGTAATTACAAACAGCCGGTGGGTTAGTGGTCAATAAACTCTGCTTTATCTTTTCGAGTTCTTTCTTCTTGTCAGAATCCAGGTTTGGATCTTTTTCGGCCTTATAATATTGTTTTGCAATATAGTCCTTGCAGGCATCCTCCAGAACCTTAGCAGTTTGAAAGGCTTCCTCCTCATCCTGCCCGAAACAAATTGCCCCGTGGTTTTTCATAATGATTGCATTTCCATATGAGCGGTTAAGAGCTGCCCTTATGTTGCTGCTTAATTTTTTTGTTCCGGGAAGTGCATAGGAGGCACAAGCTATATTTCCAAGCACGGAAAAATCAGTGTTTATACTGTCTAAACCCATGGCACTTAATACAGAAGCATATTTCTGATGAGTATGGATGACAAAGTTGATATCCTTATTGTGTTTATATATTTCAGCATGAATTCTCTTCTCAGAAGTAGGTTTAATACTGCCCTCATAGCTTAAATTTTCAATTGAAACAACCACAGTTTCCTCCGGTGTCAATGTCAAATAACCTCTCCCGCTGGGAGTAGCTGCAAAATGACTGTCGCTGATCCGGCAGCTCACATTTCCCCAGGTGCGTGCAATAAGTCCTGTGCTTACCAGTCTCTTGCCGGCACTTACAACTTTTTCCCTGGCTTCTCTCTCATTCATGACAGGCTCCTTATTTTGTTTATTCAATTATCCCGATATTTTTAAATACTCTTTCAAACCTGTTAAATACATCGTCTATCATATCTTCATCATAAGCAGCACTAGTATATAATCTGCTCCCTGCCAATGTTATGATACCTTCTGCCATGTATGCCGCGCCCATATGCTCCATTTCCTTTTTTCTAAGGGAAGTCTTTTTGATAACATCTGAAATTGTCCATGGTTTTTTCCAATCAATGAAGAAATGAGTTGTGCCGACTGTTTCCAAATGGCATATAGACCCTTGGTTAAATGCCACAAATGGCAGTTTGTATTTTTCTATCAGTTTCTCCAAACCGGCTGTGAGTCTGTCTCCCATTAATCCTGATTTTTGAACAGCATTTGTTCTTTCTATTTCGCATAATGTATAGTATCCTGCTGTACAGCTTAAGGGATTGGCTGCCAGAGTCCCGCCTACCAGCGCCTTTTTTTGCTTTGTCCCCCCGGCAATTCCTGCTGAAAGATATTTCATATATTCTTTCTTGCCGCCGATTCCGCCTGCACCGGGATATCCTCCTGCAATAACTTTTCCGAATATTGTTAAATCAGGGCTCACGCCAAAATAACCTTGTGCCCCTGCCATACCCACTCTAAAGCCTGTTACAACCTCGTCGAATATCAATAAGGCTCCATACCTGCGGCAGAGCGATTCAACCCCTTTGTTAAAATCCTTATCAAGGGGAGTTGTTCCGCTTTCAGGTCCTAAAGGCTCAATGATTACAGCGGCTGTTGAACCGTGCAGTTTGTTCATTTTCAGTGTTCTTTCCAGATCATTTAAATCATTTGGGAAGAATTCCTGTATATGTTTAAATACATATCTTGGAACACCGCTTGCCTGTGTCCATTTGGAGCCCGGTATCCGAATACCGTATGCAAGCTGGTCGCTCCATCCATGATAGGCTCCCCCCATCTTCACTATATTTTTGCTGCCGGTTGCAAGACGTGCAATTCTTATGGCAGCCATGCAGGCTTCGGTTCCTGACCCAAGCATCCTGAACATTTCAACGTTTTTCATGCTGTCGGATATTTTTTTTGCAATCTTGTATTCATATTCATGGAAAAGACCTGTGCTGGGTCCGCATTCATTGAGCAGTTCAATTACTTTAGTACGAACTTCAACAGGATTGCTTCCTAAAACAGTAGGTCCTCCTGCCTGAAGAAAATCATAGTATTTATTGCTGTCAATGTCATATAAATAAGCTCCCTCTGCTTTTGTAAATACTAAAGGAAAGGGATGGTTAAAAGCCAGGTTGTGCTGTACTCCACCCGGAATCAAATCTTTTGCTTTATTAATCATATCTTTTGATTTCAAACATTTCCTGTCGTAATACTCGTCTTCATATTTTTTTAAAGCCTCCGGTTTTATTGAATAAATCGGTTTCGAGATGAGTTCGTCAAGCTGTTTGTTTATTTTCCCGGCATCAGGATATGTTGAAATAGAAAAACTGTTGTCCATGGCTTCCTCCAATTTTTAATTTATGTAAATCAATAATCACTCTATTAATTTCTTTTTAGCCAGTTCGTTTGTATCAATTGATTTTCTGAATACATAAAACCTTTGATACAAAAACTCAAGAATAAAATTGCTCACCATTATAAGAATTGTAACAAGGTACTCATTCCACATAAGCGTATCTGCAAGATAATCTCCCAGAAATGTTGAAACAGGTGTAAATACCAGGTAGAAAAGAAAAGTTTTGAACATGGCGGAAGATACATTTGCCGAAGAACGGAAAGTATAACGCCTGTTCAGTGTAAAATTCCACAGTACCGATAAAACCAATGCTGTCAGATAACACGCCCAGTAGGGCCAGCCTGTCAGCTCATTAAGAAGTGTAAATGATACTATCTCTATTATTCCGGCAGATAAGGAGAATAGGGTGAATTTTAGACTCCGGATTGTTTCCTTTTTTATGTTCTTAATATCCTTAATATTGTTTGTATGGTCTTCTTCAGGCAAACCATTCATTACTTACCTCCGCTATATCGAGCGAATGCTCACTCTTTGTTGCTTTAACTATATCACCCTTATTTTCCGGTGTCAACGTTTTCATAATATATTTAAATCATCCTCTGTTTTATAAACCGTTAGAATTATATCATGCCATACATGATGAAACCAATGGTATTAATTGAGAGATTAGCGCTCACATGCACTATCCATGAATTATATAAGTTATTGTTTTTTAGATTCATCCAGTTAAAAAATAAACCTGTAAAAAATAAGCCCAGGATAAAAACTATATATATCACTATATGAAACCAGTTTGCCAGTATAGAAACATGATAAATTGAAAAAGCAAGTGCGCTTGTTAAAATAGAATATTTATAGGATGAATGTTTCCCTAAAGTTAAAAAACCGAAACCTCTAAAAAACATCTCTTCAAGCATTGAATTAACAAAAGAAATATAAAGGGCTACAAAAATAAAATTTTCTTTATTAACATTTAGATTATTATTAAGCTGTATAGTAATATTATCTAAATCTATAAATCCTTTAATGATAAAATAACCTATTAATATAACGAAGTAAACGCTGATGCCTAATACGGCTGCAATAAAAATCTGTCTTTTGTCATTGATAATGAAGTATTCCTTGAATTTAAAATTCTTATCTATTAAGGAATAGCACAATGGAAGTCCTGCAAATAATAATATTTTATAAACTGATTTAAAAATGTATGCAGGTTTAACATAAGTTTCTATCAAATACATGGATAAGCATGCAAATATCAGGATACATGTTATTATTATTTTTTTCGCACTATTTCTTATTTCTTTTTTCATATTTATTCCATCCTGAATTTCGTTATATTCATTATATTATTTGTGGGATTTAAGTCAATAGCATAAAATACACTAAACAGACAATAGATTAAGAGTAAAATAATTAGAACACTTGGCTGCATTTGCATTCATAAATTTTACAAAAATTGTAAAATAATTTTTTTGTTATTGACATTTAGACATGATAAGCTATATACTGTGTTTTAATAATTTAATAAATTCATCAAGAGTGACGGAGGGACCTGGCCCTGTGAAGTCCGGCAACCAATCTGAGTATATGGTGCTAATTCCAGCGGTATTAACCGGCAGATGAGGAAAAAGACCCGTGTCTTCCCCGTTCTGTGGAAGATTTTTTAATTTGGGAAATTCAATTTATTAAAAATTCAATAAAAAATTTTACAAGGAGGAATAATATGAATATTAAAGAAAAATTCAAAGAAAAGAGACTTTTGATATCCTTTGAGATATTTCCGCCCAAACCTGATTACCCTATTGACACAATTTATAAAACAATTGATGAATTGCATTCCCTGGCTCCAGATTTTATGAGTGTTACATATGGAGCCGGCGGGAGCACAAAGGACAGGACGGTTGAAATATCATCATATATTCAAAACAAGTACAATTTAACATCCAATGCTCATGTTACCTGTATATCCTCAAGCAGGAATGAAATTGAGAATATTTCCAATTCATTAAAGGAAAATAACATTAAAAATGTAATGGCCTTGAGAGGAGATTATCCAAAGGATTATATACCCGGTTCTCTTCCCTCTGACAGATATAAAAATTCTGTGGACCTGATAGAATATTTTAAAAAAAATACTGACTTTTGCATTGGAGCTGCCTGCTATCCCGAAAAACATCCTGATGCAAGAGATTTAAATGCGGACATTGATTTTCTAAAAAGGAAACAGGATGCAGGTGCTGACTACCTGGTTACACAATTATTTTTTGATAATGGAATATTTTATGATTTTTATGACAAAACACAAAAGAAAGGCATCTCACTGCCTATATCTGCAGGAATTATGCCTATACTCAACAAAAGACAAATTAACACAATAGTAAGACTCACGGGTAATTCCATACCCAAGAGATTTATGAGATTGCTGGAAAAATATGAAAATAATCCCGAAGCATTGAATGAAGCAGGTATGTCTTATGCCATAAGCCAGATAATTGATCTTTTATCCTGGGGAGTTGCCGGAATTCATGTTTATACCATGAACAAATCTTCCACCGCAGGAAAAATTTTAGAAAGTATTTCTGCAATCAGGGGTGTATTAACTAATGAGCGTAAAATATCTTGACAATGATTTAATAAAAATTGATAAAACAGAAGCTTTAAGGTATTTAAGATATAAAAATGAAGATGTAGACGAGAACACCGGCAGGCTGCTTGATGAATCCGCTGCTGAATTAAAAAAAATCTGCCGGCTTAAATATGTCTTCAGGATTTTCAATCTTGAAAAGGAAGATAATAACATAAGCTTTGAGAATCATATAAAAATTAAATCTGATGATTTGAAAGGACTTTTTAAGCACTGTGATAAGTCCGCCGTCATGGCAGCCACCCTGGGATTTGAAACCGAGAAAAGAATCAGATATTACAGTATGGCTGATTTATCAAAAGCCCTTGTATTTGATGCCCTGGCAGCAGCCTGCATTGAGTCTTTGTGTGATGCCTGTGAAGCTGAAATAAAAGAAATTGCTGAAAAAGAAGGATGCACCATTACTTTCAGATACAGCCCCGGATACGGTGATGTGCCTATTTCCCATCAGCGTGAAATTCTATCGGCACTGGATGCTCAAAAGCTTATAGGCCTCACAGTCTCTGATTCTTCAATACTGATACCGAGAAAGTCCGTGACTGCATTTATTGGATTTGATAAAAGCAGAAATTTTTATAAAAACTCTTGTTTAAACTGCAGTTTTTTCCAAAGCTGTGATTTTTCTAAAGAAGGTGATAACTGTGTTAAATAAATTAAAGGAAAAATTTTTATACTTTGACGGTGCAATGGGAACCATGCTTCAAAACAGCGGGTTAAAAGTTGGAGAATTACCGGAAGAGTTAAGTATTACAAAGCCTGAAATTATTTATAATATCCATAAGGATTATTTAAATGCAGGCTCAAATATTGTGACTACAAATACATTCGGGGCAAACAGGCTCAAGCTGAAAGGCTCCCCTTACAGGGTCGAGGAAATCATAGCTGCATCAGTAAATACAGCAAAAAAATCCATAGCAGGTATGGAAGAAAAATATGTTGCCTTGGATATAGGTCCCATAGGAACGCTTCTATCCCCTTTAGGTACACTTGGTTTTGATGAAGCCTATGAAATATTCAAAGAACAGGTAATCATCGGGACAAAAGAAGGAGCCGATTTGATTCTTATAGAAACAATGACTGATTTATACGAATTAAAGGCTGCAATTTTAGCCGCCAGAGAAAACTCGGATCTCCCCGTTTTTGCAACAATGTCCTTTCAGGATAACAGCCGCACCTTTACGGGAACTGATGTGAAAACATTCGTATTTACCGCTGAAGGACTTGGCGTTGATGTTTTGGGAGTAAACTGCTCCTTAGGTCCGAAACAGCTGCAGCCTATTGTTGATGAATTGGTAGAATTCAGTTCCATACCGATTATGGTTCAGGCAAATGCAGGCCTCCCGAAATATATAAACAATGCTTCCTATTATGATATCAGCCCGTTGGAATACAGCAGGGAAATAAATATAATGGCAAAAAAAGGCGTGGCGATATTTGGAGGATGCTGCGGCACTACTCCCGAATATATCAAAAGCATCATTAATTCGCTTAATAAGATGAAGCCAGTTGAAATTTCAAAAAAATACTTTACAACTGCAACTTCATCTTCAAAAACAGTATTTTTAGGCCAGGAAGTAAAAATAATCGGTGAAAGAATAAACCCCACCGGCAAAAAGCGTTTAAAAGAAGCCCTAAAAGAAAATAATCTTGATTATATTATAAGAGAAGCCATAATACAGCAGGAAACAGGCTCTGATATACTTGATGTAAATGTGGGCTTCCCCGGCGTTGATGAAAAACAAATGATGAAAAAAGTAATATCAGAAATACAAAGCGTTGTTTCCCTGCCCCTCCAGATTGACAGTGCCAATTATGATGTTATTGAAGCTGCAGCAAGAATGTATAACGGCAAACCCTTAATCAACTCTGTTAACGGCAAAAAAGAAAGCATGGAAAAACTATTTCCTATTGTGAAAAAATATGGTGCTTCGATTGTAGCCTTGACTCTGGATGAGGAAGGTATTCCTTCAACCGCAGAAAAAAGACTGGAAATTGCATCTAACATTGTGGAAAAAGCAAAAGAATACGGCATAGCTGAAGAAAGCATACTGATAGACCCCCTTGTTTTGACTGCTTCCGCCCAGCAGACAGCCGTTATGGAAACCCTTAAAGCAATTCCGTTAATCAAAAATAAATACAAAGTGAAAATCATTTTGGGAACCAGCAATGTATCCTTCGGATTACCCTGCAGGAATCTTTTAAACAGCACTTATCTTGCCATTGCTTTAGGCTATGGTCTGGACGCTCCTATTACGGATTCAACCAACCAGGTATTAATGGATATTGTAAGAGCATATAAAGTATTGGCTGCCCAGGATAAGGACAGCAGGGACTACATAGAAGCTTACGGCAATATAAGTCCTGAAAGCAATGTAATTACTGATGATTACGATTTAAAAGAAATTATTGTCAAGGGTTTGAAGGATGAAGCCAGGAAGGTTTCATTAGAACTGCTTAAAAAGCATAAACCTCTTGAAATAGTAAATGAATTCATGATACCTGCCCTGGATGTTGTAGGTGAAAAGTACCAAAAGCAGGAAATATTTCTGCCCCAGCTTATAAGGAGTGCAGAAACTTCCAAGGAAGTATTTGATACAATAAAGGAAAAGTCTACAAAAACCGGAGAAATTGAAGGTAAAAAAATACTCCTGGCAACAGTCAAAGGAGATATCCACGATATAGGCAAAAATATAGTCAAGCTTATACTTGAAAATTACGGATATAAAATTTTTGACTTGGGCAAGGATGTGGATGCTGAAAGGATAGTTGAAACTGTTGGCAAGGAAAAAATTGAGCTTGTTGGTCTGAGCGCCTTAATGACTACAACTGCCAAAAACATGGAAGATACCATCAAATTGCTGAAAAGTAAATTCCCAGGTATAAAGATTATGGTTGGAGGTGCAGTATTAACTGCTGATTATGCTTCTGAAATTGGTGCAGACTACTATTCCAAGGATGCAAGAGGTACGGTTGATATTGCTAAGAATGCATTTAATAGTTAAATGACTGCCCTAAAGGGCAGTCATTTACGATTTTTCAAGGACGGGCTATTCCATCACAGAGGTTGATTTTCCGTCCTTCATATCCCCCCGAAATCTATACTATTCAGACTCGTAGACTAATTTATTTTCATTATTCTCAGTCAGGAATATCTTTTCTATTTCATCATCCATCAACCCTTCAATGTCATTGCATTCAATTTTAGCACATACACTGCAATTTGAGCTTAATATCCGGGGTACCGGCATAAGCTCGCAATGTATATTCTTTCGTTTGCACTTCCTGTCGAATTTTATTGCGCCTGAATGGGTGAAAAACAAAACTGTGTATTCCATCTTACTTTCTAGCTTCTATCAGAAATGTGTCGCCAGATTCTGTTATTGTTGCAGTATAGCCTGCACTTTTTAAGAATCTTTCCACATTACCCCTGGCAGTAGAATTGTCTACTACTATATCCAATCCTTCAGGATTCTCTCCCAATGCTTTTTTAGTCATCAGCACAGGCTGAGGACAGCTCATGCCGCATGTATCTATTTTTTTCATGATTACCTCCTATTTAGCATCTGCTTTTGACAAGCCTTCACTTGCGGTTTTCTTAACTAGGTCTTCTGAATTTAAGTATGAAACAAGGCCTAAAAATGCAAAGCATATGAGTCCTGCAACCTTTCCGTTTGGAGTTACTCCTGCAGCGCTTGAAGCCAGTCCGAAATTATGGGCAAAAGCAGCTCCAACCAACATACCCATTACAGTAATAACAGAGTCTGTATTGCCTTCACCTGACAGAATTAATTGTCTTAGAGGGCATCCTCCCAATAGCACAGAGCCCCAGCCTACAACTGCCATGCCCAGGAAATCCCACAATCCGTCAGTGTGAGCAATAGGCTGTTCTGCAAACCCAAGTTTGAAAAATCCGAATACCATGTTCCCGGCAAAAGCAGCTACAAGTATTGCAATAAATCCTGACAAGAGATACATATCTTTAAAAAGTATCAAGTCACGGGTTCCGCCAACCGTACACATTCTTGTTTTTTGGGCTAATGCTCCCACTATCAAACCTGCTGCCAAGGATACGGCCAAAGGTGCATGCATTGAACCGGGACCTTTTGCCGAGAAGAACAAGAAGGCAGGTGCTACAACAAGAAGAACTAATAATCCAACATTCACTGCCGGAAAAATATAACCTTCTATTTTAGTGATGTTGTAGCTTCTTTTTAAATTAAATCCTTTATTAAGGAATACAACTCCAACAAAAATTCCTGCCACGAAGCCTGCAAGACCCAATAAAGCATTTAAGTCTCCCCCTGCAAGCCTCAATACCATTCTCAGAGGACATCCCAGGAATATTAATGCTCCAATCATCACAACTATTCCAAGCATGAATCTGGTGAAAGGAGATGAACCTCCCTTAGTTTGAAATTCTTTGTTTATTAAAGCCATTGAGAATGCTCCCAATACAAGACCAATAATTTCAGGTCTTATATACTGAACAACTTCTGCCCTATGTAATCCGATTCCCCCTGCAATATCTCTTATAAAACAAGCTATGCAAAAGCCCATGTTTGCAGGATTCCCCAATTTTACAAGTAATACTGCTATTATTCCCACTAGTCCGCCTGCAATTATAATTCCTTTTTTATTATTCATAAAAACCTCCCGCTTTATTTATTTTGTAACAAATAAAATTATATTATGGAAAATTATTTAAAACAATAGGTATAAATTTTTTCAATACTTGGACCTTCAACTATCAATTTTTCTTATTTTGTGTCGAAAATCATTGAATTATAAACAATCTGTTGGCTATGCCAGACTAATACCAAAAGTTATATTTCGACATAATATGAAAATCTCAATTGAATTAATATATGACATATGTTAAAATAAGATAATCCTTGAAAATTAAGGATTAACCAGCTCTTTACAGGAGGCGATACCATGAGATATGTATATTTGGACAATGGTGCCACATCTTTCCCAAAAGCTCCCGGTGTAGCGGAAAGTATTTCAGATTATATTTTAAATATAGGAACAAATGTTAATCGTGGAGCTTACAGCTCATCTTTCATAGCTGAAAACACTGTATATGAAACCAGGGAACTTTTATGTGAATTGTTTCATTTTAATAAGCCGGAAAATGTAATTTTCACAAAAAATATAACTGAAAGTTTGAATGTTCTGATAAAGTCCTTATTGAAGGAAAATGACCATGTTGTGGTATCATCTATGGAACACAATGCGGTTATGCGGCCTTTAAATTCACTTAAAGGGGTTGAATACACCAGGGTTTTATGCGATGAAACAGGTAATTTGCCTGTTGAAGATGTAGAAAAAGCAATTAAGAAAAATACCAAAGCCGTTATAATGACCCATGCTTCAAATGTGTGCGGAACAGTTTTAGATTTGGAAAAAGTCGGACAAATATGCGGTAAGCATAATTTGTTTTTTATAATAGACAGTGCGCAGACAGCGGGATTTTTAGATATTGATATGGATGGATTAAATGCTGATGCCATTGGATTTACAGGCCATAAAAGTTTGCTGGGACCTCAGGGAATAGGCGGATTTATTGTTAAGGACAGAATGAACAATGAAATGACTACTTTTATAGAAGGCGGCACAGGCAGCCTGTCTGATACGGAAATACAGCCTGGCTACATGCCAGATAAATTTGAATCGGGAACCTTAAACATACCGGGTGTTTACGGATTGAATGCGTCATTGAAATATCTTTTGAAAAAAGGTGTTAAAAATATCAGAGAAAAGGAGATTTCCCTCCTCAGCAGATTTTTAGACGGTGTTCTTAACATTGAAAATATTAAGCTTGTGGGTAAAACCACAACCCTTGACAGGACAGGCATACTGTCAATTGATTTCATCAATAACGACAATGGCCTTGTTTCACATGAGCTCAGCAAAGAATACGGGATTATGACCAGAAGCGGCATGCACTGCGCACCATCTGCCCATAAAACATTGGGCACCTTCCCCAAGGGAACGGTACGTTTTTCTGTAAGTCATTTTAACACTCTGGAAGAAATTGATTATGCCATAGATTGTATAAATAAGATAGCAAAAATTGATAATTGTTGATAAGGTGACAATACTCCGTCCCCTTGTCATATGGAGGCAGTATATGGAATTTAACCAGCTGGAGAGTTTTGTAAGGGTTGTTAAGCATAAAAGTTTCTCATTGGCCGCAAAAGAACTTTACACAACTCAGCCTACAATAAGCAATAATATTAAAAACTTGGAAAAAGAACTGAATACTACTCTTTTGGACAGAACCAGCAAAACAATAAACTTGACTGATTCCGGCAAGCTCTTTTATAAATTTGCCGTGGAAATGATTAACACAAGAGACAAAGCTAAGTTCACAATATCAGAACATGACAACAAGGTAGAGGGTGTAATAGAAATATGCGCCAGCTCCATACCTGAAGAATATGTGCTGCCTTATATAATTAAAGATTTTTTAAAAATATACCCGAAGGTTTCGTTTTCTGTAACCCATAAAAATTCAAAAAATGTAATAGATGATATTTTAGAGGGAAGGCTAAACTACGGGATTGTGGGTGCAAAGTATTATTCAGAGTTACTTGAATACATAGATTTTTATGAAGATGAGCTGATTTTGTGCCTGCCTGCAGGCAGCAAATGCCTGTGGTCTGAAAATGAGCACATGGATATTAAAAAATTGTTTTCGGAAAAATTCATCTTCAGAAAACCCGGCTCAGGAACCAGAAGATTAATTGAACAGAGGCTTTCTGAAAAAGGCATCAGCCTGGACGATTTAAATATTATTTCTTACATTGACAGCAATGAAATGATTAAAAAAATGATTGAGCTGGGATTAGGCATAAGCTTTATTTCAAAAATAGCTGTTAAAAATGAAATTGATTTAAAACTGGTTAAAACAATGCAAATAAAAGACCTGGACTTAAAACGAAGTTTTTATTTTGTCCGCAACAAGAACAGGACCCTGTCCCCCTTAGTGGAAGCTTTTAAAAATTTTTTAATATCCTGGAAATATTAAATGAGGAAGTGTAAATATGCCGTCAAATGATATAAAGTTAACTCAAATGACCAAAAGCTCCGGCTGAGCAGCAAAAATAGGACCTGATGTCCTGGCGCAAGTTTTGTGCCACTTAAACTATGATTCTGATGAAAATCTGCTTGTTGGAATGGATACATCTGATGATGCATCAGTTTATAGAATTAACGATAACCTGGCATTGGTACAGACACTTGATTTTTTTACACCTGTAGTTGACGACCCCTATGTGTACGGTCAAATAGCAGCTGCAAATTCATTGAGTGATGTATATGCCATGGGCGGAGAGCCCAAGCTGGCTCTGAATATTACATGTTTCCCGGCTGACCTGCCCAAGGATATTGTAAAAAGTATTCTAAAAGGCGGCCATGATAAGGTTAAGGAAGCCGGGGCCATGGTTATCGGCGGTCATACCGTTGAAGACACGGAGCCGAAATTCGGCTTGTCCGTAACAGGTTTCATACATCCCAAGGATGTGGTAACCAACAGCAATGCAAAGCCTGGAGATGTTTTAATTCTTACCAAGCCCTTGGGACTTGGAATTTTAAATACAGGCATAAAGGCAGGAATAGTAAGCGAGGAAGGTTATAAAACGGCTGTCCGTACTATGACCGAGTTAAACAAGTTTTCCAAGGATGCAATGATGAAGGTTGGTGTAAACTCGTGTACTGACATAACCGGATTCGGTCTTCTTGGTCATGCTTTTGAAATGGCTGAAGGAAGCGATGTTACAATAAAGTTTAATGCAATGTCAATTCCAATTATTGAGGAAGCCTTATCTTTGGCGAGAATGGGAATAATACCTGCAGGAGCTTACAGAAATTTAGGATACATAAAAAATCAAGTTAAAATTTCTGATAAGGTTCCACAGGAAGTAACAGACTGTATGACTGACCCCCAGACTTCCGGCGGGCTCTTGATATCCGTTGAAAAAAATAAAGCTGAAATGCTTCTTAATGAACTAAAAAACAGCATAACCCCCTATGCGCAGATAGGTGAAGTTTTAGAAAAGCAGGAATTCAGGATAATCGTAGAATAGGAATTTCTGTAAGCATATATGAAAAAAATCCGTAGAAAGTTCTGCGGATTTTTGTGTTGATTATAATTTATACTAGTCTATTATTTCTATTATTTGGTTTATATCATTATCCTGCTGATTATTATAAACAAAGCTGTCATCTTCCCACTTCCCCTCCTCAAAGCTTCCGTCTATATAGTATAAAACCCCTGAGCCTTCTTTTTTCCCGTTCTTAAATTCACCCACGTACTTATTTCCATTAGCAAAAGTATATGTTCCCAAGCCTTCCTTCATGCCGTTAACATATTCTCCTTCGTATTTATCACCGTTTGCATAAACAGTTACTCCATGGCCATTTATAAAATCATCCTTGAATTCGCCTTCATAAACATATCTGTTGGGCACGGTAAACTTTCCGTTTCCATGCTGAACATTTTCTTTAAATTCTCCCTCGTATACATCCCCGTTGGAATATTTATATATGCCAAATCCGTCCATCATTCCGTTTTTTATTTGGCCTTCATATATGTACATATTGGGCGAAGTTATTTTACCATGTCCCTGCATTACATTTTCCTTGAATTCGCCTTCATATACATCACCGTTTGGATATGTGTACAAGCCATAGCCGTCCATCATTCCATTTTTCATTTGACCCTCATAAATATCACCGTTTGGATATACTATTTTAACATTACCCTCACGAATTGCTTCCTCTGCTTCTGCTTCTCCTGAATCATTGCCGCTGGATTCTTCCCTGTCATTGTTTACATCACTATTGCTTTCATCAGGATTAATCCCGTCAGAATTATTTTCGCCGGTTTTATTTAAATCTTGATTATTTTCATCGTTGTCTGTATTCTCAATACTATTGTTTTCATCAATGCTGCCTGTATTTTCGTTTCCGTTATAACTAAGCTCCAGATTCTCATTATTATCTTCATATCTGGAACAAGAAGATATTATCAACAAAATACTCACTAAAATAAATGCAACAATCTTTTTCATGTCAGCCTCCAATGCCAGCCCCTTATATTTATGTTTATTATTGCCGTCAAAAGTAAAAAATAGTAATGGTATTTTCTTTCTCACCTGTAAAAACATGTAAGCCAGGCAGTTTTACGCAAAGAAAAAATCAGGGGCTTCCCTGATTTTTTCTGTTCTATATACAATTTAGCTATCAACCTTTACTTGTTGTTTCTGTCTTTCTCAATGCTAACAGAGTAAGAAACATATTAATAATGCCAAGAATTGTAAATGTTATCAGTATCATATTGTTTGATCCTGTAAGATCATATGTAAAATTGATAACAGGTGTTCCAAGGGCAATGCCTGCTCCAACTAAAGCAGAAGCAATTCCTATGATATCACTCAGGTATTCATCTCCCGAAATTGCGGATGTAAACAAGGGCAGTAATACTGAAAGAGCACTTAATGAGATACCGAATAGTGCGGCAAAAATCCACGCAATTATTTCGCTGTTGACTATAAGAAGAAGCACAGCACATATTACGAAGGACACAAGACATATAAAAATAGCAGCTTTAATGCCGATTCTGTCATAAACAGCTCCCACCAGAATCTTTGACAATGCCATTATGAACATAACTCCCCCTAAAATTTTGGAAGCAAATATTTCATCAAATCCCCTGTCCATCAGATGGGAAGGAAGAACATTAAGCCATGGAGCCATTAAAAACCCCATCAAAAAAATAACAGTAAGACCTAAAATAACTCTATGCTCATTCAGCAGCTCTCGTGTTGTCTTTTTTTTAAAATTTGAAACTTCTGTATGATTTGTTTCAATATGCTCGACAGGATTTTCTTTTATCGTCAGGGCAATTGGAATAATCAGAATAAAAAGAATGATTGAAGTCAGCATATATGACTGTTTAAAACCGTAAACCGATATAATGTAACCCACTACAGGGCTCATCACGGACCCTCCGAATCCGCTGCCGGCAGAAATCAAGCCTAGAATAGTTCCTCTGTTTTGTATAAACCAGCTGTTTATAAGCAGTGAAAATACTATCATATTTGTATAAGCGTGTCCTATTCCAAACAAAATTGCACCCGTGTAAAACTGTATAAGTTTAGTTGATCTGAAGTAAACAAAATAAGCTGAAGCACAAAAAAAAGTTCCCATAATAACCAGCTTCTTAATGCCCAAACGCTTGTACAGCTTAACAAAAACAAGATTTGCAAATATGCTCAGCATGGATATAATGCTGAATATCAATGAAAACTCTGCTCTGCTAAAACCATAATAACCTGTTACCGGAACTACATAAAGGCTGCTTGTATTATTGGCATATCCAATATAGAAAAATGCAATAATAAAGCACATAAGAGCTACGACATAACCATAGCCAAATTTTTTATTCATAAAACTCCTTGTGAAATTATTCTGTCTTTTGCATTGCTATAATTTATCTTAATATAAACTTAGAATTCAATGGACTGATTGTTTATATCCACCAGGTATTTTCTGCAAGAGCCTTGGAATCTGTTTATTACAAGTTGCTCTATATCCCTCATAGCTTCAAATAAGGAAGATCCTTCCTCATAATCAAACCCTACAAGCTGAAAAAATACATCACTGCTGTCAAGAGTAAGTTTTCCCAATTCGCTTTGCCGCCAAAGCCATTTATATGTTTGAACTATATTGCCGCTTGTGAATATCAGCTCGTTTTCTTCCACATCCTCATAGGTTTCCGAGCCGAAAGGCAGAAAAATATCCCCTTTTCTGCTGTACCTGACCTCCAGGTCCTCATGGATATCTATTAAATCATGGCCTCCTAAGGATATGCCCTGTTCTATGGATACCGCATTGCATAAGTCCACCAGTGCATTTATAACAGGCAGCTGTCCTCCTTTTACTATCCTTTTGAACATTGCCTCTACAGATGGAAGGTATTTGTTTGGGTTGATGCCTGATTTCATCACAACTTCCCTGTAAAGTCTTACATTGTTCAAATTCCTTATTTCATCAGCCTTTACTTCCTGTCTCATTTTATCTTCTGCTCTTCTAAGTCTTGCTTCGTCTTCAGGCCTTGTAGAGGAATTTTTTATATTGCTGCCTATCAGTATACCAAATTTAATATCAGGATTTAATTCAAACACAGACTTGTCAATTGTATATTTCATTTTTTTCTCCTTACAGTTCTTTGCAATCTGGTGATTATTGCACAACTATATTTTTTATATTCTTTTCCTTTTGGATTTTTTCTATATGTTCTGATTCCAGGAGCCACGGGTTATTGATATATTTTTCAAAAAGCTTGAATGACCTGGCATAATATACACCGTCACATATTCTCTCATCCATTGTGTAACCTATTTCACAGCATTTTTTAATCACTACCTGGTCATTTTCCACTACCGGAAGCTTTACTGTTTTTCCAAGGGCAGCAAATAGTCCCGTAGTTCCAAAATCATAGAGATGATGATAGATATACTGTATGTCTATTGACTTTAAGTAGGTAAAAAACATAGTAGTGTGAAAGGGGCTTGCATCAATTACATTCTTAGGAAGTAAATTGAGCATATCAGCTGCTTTTATAATTCTGACCAAGATTTTCTTCACAAATCCGGGCATTGACATTACTCTTTCGGCCAGCTTGTCGGTATTATTATCTTCACTTGAGGATACTGCCCTGTCTATGTCTTTATCTATAATTTCGGCAATTTCGAAAATGTTTTCTTTGCCTGTAAATTCGAATTTTACTGTTGTTTCTTCTCCATCATCTCTGAATGATCGTTTTACCGCCATTGATAGATAAATTTTATTTCTCTGATAAATTTGACTGCTCATCACAAATCTGTTAAGCATTGGTCTTTCTGCAATAACCCTAACATAGGCGGCTATGAAAACATGCATATATGAAAAATTATAACCTGCCTGCTTTTTCTCTAAAATATATTTATCTATGTTTTCGGCCGGTATGACCTGTTTTGAAAAATCTTGCGAATCGCTTCTTTTTTCCATGACATAGGGTATAATCTTCACAAATGGTTTCAAATCCTTTAATAAATAGCCGTCACTTCTTTTCATAAATCCTCCAAAATCTACATGATTATGTAATTCAGTCCACCTCTTATAAAACACAGAGGTATCTCCGATTTTCTCTCAGGAACGCAACTTAATCGAATAATAACATATTTTTACTATGGTATCAAATATATTATTTATTTTTAATATTTTTCTTGCATACTGATTTCCCATAAACATATGTTTCCAAAACCTTGGTGTTTATTACAGTTTACTTGGTTCTAACATATTTTACAAAACAATTGTCTATAATTGTCTTTACTTTCTTTATATCACATAAGTATTCCACGTAAGACTTTAACATTCTCTCTGCCATTTTATATTTATAAACACTCATTACTTCCATATTAAACTTTCTGATTATTCGTTTTAAAATATCTTCAAAAGTCATAGGCTTAGTTATTTCTTCATATACACTTTCAGCCATGCCGCCGTAATATTTAATATTATCCTCTATCAATGCCTCTATATCATACAATATTCCTTTATGAGTGATTATATAAGTATTTGAGTCAAGTTGATGCAAGGCTTTCTTACTTTCCAAATCATCCTTTAACACATATGCATAGGGGATTTTTATTCCCCTCATTGCTTCATGTGTAATCAATGCATCCGCCAGATAACAAACATCATCAGGAGTTGTAATGCATATTTGGTCAGAAGAGTGGCCGAACACATGAAATAGTTTAAAAACAACATCATCTAGAATTATGTTGTCTTGTTTTTCATCAATAATAATATCTGTTTCACAGATAGAATAATTATAATAACTCTTAATTAGTGACATGGGCTGGTCGTAAAAAAGTTTTAGGCTGGCAAATGATGTACAAATAAATGCTTCATCTTTGGTCATGGCAATCTTACAGTCGTATTTTTTCTTAAAATAAGCGTTGTTTCCTATGTGGTCAGGATGAGCATGGCTGCACAATATGGTTTTTATTCTTAAATTGTAAGCTTCAAGAACTTCTTCCAATCCGTCCAATTCTTTGTGATAGCCGGAATCCATCAGTATAATATCTTGCTTGTTAAGCTTATAAAAAGGTATGTAAATAGTACCTGTATCTATACAATAGGTGTTTCCTTTTACTTTAGCAATTTCCATTCTACTCTCCTTGAAATTCATCAGCTTGTAACATATTTTACTATAATTCAATAAAGTTTGTAAATCAATAGAAAATTCAAATGGCGCATATCCTGCGCCATTATTATTTGCTTATTGTTTTTATGTATTTATTTATATTCTTTAATTAATTTTTCAAATACAGGCAATGCTTTCTCGCATTTTTCAGTATCAACGCAATATGACAGTCTCAAGTGTGTGCTGGTTCCAAAGCCCGCTCCGGGTACAACCAGGACATCATGTGCTTTTGCTTTTTCAGAAAATTCTTGGGAATTTCCGTTTGGAGCCTCTATAAATAAGTAGAATGCTCCATCGGGCTTGGCAACATTGTAGCCCATTTCTGTCAAGCCATTATAGAGGATGTCTCTGTTTTTCTTATAAACTTCCAGGTCCGGCTCAACATCAATGCACTTTTCAATAACAAGCTGGAAAAGCGTAGGAGCACATACATATCCGAGAGCTCTTGCAGCTCCTCCCACAGCAGCTATTAGAGTTTCATTGTCCTCACATTTGTCATTTACTAAAATGTAGCCAATACGTTCACCGGGCATTGATAAGGATTTTGACCATGAATAGCATATAATTGTATTGTCATAATAATTAGGAATAAAAGGTACAGGCTCATCATTGAAAACTAATTCCCTGTAAGGTTCATCAGAAATCAAATAGATTGTTTGACCTGTCTCCTCCTGCATTTTCTTGAGATAATCTGACAATTCCTTTATTTCTTCCTTTGAATATACTACTCCTGAAGGATTGTTGGGTGTATTAATAAGCAGTGCTTTGGTATTTTTGTTTACAGCTTCTTTGATTCCTTCCAGATTAAGTTTCATGTCATTCCGGTTTGGAACTAAATTCATCCTTGCGCCTTGGCCTTCTATAAAGACTTTGTATTCAGGAAAGTAAGGAGCCAATACTATAATTTCATCCGAAGGGTCGGCTGCCAGTGCTTTAAAAGTAATGCATAATGATGCGGCAGCTCCGCAAGTGATAAACAAATCATTCGGGGAATAGGCTCTGTCAAACCTCTTGTTTAAATTTGAAGCAATTGCCTTTCTGCAGCTTGCATGGCCCTGTGATGTGCTGTATCCATGATATACCATGGGGTCATTATTCTTCACAATGTCAATGATGGCTTCTTGTACTTCCTTGGGAGCCGGTACACTTGGATTTCCTAGACTGAAGTCCAGGACGTTTTCCGGACCGACAAGCTCTGCTCTCTGCAAGCCATAAGCAAATAATTCTCTTATGACAGACCTTTGTGTACCTAATTTAATCATTTCTTGTGATAACATTTCTTCCTCCAATAATCTATAGTTTTTCGCTACTGTCATTATATTAACATACTTTATAAAAAAAGTAAACGTTATTAAATTTCAGTCTTTCAGTAAAAATATGGTTAAATTAATTGCATTTAATATAAGAGTTACTAAAAGAAGAACTGCTGACAAAAAAGAAGAAGTGTTTATTGTATCCATTAAGGCAGGCAAATCATCAATTTTTACTAAATAATTTTGATAGTAAAGCTGAAAGAATATAGATACAGCACAAAAACTAATGCTGGAAATCGATAGGACATACCACTTATCACATTTTTTATACTTAAGAATATTAATAACAGGTAATACCCAAGCAATTAAGCCAAATATTAAACTGCCTAAATTAAGAAAAATAATCATTGCTCTCCTCTCTAATACTTCCTTTTAATAATCAATGAAACCATTATCAATACTGCTCCGGTTATGAATAATGAAATATACATTAACATCTGAAAGGGACCTCCCCCAAAGCTGCTAAACGGGAAAGGTCCGTTGATTATCCATATGTATCTTTCATAGTCTCCATGTATGAACCAATACAGAATCATCGGGCTGATAACAGCAATAACACCAATGCTCATAATAAAATTTGATAAAATAATTAAAATTCTTTTCATGAAAACCGCCTGCTAAGACTAACTGTGGATTAAAACATCAAATCTATCAATTCTATACTCAAAGGTGAAAACATGAGTAGAGAAAATACTGTTTTTATTTATATTCCCATCTACTCATATTTTCTTCCAATAAACTCTTGTTTCTTTCAATTGATAGGTTGTAGCTTTGCCAGTTATTTCCCATCTGAGCATAATACACGCTCATTTCTTTCAGGTGATTAATTGTTTTAATTCTTGTCACATACTGAACATTGCTGTCAGTAAGACGCATTATCTGAGGCAGGGCGTCCGGTGACAAAGTCATTAAATAATCAATATCAATATCTTCTGCCTGGCCGCTTAAATACATGTCAACATTTCTTTTTGCAATCAGCTCATCAATTTTCACAAGGTTCAGTGTCAGATAAAATGCAAGAAAAACAGCAGCGTATACAGTTAATATATTAAAGTTGTGCCTTGCAATATATACTAATGTCGCCAGTAAACCTATCATTTCAAATACTAAGAATATATAAACCATAACTCTTAATCTTGTAAAACCGTAAGCACTGTCGTAAAGGGACATTCTGTAGTAAGAAGATATGAGTAATATCCCTGTTATCACACAAAGATAAACGAGCATAAGCTTAGTAAATAAAGCCCACTTATTTTTGTCTTCGTATATTTTGTCCTTTAACAGGTATGTAGTTAATAAAATTAAAGCAATATTTAAAACGCTTAAGAACACTAATTCAAAAAAACCTCGTCTTGCATATTCAGAATAATTAAGGCCATTAGGAAGTGCTCCTCCGGAAAATAAATACTTAAACTGTATTATGATGAAAATTGTATATACAATTAGGATTGAGACTAACAATATATTAAAAACAATTACATCGCCTTTTATATTAGCCCTGTATGTTTTTTCATTAATTATATTAAAAATCTTTTCATCCTTTATAAGAACGGAATATAGATGACCAAATAAATACAATCCTGCAAAGGCTCCAATTACTATTTTATATATACTAATGAATTCAAAAAGCTTTTTGAGCCAATTATTAAATATGATAAAACTGTTGTTAAAAACCATGTCTGCATTGGACAACATCATTACAAGAAATATTACCGAAGGAAGGGATATGGCAATTCCTAAAGCTATTCTTACCGTAAGAATGTTCTTATCTTTATTTTTTGACCTTTCACCTATCCACTTGAAGGGAATTATAAAATTAATAATAGGTACGAAAAGATTCACTATAGTTTTTAAAATACTGTATATGCTTAATTTCAGCATATTCAGCCTATTGCCTAAAAGCAGAAACATCAGACTGTACAGAAACACTATAACCAGGAAATTTACAGGCATAAACATATAATTTGCACTTATGAAATTATTTAAGGATATTATGAAAATAGGAATCAGTATTAATAATCCTTTGATGTTGGTTGTTTCCTCCATATTTTTTAAAATATAAAATAAAACAACCCCTTGTATTACAAAGAATATGGGAACACTTATTCTCGGATTATCTGTGAGTATCAAGTATATAAAAGTTAAAGCAGAAATAATTCCGTAAAGTGATAATTTTGTTTTAATTTTACTGTCCATTCTCTTCCTCCACATATTCTATAATATCCCCGGGCTGACAATCAAGGGCTCTGCAAATTTCATCCAGGGTTGAAAGGCGGATTGCTTTTGCCTTGTTGTTTTTAAGTATTGAAAGATTGGCAGGAGTTATATTTATTTTTTCAGCCAGTTCCATAAGACCGATTTTTCTTTTAGCCATCATAACATCAAGCTGTATAATTATAGCCATCTAATCCCTCCTAAACCGTTAAATCATTCTCGTCTTTATAATAAATTGACTGCTTGAACAAATCCTTCAGAGTTAAGCATAACAAACATGCAACAACAAATATGATTATTATGATAATTGTTGAAATTGTAGGCATAACTATCATTTTAACAAAATATATAAATGCAATCACCAAACATGCAACAGCAATTTTTCTTAAAGATGACACATTTGCGTGTATAAATGGATTGCCTTGCAGCAAGGTCTTAAAAATAACCTTAAGCTGCCATAAAATATAAACGCATGATATGCCGGAAGCCATTAGAATTGCTTTTACAAAAAGTGCACCTTCTTCAACTATCCCAAAATAGCGAAACAGCCAGGATGATGAAAAAGGCACCAAGATACAGCAAATAATTGCCACTATAAACAAAATATCGATGGAAATTTTAGTCATATAATGTACAATGCTCTTCTGATACATAAAATCCTCCTGAATGTAATTGTAACTTAATTATAGCAGATATTTTTCGCATGTCAATATATTTTTATTGTTTCTCGATAATTTATTATTGTATTTTGTTAATCCTGTTCTTATTTTATGTGTTTGCTAATTCGTCTTTGATAGATGTTTAAAAAGATTTGCAGTAAATAAAAGTTTAAAAATCGGTATATAAAAATATCAGCGCCGATACTGTACATGGCGCTGAATTTAAATAGCTTTATATATATTTTGATTATATGTGTTACATAAGTTTTTCAAAAGATGCCGCGTGAGCTTTTTCTTCATCGATTATAAGAGACATGGTATTTTTTACTTCTTCGTCGGTTAATCCTTCATACATAACCGTATAAACATCAATTGTTCGAATTTCTGTATCATAAGCATTTTTAGCCGCTGTCTTTATGTCAAGGAATGCATCATCAAAATCCTCATCTTTTTTGAAAACCTGATTTTCAATCAGTGATCTTAAGTAGCCTGAAACCTCATCGCCGTAGAGGTATTCTGCTGAATCTTCATCTTTAGCTTCCAATTCCCTATACATCTTTGCAAATTTCTCTTTGTGTGATAATTCCTGATCAGCACATGTTAATAAAAATTCCTTTAATTGACCTGTCGTATTATCCGCTCCATTCTTGTAGAACATATATCCTTCATCTTCCATCAATATTGCGATTTTTAACATTTCAATACCGCTAAAACTATTTGTCATAAATTTATCCTCCTATTATTTATGTCCGTTAATGAAATTATACTAGCAACTTATTCATTTTTCAACCAATATTAAAACAATAATTTTTTTATTTTACAAAAGAAATGTATTCGGATGTTGATTAAGTCTTGCTTCTTTTAATGTACCGGTTTGAATAAAATCAGCTTTTACAAGAAACTCAGCTGCTGGTTTTTATCAAGAATTTTTTTAATGAATGTTTTTCTGTGTATTTCAGAAGGTCCGTATTCAAGTAAGGCTTCAATATGTTCTTTTGTCCCGTAGCCTTTATTTTTGTCAAACTTGTATTCGGGATACATCTTATGTAAGCAGTCCATTTGACGGTCCCGGGTTACTTTGGCAATTATTGACGCTGCAGCAATTCCGTGGCAATTTGCATCTCCGTGTATTATGCTTGACTGGGGTATGGTAATGTTGAGTTTTTCAGCATCTATAATGACATAGTCAGGTACTATTTTGTTTCCTTCCTTGTCTTTTAAATTTTCAATGGCTTGTACCATGGCAAGCTTTGTTGCATTTTTAATATTGTGCTCATCAATATCAAGGCAGTCTAATTCTCCTATTCCGTATGCCAAGGCTGATTCCAATATAATATCATACAGGGTTTCCCTTTTTTTTGCAGTCAGTTTTTTTGAATCGTTGACACCGTCTATCAGCAAACCTTTAGGCATAATAATAGCACAGGTTACAACACTGCCTGCCAGGCAGCCTCTCCCCACTTCGTCAATGCATGCTATGTAATTGTATCCCTTGTCCCAAAGCTCCTGTTCGATTTTTAGCATTTTTACTCCTTTGGCTTCTAGCAGTCTCAATAGGGTTAGGGCATCTCCAGGGTTATCCTTCCTAATTTGCCGGCCCTGAAGTCGTTAAACAGAAGGTTTGCCGCTCTCAGGTAGTCTATTTGAGTTTTATTTATTAAAAAGCCCTTTTTATAAGCTATATTGTCTAAAATATCTAAAGGCTTCTCCCCTGCCTCTACT
>Ga0208458_1000513_pt1 | contig 40343 bp, 28 predicted proteins | sample AD_UKC085_MetaG_FD_184432 | JGI IMG/M metagenome (GOLD analysis project Ga0208458, IMG submission 184432) | Active sludge microbial communities of municipal wastewater-treating anaerobic digesters from USA - AD_UKC085_MetaG (SPAdes) (version 2) | ecosystem: Engineered > Bioreactor > Anaerobic >... | reverse complement strand
GCCAGATAGATTCATAGCGGAACGGCAGAGGGGCGGCTCAGGCCGCCCCTCTTTTTATGCAGGACAATCCGTGTCCGAAAGACACGTCCCGGCAGGCATCCCTTTCCGACCGGCACCCCTCCGGAGACCGCTGCAAAACCTTCCCTGCTTCCGGACCGAGAACCTGCCTCTGCCGCTCAAACCCCGTTCTCGAAGGCGATCTCGGTGAACCTTCCTGAGAACTCGTATCCTATCCGCTGGTAAATACTGTTGGAGACGGGATTCGCGATGTCCGCGAAGAGGGTGCAGTAGCTCAGGCCCGAATCGAGCTGCCGTTTCGTGAGAGCAGCCACGACGCTGGAGGCATACCCCCTGCCCCTCAGGGCCGGCGGAGTGTAGACCAGATAGACGACGGCCCCCCGCTCCGTAGTTCTGTTCGAAGAAGCCATCGAAACCTTCTCGCCGTCAATGACCCAGAAGAAGACTTCGCCCGATGCCAGCAGGCGCTCCGCCGCCTCGCGCGTGAAATGAGGCTGGAGTTCACCATAGCAGTCGATGCTGAATGCCTTCTCCCATTCCCAGAAGAAGTCCGCATCAGAGGAAGTCGCCTGTACCAGCGCCCCTGGACCGGGCGCAAGCCTGACCTCGACCAGTATGTAGGCCCCGAGCTGCATCCTGATCACCGGCACTGTCTCCATCAGGTCGCACCAGACCGCCGAGAAGCTCCTGGCCGGTTCGAACGGACCGAACACCCCGGGAAGATCCACTCCCGCAGAAATGAGCGCGTCCCGCAGCATAAGGCAATCGACATGGCCCCACCTGGGGCCGGACAGAAGCACGATGTTGCGGCCCGGCATCCTGACCGCCGCACCCGTAATGACCCGACCCTCCCGGGCAAGGTACAGGAAGGCCTTCTCGTCATGTGTGGGGGATTCCGACAGACGGCGGCAGATGGCCAGGGGCAGGCGGTTCATGGCCTCCTGCTCGAGATCCATGGGGCCGACGGCCTCGAGGAACCGCACGGGATCGTCGAATATTCGCCAGCCCGAACCGGTCATGCCGTTCTCGACTCATGCAGCTTCACTGCCTTGGACATGGAAATCACTTCCCGACCCCGAAGGTCATCGCTCAGAGACGGTGGAATGGCGTGTATGATACATAGAATATGACGGAAGGCGGGAGCGAGAGAAAGGCGATTTACTTCCACTCGTCCCTCTCCCGGCCCCCGCACAATGAACGAAGCCACTATGCGTTACTCGATCCAAGAATGCGGAGTCTATTCGCCTCATACCGGGGTGAAAGGTATAATTTGATCTTTATCGTTGGCGCGCTTCGAGATACCGATGCATCTCAAGGATCTCAAGCCAGACCTGGGCCGCTCAACCCAGCCCTGGCAGGGGTGGGCTTGACGGACAACGGCAGGGTATTGATCGTATTGTACTGTTTGGCTTGGGGGTGGATAATGAGAACCGTCATGCTCGCTTCTGCAGTCTTTGTTCTTTCCGCGATGCTCGCAGGTTGTACGAACCCTGCCGAAGGGCCGGGCTTCGATTCGAACCAACCCGATCGACTCGTTTCCGGCGACCAGGTCACCATTGCGGAAGTGACATTCGACGAGTGTGCCTGGAATCTCGCCCGTCTCTACGCTGCTCAGGCCATGTATTACGGCTCGCATAACTGTTATGCCCCGGACATCGAATCGCTTTATCAGTTGCTTGGCGACACCCTGACATGCCCGTGGACAAGAGAGTGGTACGAGGTCGCCTTCTGCGGGCCGGACAGCTTCTGGATCCCCTGCCCCAACTATCCCTTGCATCCCGGGGCGGGACCCGGGTACTACCCCCCCATGAAGGATCTTTACACGTGCAGGTCGCAGATGAGATCGATCGCATCGAGTGAAGCAATGTTTTATGGAAGGTTCAACCGGTATGGCACGATGCAGGAGATGCTCGACGCCGGACTAGGCCCTTACATGACATGTCCGGGTTGCGGTTACGACTACATCATCGAACTTGGGTACCAGACCTATACCCTCAACTGTCCCATGCCTCAGCATCCGAGCCACGGAAGCGTCGTCGACGGGATGTTCAGCTGGGAGTAGAAGTACCGACTCGATCATCGGGCTGATGATCCCGAAAGGGCGAATGTGTAGTTTTATCCGTGGCACCTGCGGTTTTGCCATTCCCGTTTTCATTGCATACTTGTATGGGGTCCATGGTGAAGTACTGTGCCGGGTAAGCCCGAAGGACAGTACCGGTCAGACCGCTGATTGAATCCTGGAACGGAACTGCCGCTTCATGAATCATCCGACATATCGCGCCGGAAGACCGGAAGGCCGCTTGAACGGGAGCGGGCAGGTTCCTGCCCTGTAGAAACCCGTACTCACTCGCATATCGGGTTGTCAAGCCGTCGAGGGGCTTCGGTGTAGCCAGGCCAGGCTACCCGCAAGATGAACCGTTCTTTTCAGTAATGCGAAGATCGTGTGGGGCTTCGGGTGACCTTACGGCTCTGCCGGCCAGAACGCCGGCCAGGATCAGCAGGCTTCCCACGGCCAGCTTCCAGAGTGACGGCCTCTCACCGAAGCACAGGATCGAGGCGAGGACCGAGAGCGGGATCTTCGCGTTGTTGAAGGCGGCGAGGACGCCCGGCTCGACCTTGGTGGCGCCCTGATTCCACAACATGAAGCAGATGCCGCTCGCTATCACGCCTAGATAGACGATCGAAGCGACCTGCAGGATCGACAGCGCATGGATCGAGCCTGTAGCGGGAACGGCTCCCGGCAGGGTTGCAATGAACCCTCCAAGGTACATCAGAGCCATCACCTCGATCGTCCTCGGTATCCGGAATGCGGAGTCGATCCGCCTGAAGGCCACCTGACCGGCAGCGAAGAAGACGTTGGAGAGCTGCACTAGGATCAGCCCGTCGACGAATCCCGGCGAGGCCGGCCTGTTCCACAGGAGGAGCGCCCCGCCGGCCACTGCGGCTGTCGATGCCGCGAGAATCGAAATACCTCCCCGACGGGACGAAAGCCACTCGAATGCCGCCACGAAAAGCGGCGTGGTCACGGTGAGCATCGCGACCTCCCAGGCCTCGAGGCTCTTGAATGATTCGATGTAGACGAGGTACATGAGGCCGAACTGGACCGCACCGGTGATCATGAGGAGCAATACCGCCCGGACGGACAGCCGCCCCGCCCGGAGGAAGGGCAGCATGACAAGGCATGCCAGCAGCATTCTGAGGCATGCGACCAGGGACGGGTCGAGACCGGACAGGGATGACCTGATGATCCCGAACGAGAAGGCCCAGACCAGCGAAACGGCTGTGAGTTCCGTGATGCCGGAGCAACCGCATGTCCTGCCGTTGTCGGGGTGAATCCGTGCAGTCATGCCCTGGTGTTCCATTCCATGCTGACCGTCATGGTGCAGCCGGGCGGATGATCCGTCGCGCCGAGGAGTACCTTCGGGCGTAGTTGGCCTGCGACAGCTCGGTGACGACGACTCCCACGCCCTGGTACGACGACGAGTGTATGAACCGCCCGTCGCCGAGATACATGCCTACATGCTTAGGCGCCTCGAAGATCAGGAGGTCGCCGGGTAGGAGTTCCTCCCGGGCGACGGAGACACCCATAGCTTCCATGGCGGTGACCGTCCTCGGAAGTTCGATTCCGTTGTCCGCGAACACGCGGCAGATGAACCCGCTGCAGTCGAATCCGTCGGGTCCGACGCCCCCGTAGACGTAGGGCGTGCCCACGCAGGACATGGCATCCGAGATGATGCTGTCGACCAGAATAGATACCGAATCGCCCCCCGCGTAGTCTGACGGTGAGTTGAACCCGCTGCCGGGGTCGAGCGTGAGCGCCGTCAGCGCCCCGGCCATGATCGCAACGGTCATCAGGATCCCAGACGTACTCTTCCTCCGTGCCCTCCAGACGGTGTAACCGCCCGGGGAAACCGAACCCGGTCCATAAAAAAAGCCCCCGTGGCTCTATACCACGGGGGCTCTATTTAGATCCGGCGACGTCCTACTCTCCCAGCCGGTCTCCCAACTAGTACCATCGGCGCTGGAGGGCTTAACTTCCGTGTTCGGAATGGGAACGGGTGTGGCCCCTCCGCCATGGTCACCGGAAACTCCGGCGCAGTTCTTTCACAACTATACAGGGCGGACAGTTCTCCACGGCTACCTGAGTATTAGTAATGAAGCCGCACGGCCGATTAGTACCGCTCGGCTGAACACATTACTGTGCTTACACCTGCGGCCTATCAAACTCGTAATCTCCGAGTGGCCTTGAGGACCTTTCGGTCGGGAAGCCTAGTTTTGGGGCCGGTTTCGCACTTAGATGCTTTCAGCGCTTATCCTGGTCCGCACGTAGCTACCCAGCGGTGCCCCTGGCGGGACAACTGGTACACTAGAGGTGCGTCCGTCTCGGTCCTCTCGTACTGAAGACAGATCCCCTCAAGCTTCCTACACCCGTGGAGGATAGAGACCGAACTGTCTCACGACGTTCTAAACCCAGCTCGCGTAACGCTTTAATCGGCGAACAGCCGAACCCTTGGGACCTTGTTCAGCCCCAGGATGCATTGAGCCGACATCGAGGTGCCAAACCGCCACGTCGATGTGAACTCTCGGTGGCGATCAGCCTGTTATCCCCGGGGTACCTTTTATCCGTTGAGCCACGGCCCTTCCACTCGGGACCGCAGGATCACTAAGCCCTACTTTCGTACCTGCTCGACCTGTCCGTCTCGCAGTCAAGCTCCCTTGTGCCTTTGCACTCGACGCGCGATTACCGACCGCGCTGAGGGAACCTTTGGGCGCCTCCGTTACTTTTTGGGAGGCGACCACCCCAGTCAAACTGCCCACCAGACACTGTCCACGATCCGGATCACGGACCCGTGTTAGAGTTCCAACGAAACGAGGACGGTATTTCAACGTTGACTCCACCTGATCTGGCGACCAGGCTTCAAAGTCTCCCGCCTATCCTACACACGCCACGGCGGAACCCAATATCAAGCTGCAGTAAAGGTCCACGGGGTCTTTCTGTCCTTCCACGGGAAAACGGTATCTTCACCGCTACTGCAATTTCGCCGAGCCCCGGGTTGAGACAGTGCCCAAATCGTTACACCATTCGTGCGGGTCGGAACTTACCCGACAAGGAATTTCGCTACCTTAGGACCGTTATAGTTACGGCCGCCGTTTACTGGGGCTTCGGTTCAAAGCTTCGAATACACGGTTAGGCGTATTCTGACCTCTCCCCTTAACGCTCCAGCACCGGGCAGGTGTCAGTCCCTATACGTCGTCTTACGACTTGGCAGAGACGTGTGTTTTTAGTAAACAGTCGCCCAGGCCATTTCTCTGCGGCCCAGCCCGGCTCAGGTTGTACACCGTCACCAGACCGGGCGTCCCTTATCCCTAAGTTACGGGACCATTTTGCCTAGTTCCTTAACCCGGGTTAGCTCGAACACCTGAGGATCCTCTCCTCGCCTACCTGTGTCGGTTTGCGGTACGGACATTATGTGTACTCGCTTAGAGGTTTTTCTCGGCGGCATGGACACGACCACTTTGCGAGCCGAAGCTCTCGTCACACCCCTCGGAGTTGGAGCGGTGGATTTGCCTGCCGCTCCCTCCTACAGGTGCAAACCGGGACATCCATCACCCGGATGGCCCTACCTTCCGCGTCACCCCATCGCTCGAACGCACACACAATGGTGCAGGAATATTCACCTGCTTCCCATCGCTTACGCCTTTCGGCCTGTGCTTAGGACCCGACTTACCCTGGGAGGATCAGCCTTGCCCAGGAAACCTTAGGCTTTCGGTGTGCAGGTTTCTCACCTGCATTATCGCTACTCATGCCGGGATGATCACTTCCGTACACTCCAGCATCCCTCACAGGACACCTTCAGCGCATACGGAACGCTCCTCTACCACTGTCGCTCAAGGCGACAGTCCGCGGCTTCGGTGATACGTTTGAGCCCCGATTATTATCGGCGCAGAATCGCATTGACTGGTGAGCTGTTACGCACTCTTTAAATGAATGGCTGCTTCTAAGCCAACATCCCAGTTGTCTAAGCAACTCCACTTCCTTAGATACACTTAACGTATGCTTGGGGACCTTAGCCGGCGGTCTGGGTTGTTTCCCTCTCGGCCGTGGAGCTTAGCCCCCGCGGCCTGACTGCCGTAGACCATGTTCCGGCATTCGGAGTTTGGTTGGGGTCAGTAAGCTTGTAGGCCCCTTAACCCATCCAGTGCTCTACCTCCGGAACACTGCATCGACGCTAGCCCTAGAGCTATTTCGAGGAGAACCAGCTATCTCCAGGTTTGTTTGGCCTTTCACCCCTATCCACAGCTCATCCCCTAACTTTTCAACGTTAGTGGGTTCGGCCCTCCGCTTGGTTTTACCCAAGTTTCAGCCTGGCCATGGATAGATCACCTGGCTTCGGGTCTGCCGTACGCAACTGAATCGCCCTGTTCAGACTCGGTTTCCCTGCGGCTCCGGCCTCCCGGCCTTAACCTCGCTACGTACGAGCAACTCCCCGGCTCATTATGCAAAAGGCACGCCGTCACAGAACAAGTCTGCTCCGACTGCTTGTAGGCACACGGTTTCAGGTACTATTTCACTCCCCGCCAGGGGTGCTTTTCACCTTTCCCTCACGGTACTAGTTCACTATCGGTCACAGGCGAGTGTTTAGTCTTAGGCGGTGGTCCGCCCGGATTCACACAGGATTTCACGTGCCCCGTGCTACTTGGGAGAGTGTCCCAGATCCAGAGCATGCTTTCGCGTACGGGCCTTTCACCCTCTTTGGAGCAACTTTCCAGAAGCTTCTGCTAGCATGCTTTTCGATCCGAGGTGACGCATCCTCCGGACACTTCCCTCTACCCCGGCGGTGCAACGCTTGCGCAGCTATCACGCACCGCTCGGTTTAGACTCTTCCCGTTTCGATCGCCTCTACTCAGGGAATCGCTTTCGCTTTCTCTTCCTCCGGGTACTAAGATGTTTCAGTTCCCCGGGTTAGCCTCTCCAAACCTATGTGTTCAGTAAGGAGATACCTGGTCTTTTATTCCAGGTGGGTTTTCCCATTCGGAGATCTCCGGGTCAAAGGTTGCTTGCACCTCACCGGAGCTTATCGCAGCTTACCACGTCCTTCATCGCCTGCCTGTGCCAAGGCATCCACCGTATGCCCTTGGTAGCTTCATTACAAATCCTCAGGTACTAGTGAAGAATCGTTCGCCCTGTATAGATGTCAAAGAACTGCGCGATCACCTCGCTCTTCTGGTGGAGATGGCCGGGCTCGAACCGGCGACCTACGGCTTGCAAAGCCGTCGCTCTGCCAACTGAGCTACACCCCCTTTTACCGGTAGCCTTCAGACCCTGGTGGGCCTGACTAGACTCGAACTAGTGACCTCGCGCTTATCAGGCGCGCGCTCTAACCACCTGAGCTACAGGCCCGCACAGGGCGGGAGGTCACTAAGCCCCCCGGCAAAAGTATGAATCGAGAGAAGACAGACACCACTCGCACACTGTGCTCAACCTGGAGTGCCGGACGACCTCTCGGCCATCCGGTTACACACCTTAGAAAGGAGGTGATCCAGCCACACCTTCCGGTACGGCTACCTTGTTACGACTTAGCCCCAGTCATCGGCTTCACTTTCGGCGCCTCCCCCCTTGCGGTTAGGCCAGCGACTTCGAGTGCTGCCGATTCCCATGGCTTGACGGGCGGTGTGTACAAGGCCCGGGAACGTATTCACCGCGGCATTCTGATCCGCGATTACTAGCGATTCCGGCTTCATGGAGTCGAGTTGCAGACTCCAATCCGTACTGAGGCCGGCTTTGAGGATTTGCTCCACCTCGCGGTATTGCAACCCGCTGTACCGACCATTGTAGCACGTGTGTAGCCCGGGATGTAAGGGCCATGATGACTTGACATCATCCCCACCTTCCTCCGGTTTATCACCGGCAGTCCCGATAGAGTCCCCGGCATGACCCGTTGGTAACTATCGGCGAGGGTTGCGCTCGTTGCGGGACTTAACCCAACATCTCACGACACGAGCTGACGACAGCCATGCAGCACCTGTGTGGACACACCCTACTTTCATAGGGCTGACCTCGCCTTGCGGCGAGGCTCCCATGTCAAACCCCGGTAAGGTTCTTCGCGTTGCATCGAATTAAACCACATGCTCCACCGCTTGTGCGGGCCCCCGTCAATTCCTTTGAGTTTCAGCCTTGCGACCGTACTCCCCAGGCGGGGCACTTAACGCGTTAGCTACGGCACTGAAGGGGTTGAGACCTCCAATACCTAGTGCCCAAAGTTTACAGCGTGGACTACCGGGGTATCTAATCCCGTTCGCTCCCCACGCTTTCGCGCCTCAGCGTCAGTGCTGGGCCAGTGTGCCGCCTTCGCCACCGGTGTTCTTCCTGATATCTACGCATTCCACCGCTACACCAGGAATTCCGCACACCTCTCCCGCACTCAAGCAAGGCAGTTTCGAACGCAGTTCCACGGTTGAGCCGTGGGATTTCACATTCGACTTGCCAAGCCGCCTACACGCCCTTTACGCCCAATGATTCCGGACAACGCTTGCTCCCCCCGTATTACCGCGGCTGCTGGCACGGAGTTGGCCGGAGCTTTCTCTGGGGGTAACGTCAGGCAATGGACATATTGCTTCCACTGCTTTTCTTTCCCCCTAACAGAGGTTTACAACCCAAAGGGCCTTCATCCCTCACGCGGCGTCGCTCCCTCAGGCTTTCGCCCATTGGGGAAGATTCTCGACTGCTGCCTCCCGAAGGAGTCTGGGCCGTATCTCAATCCCAGTGTGGCCGGACACCCTCTCAGGCCGGCTACCCATCGTCGCCTTGGTGGGCCTTTACCCCGCCAACAAGCTAATGGGACGCGGGCCAATCTCCAGGCGGCAGGCCCGAAGGTCCCCACCTTTGATCAATCTGCCATGGGCAGTCTGACCGTATGCGGTATTAGCCCAGGTTTCCCTGAGTTATCCCCCACCCGGAGGTATGTTACCCACGTGTTACTCACCCGTTCGCCACTCTCAAGGGACACAATTGCTTGAATCCCCATCCCGTTCGACTTGCATGCCTTATCCACGCCGCCAGCGTTCGTCCTGAGCCAGGATCAAACTCTCCGCAAAAGAAAAGTTTTGATTCCTGACGGAATCTAATTTCCGGTACCTGAAGCTCATGCTTCGGGTCCCGCACAGTGCGTTTGCAGTATCTGTCTTCTCTGCGATTTCAAAGATCGGTCGCCAACCGGCGAAAGGTAACTCTAGACAAATGATCCCTGGGTGTCAAGCCCCGACTAGGGAGCTTCAGCGTCCCGAAGGGGTGCCCGGTGTGACCCGAGCGGGGGGGTATATGCACCCTCCAAAAACGGGTGTCAACAACCCCGCGCAAGCTTCCTTTCCTCAACGGATTGGCCCTTCACCCGCATGGGACTTCCCCCCGGGGCGGCACTGAGGGTATCTTGCGCGACGAGGAGGAAAGATGGAGATAACGCCTGTCCTGCTCCGGTCGGTCATCAGCGACGGTTCCGTCGTCTCGGTTTCCTCCGATCCGGGCTTCTCCGCCCCTCCGTTCTCCATTCCGGCGCTCAGGGATCTCGCGAAGAGGATTCCGCAGAACGGTCGCTATTCGATCCTGCAGATCGCGGCCGACCCCGGCCTCGTCACGGTCGCCGCACGGGTCCAGGCGGAGGAGTTCTTCTTTTACCTTCTTACAGGAGAGGGAGCGGAACGGCTGGCGTCCATCCCGGCATTCTGCCTCTCCAGGGGAGACAGCCTGCCTCTGGCCACGCCCGCCGCTGTCGCTCTGCTCGGGTACACCCCATGGGAACTTTCGGGGAGCGATTTCCTCAAGAGCTTCACCGGCTCGCCCACTGGTCAGTCGAGCCTCGTAACGGTACTCGACCGCTGGGGGAGGCGCCACGAACTCATCAACATGCCCGTCAGGCAGGCCGACGGATCGATATGGATGACAGTCACCCCTCTGCCCGAATCCCTCGCTACCGGATGGGAGACGATCCTGACGGGGCTGGAATCCAGGGCTCCAGCAAGCGCGGCCCTCGAACTCGACTCCACCCTCGAGGCCTTCGGGGCGACAGGGGGAGCCGTCTTCGAGAAGCAGGGCGACTCCTATGCGATGCTGGCATCCAGGAACAGCCCGGTGACGGAGGACGACTTCGCGCCCGGCGGGCTCCTGTCGAACGCAGGCGTCGAAACCTCGGAATGGATCGACTCCGGGGAGAACGACGCAAGCGGACATGTCTTCATCAAGTCCTTCGGCAGGTCCGGCATGTTCATGGGTGTCTTCTGCGGCGCTCCAAGCCCGCTTGCACTCGAACACAAGGCTTCCGTGATCCTCCCGATCCTGGCGATGCGCCTGGAGCTTGCATCGGCGACGCGGGCCAGGGTGGAGCTGGAGAGCAGGAAGTCGGTACTCGAATCCATCGAGAAGCTCCTCCACGACCGTGGAGTGTCCTCCTGGCAGGATCTCCCGGGAGTTCTGGACGACATAGCGGCGCAGACCGGTGCGTCACGCATCGAGGTGACCACATCCCAGGCCGGTCAGACCGCCGGAATGTCCACGGCCGCCCATTCCGACGCCTTACCGGATGCAGCCACCCTCGACGTGAAGATGCTCGGGGGCAGGCTTCTGAGGATCAGGTACGACTCTCAGCGGCACGCGGACACAGGCATGGCGAAGGCGGTGGCGAGGCTCTTCGAACGCTTCTGTCGGCGGGATCAGGCCGCGCCGGTCAGGGAACCCGCCTCCGCGGCCTGGAAGACTGCGTACATGGAGGGATTCAAGGTTCTGTGGCAGCCCGAGGGCTCTTCGCTCCAGTCGTGCTTCTCCTTCTACGGCAGGGAGGCGCCCTGCGAAGGATGCCCCGTCCTCCGCAGCTTCAAGGGAGAAAAGGAGCAGGCTTCCGCGCACTTCCGCGACGGCTGGATCGAGGAGATGCAGCAGTACGGACAGGGTCACTCGATCAGGTGGACGAGGTGGATACCCGACCCGTCGGAGCCGGGCTCCGAGAGGATGCCCGGAGGAACGGCCATCTACGACAGGTCCGGCACGGTGCTCTCCTGGAACGCCTGGATGGATACGGTCGCCGGAGTCGCTTCCGCAACCGTCCGTGGACAGGCGGCGGCGAGGCATCTGGACAGGATCGCAGGTCCTAGGATCGTGCGCCAGCTCGAGCTGGCCATGGCGGACGTGTTCCTGCCCGACAGCATCGAGGTGGCGCTTGCCGGCGGGAGACGCTGTTTCAGCAAGATGTCGCCCGGCCCCGGGAAGGGGCAGATCTTCCACCTGATGCTGGATGAGAGATCGGCCGGGATCGAGGAGATCCAGATTCTTTCCGGACCGGGTTCGTCCGGCGCGGAGGGCGAGCCTTCCTCGTTCCGCTCCGCTCTCGCGTCGGTGTGCGAGATATACGGATGGGAGTTCCTCCCCACCGAGGAGGCTTCCTCGGGCTCTACAGAAGTATGGCTGTCGTCACAGGCCCTCTCCGAGTATCTGCTGGATCTGTTGAGGCAGATGGCTCCGATGATGCCCGACAGAAAGGCATCCCTGAGAATCGCGGAGGTGCCCGAGGGCAGGATGCTCTCCGGCAGAACCATCTTCCCCGCCCTGTACGGCATCGCCGGCTTCCGGACCTATCCGGTGATCCTGCCGGGCCAGAGCGCCCTGCTCGCCTCGATGGAGAGAGACATCGCAGGGCTCGGAGGATGGATGGCGAAAACCTCGGAGAACGGCATCGACGAGGTCATGGTGGCCTTCCCCATAACGGGCAGGGATCTGGGCGAGAGAAGGCAGGTGACCGTCTATTCGACGGACGACTGGTTCACGGCCGAGATCGAGGCGGTCATGCAGGGGCTCTCGGAACCCTTCTGCCTGGCTTCGAACCTCCCCGACCTTTCGGAGATGCAGCTCGCCAGCAGGGCGCTGGTGATCAGACCCAGACCGGGCGAGCACGGGATCGTCTCCTGTCTCGCCGCCAGGGTTCCCGGCCAGTCGATCATCCTGGCGTCCGGAGTGAAACCCAGGATACCTCTAACGGTCAGCTCGGTGATGCACCTCCAGGTCCCTGCCTCCAGGGACGAGATGCTCGCCGCGCTTCGGAGGATGATACTTGTCTGAACTTCTTCTGCTCGTTCTTCTGGCGCGTCCCGCGTCCCCGGAGGAGTTCCTTCAGTCCCTCGCGGACAGCTCCTCGGGGACGGCAGGAGCCCGCTACTGGGTGTCGACCGCCTCGATCACGACGGATGCAGCGGCCTTCTCCACAGACAGCATGGAGACCTTCCTGAGAACTGTTTCCTCGATCGAGGTCGACCCCGGGCCGCCGCATCTCCTGGAGACCGACGAGGAGCAGGGCACCTATCTGGTGGACTTCCCGGAGGCCAGATGGAGCTGGCTCGACGAACGGGGCAGGGTGATCCGGGCCCGGGGCGGAACCAGGGTCCGAATGTCCGGAGGCTCCTACTACTGGGTCGAGCTGCCGCTGTTCGAGGGTGGCGTGTACGTGAGCGTCAGGCACCGGCTCCTCGCCGCCTTCCTCGGGACCGCGGCGCTGCTGGGCATGGCCGTGCTCGTGCTGTGGTGGGTGAGGCGAAAGTACATGGCGGGCTGACCGCCGGATGAGGTTCTAGAAACCTTCCCACTCCGACGAGAAGTCGAGTATCTGGAAGGGCGCCTCCTGCATGGTGGTTTCGAGAGCCATGGCCCTGTCGATGAAGTCGTCCAGCTCGCGCTGGAGAAGGACGAGACGGGCCATCAGAGCCTGGTAGGCCTCATAGTCGGCGTCGCTCACGACCGGGAGATGGTCGGACTCCGCGAACTCGCCGTTCATGTCACGAAGGACGGCGGCAAAAGCCATCGCCAGCTCGCCTGATTCCTTGAAACCCTTCATTTCGAACCGCCGCTCCTGGAGTTGTTTTTCCTGAATCGGGGAACATTGCGGTAATTGCATTCCTCGTCAACGAACAGGGTCCCCTCCACGGTCAGATCACCTGCAATCCAGTCCAGGGCAAGGTTCACCGCCTTCTCCATCTGCCATGAGTTCTGGAGTTCGGGTTTCTCCCAGTGGGGATGCCCCGCTCCGGACAGAGCCATGAAGAGCCCCCTGGCGGACGAGTCGGCGAGAGCCGAGCCCATCTCCGGAGGGCATACGGAATCCCTGGTGCCGCTGATGAAGACCAGCGGCGTGAGCCGGGTCGTCGCTCTCGCGTAGTCCGCCGGCCTGAAGTCCTCCAGCCCCCTCCTGGCCTCTCCCGGGAGAAGGGCCTTCAGCACCCCGGTCCTGAAAGGGCCCAGCTTCTGCTTCGCCGCGGCGAAGAAATCCGTATAGCAGGCGTGGGCCAGCACGCCGCCCAGCGGGGACGGAGAGTGGATGCAGGCGGCCTTGAGAGCGACGGCGGCCCCCATCGACGATCCGTACAGGAGTATGTCGCCCGGGGAGTAGCCGTATTCCTCCGCGGCGCAGACCGCAGCCGAAACGTCCAGCGCCTCTCCCGGCCCCCCGGTGGTGCGCCGGCAGGGGTGATCGTCGTGCCCCCGGACCGGAACGAGGATCGCCGAGAAACCCCTGCTGCCGAAGAGCCCGGCCAGCGCTTCCATCCGGGCCAGGTCTCCGTGCAGCCCGTGAACCAGAACGACTACCCTTCCGCCCCTCCGGAGATGGGGCGCGGAAAAGCTCCATCCGTCGATCGTTCTGCACCGGAGATTCTCCCATGGTGCGCCCGGATCGGAACAGGTGCGGGCGGGCCTCTTCCTGAAGCGCGAGGTATAGGCCGGCAGCCCCGACACCGAGTAGTTCCTGCGGAAATCCTCCCATGCGGTCACCGGATCGAACACGTCCCGTCCTTCCTCTTCCGCCCTGCGGGATTCTTCCAGATTATGACCGTTATCCCGGCGGGCGGGGAGCCCGCGTCGTCGAAGCGCCCGTGCAGGCGGAGGTTCTCCAAATAGTGAGGACGCCGAATCCGCCACTCGCCGGCGTTTTGCAAGCGTATCCGAATCTGGCGCCATTCCCCGAAGGAAGATATAGTCGCCCCGTTCACTCGATCAGGCCCTCTTTCAGTTAGGATCCGACCTCATGCTCGAGAAACCCCGCATCTCCTTCTTCTGCCCGGCGTACAACGACGAGGGCAACATCGCCAAAACCGTCTCCAACGCTGTCGCAGCCCTGGAGAGGCTGACCTCGGGCTTCGACGTAACGATCGTGGAGGACGGATCGCCCGACCGGACCGCGGAGGTGGCCGACGAGCTGGCCGCCGGAGATCCGAGGATAAAAGTCATACACCACGAGAGGAACCGCGGATACGGCGGTGCACTCAGAACCGGGTTCGGGGAGGCGCGCGCCTTCGACCTGGTGGCCTATACCGACGGCGACGGCCAGTACGATTTCGGGGAGCTCGAGGAACTTCTGAAGGCGGCGGACGGAACCAACGTGGTCGCGGGGTACAGGCTGAACAGGGCCGACAGCGTCACCCGCAGGATTCAGACGATGGTCTACGGAACCATCCTGAAGATGCTGTTCGGTTTGTCGGTGAGGGACGTCAACTGCAGCATGAAGCTCTATCCCCGTGCAGCGCTGGACAGGATATCCATCGAGTCGGACAGTGCTTTCATCGATGCGGAGATCCTCATCAAGCTCTCCAGACTCGGGGTGAGGATCGACCAGGTCGGCGTCCATCACTACCCGAGGCTCACCGGCAAGGCGTCAGGCGCCCGCTGGCAGGTTGTGAGAGCGACGATCTCAGACATGATGAGGATGAAGAGGACTCTGCGATCGGAGAGCCGGCGGTGAAGGCCGTTGTCTTCGGCGCCGGCGGAATGCTGGGTGCGGGCCTGTGCGACGAGTGGGAGGGCAGGGTCGGCCTGATCCCCCTCGACCACGGGCAGTGCGACGTGTGCGATAGAACAAGGGTCAGAGAGGTTCTTGGCTCGGAGAAGCCCGACATCGCAGTGCTGCTCGCAGGAGCTACCAACGTCGACAGGTGCGAGACCGACCCCCTCTACGCATTCAGGGCCAACTCGCTTGGCCCCAGCGTGGTCTCCCAGGTCAGCCGTTCGCTGGGTGTCCCGGTCCTCTTCGTCTCGACGATAGCGGTGTTCGACGGGGACAAGACCTCACCGTACACCGAGTTCGACGACCCTTCCCCGCGCAGCGTCTACGGGAGGTCGAAACTTCAGGGGGAAAACGCCGTCAGGTCGTTCTCGCCCGACCACTGGATCGTGAGGACCGGCTGGCTCTTCGGCGGCGGCGAGAAGGACAGCAAGTTCGTTCCGAGCCTCCTGCGGAAGGCCCGTGAGGGAGGCGTGATCCGCGTGGTGAGGGACTGCGTGGGATCCCCGACCTACACCCGGGATCTGGCCGCAGCGGTCCTGAAGCTCGTCGACACCAGCCCTTTCGGTCTGTACCACGTCGTCGGAGGAGGCCCCGCCGCCAGCAGGTTCGAGCTGGCGAGGGAGGTTCTCGAAGCCGCGGGCTACGATCCGGAGGATGCCGTTCCCTGTCAGTCGTCCGAGTACCCCCTTCCGGCGCCCCGGCCCCGGATGGAGGCGGCCGAGTCGCTGGCGCTCAGGCTGCTCGACGTCGATCTCGGAATGCCGCTCTGGAGGGACAGCCTCAAGTCCTATGTGCGGACCTGCCTGCATTCGCTCCTTCGCTGATGCCTGAAGAACTTCGTTCGAGGAGCCTCCTTTCGTTCCTCCGGAGTCTGCCTCTATGGCTGGGGCCCCTGGTCGCGGCGGCGGCCGTCAGGCTTTGGGGCCTCGGCTCGAGGAGCCTCTGGGTCGACGAGGCCTTCGCGGCGGGGCTCGTCGACAGATCCTTCGGTGAAATCGTGTCGATGTCCCTGGCGGGCTCGCCGCACCCTCCCCTCGCCTTCTTCTTCATCAAGCTCTCCTCGGTGCTGTTCGGCGGCACGGAGGCGGGCCTGCGGGCTCTGCCCCTCGCCTTCTCGGTTCTCACGATACTGCCGTTGTTCTCGCTGGTCTCCAGATGGGTGGGACGCAGGGGAGCCTTCTGGGCCGCCACGGCCTGGGCGCTGGCCCCGTTCGCCGTATCGCTGGGGCAGGAGGCCTGGCTCTACTCCCAGATGGCCTTCCTGACCTTCCTGCTCATGGACCTCTGCGACAGGGCATGGAGGGGAAACCGGAGAGCGCTAGTGTTCGCCGTCCTGACGGCCGCTGCCGGCATGGCCACGAACGCGCTCTTCGCCGTATCGGTCATCCTTGCCTGGCTTCTCAGGCTGCCAGCAGCGGGCTTCAGGAGGCCTGCGGCGCCTCTCCTCGCACTGTTCGCGGTCGTGCTGCTGACTCTTCCCGTGACTCTCAGGACGGCGGAACAGGCCTCTCTGAGGCGGCAGAGGCTGGAAGCCGCCGGCTTTTTCCAGGAAACCCCGAGCAGGATTGTCGTCGGCAGCCTGGAGGTCTTCTCATCCCTCATCCCCGACGGGCTCTCGCCGCCTGTCTCCAGAGCCTCCCTGGTCAGGCCCCGCAATGCCGCCTTCGTGGCGGGTTTCCTGCTCCTCCAACTGGCGGGCGTGGCCGCTCTCCTCGCCGACAGGAGGATCGCCCCGAGATACAGGGCATGGGCGGTCGCCGCCGTGGTCCTTCCGCTCGGGTCCTTCCTCTTCGACTGGCCCACGGTGCGGCATCTCGCGGTCCTCTGGGTTCCACTGGCCCTGTCGCTGGGAGCCCTGGCCTCCCGCTGGAGTCCGGCCGGCCCCCTGATCGCCCTGGCATCGGCGGTTCCGCTGGTTTCGTACATGAAGACGGATACCTACCCCTACCACCGGAGCGACTGGAGGGCGGCCGTGAGATTCGTCGAGGAAGGCCTTGGGCACGGCGACGCCGTCCTCGTCGCGGGCGGCCAGTCAGGCGGCCTTGCATACGAGTACTACAGGAATAACGACGCGCCATACGCCTCCGCCTGTGCGGCCGATCCTTACGCCGTGCAGCCGGTGCGTCCCTCGATAGATGTCGAGGGGATGCTCGACAGCCTCCTTGTACTGTATCCGCGGGTATGGATCATCAGCGACTTCTGGGGAGGCAGAACCGCGCTCGAAATCGCCGGCGGACGGACGATCCTGATGCACCGCTGGGTGAGCCCTGCATCGGAGGTCGTGCTGGTAGCCCCGGCTCCCGGGGAACAGGCTGGGGGCGGAACATAGCCCACGGGTCGAGCAGCGTGGATTTCCTCGTGGTTTCTCCGCCGGTTTGCACCCCGGCGGAACCGCCCTCTGGCGCCTTCCTGCTCTCGGCCGCCCTGAGGGCCAGGGGCTTCGACGCGGTGCTGCTCGACCTTTCCCTCGAGTTCTACATGGGGATATTCGAGCGCGAAGGCGCCGGCCAGGTTTCGAAGGCGCTGGAACTGCTCCGCGGGCGGAGAGGCGGATTCACTCCGCAGACGCACAGGACCGCCTGCGGATTCCTGCACGGTTCGCTTGTCGAAGAATCGCGCAGGACCGGCTGGAGGACCACGCTGATGGACCTCGAGCCTCCCACCGGCAGCCACTCCCCCTCCCGGATACTCCAGATCTGCGAGGAAGGCTCCGCTCCGTTCCAGGACCTGTACGAGAGAGCGCTGGACCCGGTGCTGGACGAACTGAAGCCCCGGGAGATCCTTGTTTCAGTCTCCTACCTCTCCCAGCTCGCCGGGGCGATCGACGCGATCCGTCACATCGCGCGCAGAGGCATTGCGACAAGAGCCGGGGGATCTCTGCTCAACAGCCTCAGGGAGACGGGAGAGGGAGCCGGAGAACTGGGCAGGGTTCTCGGCCGGCTGGAATACGGGGACGGTGGCTCACTCGCGGGCACGGCCCCCGGCGAGGCGATGCTGAACAGGCTGAGATGGCCGCTCACGGCCGGCAGGACGGACTACATCTCGCCCCGGCCCGTAGTGCCCTTCGCCATCAGCACGGGATGCTTCTGGAACAGGTGCCTCTTCTGCCCGGACAGGACGCAACCCTTCCGGAAGATCGGACCGGACGCCCTGGTCTCGCTCATGGAGGACGCTCCCGGGGAGATCGTATCCGCAGGTCCGGTGATCCATCTGCTGGACTCCGCCCTGGCCCCGGGATACCTCGACGAGGCGCTTCCTTCCCTGCGGCGGTCCGGAGCAGCCTTCTACGGCTTCGCCCGCCCTTCGCGCGACATCCTTTCGGGCGATCTCCTGGAAAGGGCGGCCGAATCGGGATGCGCGATGCTCCAGTACGGCGTGGAATCGGCCGACCGGAAGCTGCTCGAAACCTTCGACAAGGGGATCGATCCCGATACGGCGTCGGAGGTTGTCAGGAGGACGGCGGGGCTCGGCATCAGAACCTACTGCTACTTCCTCTTCGGCCTGCCCGGGGAGGGGCCGGCCTCCAGGGTCGGGACCATGGACTTCATCGAGAGGAACGCGGCGGATATCGACTATGCCAACATCTCGATCTTCAACCTCCCGGTGAACTGCGAACTCACGGAGAGAGCCGGCGAGTTCGGCATCCGCCCGGTCCGCAGGCTGCAGGGAGACGACAGGATCAGGTTATATCTCCCGTTCACGACCTCCGGCGAATCTCCAAGACATGAAGTGAGGAGATTCCTGGCCGGGGCGAAGGCGTCGCGACCCGGCCTGCGGTCCGTCCTTACGAGGACGCCGAGATGGTTCCGGGCCGCCCATCTCGCCATGCTCGAGATCGATGGAAGGAGGAGCGTCCTTGATCCGCGATTCGAAGACTGAAGGCGCGATTGCACAATGGTTCTCGGGACGGCGCGGCATGTCCGTGGCGCTGATCCTCTATCCCGTCGTGACCCTGCTCGCGCGGTCGGTTGTCTTCTTCGTCCCCTTCGACTCGGAAACGGTGACGAGGTTCATCCAGGAGTTCCTTTTCAAAGGTAACGCAACATTCGCCTGGACGCTGGGAGAGTCGCTCAGATGGGGACTGGTGAGACCCCTCTACAGCCTCACGTTCCTGTTGGACTTCCTGATGTACGGAACCGACTACAGGTTCTATCACCTGACTGATTTCCTGCTCTCATGGGCCACTCTCGCCGTGATCGCATCGCTCCTTCTAAGGTCCTGGAGCAGGACTGCGGCATGGCTGACTCTGATCTTCTGGATGCTTCTCCCGGCCCAGGGCTGGTCCATGTTCACCTTAACCGGCCGGAACGACAGGCTGGCCGCCCTGTTCCTGTTGCTGGCCGTCCGCGAGGCCGACAGATGGCTGGTCCGCGGGGCGGGACAGGCCGGGCAGATACGCATGGCCCTTTATTTCCTGGCCGGATTCCTCTCCAAGGAGAGCGCGATCACCGGGTTCGCACTTCCCTTCGCATGGCTCGTCATATGGGGCGGCTGGAGCATCAGGGAGGTGCTCGGGCGGACGAAGACGGCCTGGATCTCCGCAATCGCCATACCGACGATCGGGTTCGGAATCCGCAGCATGATGTCCCTGCCGCTCGGCGACGTGGGCCCACTCAACACGGGGACGGCCTACCTCGCGCAGTTCGGGCGCTTCGTGCTGGAGGGGACCGGGCTCTCCTTCTTCATCGACACGGTTCCGGCCGGAGCCGTCGCCATCGCCGCTCTCGCCGCGGCGACGCTGGTCCGCAGGCTGCCGCGCGAGGTGAGATTCGGCGCCTTCCTCTGCCTGTGCACCATCGCACCGTTCGCCTTCGTCTGGATACAGCACAGCTTCCACTGGCTGCCCTCCCTCGGCTACTCGATGATCCTGGCCGGCCTGCTGTCCTGGAGAGGCCGCATCCCCGCCGGGCTTCGCACTGCGCTCGCAATTGCGCTCGTCGCATTTTTCGCGGTCTGGGGATCGGTGGAAACCTCCCGGATATGCGGCAGGATGATGACATACAGGCAGGCGGTCGACCTGGTTGTGGCCAGGGGGGACCGGGTGATCGACGGCGCGCGCATCGTGAGCGACTGCCCCGATCTCGCGGAGCTTCTCGGGTATGCATCCGAAACAGATGATCCGAGGGTGGCCGGGAAGACCCGCGTCTACATAGAGAACCTGGTCCAGGTGAGCTTAGAGGATTCTTCTGCGACGATAGTGTGGCCTGCGCCCTCGTTCCGTTGAGCGCATAGGGGAGCCGGGCGCGGCTCAGTCGCTGACGCGGTGCAGCCGGAAGCCCTCCAGACGCTTTCGCCAGGAATCCGTGTCGAAGCCGGGGCCCGCCAGGCAGTCTGCGGCCGCGAGACCGGTCTCGATGGCATGATGCAGGTTGTCGTGGGCGAAGAGGCCCTGGCGGCCCGTCAGGACAAGGCGCGGATCGGACAGGGACCATTCCGAGACCGTCCGTAGATCCTGCTCGAAACCCATTCTGTAGACGGGATATGCGTGGGTGAGCCTCCTCACCCAGATGTCGCCTACCGCTTCCGGAGGAGGCAGGGGCGATCCCCGCAGATCCTCCAGAAGCCTCTCGTACAGAACCTCCGGTCCCGCTTTCCAGTCGTCCCCGCCCATGTCGCACGGCAGTTCGAGGCAGAGCCCCGTCCTGCCGCGGCCGGCGTCTGTTGCAGGACCGCACAGATAGTTCCGCGGCTCCGACATCCGCGAGAACCTGATCGAACCATCCGGGAAGTAGTGGGCGTCGAACCGGGTGTAGGGCCCGCTCTCGATCTGGACGTACAGGAGGACCATCGACCTGTACGAGAGCCTCCCGGCGGCTGCGAGCACTTCCGCAGGCGCCGCTGCCGTGAAGGACGAGGCCAGCGCGTCCAGCGGGGCGGACCAGACGAGGCGCCCGGCCGTCCTGCTGAAGCCGTCGGAGGTGGTTGCCTTCATGGATGCGCCCTCGTAGGAGACGGAGACCACCTCCGAATCCGTGCGGAGGGTTCCGCCGAGCCTCCTGAACTCCCTCGCAAGCGCCTCCGCGAGAGCGCCGAACCCTCCCGCCGGATAGCTGAAGAACCTCGAGGGATCGAACCTGGAGACCAGCGGCAGGCCGCCGAGAACCTTGGTCAGCAGGCCGCCCGGGCGGGCGGAGGACACCCTCCTGGCGGCCTGGAAGCTCGAGATCTCGTCCGCCGGAAGCCCCCAGAGCTTTTTCGTATAGGGAATGTAGAACGCGTGGGCCATGGTCCGTCCGGTTCCCGACTCCACGGCTTCCGAGAAGGAGCCGGGGGCGACGGAGGTACTTCCGGATCTGAAGAGCCCTCCGATCTGATCTCCCAGTATGCGCATGGAAAGGCCGGGAGGCAGTTTCACTAGGGCATCGACGGGCGAGGGGGGAAACCTGACCAGCCGACCTCCGAGGAGGATCCGCCCGTTCCGGCGCTTCCTCCGCAGCTCCAGCCCCGGCAGACCCGTAAGGAAAGCAAGCACCCGGCCCTCGACGGAGGGGTGTATCCGGTGGCTCCCATAGTCGTAGTCGAGTCCGCCCCGGGAGAACCCGCCCGCGATTCCGCCGGGAGAGGGCTCCCTCTCCAGTACCGTTACTTCCCGGTCAGCGTCCGATCTGAGCAGCTCGATCCCGCAGGCCAGCCCCGCAGGGCCGCCCCCGACTATCACGACCGAATCAGATCCGGACATCGGCCACCGGATCTCCGATCCTGAGATTCGCCCGGTATCCGCTGGAGGAGATGTAGAGGCGGTGCCAGATCATGTAGTTCAGAAGCCCCCAGAGTGCCCTGCCGTTGTCCGCCCGCATGGCGAGGTGGTCCTCCCAGAGCGATCTGACACCGGAGGGCTCGAGGAGCGGGCAGCCCCCGAGGGCCGGCCCTCCCAGCTCCTCCTCGACTACCGATCTCAGCTCCCTCCTCATCCAGGAGGAATAGGGCATCTCGAGCCCGACCTTCTTCTTCCTCAGCACGGCTTCCGGCAGACGGCCCCTCATGGCCTCGCGGAGCAGGTGCTTCTTCCTGAGGCCGGGCAGCTTCACCGCAGACGGCACACTCGCGAGGAAGGCGACCAGCTCCAGATCGGTGAACGGCACCCTGGCCTCGATCGAGTGGGCCATCGTCATCCTGTCGTTCTTTATCATCAGGTCGTCCGGCAGGTGAAAGGACGAGTCGATCTTCAGTATCCTCGCCAGGTCGTCGCCGGAGGCGCCGTCGTACACCTGTCTGAAGAACGAATCCGTGGGGGGGTAGCCCTCTCCTCCCGCGAACACGGATCTCTTGGCGTCCTCCGTCAGCACAACCCTCCAGTGGAAGTGCGACCCGGGGACGTCCAGTTCGGCCCCCTCGGTGAATCTCCTGACCTTGAAGTCGAAGCTGAGCTTCCTGTGCGACACGGGCAGAGAGTGGGCCAGCGGCCGGATCAGGCCCTTCCTGATGAACGCCGGCACGCGCCTGTACGCCTTCCTGATCTTCATCGCGGCATGCGTGTCGTATCCGCCGAAGAACTCGTCGCCGCCCTCCCCGGACAGGAGAACGGCCACATGATTCTTCGCCTCCCTCGCGAGCAGGAACGTAGGGATGGCCGAGCCGTCCGCATAGGGCTCGTCGATGAAGGACATGTGCACCGGGAGAAGATCCGCCACGACACCGGGCTCTACGTCGATCACGTGATGGGATGTGCCGAGCCGGAAGGCAACCATCTCCGCGTAGCGGGACTCGTCGAAGCTCGGATCGCTGAAGCGGAGCGAGAATGAATGGAAGCCGGCCCCTGCGCCCGAGTCGCTCATAAGAGCGGCCAGCGCGCTCGAGTCCATCCCGCCGGAGAGCATCACTCCCACCGGCACATCCGAGACGAGCTGCCTTTTTACCGCGGCCGCCAGCAGGCTCCCGGCCCGTTCCACCGCCTCGCCGGCGGTGATGGTCGGGTCGATCGCCGGTTCGGGGCCCGTGAACGGAGTGGGATTCACGCTGGACGGGTCGCGGGTCGAGACGACATGCCCCGGCCTGAGTTCCGAGATTCCCCGGAAGGCCGTCAGCCCCCCGGGGATGTAGTCCATGGAAAGGTAGTGGAAGAGGGCTTCCGGCTCCGGCTCGCGTTCCATGCCGTCCAGCTCGAGGAGGGATTTTATCTCGGAGGCGAAGGCCAGCTGGCCCCCCTTCCGGCAGTAGAACAGAGGCTTTATGCCGAACCTGTCGCGGGCGAGGAGCAGACGGCTTTCGCGGGCGTCCCAGATCGCCAGGGCGAACATCCCGTCGAGCAGCGGCAGCATTCCCTCGCCCAGTTCCTCGTACAGATGGACGAGTACCTCGGTATCCGTTTTCGACCTGAAGGAATGGCCCCTGCCGTCGAGGTCGAAGGACCTCCTAAGCTCGAGGTGGTTGTAGACCTGCCCGTTGTAGGCCATCCAGACGGTTCCGTCCTCGTTGGACATCGGCTGCCTGCCCTGGGTGGACAGATCGATGACCGAAAGTCTCCTGTGAACCAGGCCGCACGGCCCGAGGACGGCGAATCCGCCGTCGTCCGGCCCCCTGTGGAGGAGAACGGAGCCCATCCGCTGAAGGGTTCCGGGATCGGGCGATTCCCCGGCGGGAGTCAGGATGCCTGCGAATCCGCACATTTCAGACCATCCGGGTTGCCGTTGGAGCGGGTAGCGGTGTGTAAGTCATTCCCTTCCGTCCGTCGGGTGTGCTGCGGACCTGTTCGCTATGGCTTCCGCGAGCAGGCCGACCAGCGCGATCTGCAGGCCCGCCATGATCAGGACGATCGAGGTGGTGGAGACTATCTCCCTGCCTGACAGGAGTACCTGCCAAAACGACATTCCTCCCGAGTTCTTCATGGCCACGACTATGTCGAGACCCATCTTGACGAAGCCGGCGGCGGAGCAGACCAGGGAGGCGGGCATGAAGATCCGGAGCGGCCGGAAGAGTGTGGAGAGGCGAAGGACGAGCCCGATGAATATGAAGAAGTTCACCGCCCGCATCTTGGACCTCCCCACCCTGGGGCGGTAGTCGATTGGCAGGAATTTCACCCGCAGACCGTCGCAGAGGCAGGCTACGGTTATCGTCGTCGTGAACGAGAACTTGTCCGGGAGGAGGTGGCGGTACTGGAGGAAGAGGCTGCGCCGGAAGGCTCTGAGCCCGGAGTTGAAATCCGGCACGGAGCTCCCCGTCACGTACTGGGTGAGGGTTCTGAGTATCCACTTCCCCGGCCTGCGGACGAGGGGGATGTGGACCTGCCCGCCCGTGCGGGCGCCGACGACCATGTCGCATTCCTCCAGGGATGCGAGGAGGCCGGGGATGAAGGACGCCGGGTAGGTGCCGTCGGCGTCCGTGATCACTATCCGATCGTACCGTGCGGCACGGATGCCCGTCTTGAGGGCGGCACCGTATCCGCGGTTGGATGCGTGCGCCATGACTCTGGCGCCGGCCTCGGAGGCGGCCCGGGCGGTCATGTCGGTCGATCCGTCATCGACGACCACCAGTTCGTATTCGCCGCAGTCTTCAAGCACGCCACGCAGTTCGGCGAGCACCCCGGCGATGGACTCCTCCTCGTCGCAGGCGGGGATTATCACGCTGACTCCATGCATCTCCAAACCTCCCGACAGCCCCGAACATTGCACGGAGGCGATCTGTCCGTCATCCGTCGATTCCGGATCCGTTCTCCTCTTCCTCCCCGGACGCCGGGAATGTGGTTAGTATCGGGCATGGAGCCGAATTGAAGAGGGCCGTGAGGTTCGTCCTGTCGCTCACCGCCGGGCTTCTGCTGCTGGCGGCGGTCGGCGTGATCTGCGGGCTTCCGGAGGCCGTTTCCGCCGCGAAGAGCATCTCCCCCGCCTGGCTCCTTCCACTCTCGGCCGTCTATTCGATCTCCTGGCTCCTGAGGGGAGCCCGTCTCAGGATGGCTCTCTCGATGCAGGGGGTTTCGAAGGGGTTCCTCGATTCCCTCAGCCTCGAGCTTGCCGCCGATCTTGTCAACCAGTTCGTTCCCGCGAGACTGGGAGACGCGGTGAAGGTCGTCTACCTGAAGCGCCGCGACGGTCTTGGCTATGCCGAGGGAATCTTCTCCGCGGTTCTGGTGAGGATACTCGACCTTGCAGCCCTCCTCGTTCTCGCCGGGCTGTGCCTCGTCATGCTCCCCGCGGGTTCGGGGGGCGCCGGAGCGGCAAGCATGGCCGCCGGATTCGCGGTGCTTTCGATCATCATCCTGGCCGGATCGCTCTTCTGGTTCCGCCCCGACGGGTTCGCCCGTCTCCTCGCGGGGCCGCTCCACCGCTTCAGGGAACCGATCCTGAGAGTCAGGGACGGCATCAGCGGCGCAGGCCGGCGCGTCCCCGGGCTGTTCCTGATCTCGTGCGCGATATGGATCTTCGACGTGATGACCCTCTACATCTTCCTCGCCGCTCTCGACATCAATCTTGGTCCCGTGGAGACGGGTTTCGTCCTGTTCCTTTCGAACCTGGCGAAGGCCGTTCCATTCTCCCCCAACGGACTCGGAGTCTACGAAGGGGCCACGGTCGCCCTCCTTACCGGATTCGGAGTCGATCAGGCAAGGGCTTTCGCCGCCGGGGTGCTCGACCACGCCTTCATGAACCTGTTCTCGGCCCTTCTCAGTCTGGGCGCGCTGGCCAGACTGGGACTCTCGGCGGGAGCGCTGGGAGAGATGTCGAGGACGGCGGCTTCGTTGAGGGACACGGCCGGATCAGGCCAGATGACGCCTGAACCCCTGGCCGGCGATGAAGAGGTCGTGCCATAGCAGGACGTTGAGGATGCACCAGAGCACCCTCCCGTTGTCCCTCCTCCGCGACAGATGCTGATCGAAGAGGTTCCTGACCGCCGGATAGGAGAGGAATCCGGTCGCCTCCACCCGTTGCTTCGAGAAATATGACTCCGCCGTTTCGCGCAGCTCCCCCTCCAGCCAGAGGGAGTAGGGCAGCTCGATCCCGAAGTTCTGCCGCTTCCTGATGATCGGCGGAAGCACTCTCGCCATGGCCTTCTTCTCGACCCAGCGGCGATGGAGGCCCTTTATCTTGTACCGGTTCGGAATCGTCGAGAAGAACTCGAAGGCCTGCCTGTCCACGAACGGGAAGCGCGCCTCGATCGAGTGGGCCATGACCATCCGGTCGTTCTTCTGCATGAGGTCGCCGATGAAGAAATTCTTCAGGTCGATGTAGGCGATCCTGTCGAGATCGTCCTCGAAATCCACACTATTGAACGCCTGTCTGAAGATCTCGCTGGTAGGAACGAAGCCTCTCAGCCCCGGCATCAGAAGCGCCTTCTCGTCCTCCTCCAAGACGTGCCGCCAGTGGAGATGGGCCTCCGGCACCGGCAGTTCCGCCCCCTTCGTGAACCTCTTGGCCAGGAAGTCGAAGCTCAGCTTCCTGTACGAGACAGGGAGCATGCCGGCCAGGTACAGGTTGACCTTCCGGAGGGGCCGGGGGACGCACCGGCGGTAGAGCGATGCCATCCTGCAGGCCATGTGGGTTTCATAGGCGTTGGAGATCTCGTCCCCGCCCTCTCCGGACAGGAGAACCTTCACATGGTCCCGGGCCTTCTCCGCCAGGAGGAAGAAGGGGATTGCGGAGCCGTCCCCGATAGGCTCGTCCATGTAGGCCATATGGCGCTCGATGACCCTCAGGACGTCTCCGGGGTCGACTGTTATCTCGTGGTGGGTCGAGCCGGCGTAGCTCGCCATCGCCCTCTGGTAGACGGACTCGTCGAAACTCTTCTCGTTTATCCTGAGGGAGAAGCTGTGGAGTTTGGAGGAAGAGCCCAGATGCCTCGCAAGCCCGAGCACCGAGCTGCTGTCCAGGCCTCCGCTGAGGGTGATCCCCATCGGAACGTCCGCGATCAGATTCCTCCGGACGGAGTCCCGAAGAGCCTCGAAAAACCCTTCCACGGCCTCGTCCTCGGTCATGTCGTCCCTCGGATCGAACCTGATCTCGTAGTACGGCCTGATGGAGGCCGATCCCTGAACGCCGGGGACGGCCTCGACGAGGTGCGCTCCGTCCAGCTCCGAGACGCCCTCGAAGGCGGTCAGCGTCCCGGGGACGTAGGCCAGGGAGAAGTAATGGTGCATGGCCTCGAGGCACGGGGCCGGCCGGAAGCCCGGTATGCCGTAGAATGCCTTTATCTCGGATGCGAAATAGAGCCTGTCGCCGATCGTAGTGTGGAACAGGGGCCTCGTGCCGAAGAAGTCCCGTACGATCCAGACCCTTCCGATCCTGCGGTCGTAGATGCACAGTGCGAACATCCCGGAAAGCTCGCCGAGCATCGCGATACCCATGTGCTCATACAGACGGAGCACCGTCTCCATGTCGGAGCTGGATCGGAAGGCGTACTTCTCCCGGAGGGAGAATTTTCTCTCCAGTTCCCTGAAGTTGGTGATCTCCCCGTTGCAGCAGAGCCACACCGATCCGTCCTCGTTCGACATGGGCAGTGAGGCGTTCTCCGAGAGATCGATGATGCTGAGACGCGAATTGCCGAGGTAGCACCAGGCGTCGTGGAGTTCACCCGTGCTGTCTGGCCCCCTGTGCCGGAGCAGACGGGTCATCTCCCGGCCGGCGCCGAGATCGGATTCTGAGAGGGGGCCGCCGAGACTGACGACTCCGGCGATTCCGCACATCCGGGTCTCCATTCATAGGTTGGCTCGGAACGACCGGCGTCATCCGAGAAGAGCCGGCCGGCGGACACATCCGATCAAGCGATCATCCGGGTCCGCCCTGCGGATTATAGGCCATCGCATCCGGGCCAGCGAGCGGGCCGGTCAGAGGATGTTGCTCGCCAGCTCGGCCAGAACGCTCCTCTCGCCCTTCAGCAGGTTCACCTGACCGTAGAGGTTCTGTCCCCTCATCCTGTCCACCAGGTAGGTGAGCCCGTTGGACTGGCTGTCGAGATACGGCGTGTCGATCTGGTATATGTCTCCGGTGAAGACCATCCTGGAGCCCTCCCCCGCCCTTGTGATGATCGTCTTCACCTCGTGCGGAGTCAGGTTCTGCGCCTCGTCGACGATGAAGAACACCCTGTCCAGGCTGCGCCCTCTGATGTACGCGAGCGGCGCGATGTACAGCTTCTCGTTCTCCAGCATGTCGGTGATCTGCTTCTGCTCGTGCCCGTCGGGCGGGAATCTGCTCCTGATGACCGCCAGGTTGTCCCAGAGAGGCTGCATGTACGGATCGAGCTTGCTCTTCACGTCGCCCGGAAGGTAGCCGAGATCCCTGTTGCCCAGAGGTACGACCGGCCTGGCCAGATAGATCTGCCTGAAGTTGCGCCGTTGTTCGAGAGCAGCGGCCAGCGCGAGCAGGGTCTTCCCCGTCCCGGCCTTCCCGGTTAGAGTCACGAGCTGCAGGTCCGGCCGCATCAGCGCGTCGATCGCGAAAGCCTGTTCGGCGTTCCTGGGGTCGATGCCGAACACCCTCTGCTTGGATACCCTTTCGAGCGTGGCCTCCTGCGGATTGAACCTGGCCAGGGCGCTGCTGCTGCCGTTGCGGAGTATGAAGTACTGGTTCGGCACGGGAGTGCCGGTGAGCCCGGCTTCAGCCACGGGAACGCTGTACGGTTCGGAATAGAACCTGGCGATCACCGTCGTATCGACACCCTCCGCCACGCCGCTTCCGGTGTAGAGTTCGTCGATGTTCTCGATCTTCCCGGTCTCGTAGTCCTCGGCGTACAGGCCCAGGGACTTGGCCTTCATCCTGAGGTTGATGTCCTTGCTTATGAGGACCACCGGGCGGCCGGGCGTGGTGCGCCTGAGCTGCTCGGTCAGGGCGAGTATCCTGTGGTCGGCCTTGTCGTTGATGAAGGCCTGCTCCACGACGGACGACTTCGGCTCGGCCGTCATCACGAAGAGCTTGCCGCGCCCCTTCCCCAGGGGCAGCCCGTCGGTGAAGAGGCCGTCGCCGGACAGCCTGTCGAGCTTCCTGATGAACTCCCTCGCATTGAAGTTTATCGTGTCGCTGCCCTTCTTGAATTCGTCGAGTTCCTCGAGAACCGTGATCGGGATGACCACGTCGTTCTCCTCGAAGTTGTCGATACAGTTGAAGTCGTAGAGGAGGACGTTCGTGTCGAGGACGAAAACCTTGCCCTTCCTGGATTTCTTCCCTGGCTCGGTCCTGGATCTGGCGACGGCCATGAGCGCCTCCATCCGGATCGCCGCGGAGGCCGGGGCGCCTCCGCGCGGTTTTCAGATCATCCCGATCTCACCGCTGTCCAGCACTGTCGTTCCGGAGTCGGACCGCAGGACGAGCCTGCCCGCGGCATCGATCCCGGTCACCACTCCCGTCACGGCGTCACTGCCTCTGGATATATGGACAGTGCGGCCGAACCTCCAAAGCCTGCGTGATATGGACTCCGTTCCGCCCGCGAGAGGATCGACGGAACGATCCGGCCAGGCTGCATCGAGACATGAGAGAAAGCTCGCGAGAAGCTCTCCGGGGGCGGGAGGCCGGGCGTACTCCGACCAGGCCGTCGAAGGAAGCCCTCTGCCGTCGGGGACCGGCGGGGCGGAAACCAGATTGACCCCCGCCCCGAGGATGAACCAGGGCTCGGGTTTCGTACCGAATTCGGGCAGGATTCCGGCGATCTTGCGGTCATCCACCAGAACGTCGTTGGGCCACTTGATGCAGGCATCCATGCCCGCCTCGCCCATTATCCCGCAGAGTATCCCGGCTGCGAGGAGCGACACCCGTTGCGCGAGTTCCGGGACGGGGGGAGGCTTCAGGAGGAGGCTCGCATAGAGGCCGCCTGGGGGGGAGGCCCAGGTTCTGCCGAGGCGCCCTCTCCCGGCCGTCTGCCTGCGTGCCGTGACGACCGTCCTGTCATGGAGGCCGTGAAGCCTTTCCTTCAGGTAGTCGTTAGTAGAACCTACACTCTCCAGTTCGATGACTACCCAGCCGCAGGCGTCATTCATCGCTCTTATGCCAGGCCTTCCTCCTGTTCCCAAGGACGATGTAGAGGCACGGGAGAACGAAGAGCGTGAGGAAAGTGGCCACGGTCAGGCCGCCCATCACCGACCTGGCCATCGGAGCCCAGGTCTCGCCGCTGTCGCCCATGCCCAGCGCGAGCGGGATCATTCCGATGATGGTCGTCAGGGCGGTCATGAGGATCGGCCGAAGGCGGACCCTGCCCGCCTCCGCAACGGCTTCGAAGAGGCCCAGCCCCGCGCCGCGTAGCTGGTTGGCGTAGTCAACGAGAACGATGCCGTTGTTCACGACGATCCCGGCCAGCATCAGTATGCCGATCATCGCCGTCACGGAAAGCGAGGTTCCGGTTATCAGGAGCGTGATTATCACGCCTATGAAGGCCATCGGAACCGTGAAGATGATGATGAACGGCTCGAGGAAGGACTCGAACTGCCCGGCCATCACCATGTAGACGAGGGCGACCGCAGCGAAGATGGCGATCGTGAGGTACAGGAAGGTCTCGCGCTGGTCCTCCACCTGGCCCGCTATCTCCCATCTGAGCCCGTCGGTCTCCAGGGTGTCCAGCATCCTGTCGGCATCCGCCGCGACGCTCCCGAGCGCCCTGCCGGTGTTGGAGCAGGAGACCGTTGCGACGCGGGCCTGGTCGATGTGCTGTATGGTCTGGAGAACCAGTCCGGTCTCCATCCGTCCATAGGCCGCCAGCGGCCGGCCGGCCACCGGCGAAGCCATTATCTGATCGATGTCGTCGCGGTACTGCCCGGGATATCTCACGAAGATGTCGTACTCGGCCCCCTCATCCCGGAAGAAGCCGGCCGCCTCCCCCATTATCCCCAGGGAGACCTCGGACCCAAGGGCTGCCCTCGACACACCGAACCTCGCCAGCGCGGCGGCATTTGGAACGAAGGTCTGCTGGACCCTCTGGATGTCTATCGATGTCGAGACGTCCCGTACGCCCGGGATGAGTTTCAGGGCGTCGGCGCACCGGTCGGTGACCGCCCGGAGTTCCTCGAGATCCTCGCTGTAGAAGCGGATCTCGATTGGAGCGGTGCTGAACATCGCGCCGCCCTCCTGGATGGAGAACTCCAGGTCCGGCATCGTGGCCAGCAGGGCCCTGATGCTGTCCTCGTAGGCCGCCTGGCTGACCGACCGCTCACTTCTAGGGACGAGCGCCAGGAAAAAGTTGAGGTTGTTGGAGCTGCTGTTGCCGAAGATCGCGGAGAAGCCCTCGAGCTGCCCCACCTTGATGTAGAACGCCTCGCAGTCCGCGGAGTCGACGATGGCGGAGATGCCGCGCTCGATCATCCTGGCGGTCGAATCAGTCGCCTCGAGGGCGGTTCCAGGCGACCTGTACGTGTCGGCCGAGATGAACGCACGGTCGTTGGTCGGGAAGAACTCGACGGGCACCGCTGAGAGCAGCCCCAGCGACGCCAGGAACATCCCCAGTGTCCCGAGGATGACCAGTTTTCGACGGGGGAGGCACCATTCGATGCCTTTCTTGTACAGGATCTCGAACCTCTCGACAGCCACGCGAAGCCTCGTCTGGAGCCTGTTTTCGCTGCCGTCGCCGGCGAGACCCCTCACTTGTGACGTGTACATCGGGATGAAGGTCAGGGCTACGAACGTCGAGACGATCAGGCTGAAGCTGATCGTAAGGGACATGTCGCGGAAGATCTGTCCCGCCAGCCCGGGGACGAACAGCACGGGGATGAAGACAGCCACGGTTGTCAGGGTCGACGCCGTGATGGCCATGCCCACCTCGCGGGCGCCGTTGATCGAGGCCTGTATCGCCGACTCCCCGCTCTCCCTGCGTCGAACTATCACCTCGAGCACGACGATCGAGTTGTCCACCAGCATGCCGACCGCGAGGGCCAGCCCGGCCAGGGAGATGATGTTCAGGTTCACGTCGGCGAAGTACATCACGGCGAAGGTCGTTATCATCGACATCGGGATGGAGATGGCGACCGCCGAGCTGCTCTTCCAGGATCGGAGGAAGACCAGCAGCACGACGACGGTCAGCACGAGCGCCTGCAGTGCGGAGGTCCAGAGGTTGCTGATCGATCCCTCGATGAAGTCCGCCTGGGAGTAGAGGACGTCGATCTTAATCCGGTCGCCGAACATCTCCTCGATCGCCGCGAGCTGCCGGTCGAGCTTGTTGCTCACGTTGACGGTATTGGCGTCTGATCGCCTGAAGATCACCGCCATCACGGCATCAGAGCCGTTCAGGCTCACATGGCCGAGAGGTTCTACTATCCCGTCCTCGACCTCCGCGATCTGCTCGAGCAGGATGGGCGAACCGTCGGACCGGTAGCCGATCACGAGCTGCTCGAGATCCTCCAGCGATTCGAAGGAACCGGCCACCTTTACGGTGGAGTTGAGCCCTCCGATGCTGATCTCGCCGGCCGGGCTGTCCTCGCGGACCGATGCGATCGAACTCGCCACCTGTCTGATCGACAAACCGTTCTGCTGCATCACGACAGGGTTCACGATCACGTTGATCCGCCTCTGCTGTCCGCCGGACACAGAAACTGAACCAACGCCCTCCACCCTCCTGAGAAGGGGTTCGATCTCGTCCTCGACCAGCCTGCGGAGTTCGAATCCATCGAGATTGGTACTGGAGAAGGCGATCATGGTCGTCGGGGCCAGACTGGCATCCATGACGAACACCATCGGATCCGTCGCGTCCTTCGGCAGGTAGGGCCTGTACATGTCGATGTAGCGTCTCAGGTCGGTTTCGGCCTGATCCATGTCCGTTCCCCAGGAGAACTCCGCAGTCACGATGCTGACGCTCGGACTCGACCGCGACGACACACGGGTGACGTTCTTGGTCGAGGACGCCGCTTTTTCGAGGTGCTCGGTGACGAGGTTCTCCATCTCCTCCGGACCGGCTCCGGTCAGCTGGCTGAAGATCAGTATCTGGGGGAAGACCAGCTTCGGATACAGGTCGATGCCGAGCTGGGTGAGCCCAAAGATGCCGACGCCCGTCATGAAGGCGAAGAGCATCAGGAATGTAACCCTCTTTCTTACCGAAATTTCGGAAATGTTCAAGACTGAGACCTCCCGGGGGCTTCCATCCGGCTAAGTGTTCGTTCCGCGGAGGCCGGGAGGAGTGTCCTCCCGGGCCGCAAGACCCGTATAGATGAGGTTTATGCACTGCCCAAGGCGCGAGACCTGGGTTTCGATGTCGACCTCGTTGCAGAGCGAGAACTGAAACAGCAGATCGGAGCAGATACCGAACAGTACGAAGGCGATCGAGTCCTCCCGGGCGGAAGTCGGCAGCGTGCCCGAGTCCTTGAGTTTCCGCGTCAGAACCCGGAGCTGGTCGAAGGCGTTGCGCTGGAATCCGGCGACTCCTGTGCCCCGGGCCTGGTTTACGATCAGAATCCTGATCATCGAGCCGACGAGCGGACGTTCGAGAGCGCCGAAACCCCTGAGATAGATCGAGAGAAGCTCGAAGTAGGCCGCTTCCGCTGACTCCGGCGGGTTTTCGACCAGCCGGCGGGCGGCGGCGAAGCATTCCTGCATCCGGTCACGGCAGTAGGCCACCAGCATCATTTCCTTGCTGCCGTAATAGTTGTAAAGGGTGCCCACGCTTATCCTCGAAGCTGCCGCTATGCCGTCCATCGTCAGATCCTCTATGGGGTTCCGGGCGAGGAACGACCGGATCGAGGACATCACCCTGGCCATGCGCCTGCTCTTGTTTTCTTCCATGAGACCCAAGCAACACCTCGCGCTTTTTGAACTGGTTCAGATTTATAATAGGTTCAACTTTTCCAGTGCAACCCGTACAATGCCGTCACATAGGCTCCGGAGCCTCTACCATTGCGGAAGTAGGTCGCTTTCTGCATGTTGCTGACCCGGCGGGCCGCTAGCTCAGTCGGCAGAGCACCGGACTTTTAATCCGGTGGTCGGGGGTTCGATTCCCCTGCGGCCCACCAGGCTCTTTCCCGCATGCGCGGGGATGAGCCGAACGCGGTGGCGTCCTGCCTCCCGCTCCTCGGCTCTTTCCCGCATGCGCGGGGATGAGCCGGCCCGGCAGCGACCTGCCATTCAGAGTCTAAGAATGCGTTGTTAAGGGATCACAAAAGGGCTGGAGCGACCCTCTGCGGACGAGCCGGAGGGCTGTCGATCGATTAGCCCGGCGAACCCGGGATTTGACTTTTCCACATCTGTAAGACGATAATTTCGAGCTTCGGCGACCCCATCGTCCAGCGGTCAGGACACCGGCCTTTCACGCCGGCGACACGGGTTCGAGTCCCGTTGGGGTCGCCACATTCGACTTCCGCCGGTCCAGTCGGCGGCACAGCCCGCCTGGCAGATCGTACAATGAGTGCGGGCCGCTGAAGAATAGCGGCCCGCCACAGTCTATTGCCGCCTGCCTACCTCAGCAGCACCACCCGCGTGGAAGCCTCGAGTTCATCGCTGGAGATCCTCACGAAGTACACACCCTGGGCCAGGGCCTGCCCGTTCCCGTCCAGGCCATTCCAGTAGTGGGCCTGCAAGCCTGCAGGAAGGGTTCCAAGATCCTGCGACCTCACAAGCCGTCCGGAGGCATCGTAGATCTTGAGCGTCAGCGGGGAGAACCCGGTGCTCCGGAAGGAAAGCTCGACGCCCGAAGCCGTGGGGTTGGGTGAGGCATGAAGGGTGCCAGCTATGACTTCCGGGGTGGCATCGATCCCCACGTCCGGATCCCGCCAACGTGCGATATTGTTGGCCGGGTTTTCTCCAACATAGATAATCCACCCCCCGGCGTATACATCCAAGCCACTGACGGCGACATCATAGACTACATGGCTCATCCAGCTTCCGAGAGCATGCCAGGAACTGCCGTCCCACCTGGCGATGCGGTCGCCTGGGCCACCTCCGGCCTGGGTAAATCCTCCCCCCACATACAAATTCGAGCCGCCGACGACGATGTCATAGACCGTTCCGTTCACGCCGGCTGCCAGTGGATACCACCAGGAATTGCCATCCCAGCGGGCGATCTTGCCGGCAGGGCTGCCTCCGGCCTGGGTAAACTCCCCCCCAACGTACACATCCGAGCCGCTGACGGCGATGGCATGGACTGTTCCATTCACACCGGTTCCCAGAGCATGCCAGGAACTGCCGTCCCACCTTGCGATGTAGTTGGCCGCGCTGCCTCCGGCCTGGGTAAAATCCCCTCCCACGTACACGTCCGGGCCGCTGACGGCGATTGCGCGGACATAATCGTCGACACCGCTTCCTAGAGCATGCCAGGAACTGCCGTCCCACCTGGCGATGTAGTTGGCCGCGCTGCCTCCGGCCTGGGTAAAGTTACCTCCCACATATATATCCGAGCCGCTCACGGTGACGGCATAGATGTAAGGGGTTGTTACTCCTCCGACACCGCTTCCTAGAGCATGCCAGGAACCGCCGTCCCAGCGGGCGATGTAGTTGGCAGGGCTGCCTCCGGCCTGGGTGAACCACCCCCCGATGTACACGTCCGGGCCGCTGACGGCGATGTCGTAGACTCTGTCGTTCACACCGGTTCCCAGAGAATGCCAGGAACTGCCGTCCCACCGGGCGATGTTGTTGGCAGGGCTGCCCCCGGCCTGGGTAAAATCCCCTCCCACATACACATCCGGGCCGCTGACGGCGATGGCAAAGACAAGGTTGTTCACACCGCTTCCGAGAGTGTACCAAGTGCCTCCGTCATACTGCCCCTCAGGAAAAGGAGCAGGTTCCCAGGAAAGTGATGCTTCCAAGAACAACGGCTCCCCATCGGGACCGTAAGTCAAGCAGAACCCTTCGGGATCGAAACTACCCGACGCACCCTCCATGATTCTTCCGTCAGGCGTCAGTACCGTCGCAAGCGACGCATTCCGGCCGGCAAAGGCCACAGAGGCAATCACGAGAAGCATAGCTACATGAGTTCTGTTCATACCCACCCCTCTCTGAACAGATCGATTTCGTCGAACCTTACAGAAATATACCTGGATAAATTGAGTTTACGTCAAAATAAGCCATCTATGCAAGTGCCGGGTGTTCACGAATTAGTTCATCTCCTCGGAACCGTGAACAGGGGCCGCTGCTCTTCTACTGGAAACCCTTCGTCGGGCCGGAGGGGATCCTGAACACCAGACTGACTGGAATCTCCGCTGATGGCGGCGATACAGACCACTACAACAGCCTCTGCCCTGTTTCTGTCGTAGATCGATATAAAAGGGAGGGCAACTACCTGGACAGCTATGTATTGCCTGTCTTCTACGCATCGGCCATCAACTATTTTCCCGAATGCGGACTTGTCATCCTCCAACCCGGAACCGGGGCGATCCTCGTGTTCGACATTCAGCAGGCATGGTCCGACATCGACCGTGCCATTGTAATCCTCATATCAGCAAAAGCTTTGCTGATATTCCCATGGCGCGGTGTTCATTATTTCAGCATGTTCACAGTCTGTGAACATGGAACACATTTGAACACACGTACAAGATGTTCAGCAGAATGACAGAAACATTAGCTATAAGAACCGGATGAAGCCTTAAAAGCTCCTTCCGTTGGAATGTAAATTAAGGAGTTATGCTGTTTGCAATTATCATGTTCTAAACAATACAACGGAGGGCTATAAATGGTTAGAATCGATAATGTTAGGCCCACAACTCTATCGACTGATCCAGAGTTAACGATCGACTTCGCCTTGCTTGGAGTGGAAAATAACTCGTTTCTTCTGGATTTCACTGGGGAAGCCTACTGCTCTGATGGTGCGAAGATCGGGAATCTCATTTGGCAAGTCTCGATGCCGCATCGATCGCGTAGGTTTAATCTACTTGTGAACCATCAGGGGGCTTCTGTTGAATTCCCTATTCAGGCAACACTTCGTCTCAGTTGTGCGTCCATCCAGAGGCTCGAAAGGCTTCGAGACGTAAACCCACTGAGAGATGTTGTCATTAACTGCAGTATGAGGGCAAGAATTCTAACCTGTACAGCCAAGGCTCTGCAAATCAACAAACTCACAGGTACAAAGCAGGCAGGAATTGCGCCCCAAGTGTTCTTAACGATTGCTGGAGAAAATGATTACTCCAGCATCACCCTTGCAAGCTTCGATAATGATCGCGGCTTGGCCGAAATTGATATGAGAGAAGGCAACGCGCAAATACGAATATCCGCTAGCGATTGGGCGCAGGAGTTCTCTAAGGTCTTCGGTCTTGGACGGAGAGTACTGATTGAGATCTTCATTCCTGATCAACATGAGGTTAGTGAATGCAACCAGTTGCCAGAAGTGCTTCTGCGCTGTATCAGCATTATTCCTCGGTTGAGCGAGAAGATAGCCAGGTGCGATTGGAACGGTGCCTTACCAGAGGCAAGAGCTTTCCTTGAGATAGCACGGGACGATGACTTTAAAGATGCTCTCATACACAGTGGTTTAGCTGAGGATGCTGCTGAATGTATCATAAAGGCCGTTAATGCACTTTTCAACTTTTGCTCAAAACTGGTCCACACAATGGATCGCAATGGTCAACTTCGTGAAGTCGTTGACTCCTCAAGAGAAGATGCCGAAATGCTTCAGGCTTTCATCGTGGGTATATTGAACCAAGCCCTTAGGAGATGAATCATCGTCAGCCTGATTTGTGAGGAAGATAAAGGTAGGCTGACATCATATAGTTGGGAAGCTGAGTCGTAAGGTGCTACCATTCTTCACGGGCAAATGTCGCACTGCTTTCAGTATGTAGGACCAGTTGTGCTCAAGAAGAGTTCACTCCTTCTCAGGATCGTAGATTCCCACTCTCAATGTAGAGTGTTGACGAAGATCTAGCAACGGATTTTTTATATCTTAAGTACGCAAGTAAAGCGTCAAATATCATTAAAACTCGTAGTAACGGGTTGCCTGCCTACAAACTAAGTGTTAAGACATAGAGCATTAAGGAATAGGCAGAGGGCATTGCATGAGAAGATGGTTGATGATATACTGATGACTATGATACCCATTCTTGAAACTCCATTGGGCAGATTGTATCAGCAGGATTGTCTTGCTGTACTTGCAGCTCTTGAACCAGAATCGGTGGATCTAGCTTTCGCTGACCCACCATTCAATCTTGGGAAGCAGTACAGCTCTGACATCAATGATTCCTTGGCTCAACAGGACTATCTCTCATGGTGCAAATCTTGGCTCGATGGCATGATAAGAGTGCTCAAACCAGGAGGTTCACTCTTTCTGTGGAACCTACCCAAATGGAACTTACTGCTAGGGGCTTTTCTTGCAGAACGCCTTACTCTCAGGCACTGGATTGCTGTCGATATCAAGTATTCCCTACCGATCTCAGGTCGACTGTATCCGTCCCATTATTCTCTTCTCTACTTTGTAAAGGGATCCCGGCCACTAATCTTTCATCCAGATCGCCTTCCGGTCCCATGCTGTAGGCGCTGCGGTGGAGAACTTCGCGATTATGGAGGTTACAAGAATAAGATGAACCCCAAAGGGGTAAACTTGTCTGATGTCTGGACTGACATTCCCCCTGTAAGACATGCCAAGTATAAAAAGCGTGATGCTAATGCTTTGTCGCTTAAACTGCTGGATAGAATAGTCTCAATGGCAAGTGACCCGGAAAGCCTTGTTTTAGATCCATTTGGTGGATCAGGAACCACCTTTGTGGCTGCTGAACTGACTGGACGAAGATGGGTCGGGTGTGAACTAGACTGCTCGGCAATTCTACAGAGATTCGATTCACTCGATGCCGACAGATTACACTTATCTCAGATCAGGACCCGCAAGAATGTCCTATTCACTGAACAGGATCTTCAAAGGAGGAAGAAGGCAGGCAATCCCTTATCAAGCCACTACAGGTTATCTAACGATTCTGAAATCTGCACATGCAACAAAGAAGCTGATAACCAGAATGATCTGTTTACTTCCTCTTAACTCGCCCCTCCTTGGCTCTCCCATCAGTTCCTACATGGAGATATGGATGATCTGACGCGCTCGTTAGCTCATCTTGCTCAACGACACTTATAGCAAGAAGACCACGCTCAATTCCTTCCCCAGTTGCCTTCCAAAGTGAAAGGTAGCTTGAGAGTTCGCTAATATTTCCAACGCGATCTGTGAGGTGTTCATAAAGATCGCGACTTGGGACAATGAGAACTCCTGCATTCACAACTCCCGAACTCAAAGCGATAGACAACTTATTCATGCTTCTATGAGATGAGGAAATGTTGCCTGTTTCCCATTCTATAGCCACTCTCGTTCCATCGGGTGCTTCTGTTAGGAAGTCGAAATCGCCAAAAGTAGCTTTGATAGGCTCTTGATGTGGTTCGAGACTCGGATATAGGCAAAACTCCACTTGATTCTGGCGTATTTCTTTCGTAAACCCAGCTTCTGCTTTCCATTCTTCATTTTTAACCATGTGTTCGAGAAACCGTTTCCTTAAATATCCGACTCCGTTCCGATTCCATTGCCCATCTTCGCGTTTTTCCTTGCGACGAAGCAGCAGCTTACCAGAACCTTTCGGGAAATCAATGCTTTGTATTGATCTTACATAACTAGTGTGTATCTTTTGCCAGTCCTCGGAAGAGACAATACCTCCTTTATTAATGATAATAATGGTTCGAAGCCACTTCACAGCTATTTACCGGGGATTCCGTTAGTCAATGACGGGATGTCGCAGTTTAGACAAACACATATTCTACAGAGCATTATGATTGTTATATTACGCTCGCCGCGCTCAACACCACCTAAGTATGATCGATCGATTCCGGATTTTGAGGAGAACTCCTCTTGGGTGAAACCAAGTTCCTGTCGTCTTTCCCTTATGCGTCTCCCTAAATCTATCAGCTCTTTCTTCTCCATGAAACAAAAATGTTAGGTCTGCGGACTATCAGTCCACGGACTATAGTTCTCATTCTTTGGGCACTAGAGATACTGAGGTTCGAAACACGGGACTGTAGTTTTCCCTTTTGATTACGGCATGTTCAATTTGTGTTCCGTGTTCACGGAATGTGAACATGCTGAAACCTTTCCTAACCTCCGGGTCCTGAATTAACCCCCGAAGGATGACTCTTCGCCTTTTCCGGTACATAATGTGGACGAGGTGGGCATGATGTTAGGATTCCCGGGTTCGAAACTCGGCGACTTGCAGGCATTCTGCAGGCGCAACAAGGTGAAGACACTCTCCGTGTTCGGCTCACGGGCGCGCGGAGATGCCGGGGAAAACAGCGACATCGACCTGCTGATCGAGTTCGAGGATGGCTCCGGCATCAGCTATCTGGACATGATGACCATGCGCATCGAGCTGGAAGAGATGCTCGGATGCCGCGTTGACCTGATCGAGAAGGCCGCCATGACTAATCCGATCCGCATGAAACGGATACTCTCGGAAAGGATTCCGCTGTATGGCTCTTCAGGAGATCTGTCGGAGCATTGGTCAGCAGTCTGAAGTCACCACGCCGTCATGGCTTCCCGCAAGCCGTGCAGTTCACGAATTGTCTCAGCGCCTCGGCGACTCACCGGATCCGGCGGTTCTGAAGCCTACGACCAGGTCGAATCCGTGCGAGTAGCCCCTGCCGACATAGACGGAGCGTACATTCCCGAGGCCCGAATCGGAGAAGTGGCCGGCGATCTCCCGGCCGTCGCACGGCTCGACCGTCTCCCCCCTGG
>Ga0208458_1000506_pt1 | contig 40684 bp, 30 predicted proteins | sample AD_UKC085_MetaG_FD_184432 | JGI IMG/M metagenome (GOLD analysis project Ga0208458, IMG submission 184432) | Active sludge microbial communities of municipal wastewater-treating anaerobic digesters from USA - AD_UKC085_MetaG (SPAdes) (version 2) | ecosystem: Engineered > Bioreactor > Anaerobic >... | reverse complement strand
CAGGAGGCGGCTTGTCCCAATATGGCGGAGTGTTTTGCAAGCGGCACGGCGACTTTTCTGATCATGGGTAATGTCTGTACACGTAACTGCCTGTATTGCAATGTCGAGCACGGCATGCCCGCCCCGGTTGACGATCATGAAATCAATCATTTGATAGATGCCGTGCGAAAAATGAAACTGGAGTACGTGGTGATCACGTCCGTTACCCGCGATGATTTACCCGACGGCGGTGCGCAAGTTTTTGCTGATTGTATCAGACAGCTGAGCAAAACTGTTGATGATTGCAAAATCGAAGTACTGATTCCCGATTTTCAGGGAAATCATGAGGCGCTTCAAAAAGTTATTGCAGCCGGGCCCGATGTCATCAATCACAATATGGAAGTTGTAAAACCGATGTTTACGCGATTGCGGCCGCAGGGTAATTATGATGTTTCGCTCAAGCTGCTCAAGAATATAAGCTCGTCTAATGTTGTCTCCAAAAGCGGATTCATGATCGGATTCGGCGAGAGCCGCGACGATATTCTGCACCTGATTGACGATCTGGCTTCGGTTTCCTGCGCGCGCTTGACCATCGGGCAATACCAGCAGCCGACATTGAAACACTGGCCGGTAGCCAAGTACTATCACCCTGATGAATTTGCCGAATTCAAGGAAATTGCTTACCAGAAGGGCTTCCAGTATGTGGAGTCCGGACCGCTCGTGCGCAGCTCCTATCACGCGGCCAGGGCAGAGTGAATTATGAATGGTGAATCTGATGTGTCTTTAATAAAAATGTTTTTATAAATTTCGAGGTGCAAAAGTGTCCGAAAGATATGATTTGATAATCATCGGCGGAGGGCCGGGAGGCGTTGCGGCGGCGGAAGTTGCCGCGTCCAAGGAAAAAAGAGTTCTTGTTATCGAGAAAGCAGGCTGGGGCGGCACCTGCACGCACCGGGGCTGTATTCCCACCAAGGCGCTGCTTTCCTGCAGCAAGTATTACTCGGATTTAAAGAAGCTCAAAAGGATGGGGATAAATATCACGGAGGCGTCTGTTGATTTTTCCGCCATTAAAAAACACCAGCAGCAGATTGTGAAAGTATCCGCTCTTGGCGCGCAAAAATTGCTTGCCGATGCCGGAGTGGAAATTAAGCAGGGCGTCGGCGAAATTGTTTCTCCTTCAGAAGTTCGTTTTACCGATTCATCAGGAAAAAGCGAAAATTTATCAACTCAAAATATCATGGTGGCCTGGGGCTCCGTACCGCAGGTTCTTCCGGGAATCAATCTGTCCGAAAGGATTATGACGTCTGACGGCATTTTAAAATTGAATACACTCCCTCCAAGCATCATCATTGTCGGCGGCAGTGTGATCGGTGTGGAGTTCGTCACCTTCTTTGCCGAACTGGGGACAAAAGTGACTATGGTGGAAATCCTCGATACGATCATTCCACTGGAAGATCAGGAATGCGCCGATTTGCTCAAACAGGAATTAACCAGGATGGGTGTTGTTATTCATACATCGACAAAACCGGAGAGCCTCAGAGATGCGGGCGATGGCGTTGCAATAATGGCTCAGAAAGACGGCAAGTCCCTAGAAATCAGCGCTGACTATGCGCTTCTTTGCACCGGCAGAAAACCATTATTGAATACAGAAGAGTTGGACAAGCTCGGAATTGAATATTCAAAAGCCGGCATCAAGATTGATTCAAATATGATGACGAATGTTGCCGGCATTTACGCAGTGGGCGATGTTACCGGCGGGATGATGCTGGCGCACCGGGCGATGCAGCAGGCCAAGTGCGCTGTAGAACGTATTTTCGGAGGAGATGACTTTGCCTATAACGAAGATTTCATTCCTTCGGTCGTTTACAGCCATCCGCAGATTGCGCGGGTGGGTTATACGCAAAAACGCGCGGAAGACGAAGAACTTTCCGTCGAAGTTGTTAAATCTTTCTACAGCGCCAATATTATTGCCCGCGCCGAATTGATGGGGCAGGGCTTTGTTAAAGCAGTTTTTCATCAGAACAAACTGATCGGCGCGACCATCGTCGGTGAAGACGCCGCGGAACTTATCGTGCCCTTAACGCTGGCAGTGTCCAATGAACAAACAAAAAAACAATTACGTTCGTGGGTGCTGCCGCATCCGACGCTGAGCGAAGTGTTTGCATTATTAACCGGTTGAGAAGGGAGCTCTTTATGAAGTTGATCAATTATAAAACTGTCGCATCAACCCATTTTGACAAGGGTTCGGCCAAGGGCGTTGCCGGACGAGTCGCTGTGGGCAAGGCTGACGGCGCGAATAATTTTTGTATGCGGGTTTTCGAAATCGCTCCGGGAGGATTTACGCCGAAGCACACCCATCCTTGGGAACATGAGATTTTTATTCATGCCGGTTCCGGCGAGGTTTACGGCAACGGCCAGTGGAATCCGATCGATCCGGAGAGTGTCATTTTCATGCCGGCCGATGAAGAACATCAGATCAGAAACACCGGGAAAGAAACCCTTGTGTTTGTTTGTCTGGTTCCGTCCGTTGCACCCGAATTGTAATACCGGAGATATTTATGACGCCTTTGTGTATTCGACGGCTTTTTCACCGGCCAGGTAACCGGTAGAGAAAGCGGCCTGCAAATTGTACCCGCCGGTATCGGCGTCAATATCCATCACCTCACCGCAAAAGAAAAGTCCACTGATCAATTTGGAAGCCATCGTGCGCGGATCTATTTCGTTTAACGAAACACCGCCAGCCGTAACGATTGCCCTTTCCAGCGGCAGAGACGCCTTAATATTGAAACGCAGCGCTTTCAATATTTCAATAATCTTTCCTCTTTCCGCGGCGGTTATCTGATGCGCCAGTTTTTCACTATTGATTCCGGTAAGCCCGATAAATGGTTCAATCATCTTGGCGGGCAGGTATTCTTTCATGATGCCGGAAATTTTTCTTTTGCTGAAATTGTCCAGATCCCGTTGCAGCCGTTTTTGCAATTGCTCTCTGGTCAAAGCCGGCTTCAAATCTATGAATATTGATACGGGACTTTTCTCCAGGGCTTCAACGACAGACAGGCTCATCAGCAGAATAATCGGACCGCCCAACCCGAAATGGGTAAACAGCATTTCGCCAAAACGGCTTTCGATGACCGGATGCCGGGGTGATTTTTTTTCTCCCCGTCCGTAAATGCAATCGGGCGTCATTCGGGAATCAATGGAATCGGCTTCGCCCTGAAAAGCCGTGGCGCGGACGTTGCGCAGGCTCACTCCCTGCATGGATTGAGCAAGCTCCTGTTCCCGCACGATCAGCGGCACCAGCGCCGGTTTCGGTTTGACGATATTGTGTCCCCGCGCGGCGGCTATTTTGTAACCGTCGCCGGTGGAACCGGTGGAAGGCCAGGTGGCCCCGCCGGTGGCCAGAATGACAGCTTTGCAGAGATAATCCTGGTCCTGTGTCTTCACACCGTAAACAGAATCGTCCTTCATGGTGATGCCGGTTACTTTAGTGTTCACTTTTAGAGTTACATTATTTTCGGAAAGGTATTTTTTGAAAATACGCACGACATCATGAGCATCATCGGACGCAGGAAATATCCGTCCACCGCGTTCCACTTTGGTCGCCAGACCGTGATGATTGAAAAAATCCAGCAATTGCGGACGGAAGAAGTTATGAAAGGCGCTGAAAAGAAAACGGCCGTTATCACCATACATGGCAATAAAATGGTTCCGTTCGGCCGCATTGGTCAAGTTGCAGCGCGTCTTGCCGCTGACCAGAATTTTTTTGCCGCAGCCATCGGTTTTTTCAAGGAGTAATACTTTTGCGCCCAATTCGCCGGCACGACCGGCCGCCATCATCCCGGCCGCTCCCGCGCCAATGACAATAATATCGCTTTTATTTTTTTCTTGATTCATAAAGGTCATTCGATTTTTCAGTGGGGTAACATGAAAGGATATAAATGGTCAATGATTCTATGCGGGGGAATTATTCCCCGCCAGAGAGGAATTATTCCCCCTTCTTTTTAATGAAACGGTCTCACCGGCTGTGATGAATATATATAAATACCGTCTTTTCAAATACATACAACAAACACATCGCTTTTTTCTGCTGGCATGTAAATTGCTTTAATGCGTGAACGACAAACGTATCCACCTAACTTTTAAAGATAGAAACAATATTCCAACTTAAATAAATGTGTCCTGGCGACATGATTATTGAACTTTTGTTTGTGTCCCTCAATGAGGGTGATGTTGCAATAAAATAAAAATTGATCAAGGAGGAATTTCAAATGAAAAAAGTTGTATTGTTGGTTGTTGCATTAATCTTCTCATTTTCCATGACAGTTGCTGCCGTTGAGAAAGCAGAGGTACCGGACACATCAGAGCCAGTTAAGGTTGCTGATATTGAAAAAGATGACATCAAGAAAGGTGATGTAAAAAAAGACAAAACCAAGAAATCAAAGAAAAAAAACGTGAAGAAGTCAAAGGATAAAAAGTCTAAGAAATCATCAAAGAAAGATGAAAAAATCGTTGAAGATGCGGAATCCGAAGTACCCGCTGCTCCCGCCGCAAAATAAATTTGTAAAAAATTTATTTGAATCTAAAGAAGGAACGGACAAAATCCGTTCCTTCTTTTTTAGTGAGACTCTCTGAAGACAAGCTGTGCGAAGTCTGAAGAGTAAGTCGAACTATCCAAAAGCCTTTGGCTTTTGGAAACCACCTCTTGAGTGAAGCACCATGGGATCTGAGACTCTCTGAAGACAAGCTGTGCGAAGTCTGAAGAGTAAGTCGAACTATCCAAAAGCCTTTGGATTTTGGAAACTATCCCAGACGCGTAGTGTCGTGGTGGAACGAATCCCGACGAATCGGGACGACGTTTGTTCCCGCCGCCTTCACGTTTTTATGTGCAAGTTTTCTGGATAATTATTTTTGTCTTTGATATAAATCAATTCATGCTGAAGAAATTATTGCGAAACGTCATCGCATTTAACAATCGCCTGACAGTAAGGGCGAGGCTGGTAATGCTTATTTTTTCCGGTCTTGCCGTGACCATGGGTATTTGGGGTGTTATTCAGCTCAACGCTCTGGAAAAAATATTAGTCGAACAGCAGGTGAAAAGGCTGGAAGACGTTGCTGAAACCGTCAGCACTTTTTATCAGTATTTCCCGACCAAAAGAGGTTTGAGAGCCCTTGATTCCGCGCTTAATGATCATTTACAGGCTGACGTGCGTCTGGCCAGAATTGACATCTTTGACATCAGTCAGAAGCGCATTGATTACGTGGCCGGAGCAAGCCGTGACTCATACGAATGGCCCGACGGTATGATTCTTTCTTCAACAGACAAGCTCAAGCCTCGTTATAATAAGATTGAAACGGAAAACGGACCGGCTCTGGGGTTGCTGTATCCCGTGGCGGGAGAGAGTAAGGGATCGCATATCGTGATCGGTGTCATCGGCTTTTCACGGGCAAATGCGGAAATCATGAATCGGGCGCGGCAGTTGTTGATTTTCAGCAGCGCCGGTTTGCTGATCCTGATTCTTATGGTTTTGGGATTGAGTTATCGATGGATAATCGACAAACCGCTGAATCTGATTATTCAGATCATCGATGAATTTCAGAAAGGACGATATGAAAACCGCATCCCGATTGTTCACAGTGATGAATGGGGGCAGATATCCAAACACTTTAATGTGATGGCTGATGAGATCCAGGAGGTCATGAAAAGAAATCAGGAACTTACCAAACATCTGGAAGAGCGTGTTCATGAAGAAACGCTCAAGGTGGTTCAACTGCAGAAGCAGGTTGCCGATCTGAAACAATTAACCACACTGGGACAACTGACGGCTAATCTGGCGCATGATCTGGGTACACCGCTTCATTCCATCGGCGGACTGGCGAAACTGCTTTTGGAAAAAGGCGGCTGGCCCGAAGATGTCGAGCATAAGCTGAATTTAATTGTTCAGCAGACGCAAAGGCTGGATGCTGTGATTCAGAACGTGCGAAAGGCCACTCGACTGCCCGATCCTAATTTTGAAGCATTGACCGTCGAACAGATATTCCATGAAACCCTTTCACTCCTGGAGTCTTTTCTGCAAAAAAACAGAGTGGAAACAATTGTAAATATAAAGGCGCCGGTTCCTCGTCTGTATGTGGACCGCTATCGCATTCAGACAGCCCTCATGAATGTTATTCAGAATTCTCTGGAAGCCATGCCGCAGGGAGGAACAATAACTATGTCGGCGCACGATGTTCCCGCCGAACATTTTGTGGTCATTACAGTCGGCGATACGGGTTGGGGAATGACGCCGGATGTCGTGGAAAAAGTCTGCGAGCCTTTTTTCAGCACAAAAACCAGCGAAGGTCTGCGCGGTCTCGGCATGGCGATCGTGCGAGACATTATGAAGACGCATCGAGGTAAAATGGAAATCAAAAGTTCTCCCGGCCGGGGAACAACGGTTATTTTATATTTCCCCAAATTTAAGGAAGCTGAGCGTTTTCATTAAAAAAGCGTCTCAGCGCTTGAAAAAGTTTATTCTCGCTGAAGTGTTTTTCCTAAGAAAGGCCGTAACGGCGTATTTTTGTCCGGAGAGTCTTTCTGTCAATTTCCAGCAGTTTTGCCGCCTGGGACTGATTCCAGGATGTTTCTTTTAGCACCTCGATTATTTTTTCTTTTTCCGCTTCCTCCAGAGGGGATAAGTCAGAACCGCTGAGTATTTCTTTTTTGCTTTTAGAAGGATGAAAACGTTCCGGCAGATTCTCGGGCAGGATTTCATCAAAAGGCGAAAGAAGCATGATTTGTTGGAGAACGTTCTCCAGTTCCCGCACGTTGCCCGGCCAGTCATAAGCCGCAAATAATTCCATCGCTTTCGGCGAGACATGCGTTGCGGGATAACCTGCTTTTTTTAAGAAGTATTCGCACAGCAGGGGAATATCGTCTAGATGGTTTCTCAACGGCGGAACATGTAAGCGAACGATGAATCTGTATAAAAGGTCCAGCCGGAAACGACCGGCGCTGATTTCTTCGTCGATATTTTTGTTGGCTGCCGCAACCACCCGGACGGTCACATGCTGAATGTCATGGCTGCCGATTCTTCGGACTTCTCCGTCCTGCATAAAACGTAAAAACTTTCCCTGCAAGGAGGTGGACATTTCCGTGATTTCATCGAGAAACACCGTGCCGCCTGCCGCCGATTCCAGCAGTCCGGCGTGCCGGTGATCGGCGCCGGTGAAGGACCCCTTTTCATATCCGAACAATTCCGATTCCAGTAAATTATCGGGGATCGCACCGCAATGGACGACAACAAAAGGTTTGTTTCTCCGGGATGACATGTTGTGTAAAGAACGGGCGGTAAGTTCTTTACCCGTGCCGCTTTCGCCTTCGATCAATACACTGGCCGGCGCATCGGCGATGCGCGCAATTTGTTTGTAGAAATCCACCATGATCGCCGAGGAGCCGATCAATTTTGATTGTTCCGGTGTTTCCTGGGGGGTGATCATCCGCTTTTCCTGAAGCTCCCGCGAGTCGAGGACCTTTTTGACGATAGCCCGGCAGTCCTCGGGAGAAAAAGGTTTGCTGATATAATCCCAGGCTCCGAGATTTAATGCTTCCATGGTTGTCTCCAGGGAACCATATGCGGTCATGAGAATGACCGGCAAATCGGGCCATTGTTGATGAACAAGTTCCAGGAAACGCAGACCGTCCATGCCGGGCATGCGAATGTCGGACATCAACAAATTGTATAATGATAAATCCTGTTTCAGTGCTTCGCTTGCTGACGTAAACGCCGTAACATCGTATCCTTCTATTTTTAAAGCTTCCTGAAGGAATTCACAGGCGACTGCGTCATCATCAATGACTAAAACATTTTTTTTCATAGGCCACTTTTGCTTTTTTACAGTTAAGCTTTTGTCCATCTCCGTGCCGCGATACGGAATCGGAACGTTCTGTGCTTCACGTTTTTATTAATAGCATATTTATTTTGGAATGGCACGGTGTAGTTAAAAAGATCGATAAATCATAAAAAATAAAAAGGTTTCTGACACCTGATTCGATTGGCAGGAAAAAATTTGCCTGCACGCATGCTGCGCACAGGCAAATTTTTTACAGGTGGAGAAAAGATATTTTCTATTTCAATTGTTTGCTGGAATAGCCGAGAACGTTTCGTGCCACGATCAAATGCTGAATCTGCCCGGTTCCTTCAAAAATATCCGTAATCTTGACATCGCGCATCCATTTTTCGGCCAGGTTCTCACAGGAGAATCCCAGAGGACCCAGCAACTCGCAGCATTTTTGAACGATAAGCGTTCCATAGCGTCCGGCCTTGGCCTTGGACATGGAGGCTTCCAGATTGTTGAACTCTCCGTTGTCCATCATCCAGGCGGCGCGCCAGGTCAACAGGCGCATGGCTTCCAGATGGGCTTCCATCAGGTAAAACTCTTTTTCTGTTGCGCTTATGTTATTGGGATTTTTTTCGTAATCCAGCTGGATGCCGCTTTCTTCGATCTTTTCCCGCGTCAAATCCAGCGCTGCCCGGGTAACGCCCAGCGCCATCGAAGCAACCAGGGGTCTGGTATTATCGAAGGTTTTCATCGCCCCCTTGAAACCTTCGGTGGACTGCTTGATCTCGGCGCTGCCCAGAATATTGTCTTTGGGTATGCGGCAGTCATCCAGAACATAAGTGCCTGTGTCCGAAGCGCGCACGCCGAGCTTGTGCTCCAGTTTCTCCAGCTTGAAGCCGGGGCGTCCTTTTTCCACGACGAATGATTTTATCCCGGCCTTGCCGGCGCTTCTGTCCACCGTTGCCCAGATAACCGCCACTTCGGCGCGCTCCGCGCAGGTGACAAATATTTTTTCGCCGTTGAGCACCCATTCGTCACCCTCCAGGGTGGCTCTGGCGGTGATGGAACCGGAATCGGAACCGGAACCGGGTTCCGTAATGGCCATAGACGCCCATTTTTCGCCGAATCGTTCCATTTGTTCATCCGTGGCTACCGCGGCAATGGCTGCGTTTCCCAATCCCGCGTTCGGAAGCGACAGTAATAATCCCAGATCGCCCCAGCACATTTCTTCAATGACGATAACCATCGAAAGATTCGCGCCCAGTTTTTTTGCGCCCGGTTTTTCCGGTTTTGCTTCTTCGCCTTCTTTTTTCTTTTTCGGGCGGCTCATGATCTTTATGGAACGGAACATATCCAGTTCCTGGGGATATTCATGTTCGTGTTCATCGTAATGTCTTGATATAGGCCGAAGCATGCTCGTCGCCATGTTGTTCATGCCGCTTCTCACATCCATCATCTTTTGTGTCATTTCCAGATTAATCATAGTTTTCCCTCCTATACCGTGGCCATGCCTTCGAGAATGGCGATACCTCTGCCGTTGCGATAATATCTTTCCACCGGATTTTCACGGATGTAACCATGTCCGCCCAGAATCTGAACGCCGTAATCCGTTAGCTTCATCGTCATTTCTCCGGCATAGAGTTTGGCCAGATACGCTTCTTTTTTGGCGTCTCTGCCTGCCTCGAGTGCGGAGGCCGCTTTCCAGGTCATCAGCCTCATGGCATCAACTTCATACGCCATCTCGGCGATCATGAAAGCGATCGCCTGGCGGCTGGCGATCGGTTCACCGAATTGCACCCTCTCTTTGGCATATTCTCTGGCATATTCATAAGAAGAACGCGAAACACCGGTGCCGATAGCGGCCATGGCGATCCGTGTGTTTTGCAGGAATCTGCTGTAATTGCATCCGGTTTCTCCGCCGACACGATCCGCCGCCGATACTTCACAATTCTCCAGGGTTACCGGGTAAGTTTCCAGCGCGTATAACCCCAGATTCTTTTCCCGTTCGCCGATTTTGAGTCCGGGATTGTTCCGATCGATGATAAACAACTCCATTTTCCCGTCCGCATTGGCTGCGACCAGTATATGACCGGAATCATTCGCCATCGGCACAAAACATTTCTTGCCGTTAAGGATGTATTTGCCGTCTTTTTTCTCCGCCTTTGTTTCCAGAGATACCGCATCGAACTTGAATCTTGGTTCATTGATGGCCACGGTGCAGGCCTTATAAGCCGGATCGCAATACAGCGGCAGATACTTCTTTTTTTGCTCCTCGGTGCCCATTTGCAGGATTGTGTAAATGAAGGTGGAGGGCAACGTCGCCGCGATGGCCAGCGCCATGTCACCGGCGGCAAGTTCTTCCAGAAAAATTGTATTCATGACGGGCGAATATTCCATGCCGTATCCGCCGTATTCTTCCGGTACGGTGGAGATGGTGGCTCCCAGTTCCCAGATCTTGTCGATAATTTCCCGGGAAAGCTTTCTTTCCTCATCCATGTCATGCGCGGGATTGCCTGCGACCATACTCTTGATCAGCTTAGCCACAGTATCTTTCATGCTGCTTTGTTCTTCAGACATGCTAAAACCAAATTCTCTATCTTCCATAATGTTCTCCTTGAATGCGGTCTTCCAGTTAAAACAGAAGAGACAATCTCGTTCTACAGAATTGACCGTTTTATTTTTTACAAAAAATTACCGGGGGTGGTGTCTATCGTAAGCCCCCCCAAGATGGTTTTCTGATACACCCCCGGCAATTAAATTTTATACACAGATTGGACGAATCCGGATCACCTCACCGCCGCTGATTTATATCAGTGTCTGCAGTTTCATCAAAAGAACCATATCGCCCATGAATTTAAGCTTACCGTTCATAAAAAGATTCTGTCCGGTCGTTTGTTTGTTCTGCATCGCAATCCAGTCCTGTAATTCAAGGCTGATGTCCACGCTGGGTTTTGCTTCGCCGTTGAAGACCATGCTCACGGGGATGGTGTTGCCGTCCTGTTTCAAGGTCAGATTCAAAGTGCCTTTAGTTTCGAGAAGGTTTTTCAGCCTCATGGGATTGGCAATTTCCACGGGATCTGTGAAACGGTCAATCATGCCTTCGATCTTTCCGGTTATGGCATCGAGAAACACCTGCTCGGACAACGACATGGTCAATAGGGGTTTGTCCACGCCGCCTTTTACAACTTCCAGATTGGTGCCGTCTTTTATTTTCAGGCAATACTTCTGATCATTGATATTAAATTGAAGGTTGACTTCCTTGCCGGTCAAAGATGAAAGATTTGCGCCGGCGATAATTTCCTTAAACTGATCCGGTACGTGTTTTTCGAAAAAATCGTTTACGCTTACACCGCTGGGAACTTTAAACTTAGCCATGTTGAATTTACCTCCGATTAAATTTTTAGAGAAGATTTGTTTACCGGTCGGTAAATACTAAAAAGAAAGATGCCTGTCAACAAGTTTTTTTTAATATTTTTTCATTTGTGTTCCGGAACGCGCTATATCCATAATAATGTTTCTTATAACAATAACTTATGTTGTTATTGAATTTTTGAATTAAAATGAGCTTATCCTTGCCTGTTCTCGGCAGAAATTGTGAAAAATTAAATTTACCAAACGGTTTGCTTTATGATATAATGATTTTATGGAGAAAAATAAGAAAATGAAAAACTCAGTTAGCCACAGCCTGTCGGGAAGCTTTAAAAAAAATGCCAAAGGACGCAGTTCGGCCAATGAAGGAAACGTCAGGGCAAGGATTTTGAAGGCGGCCAGGGATGTTTTTACCGTGTACTCCTTTAAGGAAGCAAGTACACGCATGATTGCCAAAGAGGCGGGTGTGGAGCATCCGATGATTCATTATTATTTCGGCTCAAAAGAAAATCTTTTTTATGAGATGGCCGAGGCTCTTTATCATGAAACCATTTCTATTCAGGAATCATGGTTTGATGATATGGAAACGATGTCTTTGCATGCGGGCTTTGCTCTCTTCATTGATAGAATGCTTGACTATACCATGGCGAAGCCGGATGCCTTGCGGATCGCGGCCCTTAATGCGGTGAACATTGGTAACATCGAAGAAATACCCGGTTACCGTTTTATCATTATGAGCATGGCCGGCATGAGACGGATCATGGAGGAAAAACTTGCTCTGAAGGGATCGACCCGGGAAATCGAAATGTTCATCTATTGTTTTTACAGTCTGATGATATCCCTGATCGGCGCCAGAACGTGCCAGGCGCAGATTCTAAACATGAATCCTCTGGAAGAAAAATATCGCGTCTGGGTCAAAGATGCCAGCATGACGTTATTTTATCCCTGGTTTAAAAAAATTCTGACGGGTCGATAGTCGTTTGGTTAAACGACTATGACGTGTGCTTTCCAGGGACACCGGTTTAAATTTCAGATGAAATTTGAACCGGAGGCATGTCTTTTCGGTTTTAACCCCCGTCCCACTTTAACCTTGACAAATAAATTCTACTATGATTTACGCATTACCCTATTACTTTTAGGGGTTTTGCTAATGAAAAAGACTTTGACCAATAAAACAAATACCAAAAGAAAGAAAACGCACGGTTTTCTGGTTCGAATGGCATCGAAGGCCGGCCGGCAGGTTTTAAGCCGCCGCAGAGCCAAGGGCAGAAAGCGTTTAGCAGTGTAAATCCGGCATGTTAATTGCCATTAGAGGATGGTCAGGTCGGTATGCATGAAGCAACAATCTTTTCGGAAAACAGAAAGGATAAACAGCAGAAGCAGGTTTAAAGTAATTTACAATCAGGGGGTGTGGAGAAGTTCTAAACATTTTACGACCATAACTTGCATGAACCCTCAGGGGGTTAAAAGACTGGGGATTACGGTAACCAAAAAAACGGGAAATGCGGTAAAAAGAAACAAAATCAAACGCCTGATCAGAGAATTTTTTCGACTTAACAAAAAATTGTTTCCCGAAAAACACGACGTGGTCATCATGGCCAAAAGGAAAATACCTCCCCTTACTTATCGAGACGCATGCAGTGAATTGACGGAACTCTTCACGCGGAAGAACAATATATAATCTATGCTCGGAAGACCATTGACAACTTTTTTTGTATTTATCATTCGTGTGTATCAAACCTGTCTGTCACCTTTCTTTTTTGCTCCCTGTTGCCGTTTTCATCCATCCTGTTCCGAATATGCCATCGAAGCGATTAAAATGTATGGACCGGCAAAAGGTTCTTTCATGGGCGTAAAAAGAATTCTCCGCTGTCACCCCCTGAATCCTGGCGGTTACGATCCCGTCAAGTAAAAAACGAGAGGTTTAAAATGGATAAGAGGACCCTACTGGCGATTGTCCTGTCACTGGCTGTGCTTTTTACGTATCAGATCTTTTTTGCCAAGCCGCCTGCGCCGCCCAAGGCGGTTCCTGTTCAGGAATCCAAACAAATCAAAGAAACCGTAACGGCGAAGCAACCGGTTCCTTCCCCGGTTGCCGCAGCTCCGAAACCGGCGGCGAAGAAAGCCGTTTCTCTCCAAGAAGAACCGCCCCGGGACATCACCGTGGAAACAGAAAATTACACCGCTGTGTTCTCCACCAGGGGGGCTGCGCTGAAATCCTTTCAACTGAAGAATTACCGGAAAGAATGCACCAAATGCGTCGGCGACATCTGGCCGGCCATCAAGAATTTTGTCACGGGCAAAAAACAGCCGGCAAAGGGGAAAAGCAATGAGTTGATCGAAGTGGTGTCTCTGCAGGAGAACATGCCTTATCCGCTCGCTCTGACGTTTCCCGAGTCATCCTCGGAGATTAGCGCCGATTCCGTTTTCAGCGCTGATGTCGTCGGACTGGATCTGACCAAAAACAAAAACAAGCAAAGCCTGGTATTTTCCCGCACGTTTAATGACATCAGGGTGGAAAAGATTTACACCTTCAATGCCGATAATTATTCCATTGCCCTTGACGTGAAAATATCAAATCTGACGGACGCGCCCGTCACGAAGATACCTTATCTGAACTGGTACGAATATGTTGATCCCGGGGAGCAAGTGGACGGCTACAGCAAGGAAGGCCCTGTGGCTTATGTATCGAAATCCATCGAACGAAGAAAATCGGCGGACGTATCCAAAGAAGAAACGATCGGGCCGGATGTTTCCTGGGGCGGATTCGAAAGAAAATATTTTATGGCGGTCATTATTCCGCAGGATCCTTCTTTAACCAGTGTCAACATGTCGAGAGAGAACAATGTGGTTTCCGTCAATCTCAAGGGAGCCAAAAACATCATCCCGCCGGAGCAGTCCGGCTCATTCAAATACAACCTGTTTATCGGCCCGAAAGATTACGCCATGCTGAAAAAACACGGATTATCCCTGGAGGAAGCCATTGAGTTCGATTCCGTCATTCCGGGATTGAAATGGCTGTCCATCGGACTGCTGCTTTTTATCAAATTTTTGTATCAGTTCGTCGGCAACTACGGCGTGGCCATTGTTGTGCTGACCATTCTGATTAAAATTCTCTTCTGGCCGCTGGGCAATATCAGCTACAAATCCATGAAAGAGATGCAAAAGATTCAGCCCAAAATAACTGCCCTGCGGGAAAAGTATAAAAATGATCAGGCTAAACTGGGGCAGGAAACCATGGCGCTCTACAAAGCGCATAAAGTGAATCCTTTCGGCGGCTGTCTGCCGATCCTGATTCAGATTCCCGTGTTCATTGGGCTGTACAACACGCTGCTGTATGCGATTGAATTGCGCCATTCCCCGTTCTTCTGGTGGATTCAGGATTTGTCGGCAAAAGATCCTTATTACATTACGCCGATTGTCATGGGCGCGACACAATTCATTCAGCAGAAAATGACCCCCACGATGGGTGATCCGATGCAGGCCAAGATCATGCTGGCCATGCCCATCATCTTCACCTTTATCTTTTTGAACTTTCCTTCGGGACTTGTCATTTACTGGCTGGTCAATAATATTATCAGCATCGGACAGCAGATATACATCAATAAAAAATTAGTCGATTGATACAATCGACCGTTGGATTGAAGAGGATGAAAAATGAGTTCTGAATTTATTGAAATAGAAGAAAAAACGATTGACGAAGCGATTGAAAAGGCGTGTCAGGAATTCGGTGTGCCTCGTGAAAAATTAAACATCGAAATTATTTCCGGAGAATCGGGAGGCTTTCTGGGGTTATTTTCCAAGAAAGCAAAAATCAGAGCGTCTCTGCTGGCCCTGGATATTGATTTCTCCTTTTCGGATAACCCCAGAGAAAAAGCGGAAAAGCCCAAAGAAAGAAATGAACCGAGAGTAAAACCGGAGAACTCCGGGGTAAAAATCGAAGCAAAGGCGGCATCCCGGAAGAAACCGGAAAAGGAAGCAGCCGGGGAACAACCACCGGTGAAAAAAGAACCGGAGGTGTTTATTCCCGCTTCGCCCATTGCCATTCAGGCCCGGGACTTGCTGGCGGGAATTTTACAGAGAATCTCTCCGGAATACGGTGTAACGGTGAACGAGACCCAGGAAAAAATAATTCTGGGCATTGAAGGCGACGAAAGCGGTTTGCTCATCGGTAAACGCGGACAAAATCTTGATGCTTTTCAGTATATCATTAACAAAGCCGTCAATAAGCTTGACGGCGAGCACAAAATGGTCCTCATTGATTCGGGCGAATACAGAAAAAGAAGAGAAGATTTCCTGCTCGGTCTGGCGGAAAAAATCAAGAAAAAAGTTAAAAAAACAAAAAAACCGGTATCCCTGTCCAATATGAACGCTCATGATCGCCGGATCATCCACCTCGTGATGCAGGAAGATGAAACGCTGGTTACGCAAAGCCGCGGCGAAGGCAAATACAGGAAAATCGTCATTCTTCCCGCGAAAACGGGAAGCAACCGGCGTATCCGAGAGAAAAAACGGGATTAAAATTTCAATCCATAAATCATGATAAGGGGAAGTGCCCTACTGTGCTTCGCCAAGATACCATAGCAGCCACCGCAACGCCTTTCGGCATGTCCGGAATTGGCATTATCAGAATCAGCGGCCCGGAAGCTCTCGTTGTCGCGCGCCGCATTTTCAAACCATCCGGCGGAAAATGCGCGTGGAAAAGTCATCACCTTTACCACGGCGACATCGTTTCCGCCGACGGCCATACGGTTTTTGATGACGTCCTGATCTCCTGCATGCGGAAACCCCGGTCTTTCACGGGGGAAGATGTTGTCGAAATCAACTGCCACGGCAACCCGATCATCCTCCAGTCAATTTTAAATCATCTCCAGGAACTCGGATGCCGTCTTGCCCGCCCCGGTGAATTTTCTGAGCGCGCATTCTTGAATAATCGTTTTGATCTGTCGCAGGCGGAGGCGCTCTCGGCGATGATTTGCGCCCAATCCGCCAAAGCTTACGCCATGGGGCTTTCCCAGTTGAAAGGCTCGCTTTCCAGGGAAATCGAAGCCATTCGTCTGCTGCTCATAGAAGCGCTGTCTCAGGTGGAGGCTTCCATTGATTTTACCGACGATACGGACCAGGAAAAAATTCCGGCCATGCCGCCGCAAATTGCCCGGGCCGGCCGTCGTCTGCAAGACCTGATGTCCTCGTACCGCTCGGCCAGCGTTTATACGGAAGGGCTTCATGTGATGATCACCGGCAGGCCCAACGTCGGAAAGTCCAGTCTGCTCAATGCCTTAACCGGAAAGAAGAAAGCGATTGTCACCGATATTCCGGGAACAACACGCGACCTGATTGCGGATACGATTCATATCGGCGGCATTCCCGTGCGCCTGACGGATACCGCCGGAATCCGGGAACCGCAAAACGAAATTGAGCGGGAGGGCATTGCGCTTGTCTGGGAGACGCTGGCCGAGGCGGATGTTGTTGTGATCATGCTGGACGTGAGCAAACCGTTGACCGCAGAAGATAAAATAATGATTGATAAAAACACGTCGGGCAAAATCATTGTCGCCGTCAATAAAATCGACTTGCCGCGTTCCTGGGAAACGAAAAGCCTTTCGGGCCTTTTCCCGCCGCAGACGCGGTTTCTGGAAATCTCAGCCAAGTCCGGCTCCGGTCTGGAAGCACTGAAAAAAACCATTTTGGCTTTATCCGTTGACGATGAAACTGAAAGTGCTTCCGGAGCGATCATGACCAATTTACGCCACAAACATGCCGTCGAACTATCACTGAAAAATATTCAAAACGCGAAAGAAAGCATTGCCGCCGGTCTGTCGGCGGAATTTGCCGCTTTCGATTTACGCGAAGCGCTGGATCATCTGGATGAAATAACCGGCAAAAAAATCAACGACGAGATCCTGGACAAGATTTTTTCCAGTTTCTGTATCGGAAAATAATAATCTGTCTTTCGCGTCCGGAGCCATCTTGTGAAATCGTTCTTTATTTAAATAATGATTCCGAGCAGAGACGAATTTGTAATCATTATAACATTATGATATTAAAACAACATTCGGGTTCATACGTAATGATGAATTAAAGATACGATCTTATGCATGGCATCCTTACCGACATCGGCATTTCCGTTCTGGCGGCGACCGCTTTGGGCTTTTTATTTCAGCTCTTCCGTCAGCCTGTCATTCTCGGTTATCTGGTCGCCGGGGCGCTGATCGGCCCGGCGATGGGATTCAATCTGGTTTCCGAAGCCGCCAGCATCGAGGTCATTTCGGAGATCGGTCTGATTCTGCTGCTTTTTATTATCGGTCTGGAACTCAATCCGTCCAAACTCCTGGCTTCCGGCCGTCCGCTGATCTATGCGGGCATCGGCCAGTTTATTTCCTGCGTGCTGATGGGGGTGGGGTTTTTTCTGCTGCTCGGTTACGAATTGAGCCGAAGCAGTATTGACGCCCTTTATCTGGCCCTGTTTTGCGCTTTGAGTTCGACGGCGATTGTCGTCAAACTTCTTTATGACAAGTTTGAACTGGACACCTTTCCCGGACGGATCACGCTGGGCATTCTTATTTTTCAGGACCTGTGGGCCATTCTGATTCTGGCGCTTCAACCGCATTTCACGAATCCGCAATGGCTGCTGGTTTTTATCGCTCTCGGCAAGAGCGTGACTCTGCTGGCCATCGGTTTTCTGCTCAGTAAATACCTGTTGGACTGGATTTTTCAAAAAATATCCAAGACACCGGAAATGGTGGTGGCCATGTCCATGGCGTGGTGCGCGTTGATGGCGGGCATCGGTTCATGGATCGGTCTTTCGATGGAAATGGGCGCTCTGATCGCCGGCGTTTCCATTTCCACCTTTCCCTACAGCGTTCACGTCACGGCCAAGGTTCTTCCTCTGCGTGACTTTTTTCTGACGCTTTTTTTTCTGTCCATCGGCATGAAAATTCCGATTCCTGATGCCGCGATGCTCGGAATGGCGCTGATCATCGTCCTGTTTGTAATCGCATCACGTTTTTTGACCGTTTATCCCCTGTTGACGCTGGCGGGAAGCGGCAGGCGCACCAGTTTCATCGCCAGTCTGAATCTCGCTCAGATCAGCGAGTTCTCTCTCGTGGTGGCCGCGCTTGGCGTGCATTACGGTCATATTGATCAGCGGATGATGTCGTTGATTATTTACGCCATGGCCATGACGTCCGTTCTGTCTTCCTATTTCATCAAGGGGAATCACGCAGCCTATCTGGTTTTCAATAATTTTCTTGAAAAACGAGGATTTCCGACGAAGACGCAAGAAGGTCGTGATGATGAAGTAAAAGATGATTATCCCATCGTGGTCCTGGGATTCCACCGCGGCGCGCGGGAGTTTATCGGACGATTGGAAAAGGAGAGTCCGGATTTGCTGAAGAAGCTTCTTGTGATTGATTTCAATCTTGAAAATTTAAAGGAATTGAGCAACAGAAATGTTAAAGGGATTTTCGGCGACATCGGCAGCATGGACACGCTGGAGCACGCTCATCTTTCCGGAGCGCAAATCATTTTTTCGACGATTCCCGACATGCTCCTCCGGGGAACCAGCAACAGGGCTCTGGTGACCGCGTGCCGTGCCCTGGCGCCCGACGCCTACATCGTCGCCACCGCTGACTCGGCCGAGCAGACAGATATCTTGAGGAAAAGCGGGGCGAATGAAGTGCTGCTGCCTTATGTCCTGATCGGAGAGAAACTGACGAGGTTTGTCGAGCAGACCTGCCTGACGGCGGATGCCTGCAAACTCTAAAAAACATAACCGGTGGAAAAATTTATTGATGAAATGGAAGGGTAAAAAAGTCGGACTGGCGCTGGGCGGAGGAGGCGTCCGCGGTTTTTCTCACATCGGCGTTCTCAAAGTATTGGAAGAAGAGGGCATCCGTATTGATCTGATTGTGGGAACCAGCGCGGGCGCTTTGATCGGAGGGGCTTATGCTTCCGGCCAGTCACCCGATGAGATCCAGAAAAAAATCGACGCGTATCTGCAAAGCCCTGAATTCGACGATTCCCGGATGAAATCCATTGGCCTGTCTTTGACGCAGGAGGAGAAAAATATTATCAAAAAAGCGCAGCAGTTTGTCATGAACCGCTTCCTGTTTATTCAGGCCTTTTTCAAACCATCCATTCTGCCTTCCCATGATTTCCAGTCGCTGATGAACTATTTTCTGCCGGATATTGATATCAGTAAAACACGAATTCCTTTCCGTGTGGTTTCCACCGATCTGATCACCGGCCGGAAAATCGTTTTTTCGGAAGGATCTTTGCGCACAGCCGTGCTGGCCAGTTGTTCCGTTCCAGGAGCCGTAGCGCCGGTTCGTCACGGCGACTGGCTGCTGGCCGACGGCGGCATCACCAGCCTGGTGCCGGTGCACGCCGCGCGGGAGGCCGGGGCGGACGTGGTCATAGCCGTGGAAGTTGATCGTGATTTGGAAACGGCGGTTTGTATTGAAACGGCAAAAGATGTCGTTTTCCGGGCGGGCGAAATTACCGCGAGCGCGCTGGGCGATTCGGAACTGTCCGCTGCTGATGTTGTCATCAGGCCGCAGGTTGGTAATCTTCACTGGATGGATTTTAACCGGGCAAACCATCTGGTCAAGGCGGGGGAGGAGGCTGCCCGCGATTCCCTGAAAATCATCAACGCCTCTCTGCCACTTTCCCGGCGGATCCCCCATTTCGCCCGACGACTTTTCAGGAAGGCGATGAAATAAAATTGAAAACGCTTGTTCTTATTGAATATTCGTATAAGCCTGACCTTCTGAAATAATCCTTGATTTCTGTTTTGGTTTGGTATAGATAACGCGCCTACTAATTTTTAGGACTCCTTGCCCGTCCAAGCGGGCTTTAGAGCCGAAAGGAGAAAACATTGCAAAGATACGAAGTTGTGGCTATCGTTCTGGCCGATTTGAACGAGGACGACATCACCGCGTTGATCGAACGCATCCAGACCATCATCACTGAACGCAAGGGTGTCATCGCCAAGGTTGACAAGTGGGGCAAACGGCATCTCGCCTATGAGATCAAGAAACAGAGGGACGGTTATTATTTCCTGATCGATTTTGCCGGCGATGGTTCCGTTGTCAATGAAATCGAACGAAATTTTAAGATTGACGATCGCGTCGTGAAATTCATGACGGTGAAAAAAGAAGGCGCTACCACCGCCGAAGGCATCGAGCAGGAAGCCGCCGCGGCGGAAGCCAAACGCGCTCAGGCGAAGATTGATGCCGAAGCCGCAGCCGCAGAAGGAAAAGCCGTTAATCAGATCGAAAGAGCGCCGCGGGAAGCCAGGCCGCACGCCAGAAGAAACTACAACAAAGAAGAAGCGCAAACGAAAGGGGAATAAGACATGGAAACTCAAAATTCAGAAAGACCGAACAGGTATCCCCAGAAAAAGTTTTTTCACAGAAAGAAATTTTGCCGGTTCTGCTCGGACTCCAATATCAAAATTGACTATAAAAATACCGCTATCCTCAATAATTTCGTAACCGAACGGGGCAAGATCATGCCGCGACGGATTACGGGGAACTGCGCTTCTCATCAAAGAGAGCTCGCTCTGGCGATTAAACGCGCCCGGCAGATTGCGATCATGCCCTATGTGACGGCCGACGGCAAATAGATGATTCGATATCATTATTTTCGGCTGTGCTGAAAAAGCAGGGTTAAGACGTGTTATGTTCAGGACTGCGCAATTTGCAGTCATTTAAAATCAATCCAGTGGTATTTCCCGTTAAGGTAACGCCATAAACGGCGTTACCTTCTTTCGCAGCATTACCGAATGGTCGCCTGGGTAAGGTGTCGTATTGTGAGCAGTTTATCATTGTTTGGAAAACTCAAATCATCCGCGCCCCGTCATTCTTTCTCAAAACTGCTGCCCGCTGTTGTGATATTCGTTTTCGCTGCTGTTTTTGTTCCCGTTGCCGGACCGTTGTTTCTCTTTTTTCTACCGATGATTTTGTTTGTCAGCGGCATGCTCAACGGCACGTTTCGAACGTCCCTGTATTTTTTCTTTTCTTTTACGGCGCTTTTGCTTTTGTCGGTATTATTGCATCAGGACGCTCCGGCTGTTGCAGTTTTTACGATCGGGATGACGGGAATCTTCATGGCGCTGCTCACGGACAGGAATTATTCCATTGAGAAAACGATTATCTTCCCGGCTCTTTTGATGATCGGGGCCGTCTGTGTTTATTTCGGTTATGACGCGGTGGCTCTGGGAGCCCATCCCTGGCAGTTGGTGAAGAACTTTATTGCCGTCACGATCAGCGAAACAGTTAAATTTTACAGCCAGATGCCTTTGAAAGCGGAGGATATCCGTGTCATCAAGGATAATGAACAAAATATTGTCGCCGGATTTATCGGCATTTTCCCCGCTCTTGTTGTCATTTCGTCCGTTGTCGTCGTCTGGGCGAACCTGCTGTTCGGCAGGCATTATCTGTTCCGTTCCGGACAGTTTCAAAATGGATTCCGGTCGTTGGCCCGCTGGAAGGTTCCCGATATGGCGATCTGGATTTTTATTATTTCCGGAGCGTTGATGTTTCTGCCGCAAAAGGATATTAATTTCTTGAGCTTAAACATCTTTTTCATCGCATGCTTTGTCTATTTGCTGCAGGGTTTTGCCATAGTCAGCTTTCTGTTTCAGGTCAAGAACGTGCCGTTTTTTTTCCGTTATCTTTATTATTTTTTAATTGCAGTTCAGCAAATTCTTATGATACCTATAGCTTTAATCGGACTGTTTGACATCTGGTTTGATTTCCGGAAATTAATTCAAAAAAAACAGGCAACAGATTAAGGCTATACTCAATATATTCTACATAACGGAGGGTTTTCATGAAAGTCATTTTGAAGCAAAGCGTGCCTTCTCTGGGGAAGGCCGGCACATTGGTCAAAGTCAACGACGGATACGCGCGTAATTTTCTTATTCCGAAAGGCATGGCCATTGAAGCCGATGAAAAAAATGTCAAATTGTTCGAGCATGAGAGAAATACAATTTTGAAGAAGGCGGCCAAGGAGCATAAAGTCGCTCAGGATCTGGCCGACGTTCTGTCCCGCGAGACCATTGCCATTACCCGCAAAGTCGGCGAACAGGATAAACTTTTCGGATCGGTGAGCACCAAGGATATCGAGGCGGCGCTGAAGGAAAAAGGCTATGACATTAACCGGAAAATGATTGTTCACGAACATGGGGAGCATATCAAGGCGCTTGGAGAATACACGGTGAAAATAAAACTGGCGCATGACGTGGAAGCGCAAATCAAACTGAACGTTGTCGGCGAAAACTGATGCAAGCGAAGGATCCTTCATTATACAAACTGCCGCCGCAGAATATTGAAGCGGAGCAGTCTGTCCTCGGCAGCATCCTGCTGGAGAACAACGCGATTAACCGGGTGATGGAAATTTTATCGGCAAGCGATTTCTATTCCGAAGCTCATCGCAAAATATTCAATGTGATCAGCGATCTTTCTGAAAGAAATGAGCCGGTGGATCTCATCACGCTGAGCAATGCCCTGAAGGACAAAACTCTGCTGGACTCGGTCGGAGGGACGGCGTATCTGGCTTCTCTGGTGGACAACGTTCCGTCGGCGGCCAATGCGGCAAATTACGCGAAAATTGTAAAAGAGAAAGCGATTCTGCGCGGATTAATCACTTCGGCGACGGCAATCATTGACAGCTGCTACGAAACAAGCTCGGACGTCGACGATATTCTGGATAAAGCCGAGCACAATATTTTTGAAATTTCCGAAAATAAAGTACGTCAGGATTATTTCCCGCTCCGGGATATTGTCAAAGACAGTTTCCGTTCCATCGAAGATTTATATTCCCGGCAGCAGTTGATTACGGGCGTGCCGACCGGTTTTGAAAAGATCGATGACTTGACCGCGGGTTTGCAGAAATCCGAACTGATCATTATTGCCGGACGTCCCAGCATGGGCAAGACGGCTTTCGCTCTGAACATTGCCCTGCACGCGGCCATGGAAGGGCAGATACCGACTGCCGTATTTTCGCTGGAAATGTCCAAGGAGCAGCTTGCTTTCCGCCTGCTTTCCTCCGAAGCCCGCGTGGATGCCCAGCGTTTGAGAAAAGGTTTCCTGGGGGAGACAGACTGGCCGAAACTGACCATGGCCGCCGGCCGTCTTTCGGAAGCTCCTCTTTATATTGATGATACTGCGGCCATTACCGTTCTTGAAATGAAGGCCAAATCCCGCCGGCTGAAAGCGGACCGGGGACTCGGATTGATCGTGGTGGATTATATTCAGTTGATGCGCTCCAGTTACAGTCACGATTCACGGGAACGGGAAATATCGGACATCAGCCGGTCGCTGAAGGCGCTGGCCAAAGAACTCAATGTGCCGGTGGTGGCGCTTTCGCAGCTAAACCGTCAGGTCGAAAGCCGCACCAATAGACGGCCGCAGATGGCGGATCTTCGTGAATCGGGCGCCATTGAACAGGATGCCGATGTTATTGCTTTTATTTACCGGGATGAAGTTTATAACAAGTCGGACGATAATATCGACAAAGGCATCGCCGAGATCATCGTTGCCAAACAGAGAAACGGTCCCACCGACACCGTCAAGCTGGCGTTTGTGGACAAATACACGAGCTTTGAAAATCTGTCACGGGTGGAGCCGCCTGAAGGACAGCAGTGATCCGTATTTCCAGTCCGTCACCGGCCATTGAACGCCTTCTCATCTCCTGCAATTCATCCGGAATGGCAGTTCAGGGAGGGGCGGGGCACGTTGCTTCAATAAAAACGATGTCTTCCGAATTTCCCTTTTATTTATCCGAAAAGATGTAGTAAGACGTCGGGGAAAATATGCCGTAATGCGAACTCAGCCATGCCCGAAACATCCATTATTATCAGAACGAAAAATGAAGAAAAATGGATTGGTGAATGCTTAAACAGGTTATTCCATCAGACGTACCGTGATTTTGAAATTGTTATCGTCGATTCCGGATCGACGGATCGAACGCTGGAAATTATCGGGAAGTACGAGGTGAACCTGTTTCGAATTCCACAGGAACAGTTTTCCTATCCCTATGCGTTGAATTACGGTTGCTCGAGGTCGTCTGCCCGAAAATATTTTGTCTTTCTGAGCGGCCATTCTCTGACCGTTTCCCGAAACTGGCTTAGGGATGGCATTGAGAATTTCAAAACCGCCGGCAGCATTGCGGGAATTTACGGCGACGTATGGGCACTGCCGGATGGCTCCTTCTGGGAAAAAATTATTTTTAACCGGTATCAGATCATCCTGAAAAATTGTTTCAGAAGAAAACGAGTCCTGAAAAAAAAGCAAATGGGAGTCCTGGCCTTTACCAATGCAATCATCCGGCGTGATCTGTGGGAACGTTATCCTTTTAATGAAGATTACGGACTCGGAGGCGAAGACATGGAATGGGCCGATTACTGGCTCCGAAACGGGTTTGTTGTCATCCGGGACAGAAACGTCTGTGTATATCATTCTCACGGCCTCGGGTTGAAACAACTTTTCCAGCAAAGAAAAAACTGGATATCGCTTACGGAACCTCGGCCGTTCCGGGTTACCGAGTTCCGCAACAGGCGTTGAATCAGGCTCCTGACAGGATGGCCATTTCATGAGGCGCAAAACCAATCAGGCTTTTTTATTTTTTTCCCATCTTTCTTCGGAAATGATCATTCGGGCATTCGATCATATCCGGCGGGCTGTGCCGGATATGGGAACCGCCTTTTTTCTCTATGATGCCACGGGAAAAGATGTTCCGGAAAAGATTAAAAAGCTGTCTCCGTATTTGTATTCCGATCAGTGCCTGTACGACCTTGGTTATCCCGTGATAGGAAAGAAGATGATTCCGGGTCATGCGCATTTTCCTTTATTTCAGTTTTATCTGGATCATCCTGATTACGATTATTACTGGTTTATTGAATACGATGTCAGATTTACCGGTCCATGGTGGTCGTTTTTTGAATCTTTTCTGGTTCATGACGCCGATTTTCTAACCTCACATATCCGGTCATATGCGGAGGAGCCGTCCTGGCCCTGGTGGGCATTAAAACATCCAGGGCAACATATTCCCCTCGACAAAAGACTGCGTTCGTTTAATCCCCTGTATCGCATATCCCGTGCGGCCCTGTCTTTTTTGCATGACGCTTTCAGAAGCGGATGGTGCGGGCATCATGAAGTGGCGCTTCCGACCTTGTTGCATCAGAATGGTTTTTCCATCCGGGAAATCAGCGGTCGAGGCAAATACACGATTCCGGGTATGGAAAACAGATTTTATGCCGCATCGGCTCCTCATTTTAAAGGTGATTTGTCGGGAACATCGATGAAATACAGACCATCATTCTGGCGGTGCGGACGCGAAGCAAATAAACTTTATCATCCCGTGAAGCCGTTTAAGAAAGCGGTTCACGAAAATATTCTCTATTACGGAGGCTTCCTGTCTCATGCGTTGAACGATTTGGCTATGTCGGGAATCCTCCTGCGGTTGAAAATAAGACATAAAATGATTCTGGATGTTATCCAATGCAAATGGCAGAAAAAAGAGTCTTCCCGAAAACCCAGGGTAGGCATTATCATCACCAGTTTTAATCAGATCAGTTATACGGATCGGGCCCTGGAATCCTTCTACGCAACGGTAAACGAAAAAATTGATTATGAGTTGTGGCTGTTGGACGACAACTCTTCCGACGATATAGAAGGCATTTATCGTAAATATAAAAATCGGGGTGTGAAATTTTTTAAAAACAAAACGAACAACGGTTTGACCAGTTTATGGAATAAGGGCTTTGAACTCAATAAAGACAAAGACTATCTGATTCTATGCAACAATGATGTTGTTTTCTCCCATTACTGGGCGGATCATTTGATCGGTTCACTGAAAGCCTCTCCCGGCTTTGCCGTTGCCGTTCCCGTAACCAATGCCCCCGGGCATGTTCCCGCACAGCACATTGCCAATTTTGTCGATGGTTACGTGCCGAGCGATAATCAAGATGAGATCAATCTGATTTTTAAAAGGGTAAAGGATAAAATGTTTCGCAAAATAACAAAGGGAAATGGTTTTTGTTTTGCTGTCAAGGTATCCCTTCTTGCTCAAATTTCAAAACAAGGGAGTCCCTTTGATGAACGGTTCCCTCTCTACGGTTCGGAAGAAGAATTCTTTCGAAAGATTAAACCGAAAACAATGCTTGTTCCGGAAAGCTTCATATTTCATTATAAACACGTCAGCGTGGAAAGCGACTATTTCCCTGATCAGACGTTTCGCGGAAACTTAGACCAGGATGGCGTTCAAGAGAAGCGGAAGCGGTTAAATTAACACCGATTTAGTTAGAAAGCACATCATTCTTTCTTTCAATCTTGTTCGCATTCCTTTTCCGGCGTGATGTTGATCAATAATTGTTATTGATTTTATTAAACAAACCCAATATATTATAAAAAAACAGTTTGCATTAACCTTTGGCGTATTTATTGCTTTTACCAGTAATACAGCTTCATCAGTTTTAAGTTGAAATAACGTCGATTGAACAGGCACAACATGTTAAACGTCTTCCGCAAAAAAGGACAAAAAGGTTTCACATTAATCGAATTGATGATTGTTATTGCAATCATCGGTATCCTGGCGGCAATCGCCATCCCGCAGTTCATTGCCTACAGAAAAAGAAGTTATGTTGCTTCTCTCAACAGTGACGTCAAAAATGCTTACACGTTGTCTCTGGCATATCTTTCGGAAAATCCGGAAGCTACGGTGACTGCTGCCGCTTTAGAAACAGCAGGTTATACATCTTCATCAGGGACAATAATTGACGTGGCCTGGACGGATAATTCCAACTACACAATAACCGTAACCGGTCATGTAAACTGGGGCTTGACGAAGAATACCGCAGAAGTGGCTGTTGTTTCCGGCACGGCAACGCTTGTTCCCGCAAGACAATAAGCAAGATATTGAAATTGTTGAAATGTTCGCGATCCAACCGCCGCAGTTGTCAATCGCGAAACCGGTCAGGCCAATCCATCATTCACAAATCGGTCCTTTTGCTAAGGTGCTTCTTGACGGGGTTCTGATTGCATTTTACGGGTTCTTTTTACAACGGGCTTTACCGGATGATCGGGGCATGTTTGCTTCGGCGCGGTTCCTTGCAGATATGCTTCCCTGAATCTTTGAGGGCATGAAGCCGTAGCCAGATAACCGGACTTTGGATCGATAACGGTCATCTGTATTCCCGCCGGCGGAATCAAAGCCGATGGCCCGGATTGGGAATAAAAAGAACGCATAAACCGCGACCAGATATGCAGCGCTCCGTCGGCTCCGGTCAGTCCCGTGTCGGCTCCGGCATCGTATCCGACCCAAACGGCGCAAACAACATCGGGCGTGTAACCGACAAACCAGGAATCCCTGTTGCCATTCGTTGTTCCGGTTTTCCCTGAGGCCGGAAAGTAAATTCCCAGAGCTTTTGCCTTGTTTGCCGTTCCGCGTTCCAGCACGCCCTGTAAAGCGTAGCTGGCCAGGAAAGCCACCCGTGGATCAAACGCCTTTTCCCGCCGCACCGTTTTGGAAAGGATAGTTTGGCCATTGGCCATTTTTACCGAGTAGATGGAAAATGGATCAAAACGGACGCCGCCCGAAGCCATGGTGGTGTAAGCATAGGCGAGCTCGCGCGGAGTGACTTCAAAACTGCCCAGCACCATGGAAGGCACCGGTGCCAGAGGACTGACGATGCCTGCCAAACGAGCCGTTTTAAGCACCTCTTTAAAACCGGTCATGCCGGCAAGCCTTGTGGTGGCTGTGTTTACGGAATCTTCTATCGCTTTACGCATGGTAATATTGTCATATTTTTTGTTTTCAAAATTTGCCGGTGTCCATATTCCTTCCGGCGTGTCGAATGACACCGGTTTGCCGGATATCAGGGAGGAAAGGGTCATGTCTCTTTTCCCCTGCAATGATTGCGAAAGAGCCGTCAGCAGAACAAAAGGCTTGAAAGCGCTTCCTGACTGGCGATTTGCATCCAGCGCGCGGTTGAAACGGGTTTGCTTATAGTTTCGCCCGCCGACCATGGCAATCATTTCTCCCGTTGCAGGATCGACGGCGACTAACGCCGCCTGAAGCTTTTCTCCGGATGGAAAAGCCTTTGGTTCAATTTCCTCGACGCCCCGGGTCACCGCCTCATCGGCAATGGCCTGCACGACAGGATCCATGGTCGTAAAGTAGCGGTATCCCCGATGGTACAGTTTTTCGGTGCCCAGATCATCTTTGGTTGTTCGCAGAATGTAGTCGATGAAATATGATGTTTGCACAGGAGCTTTGCATGGCTTGATTCGCACCGGCCGGTTTGCTGCCCGGCGGAATTCATTTTCAGTAATCATTCCCAGATCGTTCATTCTGGCCAGAACGGCGTCGCGCCTTTCTTTCGCTGTCACGATATTTTTGTAACGGTTTGGAGCGTGGATCATGCCGGCAAGCAGTGCAGCCTCATCGAGGGAAAGGTTTCCGGCGTGTTTCGAAAAATAAAAGCGGGCTGCGCTTTCGACTCCGTAAATGCCCCGCGCATCATCCTGCCCCCAATAGATATTGTTCAAATACATTTCCAGGATTTGTTTTTTGGTGTATTTCATTTCCAGAACATACGCCAGTTCCACTTCGCGCAGTTTGCGCCAGAACATTTTTTCAGGAGACAGGAAGAAATTTCGGGCCAGTTGCTGGGTCAGGGTGGAACCGTTCCGGGCAAAATGCTGCTTTTGAGGATCGACAAATAATCCTCTGATGATTTCCAGCAGGTCAATTCCCATATGATGATAAAAACGTGAATCTTCAGACGCTATGACGGCCTGCTGCAGCGCGGGAACAATGCGGGAAAGCGCTACCGGATGCCGGGATTCCATTCTCGGACCCATGACACGGGTTATTTCTTCCGGCTCGAGGCGAAGGGAACGTAATGGTTTGCCCGCTGAAATCATGGATACAACTCGCCCGTTACGCACGGAAATTTCTGCGGGGACATATTTCCCGGCGGAATTTTTGCTTTGATGCGTTTTGAGCAATATGGTGACGCGCGATTTTTCTTCAGAGAACGTCCCGGGAACGGAAGGTTTGCCGTTTATTCTTTTGTAGGCGAGCCTGCGCAAGCGCTCGTTGAAACGGATATTTCCAAGATGCGTTCCCTTGCGAATTTCGATCGCCCGTCCGTAAAAAATAGCCGGGCCCTTCCCGATGTTTTCGGGAAATCCCCTGCCGACATCCCAGTAAAGATAACCGATGCGAAGCATCAGCATTACGGCCAGGGATAAAAGAACATATCGTCGCATCAACGATTTTTCTCCTTTGCTTTTAGTAAAGCATTCCAAGAATCATAAAAACATTCCTTCACCGGCTGTCGTGACTCTGATCCTTGATGAAAGCTTATTTTTCGTGACCTGATCTTGCAGATAATCGTATTTTTATCAAGGTAATTCCGTTGCGGAACATCACAGGATTACCTCAACCTTGTGTTCGGAACCGTCATCCGTCAGATCAATGGCATTTTCTTGCAGATTGATGCCGTCAAGGATTACTTTCATCTCCTCTTTTCTTTTGAAGATTATCCTGAAGGCAATGTGATACATTGTTGTCTTATACCGGTAACGCACTTGGAACCCGTCCCATTCCGCGGGCAGACAAGGGTCAAAACGGAGCCGGCCGCTTTCCCGTTTGAATCCCAGCAGGGATTCCACAATCAGCCGGTACATCCAGCCGGCGGCTCCGGTGTACCATGTCCATCCGCCCCGACCGGTGTGCGGCGGAACCGCATAAACGTCGGCGGCGACAACATACGGTTCGACCTTGTATCGGGCCATGGTTTCCGGGGAACTGGCGTGGTTGACGGGATTAATCATGGTCAGAATTTCCCAGGCGCGGTTGCTGTCTCCCAGAACGGCAAAAGCCATTGCCGCCCAGACAGCTCCGTGCGTGTATTGTCCGCCGTTTTCCCGGACACCCGGCACGTATCCCTTGATGTAACCGGGATTCAATCCGGCTTTGTCGAACGGCGGGTGGAGGAGCTGGACGATACCGATATCTCTGCGAATGAGATTCTGATTTAACGATTCCATGGCCAGGGGCGAATGTTTTCCGTTCCCCGCTCCCGATAAAACCGACCAGCTCTGGGCAATAGAGTCGATCCGGCATTCCTGGTTTTTTGCCGACCCGAGCATGACGCCGTTGTCGAAGAAGGCGCGCCGGTACCAGAGTCCGTCCCAGGCGTGCTGTTCGATGTTCAAACGCAATTGCAGCGCCTCTTTCGTGCAGAGCTCTTCAACGGACGTGTCGCCGCGCGCTCCGGCGATTTTCGAAAATTGCGTCAGCACCTCATATAGAAAAAATCCAAGCCAGACACTTTCGCCTTTTCCTTGAATGCCGACCATATTCATGCCGTCGTTCCAGTCTCCGGAGCCCATCAGCGGTAATCCATGACTGCCGAAACGCAGTCCTCTTTTGATTGCCCGCAGACAGTGCTCATATAAACTGGCCGATTCCGTCGATCGGGTCGGCAGATCGTAATAAGAATCCTCTTCCCGGCCGACCGGCCTGCCGTTGATGAACGGTACGGATACGTCCAGGATGTTCCGGTCACCGGTTCGCATGATGTAGTAACAGGTTGTCAGGGGCAGCCAGAGATAATCATCGGAACATTGCGTGCGCACGCCGCGTCCCAGAGGGGGATGCCACCAGTGCTGCACATCGCCTTCTTCAAACTGGCGTGAAGCGCAAAGAAGCAGTTGTTCCCGGGCAAAGTTCGGTTCGATGTGAATCAACGCCATAACGTCCTGCAACTGATCCCGGAAGCCGAAAGCTCCTCCCGACTGATAATATCCCGTGCGTGCCCAGAGACGGCAGGACAGTGTCTGATAAAGAAGCCAGCCGTTGGCCATCACATTCAGAGAAGGATCGGGTGTTGTCACCTGCAGGGCGCCGAGTTTGTCGGTCCAGTAATTCCTGACAGCCTGCAGAGCATCGGCGGCTGTTACCGGATCAGTATAAAACTGCGCCAGTTTGCGTGCCTCGCTGACATTCCGCCCCATGCCGACGGTGAAAACAATTTCTTTTTCTTCTTCTTCGAGCAGTTCCAGCGTAACCTGAATTGCTGCGCAGGGGTCCAGTCCGGCTCCGACTTTTCCCGAAAGATGCTGACGTTTCATCACGGCCGGATCTCTGAGGGTTCCGTTGCGTCCCAAAAATTCCGTGCGATTGCCGGTGACGGTTCTCATCGATGAATTGGTATTAAAAAAGACGATACGGTTGGGAAATTCCGTGTTGTAGGGATTGCGCGCAAGGACAGCGCCGCTTTGCGGATCTATTTCCGTAATAATATGCGGCGCGTTTTTTTCTCTAAGGTCTCCCAAAACCCATTCCATGTAACCGGTGACGGAGATGCGACGGGTTCGTCCCGTCCGGTTCCTGATTTTGAAGACGATAAATTTTACGGCTGCGTCCAGCGCGGTGTACACCCATGCCTCGGACTGAATAAAACGTTCCGTGTGTTCAAAAACGGTATACCCGAAACCATGCCGGGTTGTATAAGGTTCAAAGCCGCGTCGAGGCAGCGGCATGGGCGACCAGAACCGGCCGCGCTCGTCGTCTCGAATATAAAAGGCCTCGCCACTGCTGTCGCTGACCGGATCATTGTGCCAGGGCGTCAGCCGGAATTCATGGGCGTTATCCGCCCAGGTGTACGCCATGCCGCTTTCCGAAACGACTGTGCCGAAATTCGGATTTGCCAGAACATTAACCCACGGCGCAGGTGTGTTCTGGGAATGCGACGATATAATAACATATTCGCGCGAAGCGGAATCGAATCCCCCCAACCCGTTGAAGAAAAGCAAATCGTGACGCGGCGGGGCCGTTTGGAGAACCGGTGCGGCACGATGAGTTCGGCTGGGTATCAGCTTGGGTACGGCTATTTTCAAACCGCCGCGCTGCATGACCTGATTGATCAGCTTTCCCCTGCTGCCGGAGATGATCACGTGAGCCACGGTTTGAATAAGAATGCGATCTTCTTCCGGCATCTGATCGGTTGACCGGACAAAAATTCCGCCAGGCTGATCCTTCAGATCCGCGACAATGGCGGACGAAACAAGCCCCATGATTTGATCGTGCAGAAGCTGCCGGTAACCGGCGTGATCTTCATTCCAGATAATCAGATCGACGGCCAGTCCTTTCAACCGCCAGTAAGTATGCGCCTGAATAAGTTGACGCGCCAGATCGATATGAGACTGATCGGATATTCTCAGAAGCACTATCGGCAGATCGCCGGAAATGGCATAACCCCAGAGGCCGGATTGCCCGCGGCGGTTTTCCGATATAATGCCGGCGCTGGCGCGCATGGAATCATTGGGATAAATAAGCGAACTGGCGATATGGGAATATAACTGGGCGTCGGCTTCCGTAGCGTTAATTTGTCGGAGAAGCACCTGGCTTTGCGTCCAGGCCATTTCAAAAACACGGTCGGCGATTCGCCGGTCCTGATATTTATCCATCAGACTCAAGGCGTCTTCTCTGGTGGCGCCGATGCCGAAAACCATATCAATGACGGCCGATTGTTCCGGCGCGAGCGTTATCCGTGATCTGATGGAAACAATCGGATCAAGCACGGAACCCTGACTGTCCGAAAGCGTTCCAAAAAGGTCGGCGGGAGAACCCATGGCCTGGGGATCCGCCAGGGTGTTGCCGCGGCCGATAAAACGGGACCGGTCCGTTTCGTAGGAAACCTGTTCAATATCGGTTCCATGCACGGCCATTAAATGAAGCATCCATGGATTTTTTTCCCCTTCCGAACGCGGCCGGCGGGTACACAGAATCGCGCGGCGCTGTTCGACAATTTCTGTCTGGACGAAAAGATTGGAGAAAGCCGGATGAATTTTATCCGCGGCGGGATGCGTAATGACCACCTCCGCATAGCTGGTGACATCCAGGGTTTTTTGAGATCGCGACTGATTCGTGATGGTGACGCGGCGAAGTTCGATATCGTCTTCCGGTGAAACAACAATTTGCGTGTGCACGTCGACGTCGTAATCGCGACGGCGAAATTCAACCCGTCCGTCCGAAAAGATGGCCTCGTAATTGCGCGGCTGTTTCAGCGTCGGTTGATAGGTTGTCGACCATACGTCGCCGGTTTTGACGTCGCTTAAGTAACAGAAAACGCCGAAGTTATCACAGGTGGTATCTTCACGAAAGCGGGTGATGTCGATATTTTTCCAGCGGCTGTAGCCGCCGCCGGCGTTGGTCAGCATGATGTGATACCGGCCGTTGGAAAGAAGCTGCACTTCTGGAACCGTTGTGTCCGGCGTGGTGAAAATACGCACGGGATTTTCCGAAATTTCCGGCTCTTTCTGCGCGCTGATGAGTTCGGATGGCGAGGCGTAGAAAGCCACGGCCTTGGGAACCATTTCCTGAAGCAGTAATAATGTGGACTGGAATAACGGTTCCGCTTCGAATCGTTTTTGCATCGGCCGGTCGAGCAGCAGATAGGCCAGAGCCAGCAGAGTCATGCCCTGATGATGGGCCATATAAGAACGAATGACGGCATGGGACTGGCCGCGTGTTAGACGCGATGGCGTAAAATCGATGGCTTCATAGAATCCGAATCTGCCCTGAAATTCTCTGTCGGCGATTTTTTCCAGATTGAGACATGCTTTTTCCGGCTCGACCATCAAAGCCAGGGCGGAGGCATAGGGCGCGATGACCAAATCTTCAGCCAGTCCCCGTTTGAGGCCGAGGCCGGGGACGCCGAAAGCGCGATACTGATAATTGAGATGACTGTCAAAGGCATAGTAGCCCGATTCCGATATGCCCCAGGGAACGGAGCGTTTTTTGCCGTAGTTGATTTGCGCGGCAACCGCCGCTTTATAGGTCTGATCAAGCAGAGAATCCTCATAGGCCGGCATCACCAGGAGAGGCATCAGATACTCAAACATGGAACCACTCCAGGAAACCAACACAGGCTTTTTCTTCGGAGCGACCGTCAGCAGCCTGCCGAGAGCAAACCAGCTTTCCTGCGGCAATTTCCCCTGCGCTATGCCCACGAAATTGCTGAAACGGGCTTCCGCCGCCAGTAAATCGTAGAAGCTTGTGTCACGACGGGAGTTGCTCACATTGTAACCGATGGACAGAAGATTGCAGGATTTGTCAAAAAGAAATTCGTATTCGATATCGGTGAACTCGACGCACTGCCGCACCAGAGCATCGATGTCCCGCATCAGATTGACGGCGCGATTGCCGGATGCGGAAATCAGTTTTTTCAATTCGCCGATTCGCGAAATATCCACGGCCGTCAACTCGACTTTTTTGATTTCCTCCGTTTCGAACTCAAAATGTTCATACAGGCCGGTCATCTCCCTCAGCGTCATGATATCGTTCAGTCGGGGGATTTCGCGGATGATGTCCGTAAATTGCGGATCGAATATCCATGGTGTAAGGGAAAGCATTTCGTCAAGAACCGTTGTTGATTGATGAATGAAAGCGTCGGTCCAGTAGCTGATTTCACTTTGCGGATTGGGATCCGTCAGATGCAAACCCGCCTTCATTTCTTCCGCAAGCGATGTCGTTTCTTCCAGGCAGGTTTTCAACTCCGTCAGCGTTGCCGGTGGAGCAGCAACGGTGTCCACCAGATGTTTTCTGATGTGGTGCAGTTGCGCGGGAACCGTCTTCCCCGCGGCGTCGGCCAGAATCTCCAGCGTATCCTTGAGGCCGTTAAAGATTTGAAGGTCGATGATTTTTTTGTCGGGGAGAGCGTGTAATCCCGACCTTAAAATAAAAAGATAACCGACAAGATTTCCGCTGTCCACGGATGAAACATACAGAGGCAGAAGCGGATCCAACGACTGCGTATCATACCAGTTGTAAAAATGACCCTTGTATCGTTCCAGTGAATTCATCGTGCTCAGGGTATGGGACGTTCTTTCGATGAACGTCAGGATTGTAATATACCCGAAATCAAAAGCGGCTTGATTGGCTAAAAGCGATAATCCGATGTTGGTCGGTGACGTGCGATGAGCGACAACGTTCACCGGTTGTTCCTGGTGATTGTCGGGTGGCAGCCAGTTATCTTCGGGACCGACAAAATGTTCAAAAAACGCCCAGGTTTTCCGGGATGTCTTTTGCAGGAAAGTGATTTGGTGCAACGAGAGTTTTGCTTCCCGGCGCCGGGAAGGTTTGCTGAACCGCCAGGCGATGACCGGCGAGATAAGCCAGATCATAATGAAAGGAACTGCCGGTATTAAACCCGACGAGGGCGATATGAATAACCCGACGGATAACGCTGCGGCCAGGACGGGAGAGAACCACATGGCTCTGAAATAAACGGTAAGATCGCCGCGCAGGTTGTTTGTGTTTTCCGACGGGTTCCATTCGAGCAGTCGTTTGCGTGCAATCAGCATTCGCCAGAGCGTACGCAGCACGGCGTCGGTGCTGAAATAGGCTTCATAAGGCAGGCAGGCCAGTGAAAATATCACCTGTAAAAAATTGCTGCCGGTTTTTTGAACAACCGAGGTCAGATGATGTGTCAGAATGACATTGCGCTGTTTTTGAAAAACGTTGATCACCGACATGATCAACGCCGGAAGGATGATAATGCCCAGCACGGCCAATGTCCACAGCCCGGATGAGGGCAGCAATATCCACCCCGCGATAAACATGAGCATTAACGATGCCGGAATCAGACTTCTGCGCAGATTGTCGAATATTTTCCACTGGGAAAGCATGGAAAGAGGATTATCAAGCGTTTTGCCGTCGGCGGAAGGAACCCGGGACATGACCCAGCGCGCTATCTGCCAGTCACCGCGAATCCAGCGATGTCTTCTGCTGACATCGGCCTTATATTCGGACGGATGTTCTTCATAAAGCTGAACGTCGCTGATCAATCCTGATCGCGCATAACATCCTTCGAGAAGATCATGACTGAGAATATAATTTTCGGGAAGGCATCCATCCAGCGCTTTCTCGAAAGCATCGATGTCGTAAATACCTTTGCCGATAAACGAGCCTTCGCCGAAAATATCCTGATAAACATCGGATACCGCTCTTGTGTAAGGGTCGATTCCCGAACTGCTTCCATGCATGAGGCTGTAAAGGGAGCGGCTGATATCGGGAAGCGCAACGGAGACCCGCGGTTGCAGAATGCCGTAGCCTTTGCAGACCCGTTTTTTCTTTTCATCGTACTGCGCCTGATTGAGCGGGTGTGCCATGGTGCCGACAAACTGCCATGCTGCATCACGCGGCAGTTTGGTGTCCGTATCGAGCGTAATGACATACCGTATGTTGATTAATTCCGTTGTATCGCCGACGATCAGCGAAAACAGCTCTCCGCCCGGACCCTGCGTTCTGCCGCGCAAATAGGCATTCAGATCGGCCAGTTTTCCCCGCTTTCGCTCATAACCCATCCAGATATTCTCTTTGGGATTCCAGCGGCGGGGACGGTGGAACAGGAAAAAAATATCTCCGTGAAGATTAGCGTATTTATCATTAAGATTTTCAATGCCCTTCCGGACGAGATATAAAAGCCGTTCGTCATCGGATAACTTCTCGCTTTTCGCGTCGCGAAAATCGGTTAAGAGAGCAAAACGCAGATTTTCATCACGGTTGGCCAGAAAATGCACTTCAATGGATTCGATCAGCTTATTAACGTTTCGCTCGTTCAGCAACATTGTTGGAATGGCAATAAGCGTGCGGCATTCAGGCGGAATACCACGGGAAAAATCCATTCTCGGCAAAGGATGGGGCTTCACCATCAGCGTTGACAGCCAGTTGATCAGCGCCACGCTCAGATGGCTTGTGCTCGTAAGAGCAATCATTCCAATGCCGGCCAGCAGCCATCCGCTCAGGCCGCTGTTGCGGACCATCATCAGCAAAATGAAAGTGAAAATTAAGGTCAGCAGAAAAATCGATCCGACATAAATAAGCAGAGGCACCCGTCTGCAGTAGCGGGCGATTATTTCATCGGGAGATAACCCGACTTTGGCCGCGTGTTCCAGTTCCGGCAAGCCTTGATCAATCAGATAATAGCCGACATGAACCGTGTGATCCTGACTGACTTTTTGAGCGCCTTTTTTGCGGGCGAGTAATATTGCCATGCGCGCCACTTCGCTTTCCGACAGGGCGCTTTTCTTGGCGATTTTTTCCACGACATGTCGGTAGCGGTCCCGGGTGGGGAAATCCATTTTGACGTACACATCTGCCGGATCTTCGCGCAGGATCTGATCGACGAAACTCATGGTTTCGACAAATTCCCGCCAGTTCATGGTACCTAAAAACCGCAGACTGACGATACTGTTGCTCATGGAAACCTGGTCGGCTGCCTGTTGCTGACTTTCCATTTGCACAAGACTTTTGATGGTCTGTCCGTATTCGGAAAGTCGCTGTTCTATCCAGGTCAAAGGCAAAGCCAGCGCCGGTCCCTGGCCCTGCAACTGGCGTGAGATTTCCGCGACGAATGGACCGACAACCGGCGGGTTTGAACGCGCCATGTCGGCTATTTCCAGAAAGAGATTTTTAGGATCCTTATGGGCGGTGGCTGTCATCTTCTGCGCCCAGTAATCGGCCAGATCACGGTTGGCTCGATCCTTGGATATGCGCGATGCTATGCGTCGGATGTTCTCGATCAACGCCAGCCGCAGCATGATGGGGATCGCCCACAATTCGCCGATTTTCAGCACGGTGACGGTTTGATAGGAAGAAACAAACAGGCTCAACGTTTTCGAATCGATGCGGCCGTCGCCGTGGGAGATCATTTCCAGCGCTATGTCATATACGCGAGGCAACTTTGCCGACGGTCCGTTAGCCAGATGAGGCAGTTCCCGGCTGTAAACTTTCGGAAAATGTCTTCGTGCTGTGCGGATTTGTTCCTCAATCAGGTAGAAATTATCCAGAAACCATTCTTCCGCCGGTGTGACCCGGCGATTTTCCATAACGGCCCTGGTCAGTTTTTCCCGGGCTGCCAGCAGCACTTTTTCATTTTCTGACAATCTTATAAGCAACTGGTTTGACGTACGGCCCGCACCGAGTTTATGCGCTCCGGCGATGGTTTTGCCGTGCTGCCTCATCTGTTTTGAGCTGAATAATTCCGAGCGTAACAGTTCGTCGTCCGTTAATTTTTTCTTCAGATTTCCGCCGGCGAACTTACTTTTTATATTATGAAAATATTTTAAAAAAGCTTTTGTCTTCAATGATAAACGCTCCTTGTCGATGGCGAAAGACGTTTGGAAACACGTTCCTGTTGTGAAAAGCGGTTCAATAAAATATTAAAAATATTTTTAGAATCTACCTGTTGACAGCGACTATACTATTTGTTGGGTTTAAAGTAAGGCAGAGCCAGTTGCATTTTTTTCAGAGCCTGTTTCTCGATTTGACGGGCTCGTTCCCGGGAAATATTATATTTTTCTCCTATTTCCTGGAGCGTTTCCGGATCGTCGGCCATGACCCGGTTAAGAATGATATAACTTTCTCTCTCATTGAGATTGGCCAGGGCGCCGGCTATGTCACGCTGAACAAGACTTTTTTCTTCTTCTTTGATCAGAGACACTTCCTGATTGTCTCCCTCATAAGCCAGAAAATCAATATGGGAATTACCGCTCTCATCGTTGATGATTTCATGCAGAGAAACGTCGCGGGAGCCCATGCGCAAATCCATTTCTTCCACTTCGGAATCTTTGACTCCCAGGGAGGTTGCTATTTCACTGAATTCGGGATTTCTCCGGGAAAGCGTCTCCAGTTCTTTTTTTGTTTGATTCAGTTTAAAAAAAAGTTTCCGTTGGGCCTGGGTCGTTCCTATTTTAACAATGCTCCATGATCTGATCAGATAATTTTGAATGTACGCCCGAATCCACCACACGGCGTAAGAGATAAGCCGGTAACCTTTTTCAGGGTCGAATTTCTTTACGGCGTGAATAAGGCCGATATTCCCTTCCTGAATCAAATCCGCCAGTTTGAATCCGTAGTTGCGGTATTCATGGGCAATTTTGACGACAAAACGCAGATTGGAAACAATCAACTTTTCCGCGGCCGTCACGTCATTATACTTTTTTAGTCGCACGGCCAGCCTGAATTCCTCTTCCGGGGTCAGGAGAGGAAACCGATTGATTTCCGCTATATATAAATTAAGAGTGCCTGTTATGGCAGGAAGTTCCATTTTCCGATTATTCCCTTAGATTGTTAATGATTAAATACTATCCAACTATAATTTTATGGTCAAGTTATTTAATGACACCCGATGATCGGGAGACTCACGCTTCAGAAACGCAGTGCCCTGAAATTTGCATATTGCATCATCCAGATTCAGACGGATGCGGTTGCTGATGTTTCCAGCCTCCCGTCACGCCACAATGTTCAGGGATGTAAAATTTTTTCAAAAGCGAACTCAAATCACGCCGGCATGTTTTCATCATACAAAAACTTCAGAAACACAGTGTATTGAAATGAATGATTTTTAAACGGATCCCACCTTGACAGAGGCCGTATTTGTGCTTATTCTAAGTAAAATAAAAAATCAGGTGATTTTAAAATGAAATCAATAAATAAAACGATGATTGATCATGCCGTAAAGATAGCCCATGAAATTAAAGCCAATGCGCTGCTGGTGTGTGTCGACGTGATTAACGATACCGGTCTGATCATGGATGAAATTAAAAAAGACATCGGTTTTATTATTGTTTCCCGTGAAGATGAAAACATATCGGACGAAATGAAAAAAGACGCCCAAGTCCTGTATATTCCGAATGTCAATTTAACTCGCGTGGGAAAAATAAAAATTGCCATTGCCAAGGGAATTGTTCTGGGAGCTCTGAAAAGAGGTGATAAAGTGGTTTGTTTAAGCGGCGTGCCCAAATTCGGTTATGCGGACAGTATTTTTGTGATTGATGTTGGAAAAGAATTTGAAATTTTAACATCCGATTTTATTAACGATGTTATTGAGAATGTGCAACCCGAAGTATTTAATACGGTGATTAATATTGCCCTGGAACTGGCTGCTCAAGGCAGGGAAAGCCGAAAGGTAGGAACGATATTCGTTTTGGGTGACGATGAAAAGGTGATGCAGCTTTCCCGCCAGATGATCATCAATCCTTTTTCAGGGTATCCGGAAGAACAACGAAATATTTTAAATCCGGAACTGGAGGAAACCATCAAGGAGCTTTCGGCGATTGACGGAGCGTTTGTGATCAAGGAAAACGGTGTGCTGGTGACCGCCGGCAGACATCTCAGCGCCGCCCTGGACAGCAAGGATTTTCCACCCGGTCTGGGTAGCCGCCATATTGCCGCCGCCGGTATTACGAGTTTGACAAAAGCCGTCGCCATCGTCATTTCCGAATCTTCGGGCAACGTGACCGTTTTCAAAAACGGTAAGCTCTTTGTGACGATTGAAAAACCGGTGGAATAGTGAGGCAAGCTGAAGACGAGTGTAACGAAGCCTGAAGCGTAAGCCGAACTATCCTAGGAGCGAAGCGACGTAGGGTAGTGACACTCGCTGAGAGCGAGCTATGCGATGCCCGAAGCGCAAGTGGTAGAGAGATAAGCTGAA
>Ga0208458_1000482_pt1 | contig 41967 bp, 21 predicted proteins | sample AD_UKC085_MetaG_FD_184432 | JGI IMG/M metagenome (GOLD analysis project Ga0208458, IMG submission 184432) | Active sludge microbial communities of municipal wastewater-treating anaerobic digesters from USA - AD_UKC085_MetaG (SPAdes) (version 2) | ecosystem: Engineered > Bioreactor > Anaerobic >... | reverse complement strand
CGCGACGACGGACATCCGGCGAATCATCGGGCGCCGGAAGTTCAATCCGAATGCCCGCAAGGATATCGGGGACACCCGGACATCCAGGAACGAAACCCGCACCGGCCATCGGCCGTTCAACACGTCCGCTGGGCGAATGACCGGACTGTTCCGAAGGTGCCGAAAAAGCCCAGGCGGCCCTGCCCTGTTCCTGGCTTGATCCCGATGAGACCTGGATGCCAAGCGACGTCGCGTCGTAATCGACCGCGGCGGGTGATGCTGCCATAACCGACATGCCCGGACGGGACTGAACGGACGGACTTGACTGGGCGGGGGACGGATAGAGCCTGGCCAGGCGACTTTCAAACTCGGCGGCATCCGCGGGTCGTTCAGACGGATCGGCGGCCAGGGCAGACATCACGACGCCGGCAAGATCCGACGACACGGCCGGGGCATACTGACGGACATCGACCAGGCCCGATGCATGGGCCCGCGATACGGCAAGCACAATCGCCATTGCCGAGGCCGAATCCTCGTCCGGCATGTTGAACGGCATCCTTCCGGCCAGCAGGCGGTAAAGCACGATTCCAAGCCCGTAAACGTCGGACTGCGGCGTGGCGCGCTTTCCGTCAAGCACCTCCGGCGCCATGTAGGCCGGCGTGCCAACCGCAAGGCCGCGCGACGTGGTGGACTTCTCGCCAAGAGTTCTGGCAAGACCGAAATCGACAACCTTCACCCGGCCATCCGAAAGGATGTGAATATTTCCCGGCTTCACGTCACGATGAAGAACCGGTGGCTTCTGCCTGTGCCCGAAACCGATGCCGGCCGCTGCCTGCCTTATGATGGCAACCGCGGCTGCGGGCTCCCACGAACCGGGACGTGCCGCAAGCACCTTTTCCAGGGACTGTCCGGCAAGGAATTCCATCGGAAGGTACAGTTCGCCACCTTCCTGAAACGGCGAATCAACTTCGACCACGTTGGGATGACGCAACCGCTTAAGGACGGTCACCTCGGAAAGGAAGCGATCACGGGTTTCCGCATCCGAACTCAGTTCGGGACGGATGACCTTCACGGCCCAGTCGCCCGGCAGAATCATATGACGGGCCCGCCAGACCACACCCATTCCACCTCGCCCGACCTCCTCCAGAAGCGTCCACTCCCGAACCTTCTTCGGCATCCTGCCCTCCTTACCGGACTCTTTTGGTTCGGTGCAGTTTTATCACAAAGGGTCACACTTTTTCACGTAATTATTTGCTGTGACGTGGGTGTTCGGACAGTGTTTTGCAGTCGCGTCAGAAGTTCAGGATGACCGCGAGCTGGCCGAAGTAGATGTTGTCCCTGGCCTTCAGGTCGATGCTGTTGACCAGCGCAGCGCCGGCGGCGCCGGGGACGATCAGGCCGGCGATGGCCTGGATGCGAATCAGGTCGTGCATCAGTTCGGCGTCAAATACCAGTTCGTTCTCGCTGCCGACGAATGATCCACCAAGAGCGTTCGATGGATTCAACACAAAAAGGGCCGCCGTGACGAAGCCCAGCTTCATGTAATCCACCGGCTTGTAATAAAGCCCCAGATCAAGGGCTCCCATGCCGGCCACGGTCGTATTGAATCCACCATCACGGCTGGCAATTCTTTCGTCGAAGTTGTTCCCCAGGTCACGGGATTCGTTTTCCGAAAGCAGGATGGACATGCCCGGGCGCTTGCCGGACCACATGAAGGCAAGCTGGTCGTTGCCGTTTGAGTCGTCATCCCCGGAAAGGACTGTTCCCGAAGCCTTCAGTTCAAAATGCTTCAGGTTCACGCCGCCGGAAGCGACCACGCCCCACGCCCCATGCAGCGCATCGCCACCGTCAGAGGCCGAATTTTCAAGGCTTCCGACCTGGCCGATGACTGCCAGCCTGGCATCCCAGCACTTCTTTTCAAGGGCGAATCCCGCCGAGAGCACCCCGACATGGCGGTACTGTCCAACCGTGGAAAGATCACCAAGGTAATAGGCGCCGGCCTGAATCTTCGCCCAGCGGTTGAAAACCCACTGCCCGTCGATACCGGCGATATACACGTCGTTCTTCAGGCTGTTTTCGGTCAGATCCCAGCCCTCATACGTCTGATCCGGCATCTGGCCGCCAAACAGACGCAAATGACTCGAGCGTTCCGGGCCATAACGGAAGGCGGCCGCGCCAAACCAGTGGTTCAGGAACAGGCCGGATACGTCCTCGATATGCTGGTATCCAAGCCGTACCGCCAGTTGCCTGTAAAGAACCTCGCCGTAAAGCTCCCGCTGACGGATGCCGAACGATTCCGGTTCCTTTGCCTTGCCGTCAGCGCCAAGCGTCGCATCCGGCGAATTACGACTCCACAGATCCAGGCCAAGCTCAAGTTCCCAGTAAAAGCGGAAGACCTTGTTCAGCTTGACCGTCAACTGCGGCTTCAGGAAGGTTCCGAACAGTCCGGTCGAACGGTCGTACGGGTCATCAAGGGGCTTGCTGCGATCGAAATCGCTGTCGTTTGAGTACTGGAACATCGTCGCAAGCTGGAATCCGATATCGACGTGCTTGGAATAAAAGGCGTCTATCTTCGGACGGGGATCGCGACCGAACGCCTTGTCGGCGTCGGACTTATGAGCGGCACCGTCCGAGTCACCACCGGCGGCGCTTTCGGCATCGGAATTGGCTTCACCGCCGGCCGATTCGCCAGAGCCGTCGGATTCGATGGACTCGTCCTGGCTCGGGGCGGCTTCGGGCGCGGATTCCACGGCGGCATCCTGGACTGGCTCCCGGACGGGTTCCTGGCCCGCATCCTGAACGACCTCGTGGCCCGCTTCCTGGGAAATTGCGGCGTGCCCGGCAAGGACGGCCACGGAGAAAACGACAATCGGGAAAATGATGCGTTTCATCTGCGTGCCCTCCTATTGCCTGTCCCCGACGACCTTCTGGCCATCGAAGTTGAAGAAATACGCCCATCCCTTGTTTTCCCGACCTTCGGCCGGGCGCCTGATCGTGACTTCATGCGTCACGCCCGGCTCGTCATTTGTCGGATAGTGGTAAAGCGTCTGCAAATCGGGGTCGAACGTCGCCCACCCGTCCGAAAGCCAGACATAGAAGCCGTCCGGGTACTGGAATTCGGGCACGTAAATCTCGGTCGGAAGGTCCGATTCCTTGCCCTCGCAGGCGTAATGGAATTCACCAAGCTGCTGGTCGGCGCTTTCGCCCTTGTCCGGGTCAAAGACGTGCAGCGGCGAGAAGAAGCGCATCTCGATCGGTTCACCGGCCGACATGTGGACGGTCGGCCTCATCCATGCCTCGTGGGCGCGGGGCTCTCCGTCCGGACCATAGACGCTGAAGTCCTCGTGGTTCCACTGGTCGCCAAGCTGGTAGTCGTTATCGCCCGACATGCACCATACCATCCTGTGCGACATCAGTTTTTCAAACGTCTCGTATTCGTTATTCAAAATTGCCGCGGACACGTCATAGCCATGCTCGGCAACGTGAGCCAGGATCGATTCGCGATCCTTCAGGTTCCAGTTGAAATTGAAGTACGTCCCGAATTCCGTGAACACCACCGGAACGTTGCCGTACGTGTTGGCCGTGCGGGTGTACTTGCCCGACAGCGGCGTCAGGAAGTCCTTTGTGCGCCACTCGATGGCCGAAAACTTCTGCGGCGGCACCTGGAACAGACCAAGCGGATAGATACTGCCCGGATACCAGTGGTACGAATGCACGAAATTCTTGATGTTTTCGGGTTTGTAAGGCGAATTGTTCATCTGGGACATCGCCTCGCCGCCAAACAGGCTGTTAATCGCAAGCGGGTCGCCGATGAACAGGATCGCGTTCGGGTCGGCCTGCTGGACCGCCGCGCCGATGCGGTTCCAGTAACGCATCATGTACTTGCGTTCCAGGTTCATGTTCAGGTCAATCGTGGCGAACAGATCCATGTCGGCCATTCCCCACTGGGCCTTGATCGTGTCCCAGTAGGCCATCAACTGCTGCTTGCGAACCTCGGCGACGGACTCGACGATAATCGGGGGCACGTCGTCAAAGGCGCGCGTCTTGTATTCGATCTTCACCATCAGGGCCGCCTGCGATTCCGGATCGGCCAGGACGTCGGCCGGCAGTGCCTTGATCGCCTTCGCCGCGCCGTTGACTGCGGACTGGATGACCTTTCCGGCCTGATCCTCGGCGGATGAAACGATCGACTCGCGCATGCCTTCTTCCATGCCGGCCACCTTCTGGGCGACCCTGGCGCGCACCTCGGCCTTGGCATCGGCAATCGCGGTGGCCATCTCGGTCTTGAACGGATCGGTCGAAACAAAAGTGGTGGCGGTGGAATCGGCGGGGATCGCGTCCAGCAGTACCGTAAGCCGCGCCTCGACCGCGTCGTGGATTGTGTCGATCACGGGGTCGGTGACGTTGGCGGCCACATTCTCTTCGGTCAATTCCAGCGGAATCGACGGCAGCAGCCCGGTCGCGTCGATGATGTTGTAAATGGCGTCAACGGTGTCCTTGTCAATAAGCGCGGTCAGCGCGGCATACGCGGCCACGTTGTCGAAACCGGCCGAAACATAGGCGGAAACGACCGACAGGATGATGAAGATGCCGGTCGGCTCGTTCATCAGGTCATAGCCCAGGATATTCGGGTACTTCTTCGCGCGCTCGACAACCTGCAGCCACGCGTCGATGTGGCCCTGCTGCAGATAGTCCATGATGGGGACGCCGTCGATCTTGCGGTCCGGGAAGACCTCGTTGCCAGCGAAGAAGGCGGCGTAGCACTTTTCGACATCGACCGACAGAAACGAATTCATTGCCCACAGCGTGAACGGCATCATGTCATTCGTGGTTGTCATGTCGAACGGCAGCAGGCCGGCATCCGTCATCGCGGCCAGACTTGATGACAACATGTCAATCAATTCAATGATTTCCGGGGTCATTCCGCCATCGCCGCCCGCCAGAAGCGTCGTGAAGGCGGAAATCAGCTTACCCAGGTTGCCGCTGTCCAGCGTTACGTCGCCAAGGATGCGCAGCATGCCGTACGTCGGGGCGTCCAGGTCCTTTTCAGGCAAACAGGCTTCAACCGCCCAGCGGGGCGCGCCGTCGCCAACGACCTTGGAATCGTAATAAAGTTCGCCGGTTTCAGGATCCGTGGCCGGGAACAGGCTGCCGATCATAGCCTGCCAGCTTCCCGGCTCGCCAATCGTGGGATGATCGTTGAAGACCGAATATAGATGGCGGCTGAAAAGGTTTTCGTGGAAATTGATCAGGACATAGATGCCGTGATCGTTCGCCTTGGAAATCACCTGTTCCAGGTAGTCCAGGTATTCGTTGTCATAAACGCCAGGCGCCTGATGGCAGACCGCTTCCCAGATGACCAGCAGGCGCATGGCGTTGAAGCCGTCGCGCCGCAGCTTGGCGAACCAGTCATCAACCTGGTCGATCGGGAACGGACGGCCGACGTACGAAACCGGCGAGATATTGACCGGGACTTTCGTCGTGCCGCTGACGTTGACACCGTTGATCATCATGTAACGCCCCGATTCATCGCGGAAATTCTTGTTTTCCACTCGGAGCCGGGACAGATTCGTCGGCGGGCTGACTTCGTCTGGCGTGCACGCGCACAGCGCGACGAGGCTGGTCAGAACCGCCACGGCAATTATTCGACGCATTGGAACCTCCTGGGAAAATGACGGACAACCGGAACCCGGGCCGGGACCGCGAAACGATGTGGAAATCCTAGTACAGCGGCACCTGACGCACAACAGCAGAAGTTACACGGCGCGGCACGCCTATACATCATTTTCGCCATACTTATTGATTTGACGATATACAATCCGCTAGCATTGCTCCAACCCTTTGCCCGGAAAGACATCTGGAGACGTACAGCATGAATTCAACCAGGCAATCGAGCTTTTGTTTGATGGTGCTGCTGCTTCTGACTTCATGTTCGGCGGCCCCGGCCCAGGGGACAGACCCAGATCCCGAGTCCGTCGAATTCGATGCTACCCCGGACACTTTCGATGCAGTCCAGGCGTCGGATGTTTTCGATTCTGCTGATGTTCGCGCCGATTCGTTTCAAGACTTAACCGACGCGAATGACCTGACCATTGACGGCTTCGGGGACACTGACGGCGCTGGGGACGCAGACGCCCTGCCCCCGGACACCACATCGGACGCTCTTGTCTGCGGGGACGTGCCCAAAGAGGGATACCCGTGTGACGAAGCGATAGACGAGCCGTGCTGCATCATGATCGCACAAGGTTTATCATGTGAGCCTTCCCGCTGGGTGGACGGGGTGTTTGTTGTTGAGTGGGGCGTTTTCTGGGACTGTGGCTGTATCGATGATCCTGAACAATGTCGAGACGAGAAGGTCTATCCCCTTTGTCCCTGGGAATCGAGGGAGCCATATTACTAAAACAGGATTGACAGATCCTCACTCGTCATTCCAGAGCCTGGAAACCGGAACTGCGTAAAGTCTTTCACCAAAGCCTGCAACGGCAGCGCCGTCATACAGCACCACACCACAGACAAAACGACTTCCAGCGGCGTCCTTGAGCTTGCGAAGCCCTTTGAAATCCGCGGTAGTCACCGTTGATGCCGCCTTGACCTCGACACCGGCCACCAGGCCTTCCGACTCGATCACAAGATCCACTTCAACCTGATCCTTGTCGCGAAAATGATAGAACGTGGTGGATTCATCACGGAAAGACGCCAGACGCCGCAATTCCTGATATACGTAGCTTTCCAGCAACCTGCCGAACAACGGACGATCCATCCACAGCGAGCCAGGATTGGCACCCATAAGGGCGCAGGCCAACCCCGTATCACCGATGTGCAGCTTCGGGGTCTTAACCAGGCGTTTCAGTTGATTGCTGTGCCAGGGCGGCAATTCTTCCAGCAAAAATATCCGTGACAACAGGGTCAGATATTCACGGATGGTCTGGCGGCTGACCTGGAACGGGGCCGCGAGTTCGGACACGTTGATCAGGCTTGCGGTCTGCCCCGCTGCCAATGCCAGCAGGCGCGGCAAGGCGTCGAGCGCCCTGATTCGGGCCAAGTCCTGGATATCGCGCTGAATAAGTGTATCGGCATAATCCCGATACCAAAGGGCCCGTCGGTGGCAGGTTGCACGGGCCAGGGCGGCCGGATAGCCGCCACCGACAATATGTTCAGCCAGTACATTTCCCAGACGTTGCCCGGACTGTCCAGCCTTGAAGCCGGCCCCGAACAATGTTGCCAGGAAGTTGCAAGCCCTTCCGACCAATTCAGCCCGGGACAGCGGATGCAGCCGAAGGATTTCGATTCTTCCAGCCAGGGAGTCCGCAAGACGGGGAACCAGAAGAACATTGGCCGATCCTGTAAGGATGAATGAACCCGGCTTGCGGCGACTGTCCACGGCAACCTTGATGGCAGTAAACAGTTCCGGGACTCGTTGTACTTCATCGAGTATCACCCTGTCGGGCAAATCGGCCACATATCCAACGGGATCCGTTCTGGCCGACGAACGTTGAACGTCATCGTCAAAAGTCAGGTAGGCGTATCCCGAATCGTCCCCCACCATGCGGGCCAGAGTGGTCTTGCCGCACTGCCTGGGGCCGTGAATCAGGACAACCGGGGAATCCGTCAGCGCATCTTCAACCCGTGAACGCAGAAATCTGGGATACAACGTCTTATCAGACATTAATCCACTACCACCAAAAGCCTTGTCTGATTATGGCCTTAGATACGTCCAATTGCAAGCCTCAGTTCGTCCAATTGCAAGTTTCGATTCGTCCAATTGCAAGTTTCGATTCGTCCAATTGCAAGGTTTCAGTGTGCAGTTGTCGAAATCGGGGAAACCAATTATGTCTCGTCGGGTTTCGCGCACCGGGGATGGCCGCACAACTTGTTATGTGAAACAATCAGGCATCTTTCGGGGGATTCCAGATGGGCCGTTCAATTCTGACCAGAGCTGTATCCCGGCTGATCCTGAAGTGCGTGATGCCAGGTCTGCTGGCCGTCGTTTTCGTCGCCACCGCCGGACCCGCCAACGCCGACACGACCGTCGGTACCCAGACCTATTCGACCGACGTGATCTGGACGGCTGCCGAGTCGCCATATCTGCTGACTGGAAACCTGAAAGTGGCGGCGGACGCGACCCTTACCATTGAACCAGGCGTCACAGTCAAGTGTTCCGGATATTCCGGGCTGGTCGTCAATGGCACACTGGTCGCGGCGGGTACGGCTGCCGCGCCGATTACATTCACCAAGGACGCCCCGGAGTCCGATCCATGGGACGGCATCGGCATCGAGGGGACCGAGCAGGCCCCGATCTCGGGTTCGGTGCTTGACCACGTCATTGTCGAAGGCGGCGGCAAACTCGGGGCCGGCGTACTGATCCATCACGCCAGCGTGACGATTACCAATTCGACGATTCGGGACAGTGCGCCCGCGACCTCGGACGGCATCAGGGCCGGATACGGCGCTCGGCTTACCCTGGCGTCGGTCACATTGACGGGGAACGGGATGTACCCGCTGAACCTTGAATACGGTGGGGTCGAACATTCGCTTTCCGGCATTACGTCGTCGGGAAACGGCATCGAGGCGATCCGGGTCGGCGGCGGAAACATGGATGGGAACCGGCACTGGACTGACCTTGGCCTGCCATACCACGTGACCTCCGACGTTTTTGTGCTGACCGGCGCGACATTCCGGATCGACCCCGGCGTGACCTTGCAGTTTGCGGGTTACACGGGCCTGGTCGTGAACGGAACCCTTCTGGCGGTCGGGACGGCGGCGGCGCCGATTACATTAACGCGGGACAACCCGCTGTCCGACCCGTGGGACGGAATTTCCATCGAGGGCGCCGAGCAGGCCCCGAACCAGGGGTCGGTCCTTCGCCACGTGATCATCGAGGGCGGCGGCAAAATCGGGGCAAACCTTATGCTGACGAACGCCACCGCATCAGTTTCGCACTCCATCATTCGGCAGAGCATGATGGATCTGGTCCGCGCGTATGGCCCGCCTGGCACCGTCATCGAGTCCAGCCAGCTTGTCGAAGTTGAAGACGGATGGTACGCGGTGCGCAACAAGGGGACGGCGCTGATCCTGGCGCCCCATGTCTGGTGGGGACATCCGGCGGGGCCGACAACCGACGACACATGCAACCCGGACGGCAGCGGTACCCCGATATTCGGACCGGTCGCCTGGAAACCCGCGCTGGAATCGGCCGATGGCCAGGCCGGACCCGCCGCGCCGCTGCCGGTCACATCGGTCGAGGTGCGGCCCGATCGCTGGTTCGCGCCGGCCGACTCCACGACCCGCGTCTGGGTCAAGGTGACCGCGCGGGACGGCAACGGGGAACCACTGGCCGGGCGGGTCGTCCACCTGACGACGACGCTGGGTACGGCGGTGGACGGCGCCGTGACCGGGGCTGACGGTACTGCGAACGCCTACCTGACTTCTGCGGTGGCCGGCGACGCGACAATCGGGGCAACCCTGACCGATCAGGGCGTTTGCGAAGCGGCCCGCGTCGCTTCGGCCACTGTTACATTCGCCGATACCGCGCCCAACCCGCTGCTGCCTGACGCGCAGGCGCCCTATTTCAGCGACAGGATCCGTATCGAGCCGCTGCCGGTCGTTCAGGGCGTGCCCGGCACAGTCAGCGCGGACTTGACCAACCCGAACGAATTCCCAATCGTCGTGGACGCCACCCTGGAAATTGCGCAGCGCGGAATCGGGCTTGTGTTCGGGCCTCTCGGCAGCCGGAACGGGGTTGTGATCGAGGCAGGGGCGACGACAACGATTTCGGTACCGTGGACGCCGCCGCTGTCGGGCCACTATTGCGTCAGGCTCGCGTACTCGGGGATGCCGCAGCCGGGAAGCGGGACGCCGATCCACAGGGATGGCGGCAGCGGTTCGTTCTCGGGTGAACAGACAAAGAATCTGGATGCGGAACCAGGCTCTTCGTCCAGTGACGACGAAAAACAGGCCGCCGAGTCGGGCGGGGACAGCTTCAGTTGGTTCGGCGCGGGCTTCGACGCGATAATGAACTTCTTCTTTGGCTCGAACAACGAGTCAACCACCGAAGTCAGTCAGCAGACGTCCCTGCCGAGCGTCCCCAGAAGCCCTGGGTCGGCATCCGACGATGACGAAGATGCCATGCAGTTCAGGACGCCCGTAAAGCGTGGTCAGCCCCCGGTCCAGCAGTATTCGCCACGAAAACTCCGGGCGGCCGTATCGGCACTTTCGGTCCAGGACGCCGGGCAGGCCCTGTACGATGCGACCATTGAAGTAATGCTGGACATGAAAGCCGCGGCAAGCGCCCAGCGTCGGTGGGCGGCGGCCACCCTGGCTGGCGACATGGAATGGGCGGCACGCCATGTGGCTGCACTTGATTACTTCAAGAGGATGGCGGGCGGGCATTACCTGATTCTGGCGGACGCGTTGGTGGACTATCAGGCGGCGCTGCGGACGGATGGGGCGACCGAACTGCTGGTGACCCAGACCGATGTGGACGACTTCCTGGCACGCCTGTCGTCGTCGGGCTGGACGGTGCTCGAGCAACAGGCGGCATCAGCGGCCGGATATTCTGAAGACGACATTGAGTTGTACCGGCAGCAGTTGATAACCGGCGAGATTTCCCAGTACGTCGGCGATTTGTTCCCGCAGTGGAACCGGCTTGTCGATGCCTGGAGAACTCTTGGGATGATCTACTCGGCGGCCGGCATGTTCAACGCGTATCAGGGCCCGACTTCGATAGCGAAGCTGCCGTCACTCGGAATCGTGGAAGGACGGCTCGAGACCGCCAGATCATCACTGGTACGCATGTACGAAACGATGACGACGTTCAAAGTCGGCAATCCAACGTCAGCCACGGCAGACATCGAGATCCGGGTTCGGCGCGTCGATGTGCCGCCGGACTGGACCGTGACGGTGACGCCGGCGGTGGTGACGCTTGACCCGGGCGCGACCGCCGATATCACGGCAACGATCCGCCCGGCAACGGCAGTCCCCCAGGGCTCGGTGCAGCGGCTGGCTTTTGAAGGTTACATCGGGAACACGCTCATCGGCGGCGTCGTCAGCGACATCGCGGCCCCGAAATACGCGGCCATCGCCCAGACGTGTGATGCAACGCTTCAGCAGGCGACCGACGAAACGTGCGCATGCGACCAGGAATGCACGACCGGACTGGTCTGCAGGACCGGCGCCTGCCGCCCCGCCTGTGACATGAACGCGCCGGACTGCCCGGAAGGACTCGAATGCCAGGCATGGGTTGGGACCGCCGGGACCTGCGAAACGGTGTCAACGCCGGACGACGGTGGATCCGGTGGCTGCACTGCGGACGGCAGCGGCAACGCGGGCGCTGGCGGCAACTCCCTGGCCGTAATCCTGACGCTGGCCCTGATGATGCTTGGACTGTCGGCCCGGCGCCTGCGCAACCGGGACGTCTGAGGCCCTGAAAATCCCGATTTCTCCATTCCCGCCACTGCGTTCCCACAGACGCAGCAAATGTACCATGGCGCTGAATTCCTGTAAGTGACCTGCAGCAGGTTATGTGAAACAATCGACCGTCTTCCAGGGGGTTCCAGATGAACCGCGTGACGATCCTTTCCAGAACGATGCTTGTGGTGCTTGGGGCGGCGGCGGTTTTGATGGCGGCCGGATGCGGTGATTCAGGAACCCCTGATGGCGACACGGACGTGGTGGCCGCCGATGTGGCTGCCGATACGGCAGACGTTGCGGCGCCGGACACCACCGACACGACCCAGGGCGACACGGTTGGCGACTCCGATGACGACGTTGCTGAAGACGTGGCAAAAGACTCCGCTGACGACGAAGCGATCGATGCGGGCGACGTTGCGGGCGACATCCCCGGCGGTGACATCGTCAAGCCCGATGAAATCTTCCAGCCCATCCAGGACAAGGAATTCGCCCAGGAAATCAACCACACCGGCATCGAGATCGACCGGCGGATCACCGACATCGTCGATATACTGATAAAGCCCGTCGATAATCCCCTGCCCTTTGACAACGTGCTTATCCTGGCATCCGACGGCGTCTGGCTGCGGGACCCGCTGGCCCCCGCCGAGCCCGGCACATGGGAGCCCGTGAAGATCGCCGTGAACCCGACGTACGGGCCGGTGCTGGGCGGCGCCTATACCGACGAATATGTCCTGGTGGTCCAGAAGACCGCGCTGTTGAAGCTGATCAACAACGATGAAAGTCAGCCCGAGCTTGAATCCTGGATGATCTTCGCCGACGTGCAGGTGATGTCGGTGGCCCAGGCGTACGGCTGGACCATCGTGGCCGACCAGTTCAACGTGGCCCTGTTCCACGACGCGGAAACCCGCCTGGCCGTCACCGGCACGACGCTGGCCGTGAAATTCGCCACGGTGAACGCCGCCCACGACAGGATCTATGTGGCAGGAGCCAACGGCGATGGCACCGAAGTCATCCAAGTATGGCAGTACAACATCCAGAGCGACAGGTTTGATGTCCTGATTGCGACCATTCCGTCGCCCGTGACCGACATCCGGCAGATGATCGCCGACGTCAGCGTCCCGTCCGAACTCGAACTGGTGGTCGTCGGCCAGGACGGCATCGCCGGATACGCGGCCATCGAATCCGACGAACAGGCTCCGGCCGAAATCCCGGTGTTCGCGGCCGGGCGCGTGCCGCTTACGGGCGCGACCGACGTGGCGAAAACGGCCGACGGCGGGTTCATCGTCACGACCATGGGCGGCGCCATGCGCATGATCGACCGCGGCGACGGCCCCGAGTGGCGTTTTTACAACACACTGCGCTGGGTGGCTGACAACGACGTGCGCGCGGTCGCCACCACGCCGGATGTCCCCGATTCGCCTGTGTATTTCGGGTCGGCTGCGGGCATGACCTGGACGACCGTCGAACGCATGACGATTGAAGACAAGATGGCCCTGCTGCGTGAAAAGATCGAACTGCGGCACGACCGCGACGGGGCCGTTGCCGACAGCCGCCTGACCGTGCCCGGCGACCTTTCGACCAGCATCCCGTGGGACTCGGACAACGACGGCGGCTGGACCAGCTATTGGCTGATTGCGGAATGCATGCGCTGGAAGGAAACCAGCGACCCACAGGCAAAGGCGAATTTCGACCACAGCCTGCAGGCCATGCTGAACCTGCGCCTGCTGACCGGCGAAGACTGGTTCCTGGCGCGCGCGGTCATCCGCAAAGACGGCTGCCGGCTTGACGACTGCGACAACCCGGACGACGGCATGTGGTACACGTCACCGGACGGCGAATGGTGGGTGAAATCCGACACTTCCAACGACGAAGTCACGTCACACCTGTTCATGATGGGCCCGGCGTATGACCTGTGCGCGGACGAAACCCAGAAGCATGCCATCGCAGCGCACGTCAGCAACATCATCGGCGGCATCATCGACCACGATTACCAGTTGCTGCGCCCGACCGGCGAGTGCACCACCTACGGCCAGTTCGACCCGGGATACGTCAATTTCATTGGACTTTTTGGTGACGGCGGGCAGAGATCGGTCCAGACGCTGGCCGCAATGAACCTGGCTATTTACATGACCCAGGACCAGGAATCGAAGCTGCAGCAAGGCGAAACCCTGGACATGCCGGGCAGCCAGAAGTTCATCGACGCCAAGGCGTTCCTGATGAACGACGAAAATCATTACGACGACAACGTCATGACTTCGACCGAGCCGCCGGGGCGCCACGGCAACGGCGACGGCGACGAACTTTCGACCCAGGCGTTCTTCATCCTGGTTCAGTACGAACAGGACGCTGCCCTGAAGGCTCGCTGGCTGAAGGGCTGGCGGTCGGTCTATGACAACCTGAAGACCCAGCAGTCGGCCGTCTGGGATGTCATCCAGGGCGTGATTACCCAAACCGTTCCGAACCTGTACCTGGGCGAAAGATGGTTCAGGCTGTACCCGCTGGACCTGATCCGCTGGAATATCCACAACAACCACCGGCTGGATCTGGTCAAGGCGCCGCAGTACTACATCGACCGCCCGGAATTCCGCGAACGATACATGCGCAGCGACAACCGCATCATCCCGTCGGACGAGCGCCCGAACGACCGCCACAACACCAGCCAGTTCCAGATCGAGGGCGGCTGGGGCGACAACGTCGAGATGGACGCCGCCGACGTCCTTGCCGCATATTGGATGGCCAGGTATTACGGGTTCATCGAGCCCGCTGACCAGGTGGAGTGAACAGGGACGTTTCCAGCACAAAATCCAGGTAGTTGTCCCTGTTGACGACGGTCCACGAGCCGTTCGGGGCGAATTCGGTCCATTCCCTGGGGCGCGACCGCCCTTTGACGCCCCACTTGAACTCGAAACCGGCGAATCCCCCGCCAGCTTCCTCGACCAGGTCGATCTCTGATCCCTGATTGGTTCGCCAGAAATACATATTTGCGTGACGCCCCGTGTACGACAGAAGCTTCATTCGCTCGACGCAAAGGAAGTTCTCCCACAGTTGCCCGCAATCGGCTCGCAGGTCGGTTGGGTTGAAATTTGATATCAACGCGTTTCGAATCCCGGTGTCCATGAAGTAGTACTTGTTCTTCTTACGCAGGTCGGTCCTTGGATTGCGCCCCAGGCCGGGAAGACGCATCAGGATGAATGACTTCTCGAGTATGTCGATGTACCGATCGACCGTCTTATAGCTGATTCCGACCTGTGTTCCGAGTTCGGTCAAGGACACCTCGCTGCCGACTTGAAGCGCCAGCAGACGCAGAAGGTCGAAGATTGAACGACTGTTCCTGATGTTGTCCAGGGCCAGAACGTCCTTCAGCAGGTACGAGGACGCGATTTCGTTCAGCAGGCGTATTTTTTCATCGCGGCCCTGGGCGGCCACAACTTCCGGATAGCCGCCAAAAATCAAGTACTCATCGAGTCTTCCCCGCAAGTCAAAACGATTATGCATCGTCGCCAGTTCAAGTTGGGCCACCGGAAACAGGTTCAGCGTGCGCTTGCGGCCAGTAAGCGGCTCGCCGACCTGCCCCGCCAGATCAAAAGACGAAGAACCAGTCGCGATCACTTGCAATCCCGGCATGGCGTCGACAATCATCTTCAGGCCCAGTCCGATCCCGGGCACGCGTTGGGCCTCGTCGAGCACGACCAGATCGAAGCCTTGCGCGTACTCCTGCAGGCGGTCCAGGCGACCAGCCGCAAACAGTTCCTGGATGCGAATGTCGTCCCCGGAATCAAAACGGAACTTCAGCGACGACCTGCGAAGAAAATTCCTGACCAACGTCGTCTTGCCGACCTGCCGGGCACCGAAGATGACAAGTACTTTGCCCGGCGCCAGATACTGCCCAAGGTCGTCGAAAAACCTGGGAATCATCATGTTCAAACCCCCGAATCCAATGAACAGTTGCATTGTAACTCTTGAAAATATCAATTTTCAAGAAGCAGTACTCCTCGAAATCATCCTATTTCAAGAGGCGGTACACCTCGAAAACTACCATTTTCAAGGAATTCGTGGGGGCTGGGTCAATAAAACGAAAGCGTATTTCCATTTCATGTACATATTTCGAAAACGTATTTTCATCCGATGGACTTTTTTGAACTGGACGCCGCGGGGAATCAGCCGATGCAGCTTACGCTGTAGGTGATGGTCACGGTATCGCCGATTTCGGGGATGCAGCCCTCGCCGGGAACGGCCCTGGGATTGTAGTCCGGGAACTCGACGATCCAGTTATCACTGCACGGGACGCCATCGATGGAAACTTCGATTGGCCCGCGCGGAACGCCCGAAAGGTCGAAGCTGTCGTCGCCTTCGGCCACCACGAATGTGTCTGTGACCTGGTTCTGCTCGGTACCCTCGCCGCTCGCGGTGCCGACGATGTCCTTGCCGTCAACGGTCCATGTGATCGCGCAGGATTCCTGGCCAACGGCCGTCGGCTGATAGGTGACGTCGATCGACAGCATCTGGTGTGGCGAAAGCGTGACCGGGAATGGGGCCGGCAGCCCGTTTACGCTGAAAGACGCCGGGCACGTGCCGGGCTGGATGTTCTGAAGCTGGGCGGCCGGGCCGTCATTCATCATGTATGCCTTCAGCGTGACGGCACAGCCGGTCCTGACCTTGCCGAACTGGGGATGATCGGCGGGCACATAGGGGCCGGCGAACGTCTGGGCAGACACGTTGTCGTTGCAGTTGACGCCCGTGTCGCCACCACAATTGGGCCGGGCCGTCAGGAAGCCGTTATCGTCACCGGCTTCGAACTTATGCCTCTGAATCCTTGAGTACAAGCGATTTTTGACTTTAATTTTTAAGGCAGGCGTTTGACCGCACCCCTAAGGCGACCACACTCATGTGTCGCGGCCCCGGTGCGTCGCATCGGCACTTCGGCTGTGCGGAATTCCGCGCAGTCCGCTTCAAGTTCAGCGGCCGGAACCGTGCGATAGGTGCGCCACTGCCCGTTTGCGCCGTCACGGTACGTCCAGACCGGGCGAAGCGTCGGAATTTTCGAACCGTCGGCGCCAACCGCGACTTCCAGCGCGTATCCATAAGGCGTTGAATCCCGAGTCATTCCGGACGAAAAATTCCCGAGTGAATACGCCACGAAGGCACGCCGACCTCCGGTTCCAGCGACCCATTCCGATGGGCCGACCGTATGGGGGTGATGACCAACAACAAGATCCGCGCCCGCGTCGGCCATCTCGACTGCCCACGCCTTTGCCCATATGGCCGGACGATATCTGTACTCGACACCCCAGTGCACGAAAACGATCACGACGTCCGCCCTGCCCCGCATAGCACTGATCGTCTGCAGCAGGGCGGCCCTTCCCGGTGCGTCGTCATGGCGGACTATATACGGGCCATGCTTGCCGGCCGGCACGCGGAACCTGCTGCCGGCATTGACGAATTCGGTAAACGAAATGACGCCGATCGTCCGGCCGCGAACATTTATGTACAAGGGCTGTCCATCGCCGGCGGCGTGAAGACCGGATGCCTTTATGTTTTCAAGCGTGGCGGAAAATCCACTGAAGCCTTTGTCCATCGAATGATTGTTCGCGAACGAAAGCACATCGAAGCCCGTCGCGGCGGCCGCCCGGACGAAATCGACCGGCGCGTTAAAAACCGGAAAACCGCTTGCGGAACCGCCCGTTACGGCCGTTTCAAGATTTGCCATGGCAATGTCGGCGCCGGAAACCATCGGTGCGACAAATTTCCAGCGGTCTGCATACCCGGCCAGCAATCCGTCGCGGTGCTCGCGGGCAAGGCGCTCCTGGGCCTGATGGTGCATCAGGTCACCGACGAACAGAAGACGGATCGGTTCAACTTCCCTGGCCAGAACCGGGGCGGCGACAAAGGCGGACGTTGCCGAAACCAGAAGGAACGCCGACAGAAACGCACGCACGCGGCCGGGAACCGAACGCAAAATGAAGGCAGCCGACATCGACACGCTCCATGCGCGACTGACTGATTGTTCGGCCGGCATTTTCCCCTGTCAAATTGATGGAAATTTGTGGTGCATGAATTAGACTCGAACCCGGAGAAAACCGGCCGGGCGGGTGCAATCCGCCCGGGGCGGGACGCTGGACAACGCGGACGGGCGGATGCTGGCCGCCCAAAAAAGGACAAAGGACATGGCCGACGCTCAGGAACAGAAAGCAAAGCCCTGGTACAGGGAAATCTCGCAACCCTTCATCGATTTGATTCACGCGCCACGCGCCCTGTGGGGCGTCAACCTCTCCTACCTGCTGGAAGGATTCGTCTATTTCGGCATGCTGGGTTACCTGGCGATGTTCTTCACCAGGCATGTCGGCCTGACCGACCCGCAGGCCGGTCCGATGGTGGGATTTCTGACCTGGGGCATCACGTTCTCGATGTTCCTTTTCGGCGGACTGGCCGACAAGTGGGGCGTGCGGGTGGCCATTATCGGGGCGTTGTGCCTGATGCTTGTCGGACGGGGCATCCTGGCCGGCAGCACCTATCTTGGACTTGAAAACGGCCTGTGGAGCCCGCTTCACCTGCTGTCGATGTTCGGATTGCTGTTCATCATCCTCGGTTACGGGATGTACCAGCCGGCCGCTTACGCCGCCGTCAAGCAGTTCATGACGCCAAAGACCGCCGGCATGGGTTACGCGATGCTTTACGCGGTGATGAACCTGGGCGGCTGGCTGCCGTCGTTCTTTTCACCAATCCGCAAGGCCGTCGGCATCAACGGCGCCTATGGCGTCTATACGGCCATCACGGTGGTCGGGCTGCTTGTGACCGCGATCATCCTTTCGCGCAAGGTCGTGGCCAGGGCGGTCGCCGAAGCGAAAGAAAAGCTTGAAGCCGAACTCAAGGCCGCCGGCGTGGCCGCGCCCGTCGAATCCCAGACCCCATCCGCCGCGAAAAAGCCGTTCAACGTCCTGACCTGGTTGAAGAACCACCCGCTGGCCGACCCGAAGTTCGCGTTCTTCATCTTTGCCCTGATCCCGGTTCAGACCTTGTTTGCCCACAACTGGCTGACCCTGCCGATGTATGTCTCACGGGCATTCCAGGGATCGGCCGTCGGCGACAACTTTGAATTCGCGGTAAACCTTAATCCCCTGCTGATCTTCTTCATTGTCCCGATTGTGGCCGCGCTGACCCAGAAGAAGAAGATCTACAACATGATGATCATCGGAACCATCGTCATGGCAGCTCCCACATTCATCCTGGCGACCGGGCCCACCGTGTGGGCGCTTGCCGCATACCTGCTGATCATGACCATCGGCGAAGCCATGTGGCAGCCGCGCTTCCTGCAGTACGCCGCGGAAATCGCGCCCCCCGGCCGGACCGGTGCATACATGGGCGTGGCCCAGTTCCCGTGGTTCCTGACGAAAGTCATCACGTCCATGTACAGCGGCTGGTTCCTGGTCAGGTACTGCCCCGCCGACACCCCTGTCGCCGGCCTGAACACCGAAACGATGTGGCTGATTTACGGCAGTATCGCGATGGTGTCCCCGGTTTTGCTTATCGTGGCCCGCGGCTGGCTGGGAAAGGACTTCAAGGACAAGGCCTGATCATTCGCCCATCGGTTACGGACACACGGTCGCGGCCTTGAGTTCAGCCATGATCTGATTGTAGTACGCCAGGTTTTCCGGGGCGGGCGGGTTATCATCATCGGTCGTGGTGCAATTGTATCGCGGCCCCATCGGCATCGAGCCGGAGCCTAGTGCCATCTGGACACAGTCGGATTTCGACACCGGGAAGCAGCCAAGGTCGATATTCTTCTGGCAGTACGCGTCCAGTAGCTTGCCGCACATCTTTCCCAGCGAATCGTAAGCCCCGGAATTTGCGCATTTGCTTGAACTCATGACCCAGACCGTGTCCAGAAGGTAATCCTCAACGCTGCGCAAAGCCGCGCATTCGGTCTTCGGTTTAATGATATTGGCGATGTCGTGACCGACCTGCTCGCGTTCCTCGGCAGTCGCCAGGCACTTGTCGTCAAAAATGTCGTAACAGTCCTGCGACACGCACGGCTCGGAAGGATCGACGCATCCGGCGACGATTTCCTGGTCGCAGTAAGCTTCGCCAAGTCGAATGCACTGAGACAGCTTGGTTCCAGATCCGCCATCACCACTGCAATCGAAGCCGGCCAGAACCGGCACAAGAAGAACCGCCAACACCAGTAACCCAACTCTCATTGACAACTCCATTTTGTATTAACGACACGCGATAGTAACACAACACCGTCGAAATCCGGAAAACTGGGTTCAGCATTACCCACATCCGGCACCTGGTTCCGGGCACCCGACGACGCTTGACCACCGCGGCATGGATGCTATGCTTTGTGGCGGTTTGCAATCATTGCAGTCATTTACGACGATCTTCACAAACCAGGCATGGAGGTCCCGATGTTTAAGGAAAACAGGGTGCTGATGGAAAACTCGTGGAACACCCTTAACTTCAGATGGAGTCAACCCGCACTGGCCTCGCTTCTTTACCTGGTCATCCAGGTCGGTGCGTCCGCGATCCCGATCGCCGGGTGGTTTGGAAGCCTTGTCATCGCCGGACCGCTGATGCTTGGCTACGTGGCCTTCATGGTGGCTTTCTTTGACCGCGCGCCGGATGCAAACATCGAAAAAATCTTCACCGGATTCAACAACTTCGCCAACGCGTTCGTGCTTCAGCTTGTGATGACGATCTTCATATTCCTCTGGTCCCTGTTGCTGATAATCCCCGGGATCATGGCGACATATTCGTATTCGATGGCGTTCTTCATCATGCATGACGACCCGCAGGTGACCGGAACCGAAGCGATCAGACGCAGCAAGGAGATGATGAACGGCCACAGGTGGAGGCTTTTCTGCCTTGACTGCCGGTTCATCGGCTGGTGGCTGTTGTGCATTCTGTCTCTTGGAATCGGTTCGCTGTGGATCATGCCTTACCATTACGGCGCCAGGCTTCTGTTTTACCGGGATCTTACGAACCAGAACCTGGCGGATCGCCCGATTCCCGAAAACGCCCCGGAAATGATTGCCGGCTTTTACGGGACTTCGAACCAGAACGACACCCTGTGATTGACTTTGAGCCCCCGGTGATTCAATCTTTCCGCCATCAGTGGACCCGTTGGTCCTTTTTCCAGGTCTTTTTCAAGGGACTTAAGATGCGATACAGACACATTCTTCCCATCTGCATGATTTCACTTACCATTTTTGCGGCGTGCGCCGATGATGTCACTGGTATTGCCCTGACTCCCGACGGAGACGGGCCCGTTATCGTCTGGCAGCAGGATCCCGAATCCGGCAGCCCCGAGGTGCCATTCCCGAACAATTTCCTTACCCGCCGTGAAGAAACGTCCATTACGGGCCTTCGCGTGAACCTGCCGCTTAACGCAAAGACACAAGCCGAGGACAAGGTGCTTCGCCTGGTTGACTGGATGGACGGGTTCGGAATTTCATCTCCGATTTCCGTTTCGTTTTCAAAGCATGTCGATGTGGTCGATCTGATGGCGCGGCAGGCCGACAACCACGACTATTCGGACGATGCCATCATCCTGGTCAACGTAACGCCGGGCTCCGAAAACTTCGGCAAACCGGTTCCCCTGGACGTGGGCCAGGGCAACTTCCCGCTTTCGCTGACGTGGCCCTGGCAGTACTGGGACTTCGACCCGCATGCGGACTCCATCAACCTGATGTACGAGACGCATGATGAAGACATCAACAACAACGGAAAGCTGGACGAATACGAGGACATCGATTTCGACGGCGTGCTTGACAAGCCGAACACTTTTTCCGGTACCGATCCAGGCGTCAATAACCCTGACGACCTGATCACGTTTTACGAACGGGAAACGAAGACGCTGGTTCTCTGGCCGGTCGCGCCGATGGATCCCGGGGCCACCTATGCCGTCATCATAACGAACAAGCTTAAGGGTGAAGACAACAAGCCGGTCAGGTCGCCGTTCCCCTACGTCAACGACGCCAGCCAGACCGAGGCGCTGACACCCGTGGTCGATGTGCTGGCGGGCGAACCCTTCAATCTGGCACTGAAGGACGTGGCCTTTGCCTGGACTTTCACGACCCAGACGATCAGCCAGGAACTTGTTGCCATCCGTGACGGAATTTATGGCCACGGACCGCTTGCATCCCTTAAGGACGAATTCCCGATCAACCTGACGCCGGACGCCATCTGGGAAAAGGATCAGGATGGAAATGACGCGGCCGCCAACCAGCATTACAGGCTGCCGAACGACACGGTGATGGATCTGTTCGACACCATCGGGGTGATCCTTTACGACCCCGCGATGGTCGCGACCCTGAAGGCGGATACGAAGCACGTCGATTACTGGGTTCTTGGCGAATTCGAAGGCCCGAATTTCCTTGTTGACCGCGACGGGATTGCCACGCCGATGTATCCGGCCGACGACAACGAAAGCTTCTTCATCGACCTGGTCAAGGGCGCGGCGGTTGTCGGCCCAGGCAAGGTTTCCTTCATGTGTGCCATTCCAAAGGCCACGGATCAGCACAAGGCGCCATTCCCCGTGATGTTTTACGGCCACGGTTTTTCCAGTGCCGTTTTCGAAATGTTCGGCTTTGCGGGCAGGATGGCCCAGCACGGATATGCTTTGTGCGCGACGGACGCACCCGGCCACGGACTTGCGCTGCCGGTGGAAAAGACGACCGACTGGCCACAGCTTGTCGATGACCTGCTGACCTATTCATTCCCATACCTGAAGCCGTTTTACGCGGCCCTGGCGAACGGACGCGTGCGCGACCTGGATAACGACGGACAAATTGCCAGCTTTGACAACGGCGGGGATCTGTGGGGATGGGACGTGTTTCACACGCGTGACACCATCCGCCAGGGCGTCGTCGATCACATGAACTTCATCCGCGTCCTGCGCGGGCTTGGCGAACTTAAGTGGGATGCCGACGTGAACGGTAACGGGAAGGCGGACGACCTGGCCGGCGACTTCAACGGAGACGGCGTGGTCGATATCGGCACCGCGAAAAACATCGATTACCCGGTCTGGGGACAATCGATGGGAGCCTTCAACGCCATCATCCTGGCCGGCGTCGAGCCATGCGTCGCGGCGGCCGCCCCGGTATCCGGGGCCGGCGGCATGATTCAGGCCGGGCTTCGCACGATCAACCCGGGCACGCCGGAAGGCGCCCTGCTGCCGATGATGGGACCGTTCGTGGTGTTCACGCCCATGCCGGACGGCTCGGTTGAAATCGCCTGGTTGATAAACGATCAGCACAAGGAATACTTCAAGCCGGAACCGGGCAAGGATCGCGAGCTTAACCGACCGCATTACTATCCGTTTGCGACGACCACCGCAATCGGGCCCGGCGACACGGTATTCATCAAGAACACCGTCAACGGCGAAGAACGACGCACATTCAGGATGCCACTGCCCGCGGGACAAAGCGGCGACACCGACTGCGGCGAGGATGCGGCGTGCCTGGCCGAACGAATCCGGTGTCAACTTGATACCGCCAACTGGAACCTGCCCGAATGCGTGAAGTGGCGCGGATGGCGGGTGGCGCTTCCGGCCGACGCGCTGTCGGCGGTCACCAAAAGGTTGTACCTGGGGCTTGCCGATGGCGACACGCAGCCAGTTCCGGTTGTGTGCACGGCCCCCGACGGAAGCACGCCGGCATGGCATGTGGAAAAGGATGGCGAAGGACGGCCGATCGGAAACGCGATCTGCAACGCAACGGACAACGAAAAGGCGAAGCTGTTCGGCGACACCATCGAAATCAAGGTATTTGATGGCTGGGTCGAGGATCAGGCGACGGCCACACCGACCGAAACGATCAAGGAGTTCGGCATCGAGGTTACCTTCCAGGGCGCGAACTACCCGGTTGGAACGCCCCTGATGGCAATCGCGACTGGACTTGGATATCCCAGGAATACCCCGGGCTTCCGGAAGCTGATATCGATGGCGTCGGCCATAATCGAACGCGGCGATTCGGTCGCCTATGTGGGCAATTACGCGAAACGCGATAAAATTTCGTGCGGTTGCGGGTATGACGAAGGCACCTGTCCGGACGGCGTCTGCCGCAATCCCAGGGCGAACGCCATCATTTATCATTCCGTCGGCGATCCGAACGTGCCGATTTCCACCGGTTTGAACCTTGGGCGCGCCAGCGGGGCACTTAAGTACGAAGGCGCCGAAACGACACCGAACGACCTGCTGCTGCAGGCCTTCGTGGCCGAAGGCAACGAAGGGTTCCGACGCCACCTGTCGTCCGGGCCAAACATGGTCACTTACGCCGACTGGAACGGCGACAAGATCATCAAGGATCTGCGCTGGCCGGACGAGTTTGCGGCCGAATTCGCGGCCACCCCGGACGATGCGATGCCGCTGCATGCAGACCCGGACAACCAGGACCGCGGCCTGAACGAATTCGGTGAACCGGACGTCCCCGGCTATACACCGGCGACCGTGCAGTTCAAGGACAACCAGGACAACGTGGTTGGCAACATCGCGTTCAGGATTCCATACAACTATCCGCTGGGTGCCCACGGCGTCGAATTTTCCGACCCGCGCCGCGCGTTCAACATCAACAATTTCGTGGAAAACCAGCTTGCCTTGTTCATGGCGACCGGCGGTCGCGTCCTGTCGGATGACCCATGCCTGGAAAGCGGCGACTGCGAATTCCTTCCCGCCAGCATCCGCGCCGACGCCGCCGTGCACCTGAAGAAGTAACCACCGCCCCGCTTCCGCCCGCTGCGGTCGAGCAGGATGCCCCCACCCCTTTCCTTGTACGGGCGGATTACATCCGCCCGCTGCGGTCGAGCAGGATGCCCCCGCCCCACGCAATAATTGACGCGCCACGTTAATCCTTGATTCAAATCCGCGTCATTCGGTGGTATCGTGCGCAGACGCCCGGGGTGCATGAACGCCACCCCAACCGCAACATATTGAAAAAGCTGGAGACTGCGTGATGAACAAGCCATTTGAACTTCGTGAGGATGCGGCAACAGGAAGAACCTTCTACGAAACGAACCTGACAGGCGAAGCCCTTCTGAACAACTGGATTCTGAACAAGGGCGATGGATTCACGCCGGCCGAAAGACGCGAACTTGGTATCGACGGCATGGTCCCGACCGCGACGGCGACGCTGGATCTTCAGGTGGAGCGCGCCTATGAGCAGTTCTGCGCAAAGACTTCCGACCTGGAAAAGTACACTTTCCTTAACGGCATCCTGGACAGGAACGCCACGCTGTTTTTCAAGCTGGTGCTGGATCATCTTTCCGAAATGATCCCAATCATTTACACGCCAACGGTCGGCACCGCCTGCCTGAAGTTTTCACACATCTTCAGGCGGACCCGCGGGCTTTACATCAACCCCGAAAACATCGGCCGCATTGACGATATCCTTGCGGCGGTTCCCCTGCCCCGCGTGCGCCTGATCGTCGTGACCGACGGCGAGCGCATCCTGGGCCTGGGCGACCAGGGCGCCGACGGCATGGGTATCCCGATTGGCAAGGTCGGCCTGTACGTGGCGGCCGGCTGCCTGCACCCGTCCGAAGTACTTCCGATCACGCTGGATGTCGGCACCAACAACCAGTCCAAGCTGGACGACCCGATGTACATCGGCTGGCGCCGCAACAGGATTACCGGCGATGAATACCACAAGTTCATCGATACCTTCCTGCACGCATGCAAGCGGGCTTTCCCCGGCGTCATGTACCAGTGGGAAGACTTCGCCAAACATCACGCTTTTGACCTGCTGGCCAAATACCGCAAGACCATCCTTTCGTTCAACGACGACATCCAGGGAACCGGCGCGACGGCGCTGGCGGCCCTGATGGGCGCGGCCCGGATCAAGGGCGTGGCCATGAAGGACATGAAGTACTGCATCGCCGGCGCCGGCGAGGCTGGAACAGGGATTGCCAACAATATCGAGGCTGCCCTGAAGGCTGAAGGCCTGTCCGAGCAGGACGCCCGCAATCGAATCTATCACATCGATCGCCAGGGCCTGCTGCTGGAAGACGACCCGACGCTGGAACCCCAGCAGCATACGTACGCGAAGTCGCGTGCCCACGTGGCGGGCTGGAAGCTGAAGAAGGAAGGCTTCATCGACATCATCGACGTGATCCGGAATGCCGGCGTCAACGTGCTGGTCGGGACGACCGCGGTGCCGGGACGTTTCGACGACGAAATCCTTGAAGGCATGGCGGCGTCCGACAGCCGACCGGTCATCATGCCGCTTTCAAACCCGACATCCAAGGTTGAATGCACGCCGGAGCAGGTGTGCAGGGCCACCGGGGGCAGCTTCATAATGGCGACCGGCAGCCCGTTCCCGCCAATCGAGACAAAGATTGGCATGCAGGGCATCGCCCAGTGCAACAACCTGTTCATCTTCCCGGGTGTCGGCCTTGGGGCCATCGTGGCCCAGGCGTCCGAGGTCACGGACTCGATGTTCGCGGCCGGGGCGCGCGCGCTGGCCGGCATGGTCACGGATGACCAGGCGGCACGCGGATACGTCCTGCCGGAGATGAAGTTCATCCGCGAAGCATCCGCCCAGGTCGCGATGGCGGTTGCCCGCGAAGCGCGTGACTGCGGCGTTGGCGCGAAGCTGACCGACGCCGAGATCGAGGCCCGCGTCCTTGCCAGCCAGTGGACCCCCGCGTACGTACCCGTAAAGAAAGTCACCCCGTAGCGGCGAATGAAAATTCGCCCGCCGGCGATGACGCGCTGCGAAACGGACGGATACATAGAATTTTGTCCGCATAGAATTTTTTCGCAATTTTCTATGCACAAACCTTGCGATCGCCCAATAAATGCCCAACAATACGATCAGGTAACGATTGTTGCACATAGGCAACGAAAGGGATTTTCTATGCAGATTTCATCCGTTTCGAATTTGACGCAGATGACGCCGGACGACCGACTTTCGGTCATGAACATCCAGCGCACGTGCGTTCACGACGGCCCGGGCATCCGCACGACCGTCTTTTTCCAGGGCTGCAACATGCGGTGCGAGTGGTGCCAGAACCCGGAAAGCCACGACTTCACCGGCAACCGCGACCGCCCGCACGGTTCCTCGATTGACGAAATCCTGGCCGTGGTCAGGCGCGATCGGCGCTTTTACGACCTGACTGGCGGCGGGGTTACCTTCAGCGGTGGCGAGGCCATGATGCAGCATGGCCCCAGTCTGGCCCGCCTGGTCAGGGCGTTGAAGGCAGACGGCATCCATGTGGCCATCGAAACCGCGGGCGATGCCCCGTGGAAGAACTTCCAGGCGGTTCTGGCGGACGTTGACCTGTTCCTGTTCGATCTCAAGTACGTGGCCGATGGCAGTGAACACCAGCGCCTGGTCGGGCGCCCGTTCAAGCCGGTAATGGAAAACCTGGCCAGGCTGGTTACGGCCGGGGCACGTATCGAATTCAGGATGTGCGTGGTTCCGGGACGCAACGACTCGGACACGAACATCCGGGCCACTGCTGAACTGCTTCGTTCGCTTGGTTACGGCTCAATCACCCTTCTGCGCTATTTTGACATGCACGAATCCAAGGCCAGGCGCCTTGGCATCGCCCGCAGCCCACTCGGCATCACGGTTGATCAGGCGCGTCAGGCGCTGGCACGCGCCGCCCGCACCTTTATTGACCTGGGATTGAAGGTCGATGTGCACGACCCGGACGAACCGCGCCGCGAAACGGTCTTTTCCGACCGAGTCAACACCTTGCGTCGCGACATCCGCGACGCCGGCTACAGCCTGTGCATGGAATCGGCGTTCCTGAAAACCCGGTTCTATCGACGCCATGGATTCAAGGGCCCGGTAAACGTCAAGCGGGCCAACCTGCTGCGGTACATCCTGAACAACAAGAAAGTCATCGTTTATCCGCACGAGCTGCTGGTCGGCAACTTCACCGCGAAGCGAGTCGGGGCACAATTGTGGCTCGAATACTTCAGCGCGGGCGGCATCGGCAACATCTGGAACTGCGACAAACAGACTCCGGTCGCATTCAAGTGCGGCGACCTGGACAAGGCGCGCTACTACGCCGAGTTGGCGCCGTTCTGGACGCGGAACAGCGTGATCACGAAGATCTTCCCGAACTTGACCGAACTCGGCCTGTTCGCCGCGCGCATGCTGGAAAAGAAGGTCGGTTTCGAAAACAACATGTCGGGCGTGTCCCACTTCATCGTGAATAACGAACGGCTGCTGCGCCTGGGCACTGAAGGAATCAGGGCCGAGGTTCTGGCGGCAAGGCAGGCCAAGCGCGATGCCGCCCTGCTGGACTTCCCGAAGAAGGATCGTTCGGACGACTTTGAGAATTTCTATGAAGCGGTCCTGACATCGCTGACCGCACTCGAGGAATTCGCGGCCAGGTACGCGCGGCACCTTAAGAAGATGGCCCGGGACGAAAGCGACCCGACCAGGGCCGCCGAACTCAGGCAGATGGCCGAAGTGTGCGAACACGTCCCGAAACACCCTGCCCGCACCTTCCACGAGGCTCTCCAGTCCATCCTGTTCATGCTGATCGGCCTTTGCATGGAGGCGTTCGAAAACGCCATCAGCTTCGGTCGCCTTGACCAGATTCTTTACCCGTTCCTGCGGGCCGATCTGGACGCGGGGCGCATCACCATGGAACGGGCCCGCGAACTGGTCGCGTGCCTGGTACTGAAGTGCGACGAATCAATCTTCTTCAACGACGGCGACACCGGATTTGAACTGGGCAAGATGTTCGAAACCCTGTCCCCGGTGTACACCATCACCATGGGGGGAACCGACACGCAGGGCAACGACGCCACCAACGACGTCACATACATGATCCTGGACGCCTGCAAGCTGCATCCCCTGTCGGTCAACATGGCGGCGCGCATTCACGCCGGAAGCCCGGATGCCTACCTGCGCCGCATCGCCGAGGTGTATGTCACCGGAACGCCGATGCCCGAGCTTTTCAACGACGACGTCTATGTGCCGGCGTTGCGGCACAATTACCCGGACACCACGATTGCCCAGTCCCGCAACTACAGCATCGTCGGATGCGTCGAGCCTTGTGCCTCGACCGAGCATTTCGGCAACACCGACAGCGCAAACGTGAACCTGACCATGCCGCTTCTGCAGGCCCTGACGGGAGACACCACCCGGCTTTGGCGGTACGGCGGACTGCGCGGCATCGAGCGCCGGGGACTGGACTTCGCGGCGAAGCGCCTTGCAACAGGTCCGCTGACCGCGCGCATGGTCGATCACGTGGCGGATCGCCTGTCATCACCCACATGTGTGAACCCGCCGGCGAGCATGGACGAACTTCTGGATCGCTTCCAGGATCGCCTGAACGAAGTAACCGCGGATGTGCTGGCCGACCAGTACCTGATTGAAACGGCGCTGGCGAAAACCCTGCCGGTGCCCCTGGCTTCCGCGACGTTCGAAAGCGCTGTGACGGCCGGCCGCGACCTGCTTCAGGGCGGCGCCGCCATCAACACGAGTGGGATCCAGGCAGTCGGCGTGACCGACGTCGCCGACTCGCTGTACGCGATTGACGAACTGGTTTTCAAGCGCGGCGCATTCACGATGCAACAGTTGCTGGACGCCTTGGATGCCAATTTCCAGGGGCCGAAACACGAGCGCATCCGCGAAATGCTGATGGCAATCCCGAAATTCGGCAACGACGCGGATCCCCGACCGGCCCAGTGGGAAACCCGCGTAATGGAAGCCTGGTGCAAGGCTCTGGCCGCAGTTCCGAAGACGACCCGCGGCGGGCGTTATGTGGCCGGATACTACGGCCTGAACGTGAACCTGGCGTACGGAAGGAACACCCCCGCCCTGCCCAGCGGACGTCTGGCCGGCGTTCCCCTGGCAAACAGCGTGGTGCCGCACTATGGGATGAAGATGGTTGACCTGACCGGATCCCTGAACGCGGTTGCCCAGGTCGATTTCCCGAATAACGCCCCGAACGGCACCACGAACACGGCGACCATCGACGCGGCGCTGTTCCCGGGGGACGGCGGCATCGACAACCTGGCCGGCATGATCCGCGCTTACTTCGACCAGGGCGGGATGCAGTTCCAGCCAAACGTCTTTTCACGCGAGACGTTGCTGGACGCTTACAAGCACCCGGAAAAGTATCCGAACCTGCTTATCCGCATCGCCGGCTACTGCGCTTACTTCAACGACCTTTCCGACGACCTGAAGCTGGAAATCATCAACCGCACGTACTACAGCGACGCGGTCTGATTCCTCCGATTGAACATTCGGACAGATTTGACGGGAACTTAAGGCCTAGAAATCCTTGGGAACCTTGACGGTGGCCGGTTTGCGGACGCGGAAGGTGTTTTCGACGGCCGTCAGCATTTCAATCAGGGCGTCTTCAAACTTCATCGTTTCAAGAGCTTCGCCGGTCGCGCCGTAACGGTTCGTGGCCTGATTGACGAAGAAGTGGCCGCTGTTACATTCCTGTTCGTGATTCGGGTTGAACTCGCTCTTGGGGATGTTGGTAACCGTGCACGTTTCGTGCGGCCCCTTGCATTCGTTGTCAACGCACGTCATCACATCGCTGTTTTCGAAGCAATTGCAGACCTGGGCTCCGGTGGTCTTGTTGCGGAAACAGCACTGTCCGTCCGGAACGATCAGGATGTAACGCGGACTGCTGCCGTATCCCATGGTCAGGTTGAACAGCATGGTAAGGATGCCCATGCCGTCCAGGGGCATGCCGATACCTGGCAGCATGTACGAAACCGGGTATTCAAGTTCGTTGTACAGAACCTTGTCTTCCGGATTTTCCGCGGTGCAATTCGCATAGCAGTCGGTGCTGTCGTAATCCGGCGGAAGGTTGACCGACATCCAGCGACGGCTCTTCAGAACTTCCGAGTAGTACGAGGTGAAGAAGATCTCGCCCAGGAAATTGTAGTTCAACTTCACGACCGGATCGGGGATGCGGACGTTGGCGGCGGCGTACGGCACCAGGCCGCGCAGATTGACTTCACAACCGTTTCCGATGTGGTTTCCGCTGCCGTCGATGTACGCATCTTCCTCGTCCATGTCTGGATCGCCGTAAGCAATCAGGAAGCTGTTGCCAAAGGACTTGCGCGAAAAGTCCACGGTGCCGAAGTCTTCCTTCGTTCCAAGCAACTGCTTGCATTCCAGATCCGGGAACACAGAATCTTCAAACCCGGTGAAATTCTTGTAATAACGAATATCAACGCCGCGATCTTTCAGCGTGTTGGCCAGGTGCAGCGCGGATGTCAGGGCGCCCAGGCCGTCCCTTATTCCACCGTCAAAGAAATAGTTCTTCTTCTGCAGATCCTCCAGTGGCGTCTTCTTGAAGAAGGCGCGGGCGTCGTTTTCGATCAGGGCGCCCCAGCGCGGATTGTAAGTGTACTCGCCGTCGCCTTCGCCAAGATCCTTGACTTCGACAACCGGCATGGCCTTTTTCAGTACCAGTGCGGTGGAATCGACGCCATCGATGCCGAAGTCGTCAAAAGGTTCGCCTTCGTCGTATTCGCTGTTGCCTTCGGTTCCAGTGTTGTTCGTCATCAGGTCCCAGTCGTCGCCGTTGGCATCGACGTCGGCCGATCCGGATGCGTTTTCGTTGCATCCGCCGCTGCCGTTTTCGAATTCGTTGGCGCAGCCATCGACGCCAACGTCATCCCAGCGTTCACCCAGGTTGAACACAACCGGCTCGCCAAGGTCGCGCTTGCCGTTGCCGTTGTAGTCAACAGCAAGGAAACCCGCGACGGGCATGTTATGGCGGTCGGGCTGATCCGGATAGAACCAGCCGCGGGTGGCGCGCATCTCGGGGGATTCATCGTCACAGTCAGGAATGCCGCGGCAGACGTCCGGCGAGCCGTCGCAGAATGAAATCAGGTCGTATTCGCCGGTCGGGTTGTACTCGGCATTCAGGTTGTTCGGGAAGGTGACCCGCATCGGATTGGCGCACTTCTGGGAATCGCTCTGAAGGAACCAGTCCGGATCGACTCCGGCCGGAGCCAGCGGGTGATCCGGGTTGTAAAACAGGAAGTTGCCGAATGCGTAAATGATGGCGCCGATGACGTCGATGTAGAAGCCGCGATGGAAGGTCGTTCCCGCCTGCTTCGAGTAATTCATCCTGTTGTACGTCATATAGATTTCGTACGGACGCAGGTGACGTTCCTCGACCGGCAGATAGCAGTCAACCATCGGATTGTCCCGATTATTGATTTCGTCGGTGCCGTTCAGGGCATCCTGCTCGACGACGGAAAGGATGTCTTCCATCGGGCAGAAACCGCCGCCCATCATGTCCTTCAGCAGATGTCCGATGTACCGGTAATCGACGTATCCCCCCATCCCGCCGACACTGTCGAACATTTCGGGATAGTGCGAGGCCACGGTCAGGGCAGCGGCGCCCATGGACATGCCGCCGATGGTCCTGAACGTGAAGTGGCGGTCTTCCATCTCGACGACTTCTTCGACGACGTCGGTGGTATCCGGCTCGACGATGTCGATGACGTCGGGTTCAACCTGTTCCTCGACGCGGTCGGTGCCCACGTCCGGGGTGACGACATCCTCTTCAACGTCGGGGTTGGCAACATCCTGCAAATCAACGTCAGGATTGCCTTCGTCGGTCTTTTCGGTATCACCGCCACAGGCCACGGCAAACGCCAGGGCGCCGGCGGACAGGATCGTCAGCAGTTTCTTCACGGTTACCTCCCAAAAAAACGCTTACAAGAAGGGGCCCGATACCGGGTCTGCGAATTTATACCCCCAAGGGGGCACGATTTCCAGCAATTATCGTGATTTTTGGGGCAAAAAGTGGGGTCGGGATCCAACTCAATCGAGGTAGTACTTGAAAAGGTCGTCGCAGGTCTTGGCGCACCGGGCAACGCCTTGGTCTGTGTCGTAGATGCAAGCCCTGGCGCAGACGTTAGTGGGTTCCCCATATTCATTCGTCCCTGACTCGCAGGCCGTGGGGTGATAGCAACGTTCCAGCTTTGGGCACAATTCGGAGTAATACCAGTAGGGACACTCGGCAAATATATAATCGCATTTGTCCGAACTGGGTCCCTCGGAACCAGGAGCCTTGGGATAGAGCGCCTGAGCTTGGCCTAAATAGTTGCATGTGCGCAGAAGACCTCCCTTGTGGTTATCTCCCTGACCACAGCGAGATTGCCCGATTTCATCACTAGAACATGCAACTCCGCTTCCTGCACGGTAGGTTTGCGCCGTCCATGGGCAACAGGAAGATGCCGTACCGCTTTGGATGCAATTAACAGAGCCAATCAATGAGCCACAATCGGAACCGGAGTTGTCGAGAAGTTTTTCGCAACCGAAGTTCTGCCAACTCAAGGTCGCATTTGCTGGATCAACGGTGCAACTCACAAAACCTGGTCGGATACATTGCATCGAAAAGTTCGGGATGAATTTTGCGTAAGATCCTTCTTCAATGCAGAATGATTCGCCTTCATCTTCACAAGGCTGCCCCTCAACATGCACTGGATCAGCGTCAACCAGCCCACAGATGTCGTCGGGCTTCACATCGACTACACCGTCAAGCAATGTGTCCCAGTCAACTGAGTCGGGATCGCTTGAGTCAATTAACGAATCGCCAACAACTATGTCATGAGACATGATATCCCTTGCGGGCTCTGGCTTGATACAGCCGAAACCGCAACAGACGACAGCAGGAATGACAATCAATGAAATCGGCGCTTTGAACGACATATATTTCTCCTAGGGGCATTCTGGTATTTGACGGTCATTTACATCATTTATCATCATCCATAACCTGACTATTAAAATCAAGGTGCTTCTGGATCAGATGCCTTAGGTCCGTCGCCCACCTTCCCTCACGGGATATCGTGACGCCAGCGGTATCTGCACACTCCGCCCAGGAACAATCCAGCGCAAGAAATCAACAGCCTGCTGCGGACTTACCGATTCAACTCCGCCCAGTGATTGACGGGGCCGTGGCCGTGGCCCAGGTCGGGGGCGGTGGCGATGGCTTCGGTGATGTACTGCTTGGCGACGCGGACGGCGGTCACAGGGTCGTCGCCCCGGGCCATGCGGGCGGCGATGGCGGCCGAGAAGGTACATCCGGTCCCGTGGGTATTGCGGTCGCTGCCGCGCGGTCCGGAAATCGGAACCCAGTCGTCGCCCGAAAGCACGTAATCGACCGATTCGCCTTCCGGATTTACCGGGCTGTGTCCGCCCTTCATGACGACGACGCGCGGGCCCATGGCGCGGATGGCCACGGCGGCGGTGCGGAAGTCCATCACGGACTGGATTTTCCGGCCCCACAGGGCCTCGGCCTCCGGGACATTCGGGGTCACGACGGTCGCCAGCGGAAACAGGCTATTGACCAGGGTATGGACCGCTTCAACCGCTATCAGGCGGTCACCGTTCTTGGCGCACATCACCGGGTCGATGACCAGCCGCCGCACGTCGTGGAAGCGCAGCCGTTCAGCAACCGCCTGGACAATATCCGAATCGACCAGCATCCCGGTCTTGACCACGTCGGCGCCCACGTCGGACAGGCAACTGTCGATCTGCAGGGCCACGAAGTCGGGGCGCACCGCGGCGACGCCCTGGACGCCGACCGTATTTTCAGCCACGACGGCGGTGACGGCAGACTGCCCGAACACTCCGAACCTGAAAAAGACCTTCAGGTCCGCCTGCAGACCGGCCCCGCCGCTGCAATCCGACCCGGCTATCGTCAGCGCCCTGGGAACGGCCACCCAGAACTTTCTGCCCATCATCAAAAATCCATCAGTATTCGAACCCAGCGTCGATGTCGCACAATCAGACGACAAAATCAATTCGTCCGTAATCAATCCGGCCACGAAATCTTGTTTCGTCAGATTGAAAGTGTTAGTTTTAACCGACTTTATCGGTGATGCGAAGTTCATTTTTGGGATGCCGATACCGATTTTCATAATTAACCGACTGGTAAAGTCAACCAATTTGGCCACACATTCAGAACTGAGTTTCAATTAACCCCAGATGTCTGAATGTCATTCATTGCAAGGAACGAAATATGCCGCGCATAAAGAATTCAAGCAGTCAGATTCGGGAAGCCATTCCATATTCGTACCCGGAAGCGGACCTGCCCTCCAGGCCCGAAATCGGCGCACAGGCACATTTCAAAAAGAAAAAGGCGCCGATCAATTATCGATTCGATTCTTCGCTGGCACCTGAAATGCGCTGGGACGAACAGAACAGCGTGCGCGAAATTGGCGAAGCGCTGATAAGAAAAATCCTTGAATCCGACAACCTGACCGATGCGAAACGCGCCGCGACCGAACTGGCTTCACTTGGCAAGCCGTTTCTGGATTGGGCGGGAAAGGCGGAACATTCGTCATTCGAGGTTCCCACGCTGCCGCTCTTCGTGCATGAAAGACTATCGACGAAGGCAATACTTGAAACACTGAAGGAACACAAGAAAGACAAACAGCCGGACTTTTTCGACGTTTTGTTCGGCTCGGTGGAACATTCGCTGTCCGACCAGGTTCTGCGCGCATACGAGCATCGCGACCAGTGGGTTAATCGCATGGTTCTTGGCGATTCGCTGGTCGTCATGAATTCGCTGCTGCATTACGAATCGCTGGGCGGACAGGTTCAGATGATTTACATGGACCCGCCGTACGGCGTGAAATTCGGGTCCAATTTCCAGCCGTTCATCCGCAAACGCGACGTCAGTCACAACGATGACGACGATATTACCCGTGAACCGGAAATGGTCCAGGCGTATCGCGACACATGGGAATACGGCCTTCACAGTTACCTGACATACCTGCGCGACAGGCTTTTCCTCTGCAAAAAGATGCTGGCGCCGACGGGCTCCATTTTCGTCCAGATTTCGGACGAAAACGTCCACCACGTGCGCGAAATCATGGACGAGGTCTTTGGGAAGGAAAACTTCTGTTCCCTGATCTCTTTCAAAAAGACTGGCGGTCAAAGCAGTTCGACACTTCCATCTGTATGCGACTACTTACTTTGGTATGCAAAAAGTCTTCCAAACATCAAGTTTCGGCAACTATTCGTGAAAAAAATCCCGGGACAGGAAGGGGCCACGAATTACACATGGATTGAAACTAGTGATGGTTGTCGAAGATCTTTGACAAAGGATGAACTGCGAGACCAAGTCTCGCTTACGGGCGGCAAGATATTCCAAGCATACCCACTTTTTTCTGATGGTCCATCCAAGGCTGATTTACCCTTCGAGTGGCGAGAAAGTACATTCAAGCCATCACCAAACGCCCACTGGAAAACAACACATGAGGGCCTAACAAGACTTGCCGAGCTAGACCGACTAATCGCGCAGGGAAAAACCCTAAGATACATTAACTATTTGAGTGACTTCCCGGTAACACCTATCACCAACATGTGGACCGATACCCAAATAAGTGGTTACGGGGAAGAACGTTTATATGTTGTTCAAACACTTCCTAAGGTCATCCAGCGCTGCATCCTGATGACGACCGACCCGGGCGACCTGGTTCTGGACCCGACATGCGGCAGCGGAACGACGGCGTTCGTCGCGGAACAGTGGGGGCGCAGGTGGATCACAATCGACACCAGCAGGGTGCCTCTTGCCCTGGCCCGACAACGGCTCCTTACCGGCACCTTCGATTACTTCGAACTGGTGGCCGAGGACCGCGGCCCGGCGGGCGGGTTCGTGTATCGTCAGCGAAAAAATACGAAGGGTGAAGAAATCGGGGGCATCGTTCCGCACATCACGCTTGGCAGCATCGCGAACAACGAGCCGCCGGCTCAGGAAGTCCTGGTGGACCGCCCGGATGTCAAAAACAACATCGTCCGTGTTACCGGCCCCTTCACCTTTGAAGCGACCATCCCGACGTCGGAGGGTCTTGACGAAGAGCCTGATTCCCCCGGCATTCAGGGCGAAGAACACCGCAATCACGTTGAACGGATGATCGAGGTTCTGCGTCGGGCGCCCACTCTTCGTCTTGCCGGCAACGATACGGTCACGCTGAAACAGGTCAGGCCACCGGCGAAAACGCTTTCGCTGTCGGCCGAAGCGCAGATCGACGCGGGTGACGGACAGACCGAACCCGTGGCCATCCTGTTCGGGCCCGCGGACGGGGCGATATCGGAAAGACTGGTTCGCGAGGCCTGGGACGAAGCAGGTTTGAAACATTACGGACGATTGCTTGTCATCGGATACGGAATTGACCCCAAGGCGCGTGAATTCGTGGAAAGGGCCGGACGTATCGGAATTCCGTGCGTGTATCTGCAGGCTTCAATGGATCTTCAGATGGGCGACCTGCTGAAGAACATGCGTTCCAGCCAGGTATTTTCGTTGTGCGGGCTTCCCGACTTCAATCTGGCGTCCACGGATAATCCGGATCCGGACAGCGAACACAAAACCCTCTGGTCCGTAACGTTGGCCGGATTGGACACATTCGATCCCGTCACGATGGCCCCATCCCATCTTCTGGGCAACGACGTTCCGGCCTGGTTCCTGGATACCGATTACAACGGAATGGTGTTCCGCGTCAGGCAGGCTTTCTTCCCGCGCACCGGAGCCTGGGAAAACCTGAAAAAAGCACTGAAGGCCGAATATGACGATTCGGTCTGGGAACACCTTTCCGGCACGACCAGCGCCCCGTTCCCCGCGGGCGAGCACGGTCAGGTGGCGGTCAAGGTGATTGATCCCCGTGGAAACGAGCTGATCGCGATTCGAAAGCTGGAGATTGCTCGATGATTATCAGGGAACTGACGATCCGCAGATTCAAGCAGTTCGATGACGTCAGATTCGCCTTTTCCGGCAACGTCGTGCTGGCCGGCCAGAACAACGCGGGAAAAACCACCGTTCTTCAGGCGCTGTCGGCATGGTCGCTGGCGTTGACGCAGTGGCAGACACTTCACGACTTGAACAAACACAAAGGATTCTATTCCAAAAAGCCGGTGACCAGACAGGCTTTCAATTCGGTTCCCCTGCGATCGTTCGACCTGTTGTGGCGCGACAGACAGAACACGGGACCGATCGAAATCGGTGTCGGTCTTGCGGATGGCCGCCGGATAACGATGGAAATCAACGCCGACAGCAGCGAACAGGTGTATGTGCGCCCCACAAAGGACACGCTGCGCGAGGCGCTTGAGCAACCCGCGCCAACGACGGTATACGTTTCGAGCGTGGACGGACTCGATATCGAAGAAGGCGCCATCAACAATCCCGAACTGATTCAATCGCTGCTGGCGCGACAGCACCCCGGCAGCATATTGCGGAATCTTCTGCTTGATGTTTCCAGAACCAATGGATGGGACGACCTGTGCGAAAGCGTGAAAAGGCTGTTCGGCTTTGAATTGCTGGTTCCCGGCACCCCCGGTGGATTCATCGTCTGTGAATACAGACGCCGGGGCAGCGACCTTACGCTGGACATCATGGGTGCGGGAAGTGGGTTCCACCAGGTGCTTCTGCTGCTTGCCTGTCTGTACACCAGGCCGGGGGCGGTCCTGTTAATCGACGAGCCTGACGCGCATCTGCATGTGTTCCTGCAGGACACAATCTTTTCTGAAATCCGAAAGGTGGCGGCAAAATCAGGCGCACAGGTGATTCTGGCGACGCACTCCGAAGTGATTTTCAGGTCGGTTCCCCCGCAGAATCTGACCGTCATGATGGGAACGCCGAGGGTGCTTTCGACGGTCGCGGAAAGGGACAAACTCGCAAGCGCAATGCAGGTTCTTGAACAGGTTGATGTCGTCAATGCTCTTGAAGCACCGGGGGTCCTTTATTTTGAGGGCTATACCGATCTGAATCTGTTGCGGACGTGGGCAACGATTCTGGGGCACGGGACGGCCGACTACCTGAACCGCCAGCCTTTCTGGAAGCCGCAGGTATGGGAGGCTCGGGACGGGGCTCCCGGCATCAAGGCGCAGACACACTTCGATGCCCTGAAACTTGCGCGCGAAGACATTACGGGCGTCTGGCTGGTTGACAGTGACGGAAAGGCAAGGGGAATTTCGGCCTCGCCAGAGCCCCGGACCGGCGTTCTGAACAGGATTGCGTGGACGCGGTACGAAACGGAAAGCTATCTGGTTCATCCGCAATCGCTGGCCAGATTCGTCTCGAGGAAGGTCGGGGCGCAACAGGATGAACGGGTGCGGGAATTCTTCGTCACCCTGTTTGGCAGTGAATTGACCGACAGATTTTATGATGCGCCTCTTGCACCGACGCCCGTGGTTGACAACTTCCTGCGCACAAAAAAGGCGCGGACAGAGATTCTTGGTGCGTTATTCAACTTCGTCGGTATCCACGGCTTCGAATACACGGACTTCGACCAGATTGCGGAAGTAATGACGGCGGACGAAATTGATCCAGAGATCATCGAAAAACTCGACTTCATCCAGCGGGCTTTTAATATATGAGCACATTCGAAGTATCTGACCCCATACTGAATTCGCCTTTCGAGGAACCGGCGGAGCACTGGTGGCTGGTCGAGGGCGCGGCACCGGAACGTCGCAAGGGGCGCCGGCCGGCCATGTATTACTATGTCGAACCCAACCGGGAACAAGCCGATGGCGGCGGCGTCCACATCGAAATGCGGCTTGTAAACCTGATCCGGGAAAGGCTGAATTCCTGGCGGGAACAGGGGTGGCCGGGCGTTACCAGAACCACTTATGACCTGCTGACATACTGGCGCCGGGGTGGGCGCGAAAACCGCCTGTTTTTTGCCCAACTGGAAGCGGCCGAAACCATTATCTTCCTTAACGAAGCCCGCCCCGATTTCCTTCAGGGGATCAGCGTGCCGGACGACGAGCCCAGCGAAGAAGTCAAGGCCAGGGGTTTTGACGCCTTCACCAGATACGCCTGCAAAATGGCAACCGGCGCCGGCAAGACGACCGTCATGGCACTGCTGGCTGCCTGGAGCATTCTTAACAAGGCAAGCAACCGGGGCGACAAGCGTTTTTCGGATGTAATTCTTGTGGTCTGCCCCAACGTGACCATCAGGGAAAGACTGGCCGAATTGAATCCGTTCCTTGGGGACGCCAGCCTTTACCGCAAGCGGGACATTGTTCCCGAACACCTGATGCCGGTTTTGACGCAGGGAACCGTCATCATCACGAACTGGCACATCCTGGAACCCCGGGTACCCCCGACCGCGGGCGATGGCGGCAAGGTCGTCAAGGTCGGCGTGGCAATCCCGACCCGGGAAACGATCAAAATCGGCGAACGGAACGACACAAAACGTGGAACCCGCTGGCTTACAAGGGAAACGCTTCATCTTCAAATCGCGAACGGCCTGGTCGAGGTCATTGAGGGTGACCCGGATACCGACTCGACACTGACGATTCGTTCGGTCAAGTATCTCGAAAGTGATCGAAGCCTGGTCAACAGGGTCCTTCACGACGCGGTCGGCAAGAAAAACATCCTGGTTTTCAATGACGAGGCGCACCACGCTTACAGGGTGAAGGTGGAAAGGCCCGACGACTGGGACGACATGGACGAAAGCGAAAAGGACGAGTGGCTTTCGGACAAGACGGAAGCAACGGTCTGGATCGATGGGCTCGACCGCATCAACAAGCATCGCGGGATCAACTTCTGCGTGGATTTGTCGGCGACACCGTACTTCCTGAACAGGGTCGGTCAGCAGGCGAACAGGCCGTTCCCATGGGTTGTAAGCGACTTCGGGCTGATCGATGCAATCGAAAGCGGCCTGGTGAAAATTCCCCAACTGGCGGTGCGTGATTGCACCGGCTCCGAAATGCCGGGATATTTCAACATCTGGCAATGGATACTCCAGCCGGGCCGACTGACTGCCGCCGAACGCGGCGGAAAACATGCGACACCAAAACCGGAGGCTATCCTGAAGTGGGCGCACCACCCAATCGCGATGCTTGGGGGACTCTGGGAAGAGACATGGAAACAGTGGACCGATATCCGTGGGGAAAGCCGACCTCCGGTATTCATAATCGTGTGCAAAAACACCTCGCTGGCCAATGTGATTTTTGAATGGCTGGCAAATGGCGTCTGTCCCGTGGGCATTCCTCCGTCGAAGCTTCATGCGTTCAGAAATACTGACGGGGCTGTCAACAGCATCGTTGTTCATTCAAAAGTGGTCGACGAAACCGATTCCGATACCGCGAGGGCCGATGAAACAAGGTGGATGCGGCTGACGCTGGACACGGTTGGAAAGCGTTCCTGGCCCTGTGACCGACACGGACAGGAAATTTTTCCGGATGGATTCGTCGACCTGGCAAAAAAGCTGAATCGGCCGCTGCATCCCCCGGGAAGGGATATTCGGTGCATCGTAAGCGTCGGGATGCTGACGGAAGGATGGGACTGCAACACGGTCACGCATATCGTGGGGCTGCGTCCATTCATGTCCCAACTTCTTTGCGAACAGGTGGTGGGCCGCGGACTGCGGCGGGCAAACTACGAAATTGGACCGGACGGGAAACTGAATGAAGAAGTGGCCAAGGTATTCGGGGTGCCTTTCAGGGTGGTGCCGTTCAAAGCAAATCAGACAGTGCCCCCACCAGCACCTGAGAAACGGCATCACGTCAGGGCTCTTCCCGAACGAAAACACCTGGAAATCAGATTTCCGCGCGTCGAAGGATACGCGCAGAAGATCGAAAACGGACTCCGTGTGGATTGGAACAGCATCCCGAAGCTGAAACTGGAACCGGGGAAGATTCCGCCCGAGGTCGAAATGAAGGGATTGCATCCCACTAACCAGGGCAAGCTGTCATTGAACGGGCCCGGCAGAATCGACTTGGTCGGGCTTGACAGGTTCCGGCAGGAAAGGCGAATTCAAGAATTGGTATTTGATGTCGCGTCGACCCTGACCAGGCAGTTTCAATCGATTACGGATTGCGGGATCCCCCCCCATGCCCTGTTTCCGGAACTCGCGAAAATCGTCAGAACGTATCTGACGACCAGCGTTACCGTGGTGGAACCGGCCGATATCAAAGATATTTTCCTTGCACCCTACTACGGCTGGCTGATCGAAATACTGATGCAGAACATACATGGGGATGACAGCAGGGATGTGCCGTCCGAACTCCCGATCGTCGAAAAGTCCCGGCCAACCGGCTCCACGTCGGATGTGGATTTCTGGACGAGCCGTGATGTACGTGAAATTAGAAAGAGTCACGTGAACTACGTCGTTGCGGATACGAAAAAGTGGGAACAATCCGCGGCCTACTTCATTGATACACATACGATGGTCGACGCATTTGTAAAAAACGCCGGACTCGGTCTCGGAATCGACTATATCCACGACGGGGGTCAACACGAATACATTCCCGACTTCGTGATTAGACTTAAGGCGGAATCGATTTCAGAGCGGTACCTGCTGCTTGAAACCAAGGGCTTTGATCCTTTGAAGGAAGTCAAAGCGGCGGCGGCACGAAGATGGTGCGCAGCGGTGAATTCCGACGGCAGTTATGGCCATTGGGAATACAGAATTGCAGAATCACCCGAATCCGTTAGGAAAATCATCGACGAAGTATGCATGCGGACTTGATTGGCGTGACAGGGCCCGGCGCCCTGAATCCAATTGACCGGCCTCCGATGATACGCTAGCCTAATGCCGCTATGAAGCTGACTTCAACAGTTAAGGGCAATTCATTCACGTTTCCGGACGTAAAGGCCGTGATGGCGCGGGCCAACGAGCTGAAGTCCGGC
>Ga0208458_1000473_pt1 | contig 42789 bp, 40 predicted proteins | sample AD_UKC085_MetaG_FD_184432 | JGI IMG/M metagenome (GOLD analysis project Ga0208458, IMG submission 184432) | Active sludge microbial communities of municipal wastewater-treating anaerobic digesters from USA - AD_UKC085_MetaG (SPAdes) (version 2) | ecosystem: Engineered > Bioreactor > Anaerobic >... | reverse complement strand
TTCAGTCCGCCAAACAAGGCCCCCATGAAATTAAACGTCTGGAACATCATCCCCAAACCCGTAACACACAATAAAAGACAGGAAATGGCCAGCATCCAGTGCAAGATCCGCTCATAGCTGTCTGTCACTTGTACGTATCCCTTTTTCATGGCTATTTCCCTCCTTCCGCATTCGCACTATCCTGTCCACCATTCTGATCATCCGGTACCTTCGGACCATGGATCATGTAATGGAAAAACGCCCCGCCTAGAACACCTCCGGCTCCCAGTAAACTCAAGGGCTTCAGAAGGTCTTTCCAGAGCGTCACAGATGCCGGCACTGTCGGATTTACCGGCAGTTCGTCATACACTTCCGGCTTGAACTGCAGGACATAGATCACATGCGTCCCGTTCACAAACTTATCGCCATAAACATTTGCATCGCCGCCGAGTTCTTTCACCCGGGCATAGGCTTTTTTGATCATCGCGTCTTTGTCACCGATGGTCAGGGCACCGGTCGGGCAGGACTTCACGCACGCCGGCACATGGCTTTCTTTAATGCGGCTGTAACACAAATCGCATTTATAAACTTTGTCCGTCTTTGCATCGTGCTTGGGAATATGGAACGGACAGGCCGCCACGCATTCCTTGCAGCCGATGCACTTGTCGTGATGGATACCCACGGTTTTCATCGGGGTATAATACAGCGACCCGCTGGGACAGACTTTCACACAGGCTGCGTCCGTGCAGTGCATGCATCCGTCTTTCCGGAAAATCCACTGGAAGTTTCCGTCTTTATCTTCATATTCCTGAAAGCGGATAAGCGTCCAGGTATTCCACTGCAGATCCGGCGGATTCTGATACGTGCCCAACTGTTTTGTTTTCAGGCCGGGGAGTTCATTCCACTGCTTGCAGGCCACCTGGCAGCCGCGGCATGCGGTGCACAGGGTGGTATCGATCAATTTTACCAGTTCAGGTTGATTCTTCATGGTCTCCTCCCTCCTACAACTTTTCCACGTTGACCATGAACGCCTTGTACTCGGGGCAGAAGGTGTTCGCGTCGCCAACGGTTGGGGTTAAAATATTCGTGCTGTCGCTGGTGCTGTCCTTGGGGAAGAGCCAGCCATAGTTGAAGGGCATACCGACCTGATGAACTTCTTTTCCTTCGACCATAAACGGTTTGAAGCGCTTGGTCACCATAGCGATACAGGGGGCCTCGCCACGTATCGATGAAACCTTGATACGTTCGCCGTTTTTAATGCCTTTTTCCTTGGCCAGTTTATCACCAATCTCCACGTAAAGCTCCGGCTGCATTTCCAGTAACCATGCCTGCCAACGGGTCAAGGCACCGGTACACCAATGTTCCGTACACGAATAGGTTGTGCAAACATACGGGAATTTCTCACTGGCATTGGCGACTTTATCCATATCACTCTTGAAGATTTCAGCGGCCGGATTCATCAACTGACCAGACAGAGGATTCTTGGTAAGCGGTCCTTCCAACGGTTCGTAATGCTCGGGGAATGGACCTTCGGCCATACCGGGTCCGAACAAAGCACCCAAACCGTCCTTTTGCATGATAAAAGGATATTTTCCCTTCTCTTTATCTGCCTGTGGTGGCCAGGGACCGTCCGGCACATCTCCCACCCACTTCTCACCTGTCCACTCCAGGAGTTTACGTTTGGGATTGTAGGGCTTGCCGTTCATATCGCAGGAAGCACGGTTATAGAGGATTCGACGATTGACCGGCCAGGCAAATGCCCAGTTGGGGAACAGACCGAGACCTGTCGGATCTTCCTTGCCCCGAGACGCCATCTTGTTAATGCCGTCTGCCGTGTAGCTGCCGGAGATGCACCAGTTGCCGCACGCTGTCTTGCCGTCTAACTGCAGATTCCCAAAGCCAGGCACCAGTTGACCTTTTTTGAACTCTGTCTTTGTCCCCTTGGCCTTATCTTCAATGACTGTATCTTCCAGGAAAACACCGTTGATCCGTTTGGCCACTTTCATCACATCAAAGTGTCCCTTGCTGTCTAAATAATCCCACTTGAGATTGACAATCGCTTCGGCATTGGGACCGCCTTCCTTTTCATACAGCTTCTTGATTTCCGCCATGATCTTGATTTCAATCTCGCCCACGGGAAGAGCATCACCGGGAGCCTCGGCGGCCTTGTATTTCCACTGCACCCATCGGCCGGAATTGCTCTGTGAACCTTCTTTCTCCATGGTTGCAGCAGCGGGAAGAAGAAAACATTCCGTTTTGATCTTTGCAGGATCGACGCCTGGACCTCTCCAGAACTCGTAGGTCTCATTGTTGAAAATATTTTCACCGACCAGCCAGTCCAGATTTTCCATCGCCTTGCGAACTTTGTTGGAATTCGGAGTGCTTACGGCCGTATCCGCACCAATGCAGAAATATCCCTTCACTTTGCCCTCGTACATCGCATCAAACATGTGCATCGTGGAATAATGCTTTCCATCATCCATCTTAGGTAGCCAGTTATAACCAAATTGATTTTCTTTGGTAGATTTATCGTCCCAGAGGGATTTCAGAAAACTGACAAAGAATTTCGGATAATTCGAGTAATAGTTGGCCGACTGCGGATCTTTCGACACGGGCGTGTACTTTTCAAGATAATGATCCAAAGATTCGAGCGATGCGGAAAGCATCTTCAGGTAACCGGGAAGGTTGCCGTACAAAATGCAATGGTCCGTCGAGCCCTGCACGTTGGGTTCACCGCGCAGTGCATTGATGCCGCCGCCCGCAATGCCCATATTGCCCAGCAGCAGCTGAACGATCGACATGGTGCGGATGTTCTGGCTTCCAGTCGTATGGTGCGTCCAGCCTAAAGCATAGCATTCCGTTCCGGCCTTGTCCGGAACACCGGTTGCGGCGTAGATTTCATACACTTTAAGGAGATTTTCTTTCGACACACCGGTAATGCTCGAGACTTTATCCAGTGTGTAACGTGAATAATGCTTTTTCAGCATCTGGAAAACTGAGCGGGGATTGGTCAGCGTCATATCCCTCTTGGGGATACCACTGCCGTCTTTTTCCAGCACCCAGGTTGCTTTGTCGTATTTCCTCTTCTTGGCGTCGTATCCGGAGAAAAGACCATCGTTAAAAGAAAAGTCACTGCCCACGATAAACGAAGCGTTGGTGTAATTCAGTACATAATCTTTAAAGTATTTATTATTTTCCAGAATGTAATTAATCATGCCACCCAGAAAAGCGATATCCGTTCCGGAACGAAGCGGGACATGGAAATCACAGCGGGCAGATGTTCTGGTATAACGGGGATCAACATGAATAATGGTTGCGCCTTTTTCTTTGGCTCTTAAAATCCACTTAAAGGCGATGGGATGATGCTCGGCAGCATTGCTGCCCATTATCAATATGACATCAGCATTTTTTAAATCACAGTAGTGGTTCGTCATGGAACCGCGTCCGAACGACTCTCCCAGAGCCGCTACAGATGGACTGTGTCAGACCCTTGCCTGATGGTCTATGTAAACCAGCCCCAGCGCTCTGGACTTGACGCTTACAAGCCAGCATTCCTCATTATCAATATTGGAACTGCCATAATGACCGATTGCTTCGCAACGGTTGACCAGTTCACCCTTGGCATTGGTCTTGGTAAAATTTTTGTCGCGCGTGTCTTTGACCAAACGGGCAATCCGCGAAAGCGCAAAGTCCCAGTCCTTTTCTTCCCACTCCGTCCCGTAAGGCTTGCGATAGAGAACCTTCGTCAGCCGGTGTTTGTTGGCTTCGGTCAGATCGAAGAATCCGGCGCCTTTGGCGCAGAGCGACCCTTCGTTGATGGGATGGTCGGCATCGCCCTCAATATTGAAAATTTTCCCGGTCGCCTTATCCACACTGCAGACCAGTCCGCAGCCAACGGAGCAGTAACAACAAATGGTCGTTACCTGCTTGGCAACTTTAATACGATCCATCTTGCCAAGCTCGTCGGCGTATGCCCGGGTTGCATTCAGGTTGAGCCCAAAACCGGACAGGGCTACCCCGCCTCCGATGGCACCCGTCAAGGTTAAAAAACCTCTTCTTGTAATTTGCATAAAATCCTCCCAAACCTGTGTCAATTTTGATCTATGTCAAACGTGGCATAACTTGACCGAAAGTCATGCAAAAGTCAATATGTTATTATAAACATATTAGCATTTTTATTTTACAAGGTATCTGGCTGTAAATGATGACATAAATTTTTTATTCAAATTTACTATATCAAGGCATGACCAACGAAAAACATAGGTTACCCGAAAAACAATTTTTTTACGAATTTTATTGACATTTTAGTCATTCTTTACCTATAAGAAAAGGAAGATACGATTCAGGGGATTTTCCACATGGAAATCAAGTTTAAAGTTTGGATTGAAAAAGATGGCAAGGTCCTTTTCGGCAGAGGAAGAGACGATATTCTGAAAGCGATCGACGAACAGCGCAGCCTAAATGCAGCGGCCAAAAGACTGGAAATGTCCTACCGGGCGGCATGGGGCAGATTAAAAGCTTCGGAAGAACGGATAGGAATCAAACTGGTGGAAGTGGGCATACACGATAAATCCATGCAGCTCACCCAGCAGGCAAGAGCACTGATCGAAAGGTTCGAAAAACTTGAAAAAGATGTGGAAAAGCTTCTGAATACAGCTAATCAGGATTTCCAGAAATTAATCCGTTCATCAGAGAAATAATCTTTTTTACCATTGCGAATGAACAGCTTGGTCATCAGTAGGACCACTGTGTAAAGTGCAAGGCCGGTGTTTACGAAACCCATCTCTTAATGAATGCAGATTAGCTTTGACTTTTTATTCCTTTGATAAAGATTTTTAAGCTTTCCTGGATTGTTGTATGAATTCTTTCGGATCGTTTTTCTGGAGCTCCGGAATAAATATAAAGAGATATGATCCCGTTCAGTAACCCCCATATGGCATTTTGACCCTGACGAATGTCAATTTGACTAGAAAATTCTCCTGTATCCACACCTTTTTGCAGGATTTCAGATACGGTACGGATGTTTTCATTTGTGGTATGAATCAGTTGCGTATTCTGTTCTTCCGTCAAATTCATATTTTCGGCATGCAGCATGAAAGTCATCAAAATCCGGAACAATTCGTTATTTTCCAGAAAGAAATCTACATAGACTCGGGCATATTTCAACAGTAATTCCGAAGCTGTTCCTTCCTGCCTGGCAAAATTTTCGATTTCTTTATGCCGTTCAATATTGGCTGAAATCAATATTTGCGTGTAGATTTCTTCTTTGCTGTCAAAATAAAGATATATGGACCCCTTGCTCACTTCTGCTTTCGCGGCAATCAGGTCAACGGTAACGGATTTGAAACCACGCTCAAAAAATAATTTACGGGCAGCTTTTAAAATTGAATTTTTACGATTTTCTTTTTCCTTTTTTCTTCTTTCTTCTGAGCTCAAGATTCATTCTCCTCTCAACCAAGAAGACACATTAATAAAATAAATGAATGATAATAATATTCGAGAGTCTGACAGAGCGTTAATGATCTTCATGATTGCGGTGCACACACTATGCACTCGTCGCGCTCTCATTCAGATTCCATTCTGTAAGCCATTGTAAATATTGTAAAATAATGGATAATACTTGGTCGATGACTTACGGTCATAATGCGTACCCCAAATGATTACTGCTGTCAAGGGAAATTACAGATTTTATGAATTTAGCTTTGAAGCGAAATGGAAATTTCGCCCCAACCGGAGCGAATATCTTCCACCGATAATATTCCAAATTATTGATATCAAATCAAAATAACGGATCAATTACGCAACTTTTCAAGTTGATGGATGATGCTTTCCAGAGTTGGCCGTTCATTAATATCATGAACATCGATGTATCGGATGATTCCTTTTTTATCGATGATAATGATCGCCCGTTCCGCCGTACCGTCAGAACGTAAAATCCCGTACCGGGAAGCAACGGCGCCGTGCGGCCAAAAATCTGAAAGGACATCAAACCATAATTTCCCCATCTGATTCGTCCAGGAATACAGTGTCGGAACATTATCAACGGATATCCCCAGCAGAATGGCGTCGTTCTCGGCAAAAAGTTCCTGGACAATATTGTAGCCGGGCCATTGATCGGAACACACCGGCGTCCAGGCCGCGGGCACAAACGACAGCACAACATTTTTTTTGCCGGTATAATCTTTCAGCGATACCTTTTTGCCGCCTACTGCATTAAGCGTAAAAGCCGGGGCCTTTTGACCAACCCTGACTTTTAAAACACTGTCAACCGGTTTTAGCTTACCGGTCTGGTAAATATTTTCTTTGTAAGCGTCAGACAGAGCAAATGCATTTGACATAAAAAACACTAGTATCAACATCGTTAGAAGAATTTGCTTTTTCATAAAGCCTCCTATTGAACATTCGCCAGTTTGATGACTTCATCCAGAAATGCCTCCACATTTTCATGGGCGCCAAGCCGGGAATAAACCACTTCCAGTTTTTTAGGACCTTTTAATTTGACCACAATGAAATATGGCGTACGGACCTCTCCGATCATTTTATGAACTTGAAAATCCGCGTCAGGAATCAGGGGAAACTCCACCTTGTATTTCTTTTTAAACGTATTCACTTCAAACTGGGAATTCCCGGCACCGATACCAAGAATTTTGATTTTACCCTTCAGTTTTGGATTATTCTCAATCAGCCCGAAGAAACGGTTGACGTTGGGCGCGTCCTTCTGGCAGTAGGGACAGTACAAGCTGAAAATCTGAATAATCAATGCCTGCCCCTTTACCTCATTGGCCAAAAACGTCCCTGAACCGGATATTCCCAGGTATTTGAGATCGCCCGCTTCAACCGGTTTGATCATTTTTATTTCGGGCAGTGAACTGCCTGTTTGCGGCGGCTGCGTGGATGCAGCCATCGTCATTGTCGATATAAACATCATTATTACAATCATCATTACAGCATTTTTTTTCATTATTTCTCCTCCTGTTAATTTCGTGAAATCAAGTGATGCACCGCTTTTTCCAGTCCGTCCAGCGACAGTTCAAACATCGGGAAAATGCCCGCAATCTTTTTAACCGTCCACGTGTAATACCAGTGATCCTGCGGCTGTGGATTGAGCCATACAGAGTGCCGGAAGGTTTTTGACAAAAATTCCAGATAGTCCACCGACGGCCTTGATTCGTTCTGGCCGACATAAATTGCTCCTCTGGAATCAGCCAGTTCGTAAGGCGCCATGGCTGCATCCCCGACGATGATCAATCGTGTTTCCGGATCTGAACGGGCAAATTCATCCACCCGAACCGGCTTCTTGTAACGCTGGGCATCCTGCCAGACCTTGGAATAAATGGTGTTGTGGAAGAAATAAATTTCAAGCTCCTTAAACTGAAACTGCGCATAGTGAAAGAGCACCTGCACAATATCCACATAAGGTTCCATGGACCAGCCACCGTTATCAATGAGCAGCTTGACTTTCAGACGATCAGCCATGCGTCGGTCAAAAATAATTTCGATTTCCCCGGCATTGCGCATGGTTTGACGGATCGTTTCATCGATATTCACAATATCCTTGGGCCCCGCCGGCTTAAGATGTTTTAGCCTTTTGAGCGCCTCCCCGATCTGGGAAGAGGTGATGGGGCCGGACTGCGAATAATCCCGGAAACGCCTTTCCATGGCTACTTTGATGGCGGATTTATTACGTGACTCTCCCCCGACGCGCATGCCACCGGGATGATAACCTGAATGACCCGTGGGGGATGTCCCGTGCGTGCCGATCCAGTAATTGCCTCCATGATGCGCCTCCTTCTGCTCTTTCAATCTTTTGAGAAAGTGCGACACCAGTTCATCGGGCGTCATCTGCTTGATCTCCTTCTCGGAAAGACCAAGCGCCTGAGCCATACCGGCAGGATCTTTCAGCCACTCAGAGAGCATCGCTTTCACCATTTCTGAAAGCTCCGCGTCCGTCGGCTCCACATCCGCCATTCCCCGAAATGCCACCGCAAACGCCTGATCGTAAATATCAAAATAACGCTCGCTCTTGATCAGCAGGCTGCGGGTGACACTGTAAAAATCGTCCAGGGAGGAAATCAACCCCATCCCCAGGGCTTTTTGCAGACGCAGAAAAGACGTGGGCGTCACCGGAATTCCCTTATCGCGCAAAGTATAGAAAAAATTTACAAACATTTTTCATTTCACTGATGCAAGGCAAGGTAAAGGTCCGTGCTCTTTTTAAACAGAACGCCCAGAAAAGGCAAATTGCTTGACTTCAAACTTTTGATGTTAAAATCGGGATCCGACTGGAGCGCGCGCATCCAGTTGATCAGCTCACGGGTCGCCGGTTTCTTTTCCACCCCCCGTACCTCGCGCAGACGATAGAATGCATCCATGCAGGCCGCGGTCATATCCTTGTTCAGATCCGGGAAATGCACATGGATAATCTTGCGCATCATGTCGCGGTCGGGAAAGGCAATGTGATGGAAATTACATCTCCCCAGGAACGGGTCGGACAAATCTTTTTTGGCGTTGGAGGTGATGATAATGACCGGCCTGTTCTTTGCCTTGACAGTCCGGTCGATTTCCATGATATCGAACTGCATCTGATCCAGAATGTCGAGCATGTCATCCTGAAAATCCGTGTCGGCTTTGTCGATCTCGTCTATGAGCAAAACCACTTTTTTCTCGGCGACAAACGCCTGACCGATTTTACCCATTTTGATGTACTCTTCAATATTGCTCACATCGCGGCCTGAATCGGCAAAGCGGCTGTCGTTGAGCCGCGTAAGCGTATCGTACTGATAGAGAGCGTCAATCAGCTTCATACTGGATTTGACATTCAGGATAATCAGCTGCATGCGCAGACTCTCGGCAATGGCGTGAGCAAGCATGGTTTTACCGGTGCCCGGTTCGCCTTTCAGAAGAAGCGGCATTTCCAAAGCCATCGATATATTTACGATTTTAGCAAGTTCATCGTCCAGAACATAACGCGATGCCCCGCTGAATCTGGCGGGGCGGTTTTCGGATATCATTGTAGTTACTCCTTAAAATATTTTTCAGGTCCCTGAGGTTTCTGTAAAGATACCCTGTCGGACCGTTTTCTCCGTCTGTCAGGAACATCTGCACCCCCTCCGGGATCAGGGCTGTTCCTTTTTTCAATGTGTTCATATCACGTTTTGAGTTTTAAATTAACGTGGAATATTGAAACCAAGCCGCAAAAAACCCGTTTTGTTCGTTTTTGTTCGTTATTTGACAAAAAAATTCAGCCATGATAAGAATTTATCAATACATCAAGGAGATCAAAACCATGAACCAGGACGAATTCAAGAAAATCATTTCCAACGCAATCACACAGGAAGTCGAAGCCTTTACATTTTACAGTTCCGTATCTGAAAAGGCGAAAGATGAAAATCTTAAAGAAATTTTTAAATCCCTTGCCGATGATGAGGAAAAACACAAAAAGACATTAGAAGGATATCTAACCAGAAGTGCCGACAGGTTACACTTTTCCTCTTCAGCCGATTATAAAGTTGTCGACGCACTTCCTACTCCGCCGTTGACGCCTGATCTGAAGCCCGTGGACGGTCTTGTCATCGCCATTAAAAAGGAGCTCGAAGCCATGCAGATGTATACCCAGCTTGCCAACGCAAGTGCAGACGATGAACAGAAGAAAGTTTTTCTTGAGCTTGCCTCCATGGAACGCGGTCACAAAAGCAGGCTTGAAGATGTCTACACGAACATGGCCTTTCCTGAAGCCTGGTAGTCAGACGTTTTTTTCAGGCCATATACGGCGATGTAAATCGACTTGCCATATCCGATAATACCCGGGCATCCCGTCGCAACCGATGCCCGGGCTTTTTTTATCCTGCAAATCACAGGGAATCAATAATCGTGATTGAACGTGTTGCGAATTTATGTTTATGGGTAAGCATAGCTTACAGGATAACAGGATGATTCAAAAATCAAAACCATCCGAGATCGATTTCAATTCCGAATTCCAGCGGGCAATGGCCCTCATGGAAGATACTCAAAAAAATATTCTGCTCACCGGAAGGGCCGGTACCGGGAAATCGACACTCCTTGAATATTTCCGGGATCACACAAAAAAGAAAGTGATTGTTCTGGCGCCTACCGGTGTAGCGGCTGTCAATATCCAAGGGCAGACGATCCATTCCTTTTTCCATTTCAAACCGAATGTAACACCAGCTTCGATCAAAAGAAAAAAGAAGCCGGAAAAAGACAGGACAACCATTTACAAGAAGCTGACCACCATTGTGATTGACGAAATATCGATGGTGCGTGCGGACCTGCTTGACTGCATCGACAAATTTCTCCGTCTCAACGGCCCGGAAGAAAAACAGCCTTTCGGCGGCGTTCAAATGATTTTCATCGGTGATCTTTATCAGTTGCCCCCCGTCGTCACATCTGCCGAGCGTGATATTTTTAAAAGTCACTACCCAACGCCCTATTTTTTCAGCGCGAAGTGTTTTGACCAGTTGAATATTGAGTATATCGAGCTCGAAAAAGTCTATCGCCAGAAAGATGATGAATTTGTCCAGCTTCTCAATGCCATCCGTAACCGCTCCGTGACGGAAAAGGACCTGGAAAAATTCAATCAGCGTTGTGATCCGAATTTTGAACCACCCACCGGTTCATTCTATCTGTCGCTCACCAGTACCAACAATCTGGCGGACACAATCAATGAAAAGCGGCTCACTGAATTGCCGGGAAGACCATGGAAGGCCTCAGGCCAAATTGAAGGAGATTTCGGCAAAGAATATCTGCCGACCGCTGTGGATCTAAAACTGAAAAAAGGTGCACAAATCATGCTGCTCAATAACGATTCACTCGGACAATGGATCAACGGAACCATCGGAAAAATCAGAAAATTTGAACAAAATGACGATGGCGAGGATGTGATTGTGGCCGATCTGGACAATGGCGACACAGCTCGTATTTCTCCGTATACATGGAAAATATATCGTTTTTTTCTGAAAAACGAGGAGTTGCGCTCTGAAGAAGTGGGATCATTCACCCAGTATCCGGTTCGCCTGGCTTTTGCAGTAACGATTCATAAAAGCCAGGGAAAAACCTTTGAAAACGTAGTGATCGATATCGGACGCGGAACTTTTGCTCATGGTCAAATGTACGTGGCACTGTCCAGATGCACAACTCTCAATGGAATTATTCTCAAACAGCCGCTTAAGAAAAATCACATTTTGATGGACTGGCAGGTAGTCAAATTTCTCACAGGTATTCAATACACCCAGGCGGCCAAATCACTAAACCGGGAAGAAAAAATAAAAATAATTGAAACGGCTATCCGTGAAAAGAAAAATATTGAAATCCTTTACCTTAAAGGACAGGATGAAAAATCGCGCCGGATCGTGCGCCCTTTGTTCATGGGTGAAATGGAATACAAAGGGTATCCTTACACTGGACTAGAGGCTTTTTGTCTTAACCGGGGGGAAAAACGCATTTTCAATGTTGATAAAATCCTGGAAATCGGAGAACAGCCCTAAACGCCACGCTAATAATATAATAAATAGTTATATTTATTGATTATGTCTATAGCAGGACGTCTCTATCTCATCGCAATAAAACATTTCCATTCTTTAATTACCCAATCTACATATTTTGTAGGGAAAGCAACAATCGGCGTAATAATCACAGGAAACCAACAAGCTCCTGACGAGTGATCATAAATAATACATAATATATTCAAATATTTAACATATTATTAGTGTATTTTTACTGAATATTATCATTATGGTACGCTCATTGCTGTTTATATATGACAAATGATCCGAAAGGATCATCATTTTTAAAAATATGAGGTAGCCCCCTGTTGTTCACTGACTTTGAAAATGACCTGATTCTTCTGAAGCGATTCTTGAAACGACTGCTCACCCCTTTTGAACTTCCAACTCCAACTCTTTCACCTGTTCGCATTCGACCGGATATCGATCTGAACCTGATGCACCTTCAACAGGGGCTACCTGAATCACTTCGACGCCTGCCGATGGATTGAATGACCAATGCATTCAACCAGAACTCTGACCACGTCCAGCCCTGAAAAAACTATTTGAATATTCAATTTTTAGGATTTGAAAGAGACGACCGTATACAGATCCTTACTGGCACTGATGTTTCTGTATATCCAGTTGCTATCCCATTAGAATGAAAAGCGACAATGGAACAAAATACAAGCCGGCAAAAAGAACTGCAACTGCACCCGCCACATTAATGATCTTGTCCGCCTTCGTTACTGCGGAATCCCCGGCATTTTTCGAAATTAGTCTCATCTTAAAAACAAAATCACGATGAAATGAGGTGTATTTAACTTTATTGTCATCAAGCTCAAATGTGGCTATATGAGTTAAACTATTCATAATGATTGCTCCCTGTAATTGATTAAGGTTACATCAGGTATTTTCTGACGGAGGCGGTGATCACACCACCTATTTTAAGTTCTTCCCGGGGATGGATTATGGGATAAGCTGGATTGGCGGCCTCCAGAATCACTTCTCCGCCCTGTTTGCGGAAGTATTTCATCGTCCATTGTCCGTCCACCTCGGCCAGAACAATGTCTCCGTTTTTTGGCTGACGATCCTGTTCAACTACCACCAAGTCGCCTTCCATGATGCCTGCACCGATCATCGAATCACCGGTAACACGCAGTAAAAAGGAAGAATCCGGTTTTTTCACCAGGTATTCATCCATTGATACGACATCGTGCATGTTTTCTTCGGCAGACACGGGAAGCCCCGCAGCAACATTGCCGACCAGCGGAATACCAAAAGAAATCCCGGAAAGTTTGAGATGGCCCTGACTATCTTTTTCCAAAACACCCTGTTCTATGAGCTTTTCAATCCAGTAGGAAACGACGCTTTTAGACCGAACCTCAAACAGGTCCATCATTTCGGCGTAGGTGGGCATCCGCTTTGAGTCACGATAAAACGCAACCAGACTTTGCTCAACAGATTTAATGTCTCTTGTTTTTTTCATGGCTTCATTTATATAGAACGATCGTTCTAATGTCAAGTGCTTTTTTTCAAAAAAATTACTGTTACGGTTTTTTTGATACCAGTTCGAAATGTTCTGGGCGGCATGCCACCCGAAAAAAATCAAGAAAATTATGCCGATATGCAAAAAAAGTATAATGGTGGATAATAACCCCAATACCCTTAAATTGAGGCAGGCAAAGCCCGGAAAAGGTGTTTGGTATAGAGGTCCTTATCGGGTCATTGTGTATTTCTGTTCATCTTTGGGGACGTACCACTTGATGATATTGTGGCCAATACCGATGGGGGCGGGTTCCACCCCACGGAAACGCTTCGAGATGATAATCAGTTCATCGGGAACATATAAAAACGTATAAGGCTGGTCCTCTGCAAGGATTTCCTGGAAGCGGTCGTAATACTTCTTGCGCTCACCCTGATTGAAGGTGCTGCGTCCCTTATCCAGCATATCATCTGCTTCCGGACTGTTATAAGAAATAAAGTTCAGTTCTTCAGGAGCAGTTTTACTCGAATGCCACACATCATAGGCATCGGGATCAAGCGGTATCGTCCAGCCTAAAATTACAGCGTCAAATCGTCGCTTGTTGATAAAATCAGCCACAAACGCCGACCATTCCACAATGCGAATCTTCACTGTAATGCCGATTTCCCTGAGCTGGCGCTGAATGATCTCTGCGCATTTCTGCCTGGTTTCATTGCCCTGGTTGGTCAAAATTTCAAACTCAAAGGGTCTGCCGTCTTTTTCCAGGATGCCGTCTTTATTTGCGTCTGACCAGCCAGCCTGTTTCATCAGATCGCGTGCTTTGTCCGGATCATAATTGTAGATCTTTACTTTGTCATTGTACGCCCAGGTGCCGTGTTTATAAGGCCCCGTAGCAGGCTTTCCCAATCCCAGCAAAACTCCGCTGATGATTTCATCCTTGTTAATCGCATGAGAAATAGCCTGCCTGACCCGCTTATCCATAAAGAGGGGATTCTTCAGATTGTAACCTAGGTATGTATAAGCAAAGGCCAGATAACGATATTTGTTGAAGTTCTCTTTGAACAGATTGTTATCGGTCTGGCGTGTGTACTGAAGCGGAGTAAGACCCATCATGCCGATATTCCGGGCGCGCAGTTCCAGAAACATCGTTGCGGTATCGGGAATAATACGCGTGATCCGGCCATCAATGTAGGGACGTTCTTCAAAATAATCCTCATTGGACAACAAAACGATTTTCTGGCCGGCAACCCATTCTTTAAACTTATAAGGCCCCGTACCAACGGGATGGCGTGAAAGCGGATTTTTAGTAATGTCTTTGCCCTCGAGCAGATGACGCGGCAGAACTGCCGAAGACCAGCTGATCAAGGCGGGCGCAAAGGGCTTGTCATAAGTCACCCGAAAGGTATAATCGTCCAGGACTTCCGCTTTCTTGACTTTCAGAAAATCACCGGCATACGCGGTCGGCGTTTTGGGATCGGTGATGACCTGATAGGTATAGAAAACGTCAGCGGCGGTAAACGGCTTTCCATCATGCCATCGCACGCCTTTGCGCAGTTTAAAGGTAATTACCAGGCCGTTTTTAGAAATGTCCCAGGATTCGGCAAGGTCGCCCACAATATTCATATCTTTGTCGTATTTGACCAGACCGTTGTACACCATGGATGCAACGGAATGAGACGGGGAATCGGACGCAAGAATCGGAATCAGGTTGCTGGCATCACCGATATCACCTCGAACCAGAATGTCGCCATAGGCAGGCGGCTTGTCCGCAGATTTCACTGAATTGTCCGTTTGCGGTGTCTGGCCGCAAGCCGCAATTAATACAATCATCAACAGGGATATGATCCGGCATGGAATGCGCATGCATTTTTCATAGCCTACCCCATTGTTCTTTGCAACAGGATTTTATAAGCATGACTGATACTGTTTTCGTTTTGTTGAATCACGATATTGACAGGGGTTGTAATCTTTGAAATAAAGAAAACGATTCTAACTCTCTGGAGGAAAACCATGAAAGCTGCAGTCTTGCACGGGGCAAAAGACATACGAACCGAAACCGTTCCCGATCCTGTTTGCACACCGCATGGGGTAATCATCAAAGTCAACTCCTGCGGAGTGTGTGGCTCCGATCTGCACTATTACAGACATGACGGCCATGATGGAACAATCTTCGGACATGAATTCAGCGGCGACATTGTGGAAGTTGGAGCAGCTGTGAAAGATATTACGACAGGAACACGCTGCACCGCCGTCGGCTTTTCTCCCTGCGAAAAATGTTACTGGTGCCATGAAGGCAAAAAGCACCGATGTTCAGACATGGCCCTTCTCGGGTATCACTTTCCCGGTGCAATGGCAGAGTATGTTCATGTGCCTTTCGCCGCTCCGGGTCGCAGCATTTTCCCGATCCCCCAAGAATTGACGTACGAAGATGCGGCATCGGTAGAGCCCTTGTCGATTTCTTATTTTTCCGTCAACCGCAGCCAGCCCAAAGAAAATGAGATCGTCGCCGTTATCGGTTTAGGGGTCATCGGGCTTTACGCTGTCCAGGTGCTCAAAGCGGCCGGCGTAAAACAAATTTTGGCAGCTGGACGAAGATCGTCGCGCCTGGCTGCGGCTGAAAAATGCGGCGCGGACATTGTGATTGATGCAGCCCTGGAAGATACGGTCAAGGTCATCATGGAAGCATCGGGAAACCTCGGCGCAAACACAGTCTTTGAATGCGCTGGTACCCAGGAAACTTTTGACCAAAGTGTGGTCATCGCGCGCGGTGGTGGAAAGATCATGCTGGTAGGCATCTATGAAGAACCGCTCACCTGGCAGCCCCTTTCCGTGATCAGCAAAAACCTGACTCTGACCGGCTGTCTGGGAGGCAATTTCCCGGCAGCCATTCAATTGCTCAAAGAGGGTAAAGTCAAAACACAAAATATGATCACGCATCGCTTCTCACTGGACGAAGCGGCGGAAGCTTTTCGGACCCAGGATGGAGATCCGTCTGCGATCAAGGTCATGATCAAACCCTGAAAGGGAACCATGCACGAAGAATATTTAAAACCAACAGAATTTATCGACACTGACACGCCGGTGGTTCGAGCTTTTGCACAAAAAGCCGTTAACAATGCGACAGCCCCCCGGGAAAAAGCCATCCGGCTTTACTATGCCGTTCGGGATGAAATCTATTATGATCCATACCGGATTGAAGCATCCAGAAACGCTTTCAAGGCCAGCACCATCCTGCGGCAGGGCTATGGTTACTGCGTTGCCAAGGCGGTTGTTCTTGCCGCGGTTATGCGCGCAGAGCAAATTCCCTGTAAACTCCATTTTGCCGATGTCCGCAATCACCTCACAACGGAGCGGCTCAGAAAAATGATGAGGACGGATACCTTTTATTATCATGGCTACAACGATGTCTGGCTCGATGGCCGATGGATCAAGGTCACTCCGACATTCAATCTGTCTCTGTGCAAAAAGTTCAAGGTAAAGCCGCTGGAATTCGACGGGGTTAACGATGCAGTTTTTCATTCCTATGACCTGGAAGGACGCCGCCACATGGAATACGTTAAAGATCACGGATCCTTTGCCGATCTGCCTTACGATGCAATTATCAACACGTTTCTGACCCGCTACAGCGATGTGGTAAAAACCTATCTGGCCCGTAAAAACCACGGCGGAGATTTTGAACGCGAAGCACAGCAGGAGACCGAGGCAAAGCAGTCCGGAATATCACGCCATGAATAAAAGAATAGATTTAAGCGAACTGAAAGGCATCCTTGACGACCGAAGGGTTTCCGCAGGGGAGTCTGTTCTCGCCCTGCATTCCCATGATGAATCGTTCCACACGGCATCTCTACCGGATGTTGTCGTGTGGCCGCGTACTACGGAAGAAGTCAGTCTCCTTGTCCAATGGGCTTGCCGGAACCAAATTCCTGTTACCGCGTGGGGAGCGGGCACCAGCCTGGAAGGCAATCCTATTCCGGTGCGGGGCGGGATGGTCATCGATTTTGGCGAAATGAATCAGATCCTCGCCATCCGCGCCGAAGACTTCCAGGCAGACGTTCAGGCCGGAGTCATTTACAAGGAACTCAACAGGGCACTTGCCTGTGAAGGTCTTTTTTTCCCACCGGATCCGGGAGCCGCCGCGACCATTGGCGGTATGATCGGAAACAATGCCAGCGGCATCCGGTCTGTCCGATACGGCGCCACAAAAGACTACGTCATGCGGCTGACAGCTGTTCTGCCTGGAGGGACCGTGATCAGGACCGGAAGCCGGGCGCGGAAATCTTCATCGGGATACAATCTTCCGGCGTTTTTTACCGGATCGGAAGGCACGCTTTGCATTGTCACAGAAGCAACCCTCAAACTGGCGGGGCTGCCGGCCAACTTCATGGCCGTGCGGGCAACCTTTCCGACCATCCTTGATGCGACGAAAACGGTTTATCATATCATGCGTTCAGGACTCGCCCCCGCGGCGATGGAGTTTCTGGATGCCAATGTCGTCCACGCGCTCAATCAGGACCGGGGATTGACCCTGGAAGAACATCCGACGCTGCTGATGGAATTTTCCGGTTTCAGCGAGCCGGGACTCAGGGAAGAAATGACTTTCGTGGAAGAAATCTGCCATGGCAATCATTCCCTTACCATCGACAAGGGAATCGGGTCCGAAGAAAGGGCAAGATTGTGGGAAATCCGCCATCAGACTTACGAATCCATCAAACGATGCCACATCGGCCTTTCCCCCCTGATTATGGATGTGGCCGTACCGCTGTCCCGCTATTCTGAAATGGTCGCCTACAGCAAAAATGAGGTTCGTGACTTAAAAGCTTATCTTTTCGGTCATGCCGGCGACGGCAACCTTCACGTTCATGTCATGGACGATCCGCAGAACCCGAAACGATGGAAACGAGTGGAGGAAGCAAGTCTCAACATTGTAGCAAAGGCACTGGAATTTGAAGGCACCTGCACCGGCGAGCACGGCATCGGCATTGGTAAAATCCCGTTTATGAATCAGGAACACGGCGAGAGCCTCATCCTGATGAAGCGGATAAAAGACCTGCTGGATCCGGATTGCCTGTTTAATCCCGGCAAATTGTTTTCATAGAAAGAAAAGCTTGATTTCCATTCGGGCGGCGCGACCCTCATCAGAAAATCAATTTGTTGAGGCGTTTGACGAGGGACTGGGCAGGGACAAAGTCATTTTGAATGCTTAGGGCCTTTTCGCAATCGGACAATGCCTGTGTGTAAAGCTTCATTTCATAAAGCGTCTGGGCCCGTCCCCAGAATCCATCTAACAGACAGGGATTGAGGGCGATCGAACGGTCGTAGTCTTCGAGGGACCGGTCATATCGCTTCAGGACCCGGAAGGTCAGCGCCCGGTTATTGTAACAACGGACATTTTCAGGATTATAGGCGATGGATCTGGAAAAATCGCGAATCGCCTGGGGATAATCAGACAGTCCAAAATAGGCCATGCCCCGGTGATTGTAAACAAGGGATCGGACCGAATCCTTGATTTTCAGGCGAAGAATCGACGTATAAATATCAACGGCATTTTCCAGATGGCCGCTGCTATGTGCGGTAAGCGCTGCCAGCAGGGCTTTCTCCAGATTTGTTTCTCCCATGACAGAACCCAGGTCAATGCTGGGAGCAGGTTGCCTGTCATTTTCCTGTAAAACGCTCAAATCCTCCTGAATACCCGGCGCATCAGCCAGTTTGGTTTCCAGGCTCCGGCGGCGCTGACGGTTTCGTTCACGGATTTCCTTCTGATAATCGCGGATTTCCTGAAAGATCAAATCAGACAGGGTCAGTGTGGCGTTGAGGGATGCCAGCTTGCGTTTGATCGACTCATTCGGCAGACTGATATCCGACTTGTAAATGAGCTCATGCTCGACCTCGGCCCAGGCATCCTGCAGAATTGTCCGTAGCTGCACTTCACAGACATTCGCGGTAAAAGGCAGTTCCTTCTTCCGGGCAACCGGATCGATTTTGATAAGAAAATGAACGGATTCGTAACCAAATTCGCCCAGCGCACGACGGGATCCTTTACGTTCCATTTCAACAACAAGGAAGTGATCCTTGACCAGCCTTTCAACCATTTCCAGATCTTCCAGGAAGGGACAGATGATCCTTAAGCCCAGGATGTCCGAGATCACGGGTGCACTGCTTCCCCGGTACTGGCGGGATATTCTAACCAGTTTATCAAAATAGGCATCAAAACGCTTGATGCGGTATTTGACCGTCGGGAAACAGCCGTTTGCTCTTAAAACCGACAGCACCCGCTGATGCAGCGACCGCAGAATCCCGTCATAAACGGGGAAAAGATCATTATGGATGGCTTTGAGCCTGACACGGTCAAGATCTTCCGGCTTTATGATCGTTGATGTTTTTTTCATAAAGCATCTCTCATGGATTTAAAGACCGGGTACGGTCAAATGACTGCGGTCATTCATGACTTCAATGTTTGCCCGGCCGTCCCGGAACCGAATCACTGTTCTGGACGCGGTATCCACACAGGTGCTACGGAATTCAGACAGGCTGATGTCCCTGATCCGGCACAGAATCGCGGCAATGATAAAATTATGCGCAACGACCAGTGCATTACGCTCCCCGGCGATGATTTTTTCCACCGTCGGCCAGACGCGATCCTGCAATTCGGCAAGCGATTCCCCACGCGGCATTTTTACAGAGGCCGGATCGGCAATCCACCGGTGAATGAATTCTTTTTCGCACGCCAACAATTCCTGAAAGGACAACCCTTCAAAGTCTCCCTGATCCATCTCCATTAACTCAGGGTGAACTTCTATATTTCTGCCATGGAAACTGTTGATGATTTCTGCAGTCCGGTATGCCCGTTTCAGGGGGCTGGCGTGAATGGCTTCAATTTTTGAGTCTTTCAGGGACAAGGCCAGTTTTCTGGCCTGCTCAATGCCCGTATCTGAAAGCTCAATGTCACTGGTTCCCTGAATTCGTCCTTCCTTATTCCAGGGCGTTTCACCATGACGAACAAGAATTAACTGCATTTCTTTTACTCCAGCGTTAACGTCCGGTCGATCTTTGCTTATACCCGGTAACTGTCCAATCTCGCCACAGCCGCTTCTGCTTCGCCAATAACACGATCGATCAGCTCTTTGGTCGTCGGGTTGTCCTGTATGCCTCCACAGCATTGGCCGGCAAAAAGAATGCCGCCTTCCACGTCACCCTCGTTGAGTGCCTTGAGATGTTTCATGTTGCCCACCGCCTGACGGGCAAGCACCATGAGAGGATGGCCTTCTTCGGCTCTGAGCATTTCCAGGCTGACTCCCAAAAATCTGGCAAAGGACAAATTCATCAGGCGTTTGACCAAAAGCGCGCCCTTTATGGACTCCACCAGCGGGAAGCCCCTTTTCATCATGGCTTCGGCTTCCTTCGTTTTCAGTACGCGGCCGTCCATACCGTCAAATACATTGTCGTAAAGCGTGTCCTGTTCCGTCGCTTCCATGCATAATTTTTTAAAGTTGTCATGTACAATGCTTTCCTTCACGACCATGAAACGGCTGCCCATGGAAATGCCGTCCGCGCCCAGAGCAAGCGCTGCGGCAAGCCCCCGGCCATCGTAAAAGCCGCCCGCGGCAATCAAAGGCACTTCCACCATCGAGGCGACGATGGGAATCAGCACCATGGATGTCGCCGCCGCACCGTGAGCCGCCGCTTCATGCCCGGTGATCACCAGTGCATCGCAGCCCAGCTGCACCGCTTTAGCTGCGTGCCTTGCAATCGCGATTGTGCCCACAACCTTGCCACCGTAGGCATGAACATCGTCGACAAACCAGGGTTTACCCAGGGAATAATTGATGATGGGAACTTTTTCTTCAATGGCAACCGCGATATTTTCTCTGGCACCCGGTCCCACAAGAATCTGATTGACACCAAACGGCCTGTCCGTCATTTTACGAATCTGCCGGATGTTTTCACGGGTTTCTTGCGGATTACAGCGCGCGATGGCAAGAATGCCGAGGCCTCCTGCATTGCAGACGGCTGAAACCAGCCCAGGTTCCGTAATCCAGTTCATTCCCGCAAGCATGATGGGATGCTCAATGCCAAACATTTTTGTCATTCTTGTCTTGAACATAATGCTGTCCTCATTGCCTTTGTGGTTTCTTTTGGCATAATTCTAATTTTATTTTAAAAGTGTAGAAGATGAGACACTGGATGTCAAACCATTTATAGATACGCCAGGTGCGTTTACCTGCTTCAAAATTCGGGAATTACACGACGATCCCGTGCATGCAATGCGTCTTGATTCCCCTTTCCAAATCAATCCTTTCCATAGGCAATCCATGACAATGTTAAGAAGACAAAAAAACCCGCATGTCATTCAAAGACATGCGGGTTTTTCATAAGCTCTCTACTTTGTTTAGTTCCCCATCGGCAGCCAGAGCTGAGGGAAGCTGGCTTTTGTGATTTTCATGAGTGCATCGTACTCCTGTTGCGTCTTGGCCCACCAGATATACACTTTTGGCGGCGTAATTTTGCCGTATTTCATGCTCTGGGTAAGAACAGGATAAAGCAATGTGCCATTGGCCTGAATGCCGAACAGTTCCATGGGATATTTATCTCCCAGCATTGGAAACGCGGCGGGGAAAGCGGCGCGAATCGCCTTGGCATTGTCCGGTGTTCCGGAGGCAGCTATCGCCCTGGCCAGGGCATGCATGCTCGCGTAATGAGCAATGCTCTCCCATGAAACGGGCCTTTTAAAGGTTGCCTTGTAATTCTCGGTAAACGCCGATTTCGCGGGATAGTTGACATCCTTAATGAATGCCAGACCGATTGAACCTTCCAGTAAAAGAGGTTTACGCATCGCCGGATGAATGGCATCGAGTTTGGCCTGGTCGATCAGGATGAAGCCGCCTTCGTAACCCTGAGCACGCGCCTGCTCAATAATCAGCGTCGTGGTGGCGGTGGGACCACCGATCAGCATGCAATCGGGATTGGTTGCCAGGGCCTTGGCCAGGGGACCTGCAAAATCCGTCCTTTTGTAATAATCCGTCCCTGCGCTATAGGTAATAACTCCGCCCTTTTTGAGCCACTCATTTTCGAAAGACTTGCGCCATGTGTCACCGTAGATGTTAGCGGTCACGAGCATGGCCGCCTTTTTCCAGCGATTTTGCCAGGCGATATCAGCGTACACTTTTGCATACATGGTAAAGGGAGCGGCCATGGTGATCAGATAATTGTTGCCCAACTGGGCCAGCTGCGGAATGCTGGTAAATCCCATGATAATATATTCATTCCCCTTTTCCCAGTTGATAGCCATCAGTTTCGTCATGGTTTGGGCATTTGGGTTAAATATAGCTATCGCTTTCAGTTCATTGCGCAGCTTGCGGGCATTGTTGGTTGCCAACGTTGGATCGACACGATCATCCATTTTTTCCAGTCGGAAAGTATAATTTTTGCCCCCTACCGTGATACCACCCGATCCATTGATATCCCGAATGGCCAGATCAACGCCGGTCACGCAATCCTGGCCATATTCAGCGGCGGGACCGCTCAATGGACCGGTAAATCCGATCACAATTTCTGACGCCCCGGCAATTGTCGTCCATGTTATTGCTAAAATCATTGCTGTAATAAAGATGAAACTGTTACGTTTTCTCATAAGTCCCTCCCTTTATTCTGGTTAGCTTTCATCTGGTTTGCATAATATACCTTTAAATTAACAGAATTTTTGACCTTTTGCAAGCAATCAAAATAATCCAATGAGCACAAAATCGTTCTTTCCCAATCAATTCGCCCTATGGAAAATACGGCCTTTGACATTGATTTTTTTTCTGATAGAAAAACAATCATGTTGATTTACAGTCAGATTGTATGGAGCAGGAAATCATGAAACTTGTAACTTCCCGAATGATAGATGAGATGATCGTCAAAGCCGGTGAATCACCGCGGTTCAGAACTAATTATAATATTCATGAATCTTTATCTGATCCCGTTCAGCGTTTATTTATCGCGGCCGGCCTCTCTTCTTATTTTCGGCCGCACCGGCACCTTGGGAAAAGCGAATTTGCCCTCGTAATCCGCGGTCTTTTCGATGTTATTCTTTTTGATGACGAAGGTACGGTAACGGAAAGGGTTTCCATTGGACCGGACACCGGCATCGTCGGTCTGGAAATTCCGGCCGATCAATGCCATACTTGGCTTCCGATGGCGGAAGCCTCCGTTTTTTTCGAAGTCAAGCAAGGACCATACGACCCATCAAGCTCTCTTGTTTTTGCGCCCTGGTCACCCGAAGAAGGCTCAAGACAGGTCAAAGTTTTTCAGGAAAAGCTCCTCGCCGTTCGTATAGGTGACAAAATCACCTGAAAAATGATTTCCCTTGCGGCTGAAAAAAGACGGCTGTGAATCAGATGCTCCTGATTTGCTCCATGAACGTCATTTCCGGTTTTCCGCCAATAAAAGCGGCGGCAGCGGCAAAAAATGTCTTGAAGTGCACAGAGCTGGAATGAGCATCCAGCGCGGCCTTGTCTTTATATTGTTCAACAACAACCAGGACATTGGGATTTGCGTTGTCTTTGTTGAGTGAATACATCACCGTGCCCTCTTCTGAAGCCACCTTGTCCATTAATTCCCCGAAAGCCGCCAGGGCCTCCCCCATTTTTCCTTCTTTAACCGGAATCTTCGCCACGACTGTAATCATTTTGTATCCTCCCCAAGTGATGATTCTCTTATCGGTCTGTTGCCCAAACGATATCCCTTTGAGCGGCCATCATGTTTCATAGCACATCAGGCATCCGATCGGCAAGTGCTCACCGGTGTCTCATCCGGAAAATTCGGATCACTGCCGGATTTTATCGGCAGTCTGCCATACCAACCATATCAAACCGGCCAGTCCGGTCTGTGTTTCCTTGTGCCAAACCATTTCAGGGTGGTATAAAACATATCCAGATGCTGAAGAGCGGTTCTGCCGCGGACATACCAGCGCCTGGAGGTTATCCCACCCAGCAGCTTATCAAACTCATCAAAGTTCAGGGTTTTCATTTTCTGGACGGTGACCTTCTCCAGTGCAAGTTTTTCCTTCGTGTAGCGTCTCAGTTTTTCATGATATTCAGCCACTCCGCTAACACCGTTGACAACCGCGTCGGCTGCCAGGACTCCGCTTAAGCAGGCCATATCAATTCCACCTCCGTGCAAGGGTGATGTCAGGCCCGCGGCATCCCCTGCCAAAAGGATATTACCATAAACAAGCCGGGACAGCATTCCCGCCACAGCCATACCGCTTCCCCTTTCCAGCTCCTGTGCATGGTTCAGACCCTCTGTACGGATCATCCGGGCCAGCACTTTTTTCAAGTCCAGTTTGTCTTTCTTCATGGTTCCCTGCACCGAGCAGACCACACCCACATTGGCCAGATTTGCATCTTTGGGAAAAATCCAGGCGTAGGCCGGCTGACAATCAGCAGGAATATCCTGCAGGAAAATAATTTTGATGTGTGGCCACACTGCACGGAAATCACCGGCAAGTACCACCTGGTACGCAAGAAGGTAATTTTTAAAATAATCGTTTGAAAAGCCTTTTAAACGTGAGGTTATCGATGGAGCACCGCTCGCATCAATAATCCAGTCATACTCTTTTGTCATCTGCTGTAAATGTGCAGGGGTTATCTTTGTATGCTCATGGAGATTGACGCCACGGTTAACGGCACAAGCGGCCAGATCCTGCTGCCAAGTTCGTCTGTCCAGCATCCATAATTTTCGATGCCGGCCCAATGGAAAAGTGTAGCAGCCACGACCCTGAAGGACAATTTCGTCAACGGGATGCATCAATCCCCTTCCCGGCTTCTTCATAATGTTCAAAGAATCAAAAATGCACTCGCCGCAGACAATGCCCTCTCCGACACTTCTCTTTTCAAAAAGGTCGATCTGAATGTTGTGTTTTGACGCCGCCAACGCCGCGTAAAGACCACCCGGCCCGGTCCCGATAATGGCTGCTTTCATGTTTTCAGACCTTCGGCTTTTTCAATTTTTTCATCAGATGACGGACAGCCATCACCGGATGGGAACGGATCATTCGCGGTCCGGCATAGCGCATCACTTCCTGAATCTGCTTGCGCCGGGCGGGCTTATAGCAATGAACAGGACATTGATCACACGTGGGCTTGTCTTCTGAATAAGGGCATTTTTCCAATCGCGAATTTGCATAGGCCAGCAGTTCCTTGCATGACAAGCACAACCCGGATTCATTATTTTGATGAACCTCACGGCAGTATAAATGGATCATCGTCTTGAGGGTTTCATATTCTCTTTGCATCGACGAATTTTTCGGCAAAACTTTCTCCTTGAACAAACCGGTTGGCCCTGTGGATCTCTTCCACAAACCGACGGACTTTTTTCATATCTTTTTTAAAACGGACAGGGCGGCCGTTTCGATCCAGAGCATTGGTCTTTGTACAGCTGTCCACACCCGCCGGTTTCAGACGGACGATCGCCTCAAAGACATTTTCTCCCGAAAGACCGCCGGCAAGGATCACCGGTATCGGGCTGGCTTCGATAACCGCCCGGGCCATGTTCCAGTCGCAGACGGCTCCCGTGATTCCAACATAACCCGGAACCGGCTGCCGGGATTCCGCTCCGGGATTCCAGATCAGGGTATCAATGAGAAAATAATCCGAAAACGGAGCGAAGTGTTCAGCAAAACTGAGGATGTTCTTCTGAATTTCGTCAGTCTGCGGCAAACCGGGCCGGGGAACAGAAATTGAACGCATAATATCCACCCCGGGAAACCGGTCTTTCACATCCAGTTGCAGCGAAAGCATCGAGTCATATTCGCGGACCATCGTGGCATACTCCCCCGCAAAAGGAGAAAGCACTTCACAAAAATGAACAATATCCGGCTGATAATAATCGACTGCCTGAAAAATAGTAAACGGATCCTGAAACAGCGGAATCAGTCCGCTTCTGGCACCCGACTGCTGTATCACCTGAACCGTTTTTCGGATAGCCGGCTTCTTCCATGCGGCCTGATCAACCAAAACGCTTCCAATGTGATTCACGCCCAAATCAACCAGGGCTTGAGCTTCCTTTGGTTTCTGAACCTCGTAAATCTGTATGATGGTTTTTTTCATGACCAAGACATATCATTTCAGATGACCTCAATCAAGGCATTGAGGATTTTCCCCCACGGTGCATCATGAACTTTTCCTGTTTTCAGGAAGCCCGGAGAGCATCGACAATTTTCATCCGCGAGGCGCGCAGAGCCGGAAGCACGCCGCCGATCAATCCCATCGCCAGTGCAAAAAACATCGACTCTAAAATAATTCCCGGCGTCAGTGTAAATTTAAATGCCAATTCAGAAAACGTCTGAAAATTCACCGTGGAGATCGTCATAAACTGCATGAACGAAGCAAAAAACAACCCCAGAAATCCACCAATAAAGCCCAGCAGCAGCGATTCTGTCAGGAAAGCCAGCAGGATATTGCGGCGGCGGAACCCCAGGGCACGCAGCGTCCCGATTTCCGCCGTGCGGTTGGAAACAGCGGAATACATGGTGATCATCGCGCCGATGATCGCTCCAATGGAAAAAATAATGGTCAGGGACAAACCCAGGATCCGCAAAAACTTGGCCATCATTTCCGATTGGTCACGATAATACTTTGTTTCGCGTCTCGCCTCCAGTGTGAACCGCGGATCCGTTTCGATGGCCGTCTTCGCCGCCTCAAAAGCGTCCGGATGATTCAATTTGAAAATGAGCGAGGAATAAACGGGCCGTCGGAACGCCTGCATCACCTGATCGACGTCACCCCAGATTTCCGAGGCAAACCCCGTATTGCCCGCGTCGAAGATGCCGACAACCGTCCAGGTGCGCATGCCCCATGTCAACGTCTGCTGCAGCCCCACCCCCTGAAATCCTTTGGCAATGCTGTTGCCGACAACAACTTCCGATGAGCCCATCCGTAGCATCCGGCCTGCTGTCAGTTTTACCTGCGGTCGAAGCGGCAGGGACTGGGTTTGTATCCCCCGCACGACAACATTGGAATGGCTGGAAGCCTGTTCCTCCCCCTTTTTCCTCAGGGCAATCAGCACAACGCACTCTTTGGCCATCAGGGGCTGTCCGTCCTGGCCCATGGCAACCTGCGGCAGCATTTCTACGATGGCAGCGGATTTTCGTTCCATCGAGCTCATCACTTCAGACGACGACGCCTTGCGGACAACCACCACGTTGTCTGGCGAACCGGTTTCAACCAGTGTTTTCTGCAATCCGGCGGCCATCATCAACACCGCGGCAAAAACAAAGACCACCAGCGCCATGCCCGACACGGTGAGGATAGTCGTCAACCGGCGTTTCCACAGATTACGAAAACTATAGGAGAAAGGGACGGTCATCAACCGATCCTCCGTAAACCATCGGCAATGCGGATGCGGATGGCATGGTGCGTCGGAATAATTGCCGCGAAAAACGCAATGAGAAAGGCGGCGATGATATCCATGTAAATCGTCAGGTCAGAAACCAGAAAGACCGGGAAATACGTTGAAAGCCTCTGGCCAAAAGCGGCGGCGGCGGGAAACGTCAGAGCAATACCGATCAGGCTTCCCGTAACCGTAATGACCAGTGCTTCTCCGAAGATCAGAATCGTAATGTCCCGGGCGCCGAAACCGAGTGTTTTCAAAATCGCGTAATCGCCGGTACGCTCACGGGTAGTCATGGCCATTGTGTTGGCGACAACCGCCATGATGATGAAAATAACGACAAATGAAACCATCTGAATTGCCGTGACAATCGCTTCGGCCATGGCGATAAATCCAAGGTTGAAAGCCTTTTCCGTTTCCGTAAGGGTTTCGGCCAGCGAATTCCTGAACATCCCGTCGATCTTGACGGCTGTTTCCGCGGCCGCATCCGGACGATTCACACCGATCATATAGAAACCAACCTGATCCGCCATGGACGGCATCGCTTTTTTAATCGCCTCGTTCAGGTACGCCCAGTGGAAAAAAAACTGCGTTTCGTCAACCGTCCTGTCACGACCTTTATAAATGCCCCTCAGGACAAAATCCCAGTTTCCCGGATAAATCATCCCTTTGAGTGTAATACTGTCACCGACCTTCCAGCCGTATTTATCAGCAAGTTTTTTCCCCGCCACCGCGCCCTTGCGGTCGGCCAGGAAAGATTTTTTCTGATTTTCCTCAACCACAAATTCTGGATACAGCTCGAAGTATGTCCGGGGTTCCACGCAGAAATTCGGGAAGAAATTTTTCTCGTTGATGTAAACACCTCCGAACCAGTTCCCGTAGGACACCGTTTTGACGCCCTCGACCTGCCGGATTTTTTCCGTGTAGGAAATGGGCAGCGAAAAGATAATGGAAATCGCGTTGCGCGTAACCAGGCGCGATGTGGATGCCGCTTCAACGCCGGCGTAAAAGGAACTCACTACCGTCCTCAACAGACCGAAGGCAAGGATAGCCACGGCAATGCCCAGAATGGTCAGAGAACTGCGCAGTTTGTTGTGAAATGCGTTTCTAAAGAGGATTTTGAACAGCATCATGATTGAGATACCCCTTGTCCAGATGGCGCAGTGTGTGGGCGCGGGCTGCCGCCCGGGGATCATGTGTGACCATGATGATCGTTTTGCCCATGTCATGGTTGAGCCGTTCCATCATGGAAAGGATTTCTTCTGCGGAGACGCGGTCCAAGTCACCGGTTGGCTCGTCGGCAACCAGAATGGTCGGATCGGTAACGATGGCCCGGGCAATCGCCACGCGCTGCTGCTCCCCGCCGGACATCTCACCGGGGTAATGGTCCATCCGATGTCCCAGGCCCACCATCGAAAGGGCCATTTCAGCGTGTTCACGGCGCTGGTTTTTGGACAGGGTGGTCAAATGCAACGGCAGTTCAACATTTTCCACGGCTTTGAGAACGGGAATCAGATTGTAAAACTGGAAGATGAACCCGACGGAATTAGCTCGCCAGGCGGCCAGTTCGGTCTCCGAAAGTGTGGTGATATCAATGTCACCAACATGGATGGTCCCCTCATCCGCCTTGTCAATACCAGCGATCAGGTTCAGAAGCGTCGTCTTGCCTGAACCGGAAGGCCCCATCAGCGCCAGAAATTCCCCATCGGCAATATCGAAAGTAATGTCATGCAGCACCGGTACGACCAGGCTCTCCCGATGATAACATTTGAAGAGGTGCTTTATTTCAACAATGGGGTTTTTGCCTTCCATTACAACCTGCTCATCGCCATTGCCGGATGTGTAAGTCCGGCAGATCGATCCTTTTCAAGTTTTTGCCCGTTCATGCCTGAAACACGACCCGCCGGAATTTTATCTTTCCGCCACCCTGATTTTTGCTCCGTCCCTCAATCCTTTCGGCTTGAGCACCACACGGTCGCCCGACTTCAAGCCTGTTTCCACTTCCTGCAAGTCTCCCAGCCTGTCCCCGACGGATATGGCCGTCTCCCGCACTTTATTATCCTGGACCAGATAAGCAATATTCTTCCCATCACGGCTGACCAGCGCGTCCTTATTCACGGCCAGCCTGGGCAGCAACTCACCGGAGGTTAGTTCGCGGGAAAGAAAGGACACCTTGGCGCTCATATCCGGCAGCATCCGGGCATCAAGGCCCAAAAACCGCACTTTAACCAGTACCGTGGCCTTGGCACGGTCGACGGTCGGCACAATGGCGTGCACCTGTCCGCGGAAACGCTTGTCGGGCAGGGCATCGAGTTGAATATCACAGGGCTGACCGACGCGAATCCGTGTGATACTGGTTTCTGAAACATCGGCCTCAACCTGCAGAGATCCCATATCGGCCAGCGTAACCACGGCGGCCTTGGATGTGCTTGATGCACCCAGCGGCGTGACAATGTCTCCCACATCGGCATTCTTGGTCAACACCACACCGTCAAACGGGGCCCGGATCAGTGTGTAATCGAGATTTGCCTCGGCTCCCGCGAGGGCGGCAGCCGCCGATTCCGCAGCCGCCGAGGCTGCTTTCACTGCCTCCTGGGAACGCAGATAACGGGTACTGACCGTATCGTATTCCGATTGAGAGATATATCCATCCTTGATCAGCTTCTGATAGCGGCTGTGATCCTTTTGCAGGTTGTCCCTTTCCACCCTGGCCTGTTTGAGCAGGGCTCTGGCATTGGCGAGATTAGCCGCAACCTGGTCTTTTGCGGCAGCCACATCGGAGCTTTCCATCCGGGCCAGGATTTGCCCCTTTTTCACAATGCTTCCTTCTTCAACCAGCAGCGCCGTAAGCCGGCCGGTCATTTTGGAAGCCACCGCCGCTTTACGCTGGGCGACAATGTAACCGCTGGCATTCAATACGGACACTGACTGCGATGGATAGACCATGGAAACCGTTGTTACATCCACCGTTGTAGTCGGCGCGATAATGCCCGCATGATAAAGAAGGAAACCGGCAATCAGCAGGACAAGCATCGTAGCGATAACAAAGGGTTTCTTCTTGCGGCCGGCCAGGACGTGTTTTTTATCGGATTTATCAATCTTAAGTTTGCTCAAATCTTCCTGCGGCATCTTTTCCCCACTTTCAGATGATTGAAAACATTGTTACTATTCTTAACAGAACTTTTCTGAATTTTCCATGAGTATAAAAGAATCATGCCGCAGGGCAAGAGCCATCCATATGCCCTGCAGACCACAAAACACCGTCCTTTTTGACACCTTGCCGCTTTTGCCATTCCCGAATTAAAAAATTGATTAATTGTTCATCCTGTATATAATGTTTTTGTATTAGCAGTCATTCAAAATAAATTTATTTAAAGTTTAATGAAATATTTTATAGGAGCTAATCCAATGAGATTTTCCGCTTCAATACTGCTGGATGGCGGCAAAATGGTAATTCCATCCGATTATCGCCGAAATATTCTTTCCCTCATCAAAGAGGCTATTAATCCCGGTCAAAGCGGAACCGAGATCTACGAGAAGTATTACGTCAAAGAGGCAAGAAAGATAAAGCCTTTTACATTTTCGGTTAATTTCAAAACCGACGATACTAACAGCGAAAAAGGCCGTCTGCACCTTTCCGAACCAAAGCTCAACCTGTTTTTTTCGGCAAGCGATCCTGTCTTTCTGATTTACGTTTACAACGGCCTGGTTCAATTGAAGAAAGATTATCCGCTTTTCCCCGGACTTAAAGCGAAAATGGGGCGATTCAATCTTGAACAGCAAAAAAACTTTCAATTAAGCGAGTCCGTCTTCAAAACCTGCTCGCCTGTTCTTGTGCGGGATACCGACGCATCAGGCAAATCGCGCGGCTATATCACGGCAGATAGGCCGGAATTTGGAGACAGGCTTTACCATTCTGTCAAATCCATGTGTAAAGCGCTGCTGGATGACGCATCCGAACTGAAGAATAATGACTTTGCCGCCGAATGGATACGTTCGCAAACCGTGCGTATCAATCACTATCAAAATAAAGACGCTGCACCGGACAGTAAGAAGGAAATGATTGAGGCAACATCCGGAACCATCAAAATAAAAGCCCCGGCCAATGTTTTACAACTGATCTATGATGCAGGCCTCGGCGCAAAGCGAAGCCAGGGGTTCGGCATGCTGGAGATTCTTTAATGAAGACGATTAAGAAACTGCTTGGTGAACCCGAAGGTTTGCATCTGGAATTCAAGCAAAAGATCAACGACGGCGCTTATAAAACTGTTGCCGCCTTTGCCAATACGGACGGAGGTTCGGTTCTTATTGGTGTGACCGATACAGGGCAGCTGGCAGGCGTTGGCCTTACAACGCAGGGACTGGATCAACTGACCAGCCGGATGATCGACAAACTGGGCATTCATCCGCGCATCGAAGCAGTAAAGTACAAAGGTAAAGATTTAGTTCACATCTCGGTGGAGCCGGGCAACGCCCCCGTCACCTTCGAGGGCCGCTATTACAAGCGTGTCGGCGCGACAACGCGCGAAATGACAAGCGATGAACTGGGCCGTTTTTTCCGCCGCAGATTATACTGGGACAGCCAGATTTGTGAAAAGGCCACCATCAAAGACATCAACGCGTCCACCGTGCGACAATTTGTGCGCATGGGCATCGCCAGCGGCCGCCTTTTGAATATTGCCGCCAAAGAATCCGCCAAAACCGTTTTGTCCCGCCTGAAGCTCATCGACGGCGAAAAAGTGACCAATGCCGCAATCATGCTTTTCGGCAAAGACCCGCAGAAATACTTTTTCAATGCCGTTTTGCGTGTGGGCCGCTTCAAGCGCGAAGACCTGATCATCGGCGACCGCCGGATAGAAGGAAACCTTTTCCAGCAGGTCGATGCGGCCGAAGAAGCCATCAAGAATTTCATCAACGTGCGCTACGATATTACCGGCGAAAGCATGATCCGCAAAAACGTCTGGGACTATCCGCTGGAAGCCGTCCGCGAAATGCTCAACAATGCCGTCGTGCACCGCGACTATTTCAGCCACGGCACGCAAACGCAGATCAAAATATTCGACGATCACATCCGGGCTTTCAATCCCGGAAATTTAATGGACGATTTAACCATAGAAAAGCTGCAGGGACCGCATGTGTCGATCACCCGCAATCCGCTTCTGGCGCACATTTTCTATCTTGCCGGCCGCATCGAGCAGTACGGCTCCGGCATGGACCGCATCCGCAGCGCCCTTGCTGCGCAAGGCCAGCCGCCGCAAACCATCGAAACACTGGGATACGGTTTTGTCCTGATCATGAGGGAACCGGCAGCAGGCGGTCAAATGGAACCGGTGAAAAAGTTGGGTGAAAAGTTGGGTGAAAAGTTGGGTGAAACGGAGAGAAGAATTTTGACGATTCTTTCGACGGACAGTCATGCAACTATAACAAGCATAGCAAGTCGTCTTGAAATCAGCACTACCGCTGTTGAAAAGCAGTTGGCAAAATTGAAGAGACAGAAATTATTAAAGCGTATCGGCCCGGCCAAAGGCGGCCGCTGGGAGGTTGTGGGATGAAACATCGGGTTTACATGCGGGATTGGTTTTTCAATGCCGGAATTATCGGTTTTTTGCGGGTTGTCAGCGACGGGAAGCATATCGAAGATATTTCTGGCCTCAATATTGGCGAAAACTATATTGAGTTTGAAAAAGATATTCTCAATAGCTTTTACGAAACATTCATAAAACTATCTTTTCTTAAAATGTTTAAGAAAGAAGCATATATAGCAGGCCGCCTAAATAAAGCCCTAAAAGAGTTAAGCGAAAAAAAGAAAATCGATATTGCAAAAAAAATCACCGATATTGAAAAATCACCCTATCTAAATTTTCAAAAGTTACTCGGCCGTGATTTATTATCCTGTCAGAATGTGGAAGCCCTTAGTATCAGCATTCAAGAGGCGATTGAATCTATAAAGGGAAAGACGGGAGCTGCCATTTATAATGATTTAAGACAGCAGGATACTGAAAATAAATCGATTGCTGCTTTCCTTAAATCACGATTAAAGGGCGTGTGCGCTTATGATAATATTCCAAAATATGTTGATGCCATACAGAATATAGAACTTAAGTCAAAAATTAAGAAAAACGATATTTGTCCGTCTTGCCAAACTAACAAAAAAAGCTTTGATTTCAGCAATGCAATAACAAACATTCTTGGGTTTAATACTGATAATTCTAACTGGATATGGGCTTTCAAAGATTCCAATTCAAAAATATGTCCCGTATGCGCTCTGATTTATACATGCGCATTCCTTTCCTTTGCCTTTGTTCTAAAGCAGGGACAAAAGAAAGGCGCATATTTGAATTGTTTCTATTTTTTAAATCAAAATAATAATGTCAAAGGGTCATTTGATTCCGCGAAACGATTCGATCTTGAGATATCCAATCTAAATGACCAGTCGCCATTTTTTGTCATGATCAAAGAGACGGTTCATCACATCAATCAAACTAAAATCAAAAATATAAGAGAGAATATAAGTTTTGTAGAAATCATAGATAATCCTATTCTCGCAGGACAGGGCACGAAAGGATACAATGTTTATTCATATAATGTTGATAATGACATTGCAGAGTTTCTGCATCCATATTTCAAGGGCAACACAATGCCAAAAGGTTTCTATAAAATCAAAGATGCGTATTTTAATTTAGACGAGCAATTACTTAAAAGCACAGTCACCCGTCAGGTTGATTATGGCTTATTGCACACATTCCTGTCGTTATGGCTCCAAGGTCGAAAGAACCAAAATAACGAACAGAAGAAAGCGAACATTGTGGCTGCATACCAGCCGTCTTACATCATTGAATATGTTCTGGATTATATCAATAAATGCGTGAGGAGGGACACGATGGATATCAATAAAGGAATCGTAAAAAAAGCGTTTCGAAATGGAATCGAACTCAAGCAGAAATTACTGGCCAAAAACAAAGAAAACCAAATCGACGGAATCATCTATCAGCTTCTCAATGACCTCAAAATAGCCGACCGCGAGAAGTTTATTGATAAGTACATGAGGCTTGTCATGAGTCACGGCCTGCCGTCGATGTTCGGCGAGGCTGAGATGCTGGATAAGGACGCTTTTCTCCAGTTTGGCTACAGCTTTATTAACGGCATCATGAGTCAACCGAAACAAAGTGAATAAACATAACTATTAAAATATTCGAGGAGGAACTGAAAAATGGCAAAACATCTGCACCTTGCAATCATTTTCAAAGCATCAAATCTGAACTATGGCGAAAGCATCGGTAATATCCTGTCGCTTAAAAAGCTGGCAAGCGAAGGGAAAAATTATTCATACATTTCACGACAGGCGCTGCGTTACGACATCGTACGACTTTTAAATGAAAATTATAACTTCGGACTTACGCCAACTGATCGCGAAAGTGGCGTTGTTCAGTTTGCGGAGAATACATCAATACAGGACTATCCGGAAATAGATTATTTTGGCTATATGAAAACCGGTTCAAGTAAGATGAGAAAAGGCATCGTGCGGTTGACAGACGCAACAAGTCTTGAACCTTTCAATAACGATACGGATTTTGCAACCAACATGGGCCTTGCAAACCGAAACGATCAGAAGCTTGATAATGATATATTCCAGTCTGAAATTCATAAAACTTATTACAGCTATACAATTACTTTTAATCTGGATGCAATCGGTGAAGACACTCTTGATGGCATATCTTTAACAAATCCAATCAAGGCTAAAAGAGTCAAAGCGCTTTGCAATATTTTAAAGCTCCTCTACCGTGATATTCGTGGAAAAAGAGAAAACCTTTCCCCTTTGTTTATAATTGGCGGCTTATACGATTGCGGCAATCCGTTTTTCTATAATCGTTTAAAACTGGAATTTAAGAAAGAAGGGAACATAATAAATGCAGAAATGATCAACAATACACTTGATATCACCATGCCACCGGAAGGTTCGTCAGTCATGTCTCAGACCATTCTCGGCTGCGTAACCGGTGAATTTATAAACATTAATGAAATTAAGGTAGAAGCAATGCCCATCGAGGAATTCTTTGGGAAATTAATGACATCAATAGACCAATACTACAAATAGGTATGCCATGAAAGCATTGAGACTGAAACTCTATCAAAATCTGGTCAATTACCGCCGGGAAATGAGCTATGGATACGTGCAAACCTATCCTTTGCCTACCCCGTCCATGATCAGAGGCATGGCGCATGGGTTGCTCGGTATTCGTGACGGATATAAACCGCTTAAGATATCCATTCAAGGTGATTTCGATTCAGTAACAACCAATATGCAGAAAGTTGTAAAATTTGATCGACCGCGGCCTAAATATGGTTGTTCCAAATGCCATAAAGTTTATTCAGAAAAGAAGAAAGCTGCTAATTGTTGCAATACAGATCCAGTTTATATTGAAGATTCACGGCCTAAAATTGACTGTTCTGAAGCAAAAGTATTTAATCAGGGTGTCCAGTTTGTAGACCTTATCGTCAATATGAATTTGCTTCTGCATATTGCTTTCGACGATGCCGCTTTAACTGAAGCGCTTGATGGCGCTGTAAAGATGAAAACGGTTATTTTGGGACGCAATGAAGATATTGCCAGAGTGGACTTTGTAGAAACGGGTTTAGTGGACATCGAAGAAGTCTCCACTGAAATCACATTGAATTATAATGGTTATCTTTCACCTGATTTGTGCCGGCAAGAACAGCTTTCAGGTACACATTACCGGCTCCCTTTTTTTTACGATGATGTGCAATCACTTGAGGATAAGCGTATATTCCATTTCGCCGATGCTGTTTATATTGCAAAGGGAAACAAGATCGAAAATGTATCCTTTCTGAGAGACAGTAAAGGCGATCTGGTTTCATTGCTGGAGGCTGATCATTGACCATATTTGCGAAATCGCGCCCACGGCAAGAAACGATTCCCGAGCACACAAGCAAGCTCAAAGAGGCTTACGAATACCTCAAAACGTTAAACTATATCAATCAGGCAATTATAAAGAAATACGAACCCATAATTGAAAAAATCATTTATTACCATGATCTTGGCAAGTTGAATCACAAGTTCCAGAATAAGCTTAAACTTGCGCCGCCAATAGTCATCAAAGAACTGAAAGACCGCGAAGAAGTGCCACATGAATGGCTATCCATTGCATTCATTTCAGATGAGGACAAGAAATTATTCAAGAAATATAATGAAGGCAACATTCTTTTTCCTGCGCTTGTTCAATACTGCGTTGCCTTCCATCACACGCGAAACAAAGCATTCTCATCGGATGCAATCAAAGCTTTTGTTGAGCATGACCTTGAGAAAAGGAAAGGCTTGCTGGGGATTAGCCATCCATTGAAGTGGAATTACAATATTGAAAAAGACTTCGCGGACAAAATTCTGTCACCGGAATATTTTAAGCATTATTTTAATCTTCTGGTCTTTCTCAAGGGTATGCTGCACAAATGCGATTATGCGGCGTCGGCGGCAATCGAACCTGAAAAAAGGTATGAGGATGATTATCAGAGTGATTTTACAGGCTGGCTGCCATTTACATTAAAGCCTTTTCAAAATGCGGCAAGAGGTCACGCCGACAAAAGCGTTGTTCTTGTTGCCTCAACAGGAATGGGCAAAACAGAATATGCGATGAACTGGATCGATGGTTCCAAGGCATTTTATCTGCTGGGCATCCGTATTGCCGTCAATGAGATGTTCAAACGTTTTGTTGATGTTTTTAAAGAAAAGAATGTCGCGTTACTGCATGGCGAAACATTATTCTTCCTGGCCGCAGATGATAATAACGATGACGATTATAGCATGACGCTTGCCAGAATTCGGCAGTATTCATATCCACTAACAATTGCCACGGCAGATCAACTTGTAACATCCGTTTTCAAATACAATGGTTTTGAACTTGCCTACTTCACAGCTTCTTATTCAAAAATCGTGGTTGATGAAATACAAAGTTTCGCACCGGAAGCCATTGCAGCCATTGTTGTCTTTTTAAAAGAAATACACGCATTGGGCGGGCGCTTTCTGCTGATGACTGCAACGTTGCCGCCATTCGTCCGGCAAGAATTTGAAAAACTACCTGACGTCATCATTCCGCCGCCTCAATATCTGGAGAAAAGAAGGCATCGGATAAAATTAATTGATAACCGTATAAATTCCGAGGAGGCAATTTCTCTAATTAAGGGTGAAAGTAAAAACAAAAAAGGTCTGATCATTTGCAATACCGTCGTCAAAGCTCAAGAAATGTATGATGCTCTTACAGATTTGCATCCACAGCTTATTCATGCGCGGTTTATCGGACGGGACCGGAAACAAAAAGAGTTGGATATTATGAACTCTGCACGTCCCTGTATCTGGATTTCTACCCAGATTGTTGAAGCATCGCTGGATATTGATTTTGATATTTTATTTACTGAATGCGCCAGCATTGAAAGTTTATTTCAACGCTTCGGAAGGTGTTTTCGGAAAAGAGAATATGAGGCAGAAGAGCCTAATATCTATATTTTTAATTCTGAAGCTTCCCGGATATATGATTCTTTGCTTTTTAATAAGACATGGGAAATCTTGCATGATTACAATATGCAGTTGCTGAATGAAGAGACAAAACAAATGATTATAGAAAAAGTATTCTCAGATGTAGAATCTAAATATTACGAGCGATATAAAAAAATGAAAGAGCTGCTTGAACTTGGCTATAAGACAGCGTCAAAAGCCGCAGCCCAGCAGGAATTCCGGGCGATCACCAACAGTCATATTGTGATTCCAGAACCGGTATATAATGAGAATCGAAACAAGATCGAGGAGCTGATAAACCAGATTGATTCTATCAATAATGAACAAAGGGACCACATCAGAAAACAGACAGAGTTACGTGATTATACCGTTGGCATTCAGTTATATAGCGATAGAGAAAAACTGCTCAAGCCAATTAATGGGTCAGAATATTGTAAGCGACATTCCATTATGATTATGAAGGGCGTATCATACAGCATCGAGAAAGGCATGGAATTTATCAAAGATTATAAAGACTATGACAATTTCATTTTATAACTCGCCCACTATCACCGGCACGCAGGTAAACTACCATCTGATCTGTCACCGGAAGTTGTGGCTGTTTTCTCACAATATCAATATGGAGCATACGTCGCAAGCGGTGGAAATCGGGGCGCTGGTGCATGCGCACAGTTATGAGCGAAAGAATAAGGAGATTGTGTTCGACGGCATCAAGATCGATTTCTTCGACAAGAATCACGGCGTCATTCATGAGGTGAAGAAATCGAAAAAAATGGAAGAGGCGCATTTCTGGCAACTCAAATTTTACATTTACCATTTCAAGAAGCTGGGGCTTGCCGTATCCGGGAAGATCGATTATCCGCTGATCCGGCGGACGCAAACGGTCGAGCTCACCACGGATGACGAAGCGCAGCTTGAGCGGATGCTGGACGATATTGTCACAATCAACGAACAGGAACTGCCGCCGCCGGTCATCAAGGCAAAAATCTGCAAGTCGTGCAGTTACTATGAACTCTGTTATGTGTGAAGGCTATGCGTGATTATTACATTTTCAAATCAGGGCGTGTCAGCCGCAAAGACAATTCCGTCATGTTCGATTATACGGAAGACGGGCAGGACCGGCATGTGCCCATCCCGGTAAACGACATTGACGCTCTGTATCTTTTCGGCGAGGTGGATTTGAACACCAAGATGCTGAACTTCTTTGCGCAAAGCAATGTGATGGTGCATTTCTTCAATTACTACGGTTACTACACCGGCACCTTTTATCCGCGCGAATTTCTCAATTCCGGCGATGTGATCGTTAAACAGGTAGCCTCGTACCTGAAGAAATCGGAGCGTCTGGCGCTGGCAAAGGAATTCATCAAAGGCGCCGCTTACGGAACCATTCAGAATCTGAAACGATACAAAGAAAAGACATCGGAGGAACTGGAAAAGATCGAAACCTATTTTGCGGACATCGACAAGCAATCGACCATTGCGCAAGTCATGGGACTGGAGGGCAACATCAAGGAGACCTATTACGTGGCCTTTCCTAAAATCATCAATCAGGATATCGAATTTGAAAAGCGCGTGAAGAATCCGCCGGACAATATGATGAACGCGCTGATTTCTTTCGTCAACAGCATGATCTACACGGAAGTGCTCCGCGAAATTTACAAAACGCAGCTCAATCCGACCATCAGCTATCTGCACGAGCCGGGGTATCGGCGGTTTTCGCTTTCGCTGGACATCGCCGAAATATTCAAGCCTATTTACGGCGACCGCGTTATCTTTGCGCTGCTCAATAATAACGAGCTGCAAAAGAAGCATTTCGACAAGGATGTCAATTACGCCTACCTGATGGAAGAAGGGCGCAAGATCGTCGTCAAGGCGATTGATGAAAAGCTGAACACAACGATCATGCACAAGCAGCTCAAGCAGCAGGTCAGTTACCGGAGAATCATGCGGCTTGAGCTTTACAAACTGGTCAAGCATATCCTGGGAGAGGATAAGTATCAGAGCTTTAGAATATGGTGGTGACGCATGTACGTGATTGCAGTTTATGACATATCGACAATAGAACCGGCAGGCCAGCGACGGCTGGCAAAGATTATGAAAAAAATGCGGCAGTATCTTCATCATACACAGAAATCCGTTTTTGAAGGCGAGCTGTCCGCAGCCAAGCTGATGGCGCTTCAAAAAGAGGCCAAGGAGATCATCGATGAAGAAACGGATTATGTGGTCTTTTTCAGGATCGACAACAAGAAAAACGTGGAAAGAGAGTGCATCGGCATCCAATTGGACCCCACGGAAGTGATTATTTGAGAGAATTTTCAGTGGGATGCATTACCGGAGGTTGGAGAAGAATCGAGTCTGATTTCGAAGAAAGGAGGTGGCTTAAATTACGGATTTTATAATGATTATTTTTACCAGATTAATGGGTCTTAGCGAACAATGATGGGATTTAAAGTCCTTTTCGTCGAGGGTGTTTATTTCCATCACAAGGTCTTAGCGAACAATGATGGGATTTAAAGTTTTATCTCGTGTGGTATCGGTCTGTTCACCCATCTTGTCTTAGCGAACAATGATGGGATTTAAAGCTTTCAAGGATAACTTTGATCTTGCTCTTTGTTGCCGTCTTAGCGAACAATGATGGGATTTAAAGTCCCTTTGTCGTGCAGTATGAAGCGCAAGAGTTGACTGTCTTAGCGAACAATGATGGGATTTAAAGTAGAAAGGATTTGTTTATGGCAATTATACAGACACGGTCTTAGCGAACAATGATGGGATTTAAAGTCGCCATAGACGACACCATTGGTTCTGAATCAGTCACGTCTTAGCGAACAATGATGGGATTTAAAGAACATAATTGGTCATGGCTTCACCTATGCCGTTGTTGTCTTAGCGAACAATGATGGGATTTAAAGACTCTCCCTCTTGAGTTCCCTGATCTGCTTTTCTGTGTCTTAGCGAACAATGATGGGATTTAAAGTTCATCGAATTGATGCGGACCTTTACGCGGTATTCCGTCTTAGCGAACAATGATGGGATTTAAAGCGTTTCACCTTGCATTTGTGAGTTTTCTGATATTTCGCGTCTTAGCGAACAATGATGGGATTTAAAGCGCTGATTATCGCGGGAATAGTAACGGGCGTTTCTGTCTTAGCGAACAATGATGGGATTTAAAGTTTTTTCACAGGTGTTGTAGAAGTCGGCGGGGTTGTGTCTTAGCGAACAATGATGGGATTTAAAGGTCGGACGCGGTTGAGCGCCATGCCGGGAGAGAAAAGTCTTAGCGAACAATGATGGGATTTAAAGTAGAGGTATCAAGGGCATCATACAATTCCCGGTTCTTGTCTTAGCGAACAATGATGGGATTTAAAGCAAATGCCGCCGCACAGAGATATTATCTTGAACAGGTCTTAGCGAACAATGATGGGATTTAAAGGAATAAGCCCCTGTCTTGGCTATGACTCTGTTAAGCTGTCTTAGCGAACAATGATGGGATTTAAAGATGCGACAGATTATCTTTATGACGAGGGATCTTCCCCGTCTTAGCGAACAATGATGGGATTTAAAGATGACGAAACAGACTGGGACACATCAGGATCGGCAGTCTTAGCGAACAATGATGGGATTTAAAGTCATACTTTCCTTTTAAAAGCGTACTCTCCTTCTCGTCTTAGCGAACAATGATGGGATTTAAAGTTTCTGATGTCAAAGGCAGCCCCTCAGCAGCAACACCGTCTTAGCGAACAATGATGGGATTTAAAGAGGTCTTTCATGCTTACTTTCTCTTTCCCGTTATCGTCTTAGCGAACAATGATGGGATTTAAAGCAGCAAGAAGTGGAGTAAGGAAGAACTTAAAAAAATGTCTTAGCGAACAATGATGGGATTTAAAGAATACTCGCTTGTTGTGCCTCCTGATATTGACACATCGTCTTAGCGAACAATGATGGGATTTAAAGTTCCTGATGCTACCGATACTTTAGTCGGGAAAGCCACGTCTTAGCGAACAATGATGGGATTTAAAGATGCAGGGCATGACGCTTTGGCGTTTGTTGACTTGGGGTCTTAGCGAACAATGATGGGATTTAAAGAAAACATAGCCGCGACTTGCGATGCTCTGACTTTAACGTCTTAGCGAACAATGATGGGATTTAAAGTCAGATTATGCACACAGGACTATGAACTGATCCTCGTCTTAGCGAACAATGATGGGATTTAAAGTTGAAGATTCCCCCGGAACACCACCCAGCAACACCGTCTTAGCGAACAATGATGGGATTTAAAGCTTCAGCACAAACAAAGTGTTCTTTCTTCCCATATAGTCTTAGCGAACAATGATGGGATTTAAAGTTTAAACTTGATTAAGGAGGATTGGAATGAAAACAGTCTTAGCGAACAATGATGGGATTTAAAGCGGGAAAGAAGATAACTTCTCGCGGCGGCTTCCCAGTCTTAGCGAACAATGATGGGATTTAAAGTTGTCTCCTCATCAATAAGGACATAATGAGTCATCGGTCTTAGCGAACAATGATGGGATTTAAAGCAATGATGATCTGTTTGAAAAGCTCCGGTGTGCCGTGTCTTAGCGAACAATGATGGGATTTAAAGCTTTATGACAAAAGGACTGCGATAAAACTGCTTTCACGTCTTAGCGAACAATGATGGGATTTAAAGCCCCTTGAGGGGTAAGGGGTGACTAAAAACACAAAAGTCTTAGCGAACAATGATGGGATTTAAAGGTATTTTATCTTTATTTTGTGTGAATAAAGCAACATCGTCTTAGCGAACAATGATGGGATTTAAAGATCAACATAGATGCACGGCTCATTGCAATAGTTGTGTCTTAGCGAACAATGATGGGATTTAAAGTTCGATATAAGGATGACCGGTGATGATGGCCTGATCGTCTTAGCGAACAATGATGGGATTTAAAGAAAGC